>Ga0306922_10000297_pt1 | contig 40108 bp, 51 predicted proteins | sample sta12Cox44000082_FD_203758 | JGI IMG/M metagenome (GOLD analysis project Ga0306922, IMG submission 203758) | Lab enrichment of tropical soil microbial communities from Luquillo Experimental Forest, Puerto Rico - statoxic.12C.oxic.44.000.082 (v2)... | ecosystem: Environmental > Terrestrial >... | reverse complement strand
TCGAAATCCGAAGCCCTCGACGCCTCGGATGTACGGGGGTTTCCAGGATGCAAGTCAACTGTTGTTCAATCGCGCTTGAATCCCACCGAGAATGACGCTTAGCGCCCCAGTTGGCCGACGTAATAAACCAGACGGTTTTCTACATCACCCGGGCGGTGAAGTCCTCGCTCCATCAACCTCCGAATCCTCATCTGCGCAGCCGATCTTTGCGGTCGGCGTGGCGCTGATCTTCGGGCTGAGTGTGGAGATTTCGCCGCAGGTGTACATGTTCACACCCGAAGCGCTGCGCCCCATCTTCTCGTCGTCCACTTCGCTCGCCACCATTCTTCTGGTCACGCTGAGCCTGCTCTTCCGCATGGGCGCCTCGAAGGAGGGGCGATTTGTTTTCCATCCGGTCAAGGAATCCCTTGACCGTATTCACGACGTGATGGAAGAACAGGGGTCGACCTGGGGCATGCGGCACGAAGTCGAGCGGCGCGCGGAACATGCGGTTCACGAAGTCATGAGCACCGTGATGCTCAATCCGTTTCTACGTTCCGCGGATGTCATCCTGGAATTCGACGAACTGAAGCTCGAGGTGGCCGTGGAATATAACGGCGTAGGGCCGGTGTTGTCCGAGAACCCTCCCTCCGCCGAGGATCTGGCCACGAAAGAGGGACTTGCCGCTCTTTCCGGTTTCATGATCTATAGCTATGCGGACCGGGCGCGCGTCAAGATCAAGACCAAAGGCAATACCTGGTGCCGCATCCAGTTGCAGTTCGACCATTAGCCGAGAGCCAGGTGCCCTCATTTGGATTGGGAGTGGACCATGCACAGCGCGCGGCCCGGGCGCCCGGAACCGCAGCCGGGTGGAGACACGGTCGTTCAATCGGCCACAGGAAGCAGCTTCCGTCCCCGCAGCCACTCGATCAGCAACGTTCCCCACTGCCCGATGCCCGGTTCGTTGAGGCCAAGGCCCACGCCGTGTTCTGCTTTTTCAAAGATATGCAGTTCGGCCGGCACGCCCGCCTTGCGCAAGGCTAAATAGAACGCCACGCTATTTTCCGGCGGCACGACCGTATCGCTGTTGCTGCTGAACAAAAAGGTCGGAGGAGTCTCTGACGTCGCCTGCAGCTCGCTGGACAACTGCTTGGCAAGTTGTGACGGAGGATTCTCCCCGAGCAGATTCTTCCGGGAGAGGCGGTGCGTGTAGTCGGCCGTAAGCGAAATCACCGGATACGCTAGTACCGCAAAATCCGGCCTGCTGCTGGCGCGATCCACCGGATCAGTCGCTCGCGCATTGCCACCATCGAAAAGCGTAATCGTCGTTGACGCCAGATGTCCCCCGGCGGAGAACCCCAACACACCTATTTTGTTCGGAGCCACGCCGAATTCCTTGGCCCGGGTGCGCACCAGCCGGATCGCTCTTTGTGCATCGCCGAGCTCGACCGGGTGGTGATACTTCGGGCCCAGCCGGTACTTCAGCACAAAGGCGGTAATCCCCATGGCGTTCAGCCAGTTCGCCACCTGACGTCCCTCGTGGTTCGTCGCCAGCCAGCCGTAACTGCCGCCGGGCATCACGATCACAGCCGTGGTTGGCGATTGCGATTGCGATGGCGGATAAAAGGTCAACGTGGGTCTGTCCTCGTCCGCTTCGCCCTCCGCGCCCGGGGCTTTCCCGTCCCAGAGCGGCATGGTCTTCGAATCCGCGGAGGGATCTTCGCGCCGTGCCTGCCCGTTCGCTTCAGCCGACACCGTCACCCACAACAGCAACAGCAAGCCCAATCGAACTGCCCGGCCAAGTTTCCTCATTCCGTTCTTCTCCAGGTTTCCTCGAAGCGTTTCCTTTTCGCAGCAATACTACCTTCGTTGATTGACGATTCGAAGCGCCTTCGCTAGCGTGGAATGAGCTTCACATTCTTGCGTTGTCCTAATCTTCAACCGAAGGGCGGACTCTGGTGGCCCGGCCAATCATCACGCTCACGACCGACTACGGCAGCAACGATCATCTCGTTGGCACGCTCAAGGGAGTCATCCTCAGAATCAATCCCGAAGCAACCATCGTAGACATCACCCACAATGTCGCGCCCTACGATCTGCTCGACGCCGCGCTGGCCATCGGCTCGGCCTATTGGTACTTTCCTCCCCGCACCATCCACGTCGTCGTCGTGGACCCCGGTGTCGGAACCGAACGGCGCCCTTTGCTGGTTTCCGGCGAAACCCAGTATTTCGTGGCGCCCGACAACGGCGTCCTTTCCCTGGTCTATCAGCGCGAACAGAGCCTCTTGGTTCGCCACGCCAACGTCGAACACTACTATCTGCAGCCCGTCAGCAAGACCTTCCACGGGCGCGACATTTTCGCTCCCATCGCCGCCTGGCTATCCAAAGGCTGGCAGGCGGCGAGCATGGGCGATGAGATCGTAGACCATAAGAAATTCACCATGCCCAAACCGAAAGCGGCAGACGGCGCCTTGAAAGGCGTAGTTCTGCGCGTCGACAGCTTCGGCAACCTGGTCACCAATTTCCGCTCGGAGGATCTGTCACCGTCCGCCCTCGCCACCGGCAACGTGCAATTCCAAATCGGCGCGCAGACGGTAACTCGGCTGGTGGACACTTTCGCCAAGGGTAATCCTGGCGAGGCATTTGCATATATCGGTTCGAACGGATTCGTGGAGATTGGCGTGAACAAAGGCAGCGCTGCGAAAATGCTGAATGCTGGCCGCGGAGTTGCGGTGATGTTGAACGGTCAGTGACACTCTGCGCTGCGCGTCGATTTGCCGCTCGGTCTACGCTACTTGGATAATTCCTACGTCGCTGTTTGGGAGCAGTTGCGGCGATCGAGCCCGGCGTTGTTTAGAGGCTTTCCTAGGCAGCAGCTGAGGCCGGTTGCTTACGCTTGTGCCAGTAACCCAATGCCGCGAACAAAAGGACTGCAGGCACGCCGGTCAGACCGCAGGCGATAAAGAAAATGCCGTAGGCGTGAATGAGACCGCGCGAGGCGCTCAAGCTTTCGACTGCAGTGCCAGAAAATCCCTTCAAGATCTTGCCGAGCCAGGCATACGTTGAACTCAAGAGTGCATACTGCGTGGCGGTGTATCCAAGATTGGTAAGGCTCGACATATACGTGACAAGCGCAACGCCTGCAAAGCTCATGCTGAAATTGTCGCCGGCCATGACGGCCGCAAAGAGCGGAATACTCAAGCCTGCGAACGCGAGAAACGCAAACGCTGCAATCGCAGCCGCCTGCAGAATGCCGCCGACGATCAGGGTGCGCATGTAGCCGAGCTTCAGCGAGCAGAAGCCGCCCGCCGCGATGCCTGCAAACGTGGCGATGAGTCCGATGGAGCCACGCACCGCTCCGACGGTTTGCTTCGTAAGACCGAGGTCGTGGTAATAGGGATTCGCCATCGGACCCATGATGAAGTCCGGCACCCGATAGAGGCTGATTGCCGCTAACATCAGAAGCGCAAGCCAGCCATGCGCGCGGAAGAAAGCGATGAACGGTCCCACAACGGCGTCGACGAAACCGCGCGGCGTCCAAAGCGGCGCTTCGCGCTTTTTATCCATCACCGCGTCCGCGCGCTCCGGTTCTTTGGCGAACCAGGTCGCGACGATTCCAATGGCAATACATGCGCCGTAAATACCGTAGGACATACGCCAGCCCACGGCCGCTGCCACGATGAGGACTACCGTGTCCGTGGCGAGGAGCGCCAGACGGTAGCTGAACTGATAGGCAGACGCGAGGAGGCCCTGTTCTTCTCCGTCGTCCGCCGATTCAATTCGCCAGGCATCAACCACAATGTCCTGTGTCGATGAGGCAAATGCTACGACGAGCGCCAGAGCGCCAAGTCGGCCGAGCCCGGCGTTCGTACCGGTCGCCCCCATGACGGCCAGGGCCAGCCCGACGACGATCTGCGAAAACATCATCCACCCGCGTCGATGTCCAAGCCGTTTAAACAGAGGCACATCGACGCGATCCATCAGGGGCGCCCACAGGAATTTCAGAGAATAGGCAATGCCCACCCAAGAAAGAAACCCAATCGCCTTCAGGGAGGTGTGCTCGTCTCGCAGCCAGTAGCCGAACGTGTTGCCTACCAGATAAAAAGGAAGGCCTGAGGAAAAACCGAGCAACAACATCGTCAACGTTTTAGGCCGCAGGTAATCGGCGATCCGGTGCTTTTGGGGACTCACCTTTTCATTTTCTACGTGAGCCTCGCGATGCTCAACGCTCATACTACTGGATCTTGTCCATGCTGACACTCTATCCGGAGTGTGTGCCATCGCAACAAGATATGGCCGATCACGACTTCGAAACCGCAGGCGCGGTCGTCTTTCGTGACGAAGTCTCTGCCCCGCCAGCCTGCCCGTCGCCGCCGCGGGCGATTCGCTCCACCTTCACTCGCGCCACGCGCTTCCCGTCCATCTCGGCGATGGTGAGGCGCAAATCGCCAAAAACAAAGCTCTCTCCGCCCTTCGGAATAAACCCCAGCTGATCCAGGACAAATCCCCCCACCGTCGCGTAGGCCGGATCTTCCGGCAACACAATCCCATACTGGGTATCCAGATCCCGGACGTTCAGCGCCGCGTCAAAGATCACCGCGCCGTCGGCCAGAGTGAGCGGCTTCTCCACCACGTCAAACTCGTCGTGAATCTCGCCGACCATCTGTTCCAGCACGTCCTCGAGCGTCGCCAACCCCAGCAAGCTGCCAAATTCGTCCACCACCACCGCCATCCCCGTGTGGTGTTTCTTGAACTCCTGCAGCAACTCTCCTGCCGGCTTTGTTTCCGGCACGATCAGTACTTCGCGCAAAATCCGCCGCAGGTCGAAGGCCTGCAGCGGCATGCCTTCCTGCGCGCGCCGCTCCCGGTCTTGCAGCACCCATAGCATGTCCTTTATATGTACGAAACCCAGTACGTGGTCGACCGCTCCCCGATAGACGGGAATCCGCGATTTCTGGGTGGTTGCGAACATCCTCAGCACTTCATCGAGCGTTGCCTCTACGGCAAGCAGGTGCATGTCGGGCCGCGGCACCATGATTTCGCGCACCTGCACCTGCCCCATGTCGATGGCGCTTAAAATAAACCTCTCCTCGCCCGCCGCCAGCAGCCCGCGCTCCCTCGCTTGCTGAATCTGGATCTGCAGCTCCTCGGTCGAATGAGCCTGCCCGTGGCCCGAGGGTGCTTTGATCCCCATGGCGCTGATGATCACGCTCGAAACGCCGTCCAGTAGATCAATGGCCCACCGAAACGTGCCCAGGAACCACCGGAACGGCCTGGCAATCAGCAGCGCCACCCGCTCCGCTCGCGCCAGGCTCACCGTCTTTGGCACCAGCTCGCCAACGACTACGTGCAAAGCGGTCAACAATGCGAACGCGCAAGTCAAGGCAAACGCGTGCGCCACGATCGCTGATTTGGCTCCCGCGTCGCCCGGCCAAAGCTGCTGGAAAACCGCCGCTAGCGTAGCTTCGCCCAAAGCTCCCAGGGCCAGACTGGTCAACGTGATACCGAACTGCACGCCCGACACCACGCGGTTCAAGTCGCTGACCAGCGCTTCCACAATTTTCGCCGCGGCATTTCCGCGAGCTATCAGTTGGCGCACCCGCGACAAGCGCACCGCCACCAGCGAAAATTCTGCGGCTGCGAAAAATCCGTTCAGCAGCGCCAGCAGCAACACGCCAATCAGTTTTACCGCAACCATGCTCTCCGCGCCTTCTCCTGTCCAAATTGTATCAGCCCATCGCCACTCTCAAGTTCAGGTTTGCGCCTTGCGTCATCTAACCAAGATCGATCGGTTGCGCCGCCCTGCACACGTCCTCTACACTGATTTTTCACACTTTTTCGAGGGTCCTTGTTGCGAGTCGCGCTGCGCATCGTCGGTTGGTTCCTGACACTTCTCATCCTCGTTTGCGGCGGCATCATCTGGTGGCTTTTCTTCCGTCCCCTTCCGCAAGTCGATGGCACGGCCTCCCTCCCCGGCCTGCAAAATCAGGTCACGGTGGAACGCGACGGCTGGGGCATTCCGCACCTTCGCGCGACCTCGCTTGCCGACATGGCCGAGGCCCAAGGCTACGTCATGGCCCAGGACCGTCTCTGGCAAATGGACCTCCTTCGCCGTGTAGCCCTAGGCCAGCTCTCGGAAATTCTCGGCTCCCTCACCGTTCCCGTCGACGAACACTTCCGCATCCTCCGCTTCGGTCCGGCCGCCGAACGCGACGCCGCGCTTCTCGACGATGAGTCCCGCACGGTCATGGAAGCTTACTCTCGCGGCGTCAACAAATTCATCGAACAGCACCAAAAGAATCTTCCGGTCGAGTTCCGGCTGCTCCAATACCAGCCGCAGCCATGGCGACCGTCGGACTCGTTGGTTATCGGCGCCTACATGTACGAAACGCTCACCGAAACCTGGGAACAAGAATTCCATCGCGCCCAAGTCACCGCCAAAGTCGGGCCGGAGAAAGCCAAGGACCTTTACTCGGTTGACGCCGCTCTGGATCATTTTGTCGTCGGCGACCCGGATGCGCCCGGCGACGGTTCGCAACGCTCCGGAGATTCCGACGACGACGAGGACGACGATGACATGTCGCAGGACGACTTGCTCAAAGCCGGCGCGCAAACTCCAGACGCACAACCCGGCTTCACCGACCTGACCACCGCATTAGCCCCGTCCGTTTTGCAGTGGCTCGGTGAATCCGAACACGACATCCGACATGCGCTCGGCAGCAATAACTGGGTCGTCTCCGGCGATCACACGGCCACCGGCAAGCCTTTGCTCGCCAATGACACCCACCTCGAACTTTCCGTGCCTCCCATCTGGTATCAAACGCATCTCACCTGCCCCGGCTGGAACGTCAAAGGCTTCACGCTTCCCGGCGCGCCTCTGGCCATCATCGGCCACAACGACAGAATTGCATGGGGCTTCACGAATAACGGCGCCGACGTGCAGGATCTCTACATCGAGACTTTCAATCCTGCGCAGCCCGATGAATACAAAGCCAACGGCAAATGGCTCAAAGCGCAAACCTTCGACGAAGTCATTCACGTTAAGGGCGCGCCTGACCGCCACCTGCCGGTCACCATCACCCGCCACGGCCCCGTCGTCAAAAAAGACGGCAACACCGGCTACGCGCTTCGCTGGACCGCCACCGAACCCGGCGCTCTCGCCAACAGCTACAACCGCGTCGGCAAAGCCCGCAACTGGAAAGAGTTTCGCGAAGTCATGAAGACCGTCTGGGGCCCGGCCCTAAATGCCGTGTATGCCGACGTCAACGGCAACATCGGCTATCTGATGGCCGCGCGTGTTCCCATCCGCAAGAAAGGCCGCGGCGAAGTCCCGGTGCCCGGCGAAACCGACGCATTCGAATGGAAAGGCTACATTCCTTTCGACGAACTGCCGCAAGTCCTCAATCCCGCAGGCGGCCTGATTGTCACCGCCAACGCCCGTGTCGTCGGTCCCGACTACAAGCCCTATCTGACCGACCATTGGGAAGAACCCTATCGCACCGCGCGCATCTGGAATCTGCTTCATGACAAGCACGATCTACGGCCAGCCGATATGATGAAGGTCCAGGCCGACACTTACAGCTATCCCGACGTATTTCTCGCCGAGCAGCTCGTCCCCGCTGCGAAAATCGCGCCGCCCAAAGATCAGCGCGCACAAAGACTCATCGCTCTCGCCAAGGACTGGAACGGGATTGCCGACTCCGATTCCGCGGTCGTCTCCTTTCTCGAAGGTACCCGCCACGCCGCGCTCAAACTCATTCTTGAACCCGTTCTAGGCGACGACACCGCTCTCTATCAATGGCGGAGCACTGCCTTCCTGCAGCGGGTCCTCAGCGAACGTCCGCCTTCGTGGCTCCCACCTGCCTACAAGAATTACGACGAACTCCTCGCCGCCGCCGCCGACCATGCCGTCCAGCGTCTTGCGAAAGACTCCGGTTCCGAGAGAATTGAAGATTGGCAGTGGAAACGATTCGACTCCCTAGAGATGCTCCATCCGCTCGGCCGCGACGGCTGGCTGAAAAGGCTTTTCAGCATCACCGGCAAACCACAAAGTGGAACCGCATTCAGCCCGCGCGCCGCCACCCTCCGTCATGGCCCGGCCATGCGCTTCGTCGCCAGCCCGGGCAGCTGGGACGATTCCCTTATGCTCGTCGCGGGCGGCCAGAGCGGCCAGTTCGGCAGCAGCCACTACTCCGACCAGTTCCGATATTGGTACGAAGGCCTTCCCGTCGTGGCTCCCTTTTCCGACTCCGCCCAGGCAGCCAACCGCAAACACACCCTCATCCTCAAACCCTGAATCTCCGCCCCTCCATGATCCGACCGCCGCGCGGCCGCGTTTCGACAGGCGATTCCAACTTGTTTCCTTTCTCCGCCCTGCCGTAAACTGGTCCCTGCCTGAATTGGCAGAGATTTCCGGTTGTGCGGAGAAACGCCGCATGAACACACCCGCACCTAAAAAATCCGATCCGCCGAAGAAGCCTGATTTTGAGCGCTGCCTCTCGCGCCTCGAAGAGGTGGTCGGCAAACTCGAAAGCCCGCAGCTTTCCCTCGACGAGGCGATGAAACTGTTCGAAGAAGGCGTCGCCCTTTCCGCCGAATGCCAAAAGCAACTCGAAGAAGCCGAAGGCAAAGTCGAAATTCTCCTCAGGAAAGCCGACGGTAGAGTCGTCGCCGAACCCTTCGAACCCGAAGGCGAGGCCGAATCCACGTGATTCCTGGCCGATGCCTGCAGCTTTAGAAAACTCTCCGATGAGCCTTCCGGATTTCTTCGAGCAGAACCTGCAACGGGTTGACGCGGCCCTCGAACATTTTCTGCCCTCCGCCGCTACTCCGCCGCCTTCGATCCACGAAGCCATGCGTTACTCCGTCTTCGCCGGCGGCAAGCGCATCCGCCCGATCCTCTGCCTCGAGGCCGCCCGCATCTTTGCACCCGATGTTACTCCCGCCCTCCACCCGGCCTGCGCCATCGAATTCATCCACACCTACTCGCTCATCCACGATGACCTTCCCGCCCTGGACGACGACGATCTCCGTCGCGGCAAGCCCACTTGCCACAAGAAATTCGGTGAAGCTATCGCCATCCTCGCGGGCGATGCGCTGCTTACGCTCGCTTTTGAAACCATTGGCAGGACTCCGGTCGACGCCGATCTTCGTGTAAAGATCCTTACCGAGGTCGCGACCTCCGCGGGCACCGTCGACGGCATGGTCGGCGGCCAGGTCGCCGATCTCGAAGCCGAAGGAAAAGGTGTCGGCGCCGCGACACTCGAATACATCCATCGCAGCAAAACGGCCGCTCTGATTCGTGCATCCGTCACCGCGGGCGCCATCTGCGCCGGCGCTCCCTCCGACGACGTTTTGCGTCTCCGCCACTTCGGCGAAACCGTAGGTTGGGCCTTCCAGGTCACCGATGACATTCTCGATGTAGAGGAGTCGTCCGCGGCCCTGGGCAAAACCGCAGGCAAGGATGTCGCGCAACAAAAGGCCACCTACCCCTCCGTTTTCGGCCTCGAGCGTTCCCACCAAATCGCCAACGACCTGTCGGCCCAGGCCATCTCCGACCTCGACCACTACGCCGGCCGCGCCGATCGCCTCCGCCAAATCGCCCGCTTCCTGCTCCACCGCCGCACCTGATTCCTGCCATCAGGAGCCTGGGGCACCAGGCCCCGCCGGTCGCCGTCCGTTTGCTCCGAACTCATCCCGGGTGGCAATCTAACGACTGCTGCCAGCCATGCCTGCCGCCCGCAAAATGCGCCTCGACCAACTTCTGGTCTCGCGCGGCCTCGCCGTCTCCCGCGAAAAGGCTCAGGCCATGATCCTTGCCGGCGAAGTCAGCGTCGACGGTTCGCCCGTCACCAAATCCGGCCACCTCATTCCCGACGTAGCGCAGATCGAAATTCACAGCCGCTTGCAAAAATACGTCTCCCGCGGCGGATTCAAACTCGAGGGAGCCCTTCAGGATTTTTCGCTTGATCCTTCGAAAAAGATTTGTCTCGACCTCGGTTCTTCGAACGGCGGCTTCACCGACTGCTTGCTGCAGCACGGAGCCGCCAGGGTCTACGCCGTGGACGTCAATACCGACCAACTCGACTGGAAGCTCCAAAAACACCCGAGCGTTGTGCCTGTCAGACGCAACGCTCGCGAGCTGCAACCCGCCGATCTGCCCGAACTGGCCGGCCTGGTCGTCGCCGACGTGGCCTTTATCTCGGTCACCAAGATTCTCCCAGCCGCGGTCCGTTGCGCGGCAGGCGATGCCGACTTCCTGATCCTGATCAAGCCGCAATTCGAGCTGCGCCGCGAAGACATAGGTACGGGCGGCATCGTCTCCGACCCCGCGCTCCATGCGCGCGCCATCCAATCCGTCGAGTCCGCCGCCCGATCGCTCCATCTTCGGAACGTCGCGGTCAAGCCGAGCCGCCTCCCCGGCGCCGAAGGCAACCTCGAATTCTTCCTCCACTCCCGCAAGCCTTAGCTTCCTCGCAATGGGCCCCGGCGAGAGAAACTTTTTGGGGCGAAGCTCCCGGGTCTGCGGCCATGAACCCGGCAAGCGCGTGCCGGCTCACTTACGCTACACTTCCTGAGCACATGCCATCTGCCAACATTCAAACCATTGGCATCTTCTCCCGGCCTCGCCGCGCCGACCTCACCGGCATCGTGGCGCCGCTCGTTGACTGGATCGCCAAAAAAGGCGTTCGCGCCCTTTACGATACGCAGACGGCCGAAGCCCTAAGCGACGGATGCAAGCCCGGAATCGAACGGCACCAGCTTGCTTCCGAAGCGGACCTGCTCCTGGTGCTTGGAGGCGACGGCACACTTCTTGCCGCCGCGCGCGAAGCGGCTCCCCACGGCATTCCGATTCTGCCCATCAACCTTGGCAGCCTCGGTTTCCTCACCAGTTTCACCCTGGAAGAGCTCTACCCCGCGCTCGAAGAGACTCTCGCGGGCAAGGCCGAAACCAGCGAACGCGTGATGCTTACCGCCTCGCTCGAGCGCGCTGGCCAGATCGTTGAATCCAAGAATGTTCTCAACGAGGCGGTCATCAACAAAGGCGCTCTCGCCCGCATGATCGAAGTCGAGCTGTTCATCGACGCGGAGTTTGTCTGCCGCTATCGCGCCGACGGCCTCATCATCGCTACGCCAACCGGATCCACCGCCTATTCCCTGTCGGCTGGCGGACCCATCGTTCACCCCGCGGTCGAATGCCTCATCGTGACCCCGATCTGTCCCCATACGCTGACCGACCGCCCGGTGGTCATCGGCGACGACTGCTGCATCGAAATGCGCCTGCGCGGTCAAGCCGAGGCCGTCTATCTCACGCTCGACGGACAAAAAGGAATTGTGATGGAATCCGAGGATCGCGTCTCGATCACACGCGCAAAAGGACGGCTCAAGCTTATTCAGCCGCACCGCAAGTCGTACTACGAAATCTTGCGCAACAAACTGAAATGGGGCGAGCTGTAGGATTTCCCGAGATTTTTGCGATGGTTGCCCGCTCCGGCAGCCAGGAATCTGCCCCGTTTTCTGGTTCGGTCACGCCAGCGCGTCGCCCCGCAACAGATCCTCCGCCGTTTCGCGCCTGCGAATCACTCGCGCGCGTTTCCCCTCGACTAGAATCTCCACCGGGCGGAGCCGGGCGTTGTAGTTTGATGCCTGCGACATTCCGTACGCACCGGCCGTCCAAATCGCCAGCACGTCCCCGGCCTGCACGGTCCCGAGGGGCCAATCGCGCAAAAAACAATCGCCCGTTTCGCACACCGGGCCCACCACATCGACCCGCGTCCCTCCGCCTCGCTGGCCTTTCTCTCGCGTCACTCGCGTGATCGGATGCACCGCGCCGTAGAGCGCCGGTCGCAGCAGATCGTTCATCGCCGAGTCCACGACAACGAAGCTTTTGTCGCGATTCCTTTTGCAGTACAAGACGCGCGTCAGCAGAATGCCGGCGGGAGCGATGATGGTTCTTCCCGGTTCCAGCAGTAGATGAACGCCAAGCGGCTTGGCGAAGCTCGCTACCAGCCGCGCATAGTCCAACCGCGAGGGCGGTTTTTGGTCCGTGTAGCGGACGCCAAGCCCTCCGCCAAAATCGAGGTATTCGAGCGCGATTCCCGATCGCCGCAATTCGCGCACATAGCTGGCGATCCTCTGCAGTGCCATTCGAAACGGCCTAAGCGAGGTAATCTGCGAGCCGATGTGCGCGCTGATCCCGTTCCAGCGAATCCATTTCGACTGACGGCGGTTGATATAGAGTTCCCGTGCAGCCGCCCAATCCAGTCCGAATTTGTGCTGGCGGTGCCCGGTAGAAATATGAGGATGGCCGCCGGCGATCACGTCGGGATTCACCCGAATCGAAACGCCGGGCAATCGGCTGTTTTTGCTTTTTGCCGATTCGTCGACCAAGACGTCGAGTTCAGCTTCGGACTCGACGTTGAACAACAGGATTCCCCGCTTCGCTGTCTTGCCGCGGCCGCGATAGTTGAGCGCAAGGCGAATCTCTTCCCGCGTTTTCCCAACTCCCGAAAAAACGATCTTCTCGCCGGAAACGCCCAGGTGCGCCAAATGCTCCAGTTCCCCGCCGGATACCACGTCGAATCCGCTGCCCAGGCTTGCGAGCATTTTCAGAATCGTCAGATTGCCGTTCGATTTCACCGCAAAGCACAGGGTATGCGGCTGTGCGCCAAGGCCTCTCTCGAGCTCGGCGAAAGCGTTTTCAATCGCAGCGCGGCTATAGAGATAAGCCGGCGTACCGAACTTCAGCGCCGCCGCGGTTAGCGAAACTCCCTCGCAGAATGCCTCCTCGCCGGCTCCGCCTGCGGACCTCCTCCAGGCAAACTGCCGAGTGAATTCCGCCGGATCGACGAACTTCACCTTCCGCGAGGATATCGCCGACCGGGCTTTCATCGGGCCTTAAGCACTACCAGCGTGCGGTCGTCGGAAAGCGGCGCGCTCTGCGCAAACCAATCCACTTCGCGAAGAATCAAGTCGGAGAGTTCGGTAGCGTTCAGCTGGTGATGCGTCTCGACCAGCTTGCGCAGGCGTTCCGTACCGAAGAATTGCCCTTCGCTGTTCATGGTCTCCGCGATTCCGTCGGAATGGAAAATCACAATGTCGCCGGGCTCCAGGGTCACGCTCCATTCGTCGTAGCTGGTTTCCTCGAAAATGCCGAGAGGAAATCCGGTCAGTTCGATTTTTCCGCAGCGGCCGTCCTTGTAAAGCAAAGGCTGGGACTGCCCGGCGTTTGCCACGCGGAATTTGCGGCGGCCTTTCTGCCACGTTGCGAAACACGCCGTCATGAAGCGCCCTTCGATGCGACGCTCGCCGACCAACTGGTTCATCTGGCGGAGCATTTCCGCGGGTTGTAGTTTCTGCGGGGCCAGGCTGCGCATGATTCCGATGGCCACAGCGCCATACAGGGCTGCGGCGGTTCCCTTTCCGCTCACGTCCGCCAGCGCCACGCCGAGCTGTTGCGGACCGTAGCGAAGGAACTCGTACAGATCGCCGCAAACCTCGCGCGCGGAAAGGTAGCGCGCGGCCACATCGAGCTCAAAATCCTCGGTAGGCACCGGACGAATCAAGGCCCCCTGAATACGCTTGGCGGCTTGCAGGTCTCGCTCGAGGCGCGCTTCATCGCGAGCCACCTGCTCGTACAAACGGGCGTTCTCAAGCGAAACCGCGAGATTCGCGGCCAAAATGGAGAGCGTCTGCACGTGATCTTCGCGAAAAGCGTTGAGTTGCGGGCTTTCCAGATCCAGTACGCCGATGATCTTCCCTTTGTGGATCATGGGAATCGCGAGCTCCGCGCGGGTTTCCGGGTTGACCATCAGGTAGCGCGGATCCACGGCGACATCGGGAACCAGCACCGCTTCCCGCAGCATTGCGGCCGCGCCGACAATACCTTCGCTCGCAGCCACGCGTAATTTGCCCTGCACTCGCTGGCCGTGCTTGACGTCCAAGCGATGACGGAAGATCTTCTGCTCTTCGTCGTACAACATGATGCTGAGTATGTGGTAGTCGATCACGCGCTTGACCTGCTCCGCGGCGCGGCGAAGGAGCTCCTCGACGTCCAGGATCGAGCTCATCTCGCGGCTGACTTCGTTGAGCAACAGCAGAGTATTGGCCTGGGCGTTCGCGCGTTCGTACAATCGGGCGTTTTCGATGGCCACGGCAAGCCGGCTCCCGAGCAGGGTCAGTATGCTTTGCTGCTCGGGGGTGAAGTAGTTGAGGTGGTTGCTCTGGATGTCGAGCACACCGATGCACTTCCCCTGAATCATCAAGGGCACTGCCAGCTCCGAACGGACGCTGTCGATGGCATTGATGTAACGCGGATCGCCCGCAACGTCGCTGACCCGCACCGAATGCCCCGTCGCCGCGGCGGTACCGGTGATTCCTTGGCCGACTGGAATGCGAAGATTGTCCGCAAGGTCTCGCGGATAGCCGATGGCAAAGCGATGCTTGAGAGCACCTTCGTCGATCAAGAGCACCCCGAAGATTTCGTAGTCAATATGTTTCTTGATCAGCGCGGCGGTGCGCGACAACACCTCATCGAGGTCCAGCGAAGCGTTCACCTCTTCGCCAATTTCGGCAAGGGTAGCGAGAACTTCGGCGGAGACTTCGCCATGGGGAACGAGTTTTACGGGTACTGAAGTTTCGGACGGATTCATCTGTGCCTATTATATCAGTCGAATACGACCACAATTCTCAGGACCGTCTAATGGGAAGCGCCGGCCAGGGAAAGAATTCCGACGTCAGGCAAGTTGCGGTAGCGCTCGGCATAGTCGAGCCCGTAGCCGACGACAAATTCGTCCGGAATGACAAAGCCAACATAATCGGCTCTGACCTCGGCAATGCGGCGTTCTCGTTTGTCCAGGAGCACCGCAACTTTCAAGCTTTTTGGCTTACGTTGCTGCAAAACACGCAGCAGATACTGCAGGGTCAGCCCGGTGTCGAGGATGTCTTCCACAACCAGGACCACCTTGCCTTCGATGCTGGAGTCGAGGTCCTTGTTGAGTTTGACCTGGCCCGAGGATTTGGTGTCTTTGCCGTAGCTGGACACGGCGATGAAATCAAACGTGACCTCCCCGGGAATCTGTCGCGCAAGGTCGGCCAGGAACAATACCGCGCCCTTCAAAACGCCAACCAGAAGCAAGGGCTCGCCGGGAAAATCCGCGCGGATCCGCTGGCCCAGTTCGCGGATTTTTTGCTGAATTTCGCTGCTGGAGATCAACGGGCGGACGCTCTCTCCCTGGTATGGAGAGTCCTGCTTGGCCCGTTCAGCGCCTGTTTTTTTCTTCGCCATTGGCTCCTCGGCTTCCGCCTGACTTTATCGCAGCAGGCAATCCGCAGCAAGCCGCACGCTCAATCGGCCTTTCGCATCATATTCATCCAAACTGCAACCAAACCCCATCTCGGCAACTCCCAGCGGCGGCAACAACAGCGACCTCGCACTGTCGGCCCGGCAGGTTCAGATCGGCTTCCGCTTCCGGTTCCAGGCGACGTTTTGGAGTGAATTGCAACCGCGGCCCGCCCTTGGCACGGACCGCCTTTTTCTTCTATACCTGCTTTAGTACTAAAAGCGATCGAAAACTGTGTCCGCGGCGCATCCTCGCAGTTAGAATTGAGCACACCCAAGAAAGCGAAGGAAAATGAAGGAAGTAAAACAACCGGAGCCGTGGTTGCGCGGGACGCTGCGGGAGGTACCCGCGGTGGGGCGCGCCGTGCTGCACGCGCTAGTGCTCGCGCAGGAAGACCTGATCAAGTGGTGCGGCTCACTCGACCGGCGGCAACTGAATGCGCGGCCAAACGGAGTGGCACCGGTGGCTTTCCATATCCGGCACGTCGCCCGCAGCGTGGATCGCCTCCTAACCTATGCGGAGGGTCGACAGCTCGATGAACAACAAATGGCCGTCTTACCAGCTGAACTGGACCCGGACGCGAACCCGCCGGAGCTCTTTCGGGAACTCCATACGGCGATCGCCAAGGCCGAGCTACGGATTCGCATCCTGGCCGCCAGCGACCTTGCAGCTCCGCGCATAGTGGGCCGCAAAGAACTGCCAACGACTCTGGGCGGGCTGCTGGTCCACGTCGCCGACCATACGCAGCGTCACGTGGGGCAAGCCATTGCCACGGCGAAGTTCGTTCTTGGATTGCCGGCGAGATCCTCGGATTCGGACTAGGTTACGGAACAGGCCGGAGATTCGGGTATACTCCCACCTTATGTTTTTGGAAGCGTCGAAAAGTATCCTGCTGATCTTCAGCGCTCTGTTTCCGATCGTAAACCCGATCGGAGGAAGCCCGATCTTCCTGCTGCTGACGCAGGAATATTCCGCCGACGACCGCATACTTCTCGCGCGTCGCGTGGCCATCAACAGCTTTGTTCTGCTGATCGTCGCCGTATCGGTCGGCACGCACATCCTGTCGTTTTTCGGAATCTCCCTGCCGGTCGTCCAAGTTGGGGGAGGCCTGGTCGTGGTTTCGACCGGCTGGGCCATGTTAACGCGCAGCGATCCCGGCGCCAGCGGCGACCGCGGCCAGATGCACCAGGTGGTCGGCTCGCAAGACATTCTCAAAAAAGCGTTCTACCCGCTTACACTGCCGCTGACCATAGGTCCCGGCTCGATCTCCATCGCCATCACGCTCGGCGCCAACGAGCCCAGGCGCCTCGGAGCAAACTTGATCGCGCTTCTTGCGGCTGCGGTTGGAGCGTTGCTGATCGCGCTAAGCGTATACATCTGCTATGCATACGCCGACCGGCTAGCCGCCGCTTTGGGCCCCAGGGGTATGGACGTAATCCTGCGGCTCTCGGCATTCTTACTGGTCTGCATCGGCGTACAAATCCTATGGAACGGCGTCAAGGCCCTGCTGAAAGCGCTGCCGGCATAGCAAGCCGCCGAGCCCTGAATGCAACGCCTCGACCGCCGCGTGTATCATTAAGGTAGAATCCACGGCGGCATACCAACAACCCCCGTGGCGTTAAACACGTTCGAATGGCCGAAATTACCACCCTCCGCGAAGCAATCAGCGCCTTGCTGCGCGATGGCGATATCGTCGCCATGGAGGGCTTCACACACCTGATCCCCTTCGCCGCGGGCCAGGAAGTCATTCGCCAACAACGCAAGCACCTCACGCTGGTACGCATGACCCCTGACGTAATTTACGACCAGCTCATCGGCGCCGGTTGCGCCAAAAAGCTTGTTTTCTCCTGGGGCGGAAACCCCGGCGTCGGTTCCCTGCACCGCCTCCGTGACGCGGTAGAACGCGACTGGCCGGCGCCTCTTGAAATTCAGGAACACGGCCATGGCGATCTTTCGAACGCGTACGTCGCCGGCGCCGCCAAGTTGCCTTTCGCCGTGATCCGCGCCTACGCTGGATCCGATCTGCCCAAGCACAACGACAAGATCAGGTTTGTTCAGTGCCCCTTCACCGGAGAAACGCTCGCGGCTGTGCCCGCGGTCAATCCGGACGTGACCATCATTCACGCGCAGAAAGCCGATCGCAAAGGCAACGTGCTGCTTTGGGGAATCCTCGGGGTCCAGAAGGAAGCCGTTCTCGCCGCAAAAAAGGCCATTGTTACGGTGGAAGAAATCGTGGACGACCTCAGAGCTTGGCCCAATGCCTGCATCCTTCCCGGCTGGGCTCTCTGCGCCGTTTGCTGTGTTCCCGGCGGCGCGTTTCCTTCCTACGCTCACGGCTATTACGAGCGAGAAAATCGCTTCTATCAGGCTTGGGACGCCATCTCCCGCGAGCGGGAGTCGTTCCGGAACTGGATCAAATCGCACATTCTCGACACCGAAGATTTCCCCTCTTTTCGCCGCGTACTCGCTGAATCCGCGAGCCTCCCGCAATGAACGCGCAACCCGCCTATACCACGGCCGAAGTCATGACCGTCGCCGCCGCTCGCCTCCTTAGGAACGGTGCGGTTTGCTTTGTCGGTATCGGCCTTCCCTCGACCGCCGCCAATCTCGCGCGCCTCACCCACGCGCCCGATATCGTGCTGATCTACGAATCCGGCCCTATCGGCGCGAAGCCGCCCGTGCTTCCCCTTTCTATCGGTGATGGCATTCTTGCCGAAACCGCCGACACCGTTGTCTCCACTCCTGAAATCTTCCGCTACTGGCTGCAAGGCGGCCGCGTGGACCTTGGCTTCCTGGGCGCCGCGCAGATCGATCGGTTTGCCAACATCAACACCACCGTTATCGGCGACTACAGAAAGCCTTCCACCCGGCTCCCCGGTGCCGGCGGCGCACCCGAAATCGCCAGCTGCGCTCACGAAGTCATGCTGGTAATGAAACAATCGGCTCGCGCTTTTGTGAAAAAACTCGACTTCGTTACATCCGTTGGGCACCTCGACGGCGGCGACGCCCGCAAGCGTCTGGGCCTCCCGGGCAAAGGTCCGGTCGCGGTGGTCACCGATCTCTGCATCATGGTGCCGAATGAAATCACCAAGGAACTCACGGTCATGCAACTTCATCCCGGTGTGAGTCGTGAACAAGTCGTCAAAGCAACCGGCTGGGAGGTTCGCTTCGCCGGGCATTTAGAGGAAACACCCGCGCCTACCGTCACCGAACTCGAAACTCTCCGCGAACTGGAACGTCGCACCAGGATCGCCCACGGCGACAGGACGGCGGCCCAGGCATGAAACACGTCTTTCTTTGCGATGCCGTCCGCACGCCGATCGGCCGCTATGGCGGAGCTCTATCTTCGGTCCGTACGGATGACCTGGCCGCGATTCCCTTGCGCGCACTGACGCAGCGCAACCGGGCCGCGGACTGGCAGCAACTCGACGAAGTCCTGGTAGGCTGCGCCAACCAAGCCGGCGAAGACAACCGCAACGTGGCCCGCATGGCGCTGCTGCTGGCCGGACTTCCGCCCGCCATTCCCGGCGCCACCGTCAATCGGCTGTGCGCTTCCGGCATGGAAGCCATCGGCACAGCGGCCCGCGCCATCGCCGCCGGCGAATACGACTTCGCGATCGCCGGCGGGGTTGAATCCATGTCCCGCGCGCCTTTTGTCATGGGCAAGGCCGATGCCGCATTTTCGCGTTCGGCGGAGATCTATGACACCACCATCGGCTGGCGCTTCGTCAATCCGTTGATGAAAAAACAGTACGGTGTCGATTCCATGCCGGAAACCGGCGAAAACGTCGCGGAGGATTTCGCCGTTTCCCGCGAAGATCAGGATGCTTTCGCCCTGCGCAGCCAGCAGCGCGCGGCCAAAGCTCAAGCCGCCGGCTTCTTTGCCGAAGAAATTGTTGCGGTCGAAATTCCCAGAAAAAAGGGACCAACCGTCGTATCCACCGACGAACACCCGCGCGGCGATACAACGCTAGACGTTTTGGCGCAGCTCAGACCCGCATTCAGAAGCCCCGGCACCGTAACCGCTGGCAACGCTTCCGGTGTGAACGACGGAGCCGCCGCAGTGATCCTGGCTTCTGAAGGCGCCGCCAAGCGCCACGGTCTCACGCCTCGTGCGCGCTTCCTTGGTATGGCCGCCGCCGGAGTTCCGCCGCGCATCATGGGCATCGGTCCGGTGCCCGCAACGAAGAAGCTGTTGGCGCGGCTTCAGCTTTCGCTCAGCGATTTCGATTGCATCGAACTAAACGAAGCCTTCGCCAGCCAGTCGCTGGCCTGCCTGCGGCAGCTAGGTCTGGCTGACGACGCGGCACATGTGAACCCCAACGGCGGAGCCATAGCACTTGGCCATCCGCTTGGAATGAGCGGAGCCCGGCTGGTGCTGACAGCCGTGCATCAGCTGCAGAAGCTGGCGGGCCGCCGCGCTCTCGCGACCATGTGCGTCGGTGTAGGCCAAGGCGTCTCCCTGGCCCTGGAAAGAATCTGAACGCCGCACAGCTCTCCATTGGCCTATCCGCGCAGGAGGAAGCGGATGAAGCGCTCGGTGAGCGGGCCGTACGGTGGGCGAAGAAATTTGAGCGGGCTGAAACGCGACTGCAGCAAGACCCCTTTTTGCTTGGAGAAAGTTGCGAAGCCTGCGCGGCCGTGGTAATGGCCCATGCCGCTAGGGCCAACCCCGCCAAACGGCAGATGGTTCTGCGCGATGTGGAAAATGACGTCGTTCACGGTGACGCCGCCTGACCTGGTCGCGCCGAGAACGCGATCTATGCGCCGGGAGTCGTTGTCGAAGTAATAGAGAGCGAGCGGATGCGCATGAGCGTTGACATACTGCAAAGCATCGTCCAGTTTGCGGTAAGTAAGCACTGGGAGAATGGGGCCGAAGATCTCTTCTTGCATGACTTGCATTCCTTCGCTGACATCGAGCAAAACCCGGGGAAGGAACCATCTGTCGGTTCCGCCCGCAGGTGTCTCGGAAGGGCCTAGCCCGACGACGGTGGCACCGCGCGCAGCCGCGTCGTCGACGAGGCCCTTCAGCCGTTCGAAATGCTGCTGGCTGATGATGCGCGTGTAGTCGCGGCTTTCGCTCCAGTTCGGATAGAGTTGCCGTGCGATCTCTGCTGCCAATTTAACGAATTCGTCGCGCTGCGAATCGTGCACCAAAACGTAATCGGGAGCGAGGCAAGTCTGGCCGGCGTTATACAACTTTCCGGTCATGACGCGTTCGACAGCCGTGCGCAACGGAAAATCGGGATGGAGAATGGCCGGGCATTTTCCACCAAGCTCCAGCGTCACGGGCGTCAGGTTCTCGGCTGCGGCTTTCATCACCAGTTTCCCGACGCGCGTTGAGCCCGTGAAGAGGATGTGATCGAAGGGCAGCCGGCTGAATTCCGCTGCAAGTTGCGCGTCCCCGGCTACAACGGCGACATATTCTTCCGGGAAAATCCCCGCGATCATTCGTTGCAGCGCTTCGGCGGTACGCGGCGCGAGTTCGGAGGGTTTGAGCATGGCGTGATTGCCGGCGGCCAGAGCATCCACTAGAGGCCAAAGCGTGAGGAGGGTTGGGTAGTTCCACGCTCCGAGAATGCCAACAACACCGAGCGGCTGGCAAACAATTCGAGCTTTCGCTGGAAAAAAATGAATGCCGGCGGCGACGCGTTGTGGCTTCATCCATTTGGCAAGATGCTTTCGCGCGTGGCGGATGCCGTCGACCAGCGGCGCGAGTTCCAAAAGCAGAGTTTCCTGGCGGGCGCGTCCGCCGAAATCCTCATCGGTGGCGCGGACTATTGCATCCTGGTGCCCGAGCAGGGCGGCTTCCAGAGCCCTGAGCGCAGCCATGCGCTGGTCGTAATCCGTCGCGCCGCGATCGAAGGCGGCTCGCTGAGCGTCGAACAGATCGCGCAAACTCTTGCGCACGATGGCAGGCGTGTCTCGGGGACCGGTTTGCCGTACGGTGGACATTTGAAGCTAGTTAAACCCCCTTTTGACAGTAAACGATTATTGCGCAGTTGAATATAACGCCCGCCCAGTCTCCGGTTCGCGTGTGGGGATTCCAAAGCAAGCAACCCTTCGGCCTGTGGGGCATTCGCGCTCGATAGGTTTTCCAATTAGGATAGAAACGATCCGCATCTGGAAAACGACAGACGGGTCTTTCGCCGCGTAACGCCAAACAAGGAGAGCATAGATTGCGTCATGGAATATAGACAATTTGGTTCGTCCGGTTTGCTGGTTCCGGTTCTTTCCTTTGGTACCGGAACATTTGGTGGCGGCAATGAATTTTTCAAGGCGTGGGGCAGCTCGGACGTGGCGGAAGCGACGCGGCTCGTAGACATCTGCCTGGACGCCGGCGTGAATCTCTTCGATACGGCCGACATATACTCGAAAGGAATTTCCGAAGAGATCCTCGGCCAAGCGATTGCGGGCAAACGCAACCGCGTGCTGATTTCGAGTAAGGCCACCTTCCGCATGGAGGATGGGCCGAATGGTATCGGATCGTCGCGCCATCACCTGGTCCGTGCCTGTGAGGCGAGCTTGCGACGGTTGGGCGTGGAGACGATCGACATCTACCACATGCACGGGTTTGATACGGTGACGCCGATCGAGGAGACGCTGCGCACGCTCGATACCCTGGTAGAAAGCGGAAAGGTGCGCTACATCGCCTGTTCGAATTTCTCCGGTTGGGCCCTGATGCAGTCGCTCATGACTTCGCAGCGCTACGGCTGGGCGCGATACGCCGGGCATCAGGTGTACTACTCGCTGGTCGGAAGGGAGTACGAATGGGAACTGATGCCGCTCGGCTCGCAGCACCAGGTGGCGGCAATGGTTTGGAGCCCGCTCGGCTGGGGCCGGCTGACGGGAAAGCTTCGCCGCGGCCAACCGCTCCCCGCTCTGAGCCGGCTGCACCAGACTGCGGATTATGGACCGCCGGTCAGCGACGAATATCTGTACAAAGTGGTGGACGCGCTCGATGAAGTGGCTGCTGAAACCGGAAAAACGGTGCCACAGGTGGCGCTGAACTGGCTGCTGCAGCGGCCGACCGTAGCGAATGTGATCATCGGCGCCCGCAACGAGCAGCAGCTGCGCGACAACCTGGGCGCAGCCGGCTGGGCGTTGTCGGCTGAACATCTCGGCAAGCTCGATCTGGCAAGCGACGTGACGCCGATTTATCCCTATTGGCACCAGCGCGGCCAGCCGGCCCGGAAGCCGGTGGAAACCTACTGACGTGAGCTTTGCCCTAGAACGAGAGTCGGATGGCTGGCGGGAGCGCAGCCATCCGTCCACGTTGCCGTGGCCCTGGCCGTTGGCGGGCCAGGATCGGAGGCCGCTCGCAGGGTGGAAGTGCGGAGCGGCCCAAGAGATGGCGCGGGCTCGGTTGCGTCCCAGGTCCGGGTTCACGGAAGATGCGGCTGCTCGGAGCCAATGTGAATTCGCCGTTTGGCGCCTGGCAAAACGCCGGTGGCGTGGAGGCGGGTGGTATTGCCGCGCCGGCTTGGGCGAGCGAGCCAAGCAAAAAAAAGCGCGGCAATCTGCCGCGCCTTTCAGAAAATTTGTCAAATGCCGGACGGCGACTAGCTGGCGGCCGCGACCGGTTCCTCTTTCTTGGCCTTTTCCTTCTTCTCTTTCTTCTTGAATTCGTAGCCGACAAGTTCGAGGATGGCAACTTTGGCGCCGTCGCCCACGCGCGTTCCGGCCGAGATGATGCGGGTGTAGCCTCCCGAGCGGTCCGAGAATTTGGGCGCGATTTCGCTGAACAGCTTTTTGGTGACGTCCGGGGTAAAGATGTAGGCGGCAGCCTGGCGGCGCGAGGCGAGAGTGTCGCGCTTGCCGAGGGTGATGAGCTTTTCAGCGACCGGACGCGCGGCCTTGGCACGGGTCAACGTGGTTGTGATGCGGCCGTGCTCGAACAGGTTCGTGACCAGGTTGCGTAAGGTCGCGCGGCGGTGCCACGGGTTGCGGCCGAGTTTCGAGCCGGATTTGAGGTGTCGCATTCCGTATTCTCCCCTAGAACCTATCTTGAAGGAGGCGGTCGGCGCCAGAACGGCAAGCTTTCTTGTCGCTAACGCTCAAGGGAATGACGAATCGATTTTGATTCGCCGCCCTGCGGGCCAAGGCGCCCGCCTCCCGAACAGCCTTACAAGCCGAGGTTTTCTTCGGCGGATGGCGCTGCGGTCTGGCTCGGAAGCGGCGGCCAAATGATGCGGCCGTGCTCGTCGAACTTCATGCCTAGCGCGAGGCCCATCTTGACCAGAATTTCCTTGATCTCGTTGAGGGACTTGCGGCCAAAGTTTTTCGTCTTAAGCATTTCGTTTTCGCTCTTCTGCACCAGCTCGCGAATGGTCTGAATGTTCGCGTTCTTGAGGCAGTTGTAGGAGCGGACGGAAAGCTCGAGTTCTTCGACCGAGCGATCGAGGTGTTCGAGGCGCGGATCGTTGGAGTACTCCGTGGGCGCTTCGACCACGTCGGTCGGCTCTTCGAAGTTGATGAAGATGCTCATATGATCCTTCACCAGCTTAGCGGCGAGGCCGATGGCGTCGTTGGGCGTGATGGCACCGTTAGTCCAGACTTCGATCATGAGCTTTTCGTAGTCGGTCATCTGGCCGAGACGCGCGGCTTCCACCGAGTAGTTGACCTTGCGCACCGGTGAGTGCACGGAGTCCACCGGAATGTAGCCGATGGGCAGGTCTTCGTCGTAGTTGCGATCGGCGGCGACGTAGCCGCGGCCGTTCTTGACGCGCATTTCGATCTGCAGCTTGCCGCCTTCACTGACGGTGGCGATGTAGACCGACTTGTCGAGCACGGCGAAATCGGCATCCTCCTCGATTAGCGCGGAGGTGACGGGGCCGGGCTGCTCGACGTTGAGATAAATAGTCTTGGGCAGGTCGGTATTGAGCTTGATGGGAACCTGCTTCAGGTTGAGGATGATGTCGGTAGCATCCTCCACCACGCCGGCGATCGAAGAAAATTCGTGCAGTACCCCTTCGATCTTCACGGCGGTGATGGCAGCACCTTCGATGGAGCTCAGAAGCGCGCGACGCAGCGCGTTGCCGACGGTGGTGCCCCACCCGCGCTCAAACGGCTGCGCGGAAAAACGCGCATACTTTTCGGTCAGCGATTCCAGCTCCGGCGCGAGACGCTTCGGTTTCTGAAAGCCTTTCCACATAATTGTTTCCTTCCTTCTGGAAGCCGTGGTGAGGCTTCCGGTGATGCTCGAAACTTTTACGGGCCGACGAGCGGCGGGCTGCTAACCCGCTGCCAGAAAGCCCCTCATCCTCGCCAGCGGAGCGGCCCGGGCAGGAGCAAACCAATTACTTCGAGTACAGTTCGACGATGAGCTGTTCGTTGATGGCCGGCGTCTGCACGTCTTCACGCTTGGGCAGAGCGACCACCTTGGCCTTGAACTGCTCGCGGTCCTGCTCGAGCCACGGGGCCAGGTTCTGGCTCTGTGCAACGTTGCGCGCATCGAGAACCATGGCGTTTTCGCGCATCTTGTCCTTGATCGCGATTTCGTCGCCTACGTTCACCTGGTAAGAAGGAATGTTGACCTTCTTGCCGGAAACGCGGACGTGACCATGAAGCACGAGCTGGCGAGCCTGAGCACGCGACGACGCGAGCCCGGCACGGCAGACGACGTTGTCGAGACGCCGCTCGAGCATAATGATCAGGTTTTCACCGGTCGGACCCTTGGTCCGCTCCGCTTTTTCGAAGTAGTTGCGGAACTGGCGCTCCAGCAGGCCGTAGGCGCGCTTGACCTTCTGCTTTTCGCGCAACTGCAGACCATAGCCGGCGATCTTGGCGCGGCGCGACTGGCCGTGCTGACCGGGCACGAAATTACGCTTTTCAATGGCGCACTTCTCGGTGAAGCAACGGAGTCCCTTTAAGAAAAGCTTCTGCCCCTCGCGGCGGCACAAGCGGCAAACTGCATCACGATGTCTTGCCAACTTCTTTTCTCCCTTCGGAAAACCCTAGAAAACCCAATGGCCTAGTGGCGGCCCGACTCACACGCGGCGGCGCTTCGGCGGACGGCAGCCGTTATGCGGAATCGGCGTGACATCGCGGATCACCACGATGTGCAAGCCAGCGGCGGCCAAAGCGCGTACCGCGGATTCACGGCCGGAGCCGGGACCCTGCACGCGCACTTCGACCGACTTGACACCGTACTGATCGCGCGCATTGCTGGCGGCGTTGAGCGAAGCCTGCTGCGCGGCGTACGGCGTGCCCTTGCGCGACCCTTTGAAGCCGATGGCGCCGGCCGATGACCAGCACAACGTGCGGCCGTCGGGGTCGGTGATGGTGATCTGCGTGTTGTTGAACGACGCAGCCACGTGAACCACGCCGTGCGGAACGACGCGGCGCTCGCGCTTCTTCTTGAATTCTTTTTTGCGCTTGGCGGCGGCTCCCGTCGCGGCGGCCGGTTTTGCCGGCGCTGCTGTTCCGTCAGGCGCTGTTTTCTGCTGCTCTTTTGCCACGTGATGCTCCGTTTCCTCTTCCGGCCCCTCCCGACCAGGTCGGGGCGCTCGAACCCAATAGGGAAATTAGCCCTTCTTGCCCTTGACCTGCTTCTTGGCGGCGACCGCTCCGCGGCGCGGACCCTTACGAGTACGGGCGTTGGTGTGCGTGCGCTGTCCGCGCACCGGCAGGTTGCGACGATGACGAATGCCGCGGTAGGCCTGAATTTCAATCAGGCGGCGGATGTTCATCTGAATCTCCTTGCGGAGATCGCCCTCGACGCGACCTTCCTGCTCGATCGCGTTACGAAGCTTGTTCACCTCGTCTTCGGTGAGGTCGCGAATTTTCTTGGTGTGGTCGACGCCCGCCTTTTCGGCGAGCCTCTTCGCGCGCACCTGGCCGATGCCGTAGATCGAAGTGAGGCCGACCCACAAACGCTTCTGCACCGGAAGATCAACACCTGCGATACGTGCCATGACTCAAATTCTCCTTAAAACCCTGGCGAAACTGGTTCCGTCTATCCCTGGCGCTGCTTGTGCTTGGGGTTGACGCAAATCACCCGAACCACACCGCGGCGATGGATCACCTTGCACTTGTCACAAATCTTTTTTACCGAAGCGCGAACTTTCATTGCCCAACTCCCTTTTTACTTGCCACTACGCCGACCCGCAAAGACTAAAGTCCCTGCCACCCCTTCCCGTCGCACCGCTATTTGTAGCGGTAAACGATGCGGCCGCGGGTCAGATCGTACGGCGAAAGCTCGACGGCGACTTTGTCGCCAGCCAGAATACGAATGAAGTTCTTGCGCATCTTTCCGGAAACGTGCGCCAGGACCTGGTGCTTGTTTTCCAGCTCGACGCGGAACATTGCGTTCGGCAGCGGCTCGATCACGGTCGCCATCACTTCGATGGCGTCCTCTTTCGGATTGCCCGAGTCGCCTTTTTTCTTGTCGTCTTCGTGCTTCGCCATAAGCTCCTAAAGCAAAAGCCTGCTACCAAGAGGGCCCGGTCATTTCCTTGGGCCGCGTCAGAATCAGCGGGCCATTGGAGGTGACGGCCACGGTATGCTCGAAATGCGCCGACGGACTGCCATCGGCGGTCTCGGCTACCCACTCGTCGCGCATTCGCACCTCCTGGCGGCCGGCATTCACCATCGGTTCGACGGCGATGACCATGCCTTCCTGAAGGCGCGCACCGCGCCCGGGTTCCCCATAATTCGGCAGGTTCGGTTCGTCGTGCATCCTGGTGCCAATGCCGTGCCCGACGAATTCGCGCACCACCGAAAAACCGTTTTCCTCGACCAGACTCTGCACCGCGTGGCCAACGTCGCCCAAGCGGTTGCCGGTGCGCATCTTGTCGATCGCGCGATCGAGCGAGTCGCGGGTTACGTCCAGCAGCTTCTGCAGCTCCGGCCCGATCTTGCCGACCGGAACCGTCACCGCCGAATCCGCGAAATACCCGTCCACTTCCATGCCGAAGTCGATCGAGACGATGTCGCCTTCCTTCAACTTCCGCTTCGGCGAAGGAATTCCGTGCACGATCTCGCTGTTCACCGAGGTGCAGAGCACGCACGGATAACCGCGATAGCCTTTGAAGGCCGGATGCCCCGGTTTACCGGCGATTTTTTCCTCGGCGATCTTCTCGAGGTCCATCGTCGTCATACCCGGACGCACGCTGGAACGCAGCGTGTTCAGCACTTCGTGCACAATCAGACCTGCCCGGTGCATCTTTTCAATTTCTTCAGCACTGCGCAGATGGATCGCCATTTCTTTCGCAAACAGCGCCGGGCTAAGCCCGGTACTGCAACCTCTTTAGCGCGCCTCGTTTACGACTTCGACGATGCGCTTCGCGACTTCGTCCACGCTCTTTGAAGCGTCTATGTCGCGCAGACGCCCCAGCCGCCGGTAGTACGCCGCCAGTGGAGCGGTTTGCTTCTCATACGCCGCGAGTCTTGGCCCGACGATTTCCTCGCGGTCGTCGCCACGCTGTTCCAGTTCGCCGCCGTCGTTGTCGCAACGGCCGTCGACTCTTGGCGGGCGCTCGTAGATGTTGTAAATCTCCCCACCTACTTTGCACATCCGCCGGCCGGTAATGCGCCGCAAGAGCAAGCGCGGGTCAATCACCATATGCACGACCAGCGGCTGCTTGAAACCATGCTGCCTGAGCAACTCGCCAAGCCACTGCGCCTGGGCCACGGTCCGCGGAAAACCGTCGAACACAAAGCCGTGAGCACAGTCCCGGCGTTCGATGCGATCCGCTACCATGCGGAGCACAATCGAATCGGGAACCAGTTCGCCGCGCGCCATAATCGGCTGCGCGCGCTGCCCGAGCGAAGTACCCTGCGAAACGTGCTCGCGGAGCATGTCGCCCGTGGAAAGATGCGGCGCGGCGAAACGTCGCGCCAACTCCTTCGCTTGGGTCCCTTTTCCCGCCCCCGGAGGGCCGAGAAAAATCACTGCACGGTCCAGCGTCTCGTGCGGCCGAATGTCGGAGGTCACCCAGTCGTCTCCCTCTGACTACGTACTGCCGGACTTTAGCGCCGGCCGCGGATCCGGCCTTTCCGTGCAAATCCTTCGTAATTGCGCATGACTAACTGCGCTTCCAACTGCTGGACGGTATCCATCGCGACACCGACAACGATCAGCAGCGATGTACCGCCGAAATAAAAGTTCACGCCCAAACCGTTCAAGATCCACTGGGGGAAAACGCGGTCAAACCAGTTGCCGCCAAGCCAGACCGGCAAGTGATTGAGGTGAATGCCCGCGATCATCCACTCCGGAAGAAGGCAAACCAGCGCCAGATACACGGCGCCGATCAAGGTCAAGCGCTTCAGGATACGGCTGACGTACTCGCTGGTATTGCGTCCGGGACGAATACCGGGAATGAAGCCGCCGTTCTTGCGCATATTGTCGGCGAGTTCGGTGGGATTGAAAACGATACCCACATAGAAAAACGCAAACAACAGGATCATCGTGACGTAGAGAACGGTATAGAGCGGCTCACCCCATTTTACCTTATCCGCGAAATCCTTCACGAACGCCCAGCGGCTGCCGAAGATAAGCGCTATCGTCGCGGGAAACGCCAGCAGCGAACTGGCGAAAATCGGAGGGATGACTCCTCCCGAGTTGACGCGCAGCGGAAGGTAGGTGGACTGTCCGCCCATCACGCGACGGCCAACCACGCGTTTGGCGTACTGCACCGGAATGCGGCGCTGCCCTTGTTCGACCAGGACGATAAACGCCACCACCGCGACCATAAGCAGGAGCAGCAGGATGATGGCCAGGGGAGTGAAAACACCCCAAGCCTGGCTGCGTGACTTTTCCCAGAGATCCACTATCGCGCGGGGCAGGCCGACCACGATGCCGACAAAGATGATCAACGACATCCCGTTGCCGATGCCGCGTTCGCTGATCTGTTCGCCCAACCACATGATGAATGCCGAGCCCGTGGTAAGGGTCAGGATGGTCATCAGCGTGAATGCAAACCCGGGATGGTAAACCAGCGACTGCCCGTTCACGGCAGCGCTCGAAGACTGCAAGGTCCCGGCGATAGAGAGCGACTGAATGATGCTGAGCGCGATCGTCAAGTAGCGCGTGTATTGCGTAATTTTGCGGCGGCCGAGTTCGCCCTCTTTCTGCAGGCGCTCGAGATAGGGAAACACCACGGTCATCAGCTGCAGGATGATGGACGAGGTGATGTACGGCATGATGCCCAAGGCAAAGATCGTCAGACGGCGGAAGTTGCCGCCGCTGAACAGGTCGAATATGCCAAGGGCGGTACCCTGCGCCTGCTGGAAGTACTGGTCGAGGACGGCGGTGTTGATTCCGGGAGTCGGAATGTGCGCACCGATGCGGTACACGGCCAGCAAAGCCAGCGTGAAAATCACCCGCTTCCGCAAATCCTCGATGCGGAAGAGGTTGGTCAGAGCTTGTAAGAAGCGGTTCATGCGTTACCCAAAGAGTCCTTAAACCTTCTTGAGCCCGGGACTTGTAAAGCCATCCTGAACCCTAAGCCAAAACCTCGAAAGAGCCGCCGGCCTTGGTGATTTTGTCCTTGGCGGAGGCGCTGAATGCGTGGGCGTGAACGGCGAGCTTGGACTTCAGCTCGCCGTCGCCCAGAACCTTGACCTGCTGCTGGGTACGGACAAAACCGTGCGCGCGAAGCAGCTCCGGCGTCACCGTTTCGCCGGCCGGAAAAGCGTTGAGCTCTTCCAGATTGATCACCGCAAATCTGGCCGCAAAGGGATTGTTGAATCCGCGCTTGGGGATGCGGCGATGCAGCGGCATCTGGCCGCCTTCAAAGCCGCGGCGGCGGGAATAGCCGCGACGCGACTTCTGTCCCTTGTTGCCCGCGCCGGAGGTCTTGCCGAGCTTCGAACCGATCCCCCGGCCGACGCGCACCTTGCGATGACGCGAGCCGCGCGGCGGCCGAAGCGTTTCGAGCCCGATGGATTTCTTTTCTTCCTTTTTCTTAGCCATGAACTTAGCCCACCACTTCCACGAGATGGCGCACTTTGTGAATCATGCCGCGCGTTTCCGCCGTGTCCTGGCGCTCCACAACCTGATGCAGACGACGCAAGCCGAGGCCGCGAATGGTCTGGCGCATGTCGTCGGTGCAGCCGATAAAGCTGACCACCCACTTGATCTTGACCGTGCCCTTGGCTGCGTCTCTCTTCTGTGCCGTCATCGTGCTTCCCCTGCCGCCTGTTCGGCCTTCTTTTCGCGGCCGGTGATTTCTTCAACGGTCTTGGTACGGGTTTCGGCGACCTGCGCTGCGTCTTTCAATCCGAGCAGGGCCGCAAAGGTGGCCTTGATGACGTTGTGCGGATTTGAGGTGCCAAGCGACTTGGTCAGCACGTTGCGAATCCCCGCCACCTGCATCACCTTACGAACCGGACCGCCGGCGATCACGCCGGTACCTTCGGGCGCCGGCTTCAGGAGAACCTGCGCGGAACCGTAGCGGCCGACAACCTGGTGCGGAATCGTCGAACCCTTCAGGTTCAGCTGGATCAAATTCTTTTTCGCCTGCTCGATGCCCTTTTTGATGGCCATCGGCACTTCGCGCGCCTTGCCCATGCCGAATCCGGCATGGCCGTGGTTGTCGCCGACAACCACCAAGGCGGAGAAACTCAGGTTCTTGCCGCCCTTCACAACTTTGGTAACGCGGTTGATGGCGATGACGTCGTCCTTCAGCTCGGAAGGATTGACTTCGAGCAACCGCCGCACCGCGAGACTTTCCCTCAAAATTTGCTTCGACATAGGCTTAGAACTGTAACCCCGCTTCCCGCGCCGCATCCGCGAGCGCCTTGACGCGGCCGTGATACTTGTACCCGCCGCGGTCGAACACGACTTTGCTGACTCCGGCAGCCTTGGCGCGGTCGGCAATGGCCTTGCCGACCACTTTGGCCGCTGCGACGTTGCCGCCGCCCTTCAAATTCTTTTTCGTTTCCTTGTCCGCGGTGCTCGCGGAGACAAGTGTCCTGCCCGCCCGATCGTCAATCACCTGCGCGTAAATGTGGTCGAGCGAGCGGTAGACGCACAGGCGCGGCCGCTCGGCGGTGCCCGACACCGCCATGCGCACGCGGTCATGAATCCGCTGGCGCTTGGCTTCTCTCGATAATCTGCGAACCGGTACGGATGCCACTGTTCTTCTCCTTCAAATTCCCTGCACAGCCGCCTCAGGAGGCGGCCGCCAGAACTGCGATATTACGCCGCGCCAGCCTTCACTCCGGCCTTGCCAGCCTTCTTCTTCAGCCGCTCGCCGGTAATGCGAATTCCCTTTTGCTTGTAGGGATCGGGCGGACGCAACGAGCGGATATCCGCTGCTACCTGGCCGACTTGCCCCTTGTCCGCACCGCTGATCACCAGGTGGGTCTGCTTGTCCACCGCGATCTGGATGCCTTCCGGAATGGCGAACTGGACCGGATGCGACTTGCCGAGCGCGAAAGCGACGGCTTTGCCCTTGAGCTCGGCGCGGTAGCCGACGCCGACAATGTCCATCTCCTTCTTGAAACCCTGCGTCACGCCGTGAACCGCGTTGGCCACCAGAGCGCGCGCTAGGCCATGCACGGCGCGTTGTTCATCCGATTGGCGCTTGACGTTGAGCACCCCGTCTTTCTGCTCGAACGAAATACCGCGCGGAATCACCACACTGAGCTTGCCCTTGGGACCCTGAACGTCGATCTTGTCCGGGGCCATGGCGATCTTTACGCCGGAGGGCACGGGAATTGGTTTATTTCCGATACGTGACATTTTTTAATTCAACCCTTCAAAAATTCGCTGCGAAAAGCAAAACCTACCAGACCTCGCATAGCAGTTCGCCGCCGACCTTGTTTTTGCGGGCGGCGCGGCCGCTCATCAATCCCTGCGGCGTGGTGAGAATGCTGATGCCCAGTCCTCCGACCACCGGCTTGATTTCCTGCGAACCGACATAACGGCGCTGGCCGGGACGCGAAATGCGCTTGATACCGGAAATGACGCTGCGCCGGTCCGGCGTGTACTTCAGGAAAACCCTCAGCAGCTTGTGCCCCTTGTTCTCTTCCACCGTCTTGAAGGTCGAGATGTAGCCCTCTTCTTTGAGGATGCGGGCGATCTCGCTTTTGAGGCGCGAGGCCGGCACGTCGACCCGCTGGTGCTTGGCGGCAGCCGCGTTGCGGATGCTGGTGAGAAAATCGGCGATGGGATCGGTCTGCATGATGTCTCTCGAGTCTCCTTACCAGCTCGACTTCACGACGCCGGGAATCTCTCCCTTGAGCGCCATGCCGCGGAAACAGATGCGGCACATTTCAAACTTGCGGATGAAGGCGCGGGCGCGGCCGCAGACGCGGCAACGGTTGCGCTTGCGCACTTTGAACTTCGGCTTCTTCAGTTCCTTGACGATTTTCGCGGTGCGTGCCATTAATTCGCTCCTCCCGGCCGGCGCAGAGGAAAGCCGAGCCCCAGCAACAGTTCGCGGCCCTCTTCGTCGTTTTTTGCAGTGGTGGTCAAGGTAATGTTCATGCCCTTGATCTTGTCCACGCGGGTGTAGTCGATTTCAGGAAACACCAACTGGTCCTTCAAGCCCAGGGTGTAGTTGCCGCGGCCGTCAAACGCGTTGAAAGGCAGCCCGCGGAAGTCGCGTACGCGCGGCAGCACGACGTTGCACAAGCGATCGAGGAATTCGTACATCTTGTCTCCGCGCAGCGTGACCGCGCAGCCGATCGGCATGCCCTTACGGATCTTGAAGTTCGCGATGGACTTCTTGGCGCGGGTGATCACCGGCTTCTGGCCCGTGATCTGTCCGAGCTCCTGCGCCGCGGTGTCCAACAACTTCACGTTCTGGCTGGCTTCGCCAAGACCGATGTTCACCGTAATCTTGGAGAGCTTCGGCACGGCCATGATGTTCTTGAAGGCGAAGTGCTTCATCAGCGCGGGCGTCGCCTCTTTCCGGTATTTTTCCTGCATTCTACTCTTCATCTCAGTCCGTCTCTTCCCTGTTTCTGGTTCCTTTTACTTGTCCAAAGCCGAACCGCAGCGCTTGCAAATCCGCGTGCGCCTTCCGTCCGCCAGAACTTCGTGGCCGATTCGAGTGTGCTTGCCACAGCTGCCGCAGACGATCATCACGTTGGAAGAGTTAATGCCCGCTTCCTTTTCAACAATGCCGCCCTTAATGTTCTTCGCCGGATTCGGGCGGGTGTGGCGTTTGATGATGTTGGCGTGTTCGACGATGACCGTGTTTTTCCGGCGATTCACGGAAAGCACGCGTCCGGTCTTGCCCGCGTCGCTTCCGCTCATCACCTTGACCTGGTCGCCCTTGCGAATCTGGATCCTGACTTGTTTCGTTGCTTGTGCGCTCATCGCTTTACCCGTTACCAGACTTCCGGAGCCAGCGAGACAATTTTGGTGAATTTCTTCTCGCGCAGCTCTCTTGCCACCGGCCCGAACACGCGGGTTCCCACGGGCTCGTTAGCATCGTTGATCAAAACCGCGGCGTTGTCGTCAAAGCGGATGTAGGTGCCATCCTTGCGGCGCTGCTCCTTGCGCATCCTGACGATCACGCACTTCACCACTTTGCCTTCTTTCACCTGGCTTTCCGGTGTCGCTTCCTTCACCGAGGCGGTGACAATATCGCCCAGGCCCGCTTTCAGGCCGGCGTCGCCGCCCACCGGCAGGATGCACATCAGCTTGCGCGCGCCGGAATTGTCGGCAACCGTCAGCCAGGTCCGCATCTGAATCATGACAATCTCTCCCCGATTACTGGGCCGACGCGTTCCGCGTCAGCACTTCCTTTAAGCTCCAGCGCTTCAGCCGGGAGAGCGGACGCGATGCCCTGATGCACACCGTGTCGCCCATCCTGGCTTCGCGCTTTTCATCGTGCGCGTAAAACTTCTTCGAAATGCGGATCACGCGGCGGTACTTCGGGTGCTGCACCAGGCGGGTCACTTCGACCACGATGGTCTTTTCCATCTTGGCGCTGGTCACCTTGCCGATCAGTTCGGTGTTCTTCGCCGGAGCCGCTGTTTGTGTTTCTGCCGTCATTACGCCTTACCTGCCTTTGCCGCCGCCGTCAGCTGATGCGCGCGCAGCAGCGTCTTCACGCGCGCCAGGTCTTTCTTTGCTTCACGCAGCCGCTTCAGCGCTTCCGCCTGTCCGGTGGAAAGCTGAAAGCGAAGCCGGAAAATCGTTTCGGTCAAATCCTTTTGCTGCGCCTCGAGCTCATTGACGCCCGCTTCGCGAATTTTTTCCATACGCCGCGGCATTAGAACCCTCCTGCGCGCGAAACAAATTTCGTCGGGATGGGCAGCTTGTGCGCCGCAAGCCCCAGCGCCTCCCGCGCCACGGCTTCGTCGATGCCCGCCATTTCAAACATCACGCGGCCCGGCTTCACCACCGCCACCCACTTTTCCGGAGCGCCTTTGCCTTTGCCCATGCGGGTTTCGGCAGGCTTCTTGGTAAACGGCTTGTCCGGAAAAATCCGGATCCACAGTTTGCCGCCACGCTTGATGAAACGGGTGATGGCCACGCGTGACGCTTCAATCTGGCGGTCGGTGATCCACGCGTTTTCCATGGCTTTCAGGCCAAAATCGCCAAACGAAAGCTCTCCTCCGCGCCAAGCCTTGCCTTTGCGGCGGCCGCGCATCTGCTTTCTGTATTTCACCTTCTTCGGCATCAACATCGCTGTGTTCTCGCTTCCCTAATCCTGTGGTTCGATCAATCCGCCGCTACCGGCTCGGGCTTGTTGCCGTCCTGCGTCTTCCTGCGGCGCGGAATGTTTTCCCCCTGATAGATCCAGCACTTCACCCCGATTACGCCGTAGGTGGTGTGCGCTTCGGCGGTGCCGAAGTCGATGTCCGCGCGCAGCGTTTGCAGCGGCAGGCGACCCTGCAGGTACCACTCCTTGCGGGCGATTTCCGCCCCGTTCAAGCGTCCGGCCACCCGAACTTTGATTCCCTTGCAGCCGAAGCGAAGCGCGGAATCCACGCTCTTGCGCATGGCGCGGCGGAACGCCACGCGCTTTTCGAGTTGCAGCGCAATCGACTCCGCAACCAGCGTGGCATCGAGTTCGGGGCGATGCACTTCCTGAATGTCGATGTGCACTTCGCGCTTGGTGCGCTTCTGCACGTCCTGCTTCAGCTTGTCGATTTCCGCGCCCTTGCGGCCGATGATGATGCCGGGGCGGGCGGTGTAGATGCGAACGACGAGCTTATTGGCGGCGCGTTCGATGTCAATCGAGCTGATGCCCGCAGACTTCAGCTTTTCTTTCAGCTCTTTGCGCAGCTTCACGTCTTCGTGCAGCAGGTCGGCATATTCCTTCTTGCCGGCATACCAGCGCGACTTCCAGGGCTTGTTGTAGCCCAGGCGGAACCCGTATGGATGTGTTTTCTGTCCCATAGTTCTCCGTTTTATCCCTTCTTGCCCTTGCGTGGAGCCTGCTGTTTGCCGGTCAAAGCCTTGCGTACCCGCCGCGCAGTGCCGCGAACGCCTTTGTTGGCTTCGGCTTCGGCCACGTTGACGGCGTGGCGTTCCGCCGCGGCCACGTGATGCTCGGCCACCTCGACCCACAGGTGTGCGGTGCGCTTCTGGTAGCGGAAACCGCGCCCCATAGGCGCAGGGCGCATGCGCTTCCAGCGCGCGCCCTCATTCACAAAGCACTTGGAAACGAACAACTGGTCCACGTCGAGCGGCGCGCCAGCATCTTCCGCCTTGCGTTCCGCATTGGCGACCGCACTGCGCAAAACCTTTTCGATCGGGCCGGCGGCGCGCTTGGGCGTGTAACGCAGCGTGTGCAGCGCATCCTGCACGCGCTGGCCGCGAATGAGATCGATCACCAGCCGCGCCTTTTGCGGCGACATGCGGACGTGTCGCGCCAGCGCGTGGGCTTCGATTTGCGGATTCTGTGTGTGAACGTCAGCCATGGCTTATGCCTTCGGCGCCGGTGGAGCCGCGCCGCCTCCAGCTGGAGCGGCCGCCGCCGCCTTTTCGAGCGCCGCCTTCACGGCATGGCCTTTGAAGGTGCGCGTTGGAGCGAATTCGCCCAGCTTGTGTCCAATCATCTGTTCGGTCACATAGACCGGAATGAACTTTTTGCCGTTGTGCACGGCGATGGTGTGGCCGATCATGTCCGGCACGATCGTCGAGCGCCGCGACCAGGTCTTCACCACTTTCTTTTCGTTGCGCGTGTTCAGCCCTTCGACCTTTTCGCGCAGGTGCCCGTCGACAAACGGACCCTTTTTGAGTGAGCGTGCCATCTCTTTGCTATTCCTCCACGCGGCGCAGACGGCCCCACTGGGCATGCCGCATCTTCTTAAATCCGCGCACCGGACCGGGAACACGATGCGATTTCGGGCAGAACGGGCAAACAAACCGCGTGCCCAGCGCATTCGGCGTGCGGTCCACGATCACCGCCCATCCCGGCTTGCACAACTTGTACAGTACCGGCTCGAGCGGGACGACCGGCTTGCGCACTGCCAACACCGGCTTGGCTGCCGGCTTCGGCGCCACTCGCTTTGCCACACGCTTGCTCGACCGCTTCGCGCTTCGGCGTACCGCTGCCCTGCGCCCTGCTGTACGGCTGGTTCGTGTTGCTGCTCGTCGCGTTAGTGCCATTGTCTCTGCTCGCCATTCGCAACCTTCACTTCCCTGCTGGCCGCGAATGATTTGCTTCTGCTGCTTAGAACCCTTCCCTCGCCTTGCTACTTCCGGCGCTCGACAATGTGCTTTTCCGTGCGCTTGTTGTGACGCGTCTTCTTGCCGAGCGTCGGAAACGCCCACGGCGTCACCGGGTGATTGCCCTTCACGCGGCCTTCGCCTCCGCCGTGCGGGTGATCCACCGGGTTCATGGCCACACCGCGCACCGTCGGGCGAACTCCGAGCCACCTGGTGCGGCCGGCCTTGCCGAACGTTTCGTTTTCATGGTCGAGATTGCCGACCTGGCCAACCGTGGCCATGCAATCCACGGAAAACTTGCGAACTTCACCCGAAGGCAGCTTAATCAGCGCCAGCTCGCCTTCCTTGCTCAGCAACTGCGCGGAAGCGCCCGCCGTGCGCACCAGCTGGCCGCCGCGGCCCGGGTAGAGCTCGATGTTGTGCACCATGGTGCCCGGAGGGATGTGCCGGAATCTCAGCGCATTGCCGGGAAGAATGTCGGCCTGGTCGCCGGTGCTGACGGTCGCCCCCACCTCAAGGCCCACCGGGTGCAGGATGTAGCGCTTATCGCCATCCGCATAGTGCAGCAGAGCAATATTGGCGCTGCGGTTCGGATCGTACTCGATCGCGGCAACCTTTGCCGGCACGCCGTCTTTGTCGCGCCGGAAATCCACCTTGCGGTACTGCTTCTTGTGGCCGCCGCCGCGGTGCCAAACCACCACTTCGCCGTGGCTGTTGCGGCCGCCGGAACGCTTTTTCGGCTCGAGGAGCCGCTTTTCCGGCGTCTCTTTGGTGATCTCGTTTTTGTCGAGCACGGTCATGAACCGTCTCGATGCTGTGTACGGATTAAAGCTCTTCAGTCCCATCGCTGCCTCTTGCTACTCAATCTCCTGCGGCTTCGACTTGCCGCGTCTTGCTTTCTGACCCGACTTACAGGTTCTCGGCTACAAATTCTCCGCAAACTCGATCATCTTTTCACCCGCGGCCAGCTTCACGTACGCTTTTTTCCAGTCGCGGCGATAGCCCTCGTTCTGCCCGCGCCGCCGCATCTTGCCCGGAAAATTCGCGGTCCGCACGCCGGCTACTTTCACCTTGAAAATCTGCTGCACCGCTTCCTTGATCTGCGTTTTCGTCGCCTTCGAGGAGACTTCAAAAACCACCGTGCCTTGCACTTCCTTTACGCCCAAACCCTTCTCGGTGATGATCGGGCGGCGAATGATCTGATAGTGAGGGGTTGCCATCTCTTATCCCTTCCCCTTCTTGGCCGCCGGCTTGACCGCGGACTTGGCGGCCCTTTTCGCGGCCGGCTTTTTCGCTGCGCTGTCCTTCTCGACCGGAGCCGCGGCGATCGATTCGACGTCCGGCACCACTACCGGCTTCCGTTCCGGATCGAGCGAACGCACCAGGCGCACCACTGCGTCTTTCGACAGCAGCAGCCGGTCGTGCTTCAGAACGTCATAAGCCTGCAACGCATTGGGTGCAGAAAGCTTCACGCCTTCTAGGTTGCGGCTGGCGAGTTGCAAATTGCGGTTTTCGCCGTGCGCAACCAGCAAAGCCGACTTGGTGAAATTCAATTTCTCAAGCGACGCGAGCAACGACTGGGTCTTGTGCGTCTCGAGCTGCCAGCCGTCGACCACGGTCAGCTTCTGGTCGGCGAGCTTTGCGGAAAGTGCTGAACGCAGCGCGCCGAGCAACTGCTTTTTCGGCAGCGCGTAGGAATAGTCGCGCGGCTTCGGACCGTGTACCGTACCGCCATGGCGCCACAGAGGCGAGCGGATGGAGCCGACACGCGCTCGGCCGGTTCCCTTTTGCCGCCACAACTTGCGGCCTGCGCCGGAAACCTCGCTCTTGTCCTTGGTCTTATGCGTACCGCTGCGCAGCCCGGCGAGATACCACCGCGATGCCTCGTGCAGCAGGTGCGCATTGACCTTGGCGCCGAACACGGCGTCGGCCAGCTCGACTTCGCCGACCTTCTTTCCGTCCAGATTGACTACATCCACGACTGGCATAATTCGCAATTCCTTCTTTGGGTTCCGCTTACTTGGCCTTCTGCGACTTCCGGATGAAAATGTATTGCCCGCTCGGACCCGGCACCGATCCCCGCACCAGCAGCAGGTTTTCGTCGGTATCCACCTTGATCACCTTCAAATTCTTCGCGGTCACCTTTTGGTTGCCCATGTGACCCGGAAAATGCTGGTTCTTCCAAACGCGTGACGGAAAGGAACTGCCGCCAATGCCGCCCGGCGCGCGATGGAACATCGAGCCGTGCGTGGCGTCGCCGCCCGCGTAGTGCCAGCGCTTCACGCCGCCGGCAAAGCCCTTGCCCTTGCTCACGCCGCTCACGTCCACCAGCTCGCCGGCCTTGAAGCTCTCAACCAGCACGCGGTCGCCAACCTTCGTTTCGTCCTTGGACTCCTCGATCCTCACTTCTTTGAGGACCTTCATCGGTGCGACATCGGCCTTCTTGAAGTGGCCGGTCAAGGCCTTGTTCACCCGCTGCGGCTTAACGAATTCGACCAAGCCCAGCTGCGCGGCGTCATAGCCGTCCTTGTCCTTGGTACGACGCTGCACGACCACGCAGGGCCCGGCTTGCAGCACCGTGCAACCGACCAGGTTGCCGTCTTCGGCGAACACCTGCGTCATCCCCAGCTTGATTCCGATAATCCCGTCAACCGCCATTTCCTCTTCTCTCTTTCGCAGCTTGCCTCATCCTCTCGAGGAACTACCGGGCATTGGCTGCGTACGGCCGTTTTTACAAGCTCTTACTGACAGCGTGCAAGCTACTTCGCAGCGTGACCAAAGGCCTTGATTTCCACGTCCACGCCCGGCGGCAGATCGAGCTTCATCAGAGCGTCAACCGTGTCCGGCGTCGGCTCGAGAATGTCGATCAAGCGCTTGTGCGTGCGCATCTCAAATTGCTCCCGCGACTTCTTGTCCACGTGCGGCGAACGCAGCACGGTCCAGCGATTGATCGTGGTCGGCAGAGGAATCGGCCCGGCTACATCCGCTCCGGTACGCTTTGCCGTCTCCACAATTTCCCGTGTGGACTGGTCGAGAATGCGGTGGTCGAACGCTTTCAAACGAATTCGAATTTTGTCGCCTTGTCTCATATTCTTTACTCGATGACCTCGGTCACGGCGCCGGCGCCGACGGTGTGGCCGCCTTCGCGGATCGCGAACCGCAACCCCTTCTCGAGCGCCACCGGCGTGATCAACGATACTTCGCA
>Ga0306922_10000292_pt1 | contig 40238 bp, 34 predicted proteins | sample sta12Cox44000082_FD_203758 | JGI IMG/M metagenome (GOLD analysis project Ga0306922, IMG submission 203758) | Lab enrichment of tropical soil microbial communities from Luquillo Experimental Forest, Puerto Rico - statoxic.12C.oxic.44.000.082 (v2)... | ecosystem: Environmental > Terrestrial >... | reverse complement strand
CGAACTCCACGTCGCCAGGCTTCCAACGATTCACGTTCGTTTTTCCTCCCGCCGTGTCCTCGATCTCGCCGCCAGACAAATGCACGACGATGGTGTCGGCGGCGTGGGTATGGAAGCCCTCTCGCGCGTGGACCTCCATCCGCGCCCGGATGACCGAAACCAAGGCGTTCTCGAAGAGTGTTCGGAAGGACATGCCCACAAACGGCGCATTGCCAGGCGTGGACCCTGGAGCCCCTCGGTCCGGTTCAGGCTTCGACCCGGGCGGGAGGTTCGACGGATCAGAAGCCACGTCACGTGGACGCTTCGGCTCCACGACGACGATCAGTGTCGCGTTGTCGCCGCCAATTCCTCCTCGCGCGGCGGGATCGGGCGTTCTGGCGACCCCGGCGGCGGTGAAGCGCTCAGGATCCCGGGTCCAGTAGGCCTCGCCCGCCTTTCGCACCGGGCCATCCGCGATTGGTACGACCACGGCAGCAGTGCTTTGGATAATTGGGGCCAAGGTCTTGCTGGTTCCGCGAAAGACGCGCACGCGGGCGTTGTCGAGCACGATCGGCGGCTCGGCCGGGAGCCCCTGGAGGCCCAAGACCAGAGCGAAGAGGCCGATGGCTGTTGTGAGAAGCTGTCGCATCGCGTCATGCTACTGGAAATGGACTATCGGCGCTTGGGTTCCACTGGCCTGAAGATCTCGCGCCTCGGCCTCGGCTGCGGCAACTTCGGCGGCATCGGATCGGCCCCGGCGTTCTTCGGCATGGGCGAAAGCGAGGAGCAGGCGTTTGCACTCATGGACGGCGCGCTTGACGCCGGCATCAACTTCTTCGACACAGCGGACGCGTACGGTGGGGGGCGGAGCGAGACCTACATCGGCCGCTGGTTGAAAACAAAGGGCTCGGCGGCCCGCCAACAACTCCTTCTCAGCTCGAAGACCTTCAATCCCGTTGGACCGGGCCCGAACGATCGCGGTCTTTCGCGCCGACACATCCTCCGGCAGGTCGACGAGAGTCTCCGCCGTCTGCAGACCGACCGAATCGACATGTACCTGATTCACGAACCCGATCCGGACACGCCGCTCGAGGAAACTCTCACCGCCCTGAACGACGTCGTCCGCGCGGGAAAGGTCTTGTACATCGGGGCCAGCAACATCGAGGCGTGGCGTCTCACCCGGGCGTTGTGGATCAGCGACAAGCACGGGCTGACGCGCTTCGACTGGGTCCAGAACTCCTACAGCCTTCTTGATCGGGCCGCTGAGCGGGACCTCTTTTCGCTGTGCGCCGACCAGGGCATCGGCTTTACCGCTTTCAGCCCGCTCGCCGGCGGCTGGCTCACGGGAAAGTACCGGCCAGGCGGATCGTACCCACCCGGGTCCCGGATGACGCTCCGGCCGGAGCCGTATCGTCGTCTCGAGCGAGACGAGACGTTTCAGGGCCTGGCCGCGATGTCAGACGGTGCGCGGGCGCGCGGCACGGAGATGACCTCGCTGGCCATTGCGTGGGCGCTGCACCACCCCCGGGTGGATGCGGCCATTATTGGGCCACGCAACCGGGAGCATCTCGACGCGGCGCTTGCTGCCTTGACGATCAGGTTGTCGGACGAAGAGGCAAGGCGCCTCGCCGAGCTGTTTCAGACGCCGCGGGACGAGTGGAACGAGGTTCAATGACCGCGCGGAGCGCGGTGCCAGGGCGCCGCGTCGGCGAAGAGTCCCGCACACAACGTGGCCACGATCAAGATCTACATGAGGGCCTTCATTCATCCGTCGGTGGCTCGCCCGCTTCATCAGCTCGACTCACGCCCTTCGTGGTCTCCCCATCGGGCAATTGATCTGGGACTTTCCGGCGCGCACGGTGGTGGCTGGGTTTCGTGCGCCGGGTGACCGAACCTGTCTGGCGTTCGACCCGTCGTGTCTTTTGGCGTGCGGCGCCCGCTTCCGCGTCGGATCCGGGTAACGGGCGACGGCTCTTCGGGTCTGCGCGCTCGCGGTCGCGAACGAAGGCCTTGATGGTTTTCAGTGCCGCGCGCGCCTCCCGCTCGGTGCGCCGTCCTTTGAAATAGGCCGCCAACTCCTTGTTGGCGCGCATGACCTCCTGGTCACGGATCTGATGTTCGGTGTTTGTCTCGCCGACGCCTCCGCCCTTCAATCTCAACGGCCGGGCCATCACCACACTCCTATGGTCGCGCCCGATCATAGCCCGCGCGGCCTCGTACGCGCGAAGTGCCCGCGCAAGGGCAGTACGGGCACGAGGGGGGCAGAAGGGCAGGATGATCAAGAAAGCTGGAGGGCTGACGGGCAAGAGGCGTCATCGAATGCCGGCGCCCGTCGCCGAAGCGGCAAGCGCGAGCACCGCGGCGCAGATCATCACGAAGCGGAAGGCCGACACAAAGGCCGCGTCAATGATCCCACGAACGACCGCGGCTTGCTCTCGCGGAACTCCAGCCACGTCGGCTCCAGCCAATCTCGGCAGCTCGCTGTCGATCGTGGCCCGTGTGGAGGCGGTGAGCGCCACCTTGTCCAGAGGAGGCGTGACGCGGGCCGTGAACGCCCGCACGAGAACAACGCCGAAAATCGCGATGGCGACGAGACCGGCCACTCGCGCGACGGCGTTGTTGACGCCCGATGCCACGCCGGCGTGACGCGTCTCGACGGCTTCCATCGCCGTCGTCGTGAGAGGCGCGACCGTGATGGCCATCCCGAATGCCAGCACGATTACGGCAGGAAAGAAGGTCGCCCAGTAGGATCCACCGATCCCCGGGCGCGCGTACAGCACGATGCCGAGCGCAGCGACCGCGGGGCCGACCGTGAGCGGAAGGCGGCTGCCGATGCGAGCGACGAGCCCGCCGGACCAGCGCGACAGGGCGAACATGATGACCGGAAAAGGCAGGAAGGCGGCGCCGGCCTCGGTGGCGGAATACTGCTGGACTTGAATCAGATTCATCGGCACCAGGAACACCACGAGGGCGAGCGCGGCGTACAAGAACAGCGTGAGCAGGTTCGCGAGCGTAAAGGTGCGTGACCGGAACAGCGCGAGCGGCATCATCGGGTTCGGCGTGCGATGCTCGACGATCGGAAGCGCGATGAGCGACAGGGCGCCGATCGCGAGCGCCGTCAGCACGAGCGGGTGGGTTGCGCCGAGAGGCGGCCATTCGAGCAGACCGAAGACAAGCCCACCCAGGCCCAGGACCGCCAGCGCGGCGCCAGTCCAGTCGAGCCGATCGACCCGGGAGGGATCGCGGCTTTCATCCATGAACAACAGTGATAGCACCACCACCACGGTGGCGAGTGGAACGTTCAGGAAGAACACGGCGCGCCAGCTGACATGCTCGATCAACCAGCCGCCCGTCACCGGGCCGATTGCGGTGGTGATGGCACTGAAGCCCGACCATGTGCCGATGGCCCGGCCCCGATCGGCGTCGTCGAAGGTTGCGCTGATGATGGCGAGGCTGCCTGGGACGAGAAAGGCTGCGCCAATGCCCTGCAGGGCGCGGCTCACGATGAGCGCGCGCGCCGAAGCAGCCAAGCCACACAAGATTGACGCTCCCGTGAACAGCAGGACCCCGAACAGGAACACGCGCTTGCGGCCGAACTGGTCGCCCATCGAGCCACCGACCAGAATCAGCGCGCCCAGGAACAACGCGTACGCCTCGATGACCCACTGAACGTCCGTGATGGTCGCGTGCAGGTTGGATTGGAGCGCGGGGAGCGCGACGTTCACGACCGTCCCGTCGATGAAGGTCATGCTGGAAGCGATAATTGTGGCGACGAGGGTCCAGCGGCTCCGTGATTTCATGCGCGGGATCATCACCCACTCCTTGGTCGATGTCTGCAAGATTCCGAGCAGCCCCCTGGCGCCGTCGCTCCGCGCATAAGCTGATCCAGGCGCTCGCCCCTTATACTGAGCATCAGGCGTGACATGAGACGGAAGAACAGTGCGAGTGATCCCCTCTGGTACCGGGATGCGATCATCTACGAGCTCCCGGTAAAGTCGTTCTACGATGCCAATCAGGACGGAATCGGCGATTTCGCGGGCCTCATCGAGAAGCTCGATTACGTCGCGGAGCTGGGCGTCACGTGCGTGTGGCTCCTTCCGTTCTTTCCTTCCCCTTTGAAGGACGATGGGTACGACATCTCCGACTATCGGAACGTGCATCCGAGCTACGGCAGCCTCGACGACTTCAAGCAATTCCTTCACGCGGCGCACGAGCGCGGACTCGAAGTGGTCATCGAGCTGGTAGTCAATCACACCTCGGACCAGCATGAATGGTTCAAGAGAGCCCGCGCGGCGGCGCCGGGCAGCCCCGAGCGCAAGTACTACGTCTGGAGCGACACCGACCAGAAGTATCACGGCGCGCGAATCATCTTTCTGGACAGCGAGCGGTCGAACTGGACATGGGACGCGACGGCACAGGAGTACTATTGGCACCGTTTCTTTCAGCACCAGCCGGATCTCAACTACGACAATCCGGCGGTTCTCGCCGAGGTCGAGCAGGTGATGGATTTCTGGCTGGAGCTCGGCGTCGATGGCTTCCGGCTGGACGCCGTGCCGTATCTGGTCGAACGCGACGGCACCAGCTGCGAGAACCTGCCCGAGACGCACGCCATCCTGAAAGCGATCCGCGGCTATGTCGATGCAAAATGGCCGAACCGAATGCTGCTTGCGGAGGCCAACCAGTGGCCGGCGGATGTGCGCGCGTATTTTGGCGCGGGCGACGAGTGCCACATGGCTTATCACTTTCCGCTGATGCCGCGCATCTTCATGGGCGTGCATCTCGAGGATCGGACGCCCATTGTCGATATCATGCGGCAGACGCCGGAGATCCCGGACGTGTGTCAGTGGGCATTGTTCCTCAGGAACCATGACGAGCTGACGCTCGAGATGGTGACCGATGAAGAGCGCGACTACATGTATCTGGCGTACAGCGCCGACCCGCAGGCGCGTCTCAACCTCGGCATCCGCCGACGGCTGGCCCCGCTCATGGGCAATCACCGCCGCCGGATCGAGCTGATCAACAGCCTGCTCTTTTCCTTTCCCGGCACACCGATCGTCTATTACGGCGACGAGATCGGCATGGGCGATAACACGTACCTGGGCGATCGCAACGGCGTGCGAACGCCGATGCAGTGGTCCGGGGATCGGAACGCCGGCTTCTCGCGCGCGGATCCCGCTCGACTCTACAGCCCAATCATCATGGATCCGGTGTACGGATATCAGGCGGTCAACGTCGAGGCACAGGTGCGCGAGACCTCGTCGCTGCTCCATTGGATGAAGAATCTGATTCACCTGCGCCGCCTCTTCAAAGCGTTCAGCCGGGGGACGCTCGAGTTTCTCGATCCGGTCAATCGGAAAGTGCTCGCGTACATTCGGCGGTACGAGGAAGATGTGATCCTTTGTGTGGCCAATCTGTCTCGCTCGGTCCAGCCGGTCCAGCTGGACCTGGCCGCGCTCGACGGGTACACACCGGTCGAGATGCTCGGTTACACGGACTTTCCTGTCATCGGTCGGGAGCCGTACTTTCTGACGCTCGGACCCTATGACTTCTACTGGTTCGAGCTCCAGCGCCGAGGCGACTAAGCCCGCCGCCACGACCGCCGAGCTCGTTGTCGGCATCGCGAGCTACAACGACGTCGACACGATCGGAGACGTCGCGGCAGCCGTTCGGAGCGGTCTGGAGGAGGCCTTCGACGGAACAGCATCCCTGGGCGGGGCCTCCATCGTAGAGAGCCGGATCCTGCTCGCCGACGGCGGTTCGAACGACGGCACGCCGCAGCGAGCCCGCGAAGCTTTGGGGCCGGCGAACGCCACTCTCGTGGAGGTCACCTATCCGCGGGCCGCCGGCGATCTTCTCGACGTCCCGTATCACGGACGCCCCGCGCGCGCGCGCGCGCTGCGCGCCATTCTGGAAGGCGCGCACACGCCGGGCGTCAAAGCGTGCGTCGTGATCGACGGCGGGATTCGAACCGTGGCACCTGGTTGGATCCCTGCGCTCGCGGGACCCGTACTCGATGGAGGATTCGACTACGTCTCGCCCTTCTACGCTCGACACCCTTACGAAGGCGCGCTGACCAAAGGGATTGTGTACCCGCTATTTCGCGCGTTATATGGCGTCCGGTTGCGGCAGCCGGCGGTTGGAGAATTCGGTGGCTCGGCGCGGCTCGTCGAGGCCTATCTCGACGCGGACGTGTGGGACCTTGATAGCGCGCAGATCGGGATCGACCTTTGGCTGGCGGCGGGGGCGGCTGCCGGAGGATTCAAGCTCTGCGAGGCCCCGCTTGGCCGACGGACGTTTCACACGAGAGGGGAGGCGCTCGATCTGGGGACGACGCTCGTCCAGGTCGTCGGCACACTGTTTGCCGACCTCGAGGGCCGCGTGGATGTCTGGCAGCGCGTGCGCGGCTCGGTTCCAGTTCCTTTGATTGGCGACCCTCCAGCAGTGGTTCTCGAAACGCCACAGGTCAACGTGGAAGGGCTGATCGAATCGTTCCGCCTGGGATATCGTGAGCTCCGCGACATCTGGACGTGGACGATGCCTCCCAAGAGCATTGTCGACCTCAGACGCCTCCTCGATGTCCCACCTCAGCGCTTTCGGCTGGACGACGACCTCTGGGCGCGTATTGTGTATGACTTTGCGCTTGGCTACCGTCTCCGCGTGCTGCCGCGGGATCACCTGCTTCGGTCGCTGACGCCGCTCTACCTCGGGTGGCTGGCGTCCATGATTCTGCAGGTTCGCGATGTGCCACCGGAAGGCGCCGACGCTCGTATCGAGCAGCTGGCACTCGCGTTTGAGGCGGAGAAGCCCTACCTCGTGTCGCGATGGCGGTGGCCAGAACGGTTCCGGACGTGAGAATCGTGAAATTGCTTATCTGGTAGGAGCCAGCATGTGGCAACAGGTTCATAAAATCATCAACGAGGCCAGCTCGCGCATCGCCACCGGCATCGTGAACTTTCTGCCGGGGGTCGTGGTGCTGCTCGTGATTCTCGCGGTGTCCGTGCTGCTTGCGTTTGTCGCGCGGTATGTCATTCTGCGCGCGCTCACGAGCCTCGACTTCGATCGGCACGCGCGCCAGATCGGATTGTCCACTCACACGGACTGGTCGGTCACGAGAAGCCCGTCGCTCCTGATCGCGCGCGCCGTTCAGTGGACCTTCCTGGTGCTGGGACTTCTGATAGGGCTGACAGCGCTCGATGCGACGATGCCGCAGCAATTCGCGTTGTCGATTTTCGGGTACTTCCCGCACCTCGTCGCGGCGGCGCTCATTCTCATTGTTGGCGGACTGCTGGCGCGGTTCGTGGCCCGAGCGGTGCTGATTGGAGCGGTGAATATGCACATGCAGTCCGCCCGGGTTCTGAGCCTGACCGCGAAGTGGCTGCTCTTCATGATTGCGGCGGCCATGGCACTCGATGACATCGGCATTGGCCGGAGCGTCCTGCTCCTCGCGTTCGGCATCCTGTTCGGCGGGATCGTTCTCGCGATCGCGATTGCGGTCGGTCTCGGAGCGAGGGACGTCGTGAGCAGGGCCATCGAACGACAGCTTCGCGAGCCGGGCAAGCCGGAAGACACCTTGGATCATGTGTGAACGACAGCGGCGCTCACTCATCTCCCAGGCAAAAGCGCGTTGCCATCTGAGTATGCTGACCGTCTGAGGTCCAGGGCGGTGTCAATGGGGTCGGATGGGCTGCTTGTTGAGGTCGCGTGACAAGATCAATTTGAACGTCAACCGGTCCGACGCGGACGTGAGGCCGACGCCGACGCCCGCCTCGATGTCGAAGAACCCGCCGTGGCGGTCGACGACCGTGTACAGCTGATGGACCTGATCATGAGGCGAGTAAAAGTTGTGAACAGGGCCGAAATCGTCGTACTCCTCAGCAGCCAGCGTCCAGACTGGTGAGAAGTTGTAGGCGATGCGCGTGGCAGGGACGAACTCCAGATTCTTCACGCCGTCGTAGGCTGTGTCGAAGATCGGATTCACGATGATGTCGACAGGCTTCAGATGCCAGCCGATGATCGGCCGAACCTCTGACGTAAAGCGCGCAGCGTCCCATCGCCGGGCGTTGTAGCTGAACTCGAAGTTGACGCCGTAAAAGAAGCGGCGCTCACCCGCGTTCGGCACGGCAAACAGCGTGCGCAGTTTGACGCCGTCCAGCCCCCAGCCCGTCATTTTGTCGTGCGTGTAGAGGGGCATGTAGAGGCCGAGCTCGAACCAGCTCGTCATGCCGTACGCCCATTCCGGGACGCCGTTCCAGGACCGATCCGCGATGACGGCCCCGGGAAACGCCGGCGTCGAGACGCCGATCGGCGTGAAGTTGTTGTGCCACGTCAGGTTGAAGATGCCGGGCTCGGCGAGGCCGCCATCATAGACCTGAATTTCGTCGGTCTGCGCAAAGGCCGATCGTGGCTGGAGAAGGGCGACGAGAGCGGCGGCTCCGAGCCACCAGCGCATCGTTGAAGTCCGGGGGCGCGGCATCAGACGCGTCCGGGCGATTGTACAGAGAAAGACGTCAGAACTTGACACGCGCGGAAAACTGCAATTGTCGCGCGGCCCGTGCCGAGACCGGCTGGCCGAAGAGCGGCGATCCGACCGTGCCGACGAAGTTGACGTAGTTCACACGATTCAGCACGTTGAATGCGTCGATGCCAAACGTGACCGAGCGCGCGTCCTTGGCCGCTCCGCCCCCGCCGCCCGCGCTGGAGCTGAGGTTGAGGTCACGGGACACGCGGAGATCGAGCGTCGCGGCGCCTGCAGCCTCGAGCGTGTTCCGCCCGACGCCGAATGGGCGGGCGCGGCCGCGGCCATTGTTGTAGATATCCTGGCCGAGCGTCGCGGTATAAGGCCCCGCCGAATTCATCGTGAGCCCGACACCCAGATCGGCGAGCGTCCCGAGGCTTGCCCGGCCGAGCACGAGAAAGCGGTGCCGGCGGTCGAAGTCCGCCCTCCCCCACTCACCTGACAGATCGTAGTCGTTGGCGGGATACCAGGTGATGCCGTTTGTGTCGTTGTAGGCGCGACTCAACGTGTACTGCGTCTGTCCGTTGAACCAGCCGCTCACGCGGCCGCGCAAGGTGACCTGCAGGGAATCGGTTGTCTGGTGGCCAGTCGATTCTATCTGTCGAACGACGCCGTAACGGTCATCGGGACGCGTCAAGTAGAACGGGGGCGGTGGTGCGTTGATGTCTCGCGAGCGAAACAGCTGATAGCCGTGGGTCCCCGTATAGGTCACCGACAACGTCAGCGCCTTGCGCAATTGATGGTCGAGGCCGAGGCCGTACTGAAGCGTTCGCGGAATCTGCACGGCGGGCGACAGGACGACGATGCTTGGCGGCTCCGACGACGGGGGCGAGCCCTGGAACGGATCCGGATACGATGGGTTGTTGACGACGTAGCGCACGAGTCCGCCGGGCAGCGAATGCAGCAGGTCGGCAATGGCGACAGCGCCGCTGCGATCGTTGAAGACGCCCGCGCCTCCCCGGATGACATCGGTCTTCTGATCACCGAGCGCGTAAGCGAACGACGCGCGTGGCGCGAAGTTGTCCGTGTCGTGAAAGTAGTTCTGCCAGTCATAACGCAGCCCCAGAGACACCGAAAGACCCGACCGCGGCTGCCAGTCGTCCTTGACGTAGGCGCCAACCTGTTTCTCCAGAAACGCCAGGTCCCCGTTCCCCTGCTGCTGAACAAAGACATACGGTCTCCCGAGCTCATACGTCGTGAGGCCGCTGAACGAGAAGGTCCCACCGAAATTCGTATGGTCGTAGAAGCCTCGGCGACTCCAATCGGGCAACTGAAACCCCGACTGAATCAAGTGGCGTCCTTTGGTCCAGGCCAGGCTCTCGACGAGCTGCATGTGGGTCTCAGTACGCAGGAGATCACCCTGCGCCCCACCGCCCGTGAACGCGCCCGCCACGACGATGCCGCGATCCGGCGAGACGCTGACGGTTGGCTCCCGCTCGTGGCCGACGAGCAGCTGGAACTGAAACAACAGCGTTGGACGAAAAACCGTCTGCTGCGTGTAGGTCACCTGCTGCTCGTTGTGCGTGAAGTCGGTGCCCGCCGATGGGAGCGTCGTGCCGCCAACGCCGCGGTTCTGGTTGCTCTCATACTCCCAGTTCGGCCGGATGGATATCGTGGTCTTGTCGGTGACTTGATGGCTGATGCTCGCGGCTACGAGCGATTGGCGGTTGGGCTGCGCGACGTTTCCCTGAATCGTCCCTTCGGGGCCGGCTGCATAAACGATGGCCTGCTGATCGTCGACCGAATCGTTCCCGGACACCAGGAACGAAGTCTTGCCGCCATGTCCCAGGGGGCCACTGACGACGCCCTCGACGATGTGCTTCTGCTCCGCGGGCTTTTCGACGGCAAATGCGTTACGCGCATCGAAGCGGGCGTCGCGGAAGACGACGTTGCCTTCACCGTGGTATTCCTGGCCGCCTGGCTTCGTGATGATCTCGATCCGCCCCCGGCCGGGGCGAGCGTACTCGGCGGAGTATGGATCCTGGTTGATCTTGATTTGCTGCACGGCGGAGGCGCTCACTCTCAGCGCGCTGACTTCCATGCCGTTGACGACGATGGAAACGCCGGTGTTGCCCAGGGACCCGGAGTCGAGGAAACGCGAGAGCGTCGAGATGTAGTCCTGATCGAAGACGGGCAGGCTTTCGAGCATGTTCTGATCGACGGCAACGGCATCGAGATTGCCGGCGGGCGTCGCTTCGACGTGCGCTGCGCTGCTGACGGTGATCTCATGCGTCACATTCGCGATGCTCAGGACGAGGCGTTGCGCGCTCGGGGATCGGGCGCCAACGCGGAGACTGGTCGACGCTGGTTTGAACCCCTCGTAGATGGCGCGTATCTGGTATTGCCCTGGCGCGACTCGTTCGAAGCGAAACGCTCCGGAACCGTCGGTGGTGGCTGACTCGACGACGTGGCCGCCGGTGTCGAGCAGATCAACGGCGGCGCCGGAGAGAATGGCGCCCGTTTGATCCTGTACGACGCCGGTAACGATGGCCTGAGGGGCGCCTTGGGCGGCAGGCTCGGCGGCGAGAGTCAGGAAGACGGCCGCTGTAAGGACCAGCAATCCAAAGAACGTGATTCGGGATTCTTCCGTTTCGTTGGCCAAGCCGAAGGGTTTCGCTTGACGAACACCGATATCACAGACGCACAATGCGGAGCAAACGCTGACGGTCGCGATAGGAGCCACGCATGAAGGGTATCTTCGCAGTCATCGCAGGTTTCGCTCTCATCCACGAAGGAGGTGTTCAGCTCGCAGGAGGACGGGACGCTGACCGTCATCAAAGAGAACAGCCCGACCGATTTTGTCGTCGCGCAGACGATGCAGACTCAAACGAGCGCGAAAACGTCGACGCTCGACTCGAAGACGAACCAGATTTATCTGATCGCAGCGGAGTACACGCCGGCACCGACGCCGCCACCGGGCGGACGGGGCGGCCGGGGCCGATGATCGCAGACTCGTTTGCGATCCTGTCGTGGGGAAGTAGGCGCACCCGGTTAGACTAAGAGAATGCACCTGCAGGAAGCCCGGTTGTGTCTCGACTGTGAGGAACTGCACACGAGTGACACATGTCCACGATGTGCGTCAGATGCCTTCGCTTTCGTGACGCGGTGGATTCCGGCGAACGAACGGCGGGTTCGCGTGCGTCGGCCACCGCCAGCGCCCGCCTCGCCCCGCCGGGCTCGCTGGCTGACGGGGGCGGCCGGCGGACTGGCGGCATTTGCAGCCGTGCGGTGGCTCTGGCGCGCGCCGGCAGAGGCGTCAGCAAAACAGGCGGGCCGCGAGAGGGGTCGACAGCATGACGGGCCCGACAGGGAACACGATGTTCACTAATCGGCCGGCGATCCCGCCGTGCGCCGCTCGAGGATGATGGGGCGCCGTTTTCTTTTTTGGGGATTCAAGTCGTCGCAGCAGATTGTCGAGAGCAGTCTGGGTGCGCTCGAACGTGCGGTGATGTCCATCGCGTGGCGAGAGGGAGACATCAGCGTGCGGGAGGCGTGCAACCGCCTCCGCGTGAACGTCGCGTACACGACGGTGATGACCACGATGGATCGGCTGTTCAAGAAGGGGCTGCTGACGCGCCGGAAGGTCGGGCGGGCGTTCGTGTACCGCGCGGCCGCAACGCGGAAAGAGCTCGAGGGCGCGGTCGCGAGCGAGCTCGTCCAGAGTCTGCTGCACCGCGACGACAACGAACCGCTGCCAGTCCTCTCGTCGCTGGTGGATGCGGTGTCGGATCGGGACCGGGCGCTGCTCGACGAGCTCGAGCGGTTGATCCATGAGAAGCGGCGCGCGGGAAAACAGCAATGAGCGAGATCAGGTTTGTCGCGCACGGCGTGACGCTGGCGTTGGCGTGGTTTCTCACAGTGAACGTCGCCGCGTCGGCATTGGTGGCGGCAGCGGTGGGCGGCTTGCTCACGCCGAGGCGCCGGTTCCGGCCGAGATCGTTTGAAGCGCCCGGGTTCTGGTTGACGCTGCGCCTGCTTCCTGCTGCATCGTCGGCGGCGTTCGTGGCGGTGCTGTTCGTGCCGTCGTACTGGGCGTACGAACCGCGCGAGGCCGCGGAGCGGTTCGGCGGCGTGACGCTCTTCGTGCTGGCGGCGGGTGGGACGACAATGGTCGTCACGGCGTTCATAAGGGGGCTCGAAGCGTGGAGAAGTGCCGCGCGTCGAGTTCGACATTGGATGACCCTGGCCCGCCCGGTGACGCTTGCCGCGACGTCCCTGCCGGCCTTCGAAATCGATGCCGATCGGGCGATGATCGCGATCGGGGGCGTGCTCCGGCCGCGACTCCTTCTGACGCGGGGACTGGTGGCTGCGCTGAACGACGCGGAGCTGTCGGCCAGCGTCGCCCACGAGCTCGGCCACCGGCGCGCATGGGACAACTTGAAGCGCCTCGCGATACGTGCGTCTCCCGACGTTCTGGTGCGGTTATCAGCCGCGCGCACGATCGAGCGGCAGTGGGCGGCAGCCGCGGAGCGCGCCGCTGATCGAGTGGCGGCGTCGGAGGGCACGGCGGCGCGCCGCGCGCTCGCATCGGCGCTCGTCAAAGTGGCTCGCTCGATGCCGGCCGCCGGAACGGTCGCCGAGCCGATCAGCACGCTCCTTGCGGACGCGGACATCACGGCGCGGGTGCGGCGTCTCCTGGACGGCGACGACCTTCCTGAGAGCCGCGGGCCAGAGCCCCGGATTCCCTGGAGACTCCGGCGCCGGTCGGTGATGCCGCGCCTGAGCGCGGTGCGCGTCGCGATGGCCGTGATGGGAGTGGTTGGTGCGTTCGCTGGCTATGTGCCTCTCCTCCGGGCGGTGCACGAGGCGACGGAAGTGTTGGTCAACGGGGTTCTCTAGAAGACGTGGCTCGGTACTCGGTACTCGGTTACTAGTTCGGCGAAGCGCTCACGCTGCCACGCTGCTGACGTCGATCGTGGCGCCGGTCTCACAAGCTCGTGTCGCAGCCAGGGCGATGCGGAGGGCTTCGACACCGTCGTGAATCGTGGCCGGCGCGGGACGGCCAAGCAGCACGTTCTCCGCGAAATTTTCGAGCTGCAGCCTGTACGCGCGCTCGAAGCGCTCCATGAAGAACGGCACGGTGTCGTGGGCGACGCGGTTGCGCGTCATGACCAGGAGTGGCGTTTCGCGCAAATAGCCGACGCGCAGAGTGCCTTCGGTGCCGAGGATGTCGGTCACGATGTCGTACCCGTAGCACCCATTTCGCGTCAGATCGACGACGCCGAGGCGGCCGTCGGAGAAGGTCATGGTGGCGATCGCGTTGTCCCGGTCGCCGACATTCGTGAATTCTGGAAAGGCCAGGACCCCGCCGATCGCCTGGACGCTCTTGACGTCGCCCATGAGCCAGCGCGCGAGATCGAAGTCGTGGATCCCCATGTCCACGAAAATGCCGCCGCTGCTTTTCGGGTCGACGTAGCTCAGGCTCGGCGGAAACGGGTCCCTTGACGTCGCCTTGAACACAACAGGCCTGCCGATCCGTCCGTCCTCCAGCTGCCGCTTCGCCGCACGGTAACCGGGATCGAAGCGGCGCATGAAGCCCATCTGGAAGAACGTGCCTGTCCGTGCCGCTGCCTCCGCCATCAAACTGGCCTCGGCCAGGGATATCGAAGGTGGCTTCTCGCAGAATGTCGGCTTTCCTTCAGTCAACGCGTTGATGACGATCTGGCAGTGCGTGTCGGTCGGCGTCACGATGACGACGGCCTCGACGTCAGGATTGGCAATCAGGTCTGATGAATTCACGTGCGCGTGCGGAACGTCGAATGCCTGGGCGGTCCGACTCGCCAGGTCGCTGTCGATGTCCGCAACGGCGACCAGCCGAGTCGATGCGATGCGCGAGCTCAGATCGTGCGCGTAGATGTGTCCCAGCCGTCCAAGCCCGATCAATCCAACGTTGAGTCGCAACACGCTCAGTCGCTCCTTATCTAATCAACTCGTACCTGGTTACTCGGCTTTGGTGACCCCGCTACTTGGTTGTCTGGATACTTGATCTCGTCACGAGCTCGATTCGAATCTTGACGTCCGGCGTGACGGGGTCTCCGCGCAGGGCCTTGACCGCGTTCTCGACGGCAACCCGTCCCATTTCGTCCGGAAACTGCGCGACCGAGCCGGCCATCGTCCCGTCGGCGATGGCGCGGCGCGCATCTTCGATCGCGTCAAAACCTATCACACGGATCGAGCCGGCGCGCCGAGCGGCACGGATCGCCTCGAGGGCCCCGAGCGCCATCAGGTCGTTACAGGCGAACACGGTGTCGATCTCGGGATGCGCCTGCAACATGTTCTGAAAGACCGTGAAGCCCTGATCGCGCTCCCAGTTCGCGGTCTGTGACGCGACGATCTTCACGCCCGGTGCCACCTCGATGCCGTCATGAAATCCGTGCAGGCGTGAGTCGCCCGTCTCATGCCCAGGGATGCCCTCCAGGACCGCGACGTTTGCCATGCCCCTCGAGGCGCTCACGACGAACTGAGCGGCGATGCGGCCTCCTTCGTAGTTGTCAGACCCTGTGAAGCTGGCGACTCTCGCGCCGGCCGCATCAGCGGTTGCCGGGTCCAGGCGTGTGTCGACGATAACGACCGGAATTCCCGCCTGATTGGCTTTGACGACAGCAGGGACGACCTCTTTTGAGCCGCTGGGTGTCAGGCAGAGGGCGTTGACGCCGGTTTGAATCACGTTCTCGACGATCTGCATCTGCCGTTCGACGTCGATCTCACGCTCGGCGGCTTGCACGACCAGGTCGACGCCGAGGCGGTCGGCGGCGCGCTGCGCGCCCCGCTGCATGTCATTGAAGAATGGACTATTCAGCGTCTTCAGCACAAAGGCGATGCGCGGCCTCTGGCGCGCGGGGGCCGCAGCGCGGTTGCAGCCCACGATCGAGGCCAGGGCGACGGCGGATACCGCAAGGATTCTCGCACTCCCGCTCAACGACGTCTCTCCCTCAACGCCTTCGCTCCTTCAACCCGCGATCCACGAGGACGGCAGCGATGATCACGGCGCCGATGACGAGCTGCTGCAGAAACGAGGACACGCCGAGGAGGTTCAGCCCGTTTCTCAGCACACCCATCGTGAGGGCGCCAACGAGCGTGCCTCCCAGCGACCCCTCGCCACCACTCAGGCTGGTTCCACCGATGACCGTCGCGGCGATGGCGTCGAGCTCGTAGTTGATGCCAGCGATAGGCTGTGCGGTGTTCAGGCGAGCCGTCAGCAGAACGGCCGCTGTTGCGCTCGTCAGCCCTGACACACCGTACACGATCGTCTTGTGAAAACGGACCGCAACGCCTGAGAGACGGGTCGCCTCCTCGTTGCCGCCTATTCCATAGACGTACCGGCCGAATCGCGTTCTCGACAACACGAGATGCGCCACAAGGTAGAAGGCGATGGTCATCACGATTGGCGCCGAAACCGCGAGCAGGCTTCCCGTGGCAAGCGATCGAAAGCCGGGATCGAACCCGGAGACCGGACGTCCATCCGTCACGAGCAGCGCGGCACCGCGCGCGACGCTCATCATGCCGAGAGTCATGATGAATGGCGGCAGACGTCCGAAGGCGATGCCCACACCGTTGGCGATTCCCACCGCGGCGCCAACCGCCAGCGTAGCGGAAAGAGCGAGGGACAGCGGGAACCAACCCAGCGCGCCGGCCGGGTTGGCTCCGAAGGCGGAGGCCTTGAGGATTTTGGCGAGGACGACGCCTGAGAGGGCGAGGATGGATCCGACGGACAGATCTATTCCGCCCGAAATGATCACGTAGGTCATGCCGATCGCCACGACAGCGTTGATGGAGGTCTGCTCCATCACATTCAGGATGTTGGCAAGGGTCAGAAAGTGGGGTGTGAGGATCCAGAGCAGGAGGCACAGACTGCCCAGGCCGGCGAAGGCTGCAAACCGCCCCGCGCCGTAGCGGTTCCACCCCGACGCGACCGCCGCGCTCGCCCCCCGGCGCCGGTGCTGCACCCGCGACTGCAACGGCCCATCCCGACCCCGGTGCACCCGATCTCCTTCGGAACCCCGTACCGCGAATCTCAAGACGTGAGTCCCAGCGCGGCCTGGAGGACGAGCTCGTCGGTGGCCGCGCGCGCGTCGAGCTCGAGCGCGATCCGGCCGCCGCGCATGACGTAGATGCGATCGCTCATGCCCAGAACCTCAGGGAGGTCGGACGAGATCATCAGAATGCCGACGCCGGCTTCGGTGACCTGATTCATCAGCTCATAGATGTCCACGCGAGCAGCGACGTCGACTCCGCGTGTCGGCTCGTCCATCACGAGCAGCTCGCACTCGGCGGCGAGCCAGCGGGCGAGCACGATGCGCTGCTGGGTTCCGCCGCTCAAGCGAGCCACTCGCTCGGCAACGCTCGGTGTTTTGATGCGCAGCTCGGTCACCCACCGCTCGGCGGCCGTTCTTTCGGCGCGCGCCGACACCCAACCCGCTGTCGACCAACGCGCGAGGTTTGGCAGGGCGACGTTTCGCGAGACCGAATGGGGCATCACGAGACCGTGGCGTTTCCGATCTTCAGGCAGAAAGCCGATGCCTGCGCGGATGGCGTCACGCGGTGACCGAGGCGTCACCTCGCGCCCTTTCACCGTCACGCGGCCGGACGACGGCACATCGGCGCCGACAATGAGGCGAGCGAGCTCCGTGCGACCCGCGCCGAGGAGGCCGGCGACGCCGACGATCTCACCTCGATGGACGGTCAAGCAAACGTCGTCGACGCCTGAATCGCCGCTCAGGTGCTCGATCTGCAGCAGCGGCGAGGCAGGAGGCGCGGGACAGGCAGGAAAAGCGGGAGGGGCTGGATGGGCGGGAAGGGACGAAAGGGTGACGCGGCGGCGCGGGAAGTGGTCGCGAACGTCGCGGGCGGCCATGAGCCGGACGAGCTCCGCGATCGAAACGGTCGAAAGGTTGAGCGTTCCGGCGTTCCTGCCGTCTCGGAGGACCGTGACGCGCTGGCCGATCCCCGGCAACTCGGTCAGGCGATGCGAGATGTAAATGACGCCCGCGCCTCTCGCGGTCAGCCGGCGGATCACGCTGAATAGATGGTCGATCTCGCGAGCGGTGAGCGCGGAGGTCGGCTCATCCATCGCAATGACACGGGCTCGACGGAACAGGGCCTTGGCGATCTCCACCATCTGCTGTTCCGCGATGCCGAGGGAGTCGACACGCCGGGCGGGGTTTAGCCTCACGCCTGCCTCAGCGAGGCTGTGCGTCGCGTGCTCGGCGAGCCTGGCCCGGTCAATCCACCCCGCCCGCGACGGCTCGTGACCGAGCAGGATGTTCTCGGCGACTGTCAGTTGGGGCACCAGGCTGAGCTCCTGATAGATAGTCGCAACGCCGAGTGCCTGAGCGTCGCGGGGCGAGGCGATCGTTGCCGGGCGGCCGCCGATCTCGATGTCGCCGGCGTCGCGCCGGCAGGCACCGCTCAAGATCTTCATCAGGGTCGACTTGCCGGCGCCGTTCTCGCCAACGAGCACGTGCACCTCCCCTGCCCGGAGGTCGAAGCTGACATTGTCCAGGGCGACGACGCCTGGGAAGGTCTTGCGGATGCCGCTCATTCTCAACATGGGGGGCTCGGGCATTGCCGGACGACACAGTTTATGCGGTTCGGGCGCGACGGGCCCGCCGCATCTGCCACACTATAGGGGTGTCGATCCTCCTGTTCATCGTGATCGCCGTGTTGATGGCGATCGACTTGACGATCGAGTTCATGCGTGGCGAGCCGATCGCACTCCAGACCTTCGAGCTGCTCATCTTCACGTCGGCGCTGGCGGGAATCGCCATTCACTGGTGGCAGATGGTATCGGAGCGGCGGCGGGCGCAGGCGCTCGACCGGGAACTGGTGGCGGCCAGGGACGAAGCCAGGCGATGGAGCGAAGATGCGCGGCGATGGAACAGCGAAGCTCAAGCGGTCCTGCAGGGATTGGGCGCGGCGATCGATCGGCAGTTCGATCGGTGGGGTCTCAGCCCGGCGGAGCGGGAGATTGCGCTCCTGCAGCTCAAAGGGCTCCGCCACCGCGACATCGCTGAGCTCAGACAAACCAGCGAGCGCACGGTTCGGCAGCAAGCGCTGGCGGTGTACCGCAAGGCAGGCTTGAACGGACGGAGCGATCTGGCCGCGTTCTTCCTCGAAGACCTCCTCCTGCCGCCTAGTACGTCGTCTGCCGTACGCCAATCCGGCAGTTGAACGATAGACGGCGCCGGGTCTGTTCCGCTAGCGTTGACGTGTGCAACGCCAAAAAGGAGCAGCCATGCGGAACATGACTCGAGCCGTCGCGCTTCTCGCTTTCTTTCTCGGTCCAGCGTCGGTCCAACCTGCCCGTGGGCAGGACAGCCCTTACAAATTCTCTAAAGAAATCGTCATCGGCGGGGAAGGTGGCTGGGACTACCTGTCGGTTGATCCTGCGGCTCACCGTCTTTATGTCACGCATGGCACGAAGATTGTCGTCATCGACACACAAACGAACAAAATCGCCGGCGAGGTGGCGGACACGCCCGGGGTGCACGGGTTCGCGCTGGCCAGCGATCTCGGGCGGGGCTTCTCTAGCAACGGGCGGGAGAACAAGGTCAGCATTGTTGACCTGAAGACGCTTAAGACCCTGCAGAAGGTCGACACGGCCGAGAACCCGGACGCGATCCTTTACGAGCCGTCGCGCAAAGAGGTCTACGCGTTCAACGGGCGTGGCAAGTCGGCAACGGTCATCGATGCGCAGGGTGGAAAAGTCGTGGCGACCGTGCCGCTCGAGGGCAAGCCAGAAACCGCTCAAGCAGACTCGAAAGCCGGCAAGGTGTACGTGAACATCGAAGACACCAACGCGATCAAAGTCATCGATATCGCGACGCACAAGGTGACGGACACCTGGTCCATCGCCCCCGGCGAGTCTGCGTCCGGGATGGCGATCGACCTGGCGCAGCACCGGCTGTTTCTGGGGTGCGACAACAAACTGATGCTCATGGTCGACAGCACGAACGGCAAGGTCGTGTACAGCGTGCCGATCGGCGACGGCGTCGACTCCAACTGGTTCGACCCGGCCACGAAGCTGGCGTTCAGCTCGAACGGGGGCGCGGGCACGGTGACGATCGCACATCAGGAGTCGCCCACGGTGCTGAAGGTGATCCAGACGCTGAAGACGGCGCGCGGCGGGCGGACCATGGCGCTCGATCCGGCGACGCACATGATCTACGTCGCGGCAACCGACTACGAGCCGCAGCCTGCGGGATCGAAGGATCGCCCCAAGGCGATCCCGGGAACGTTCAAGGTCCTGGTCTATCAGATGGCGAAGTGATGATCAGATCGCTACTGATACTCGCAGCCGCGACAGCGATCGCGACACCGGCGGGGGCGTGGGGCGTGGCCGAACAGGGAACACAGCCCGCGCCTGCCGCTGCGGCCGGCCAATCCGGCCCGCTCACCCTCGAATCGGCGCTGGCGCTGGCTCGCGCCAACAGTCAACTGTTTCGAGCCGCGCAGACCGCGGCGCAGCTTGCCGTAGAGGATCGGGTTCAGGCTCGCGCGGGATTGTTGCCTTCGGTCAATGGCCTCCTTCAATACATCTATACCCAGTCAAACGGCACGCCGTCGGGCGTTTTCGTTCCCAACGATGGGCCGAAGGTGTATTACGCGTATGGGACTGTGCACGCGGACCTGGTGTCTCCCACGAAGTGGGCAGACTATCGGGCTACGGCCGCAGCGGAGGCGGCGGCAAAGGCGAAAGCCGATGTCGCTGCGCGCGGGCTGGTGGCGACGGTCGTTCAGGACTATTACACGCTCGTGGCGGCCGTCCGGAAAGCCGCGAGCGCGCAACAGGGCCTGATGGAGGCGCAGCAGTTTTTCGAGATCACGCAGCGGCAAGAGCAGGGGGGTGAAGTCGCGCACTCCGACGTCGTGAAAGCCCAGATTCAGGTCACACAACGGCAGCGCGATGCCGGGGACGCCGAGCTCGTTGCGCTCAAAAGCCGGCTGGCCCTCTCGGTCCTGATTTTTCCCGACTATCGAGAGAACTTCGACGTCGTGGACGATCTCCAGAACATCACGCCGGTGCCGCCGCTCGAGGCGCTCAAGGCGCAGGCTACCGAAAACAATCCCGACCTGAAAGCGGCAGAGGCCGCTGTCCAACAGGAGACATCAAGCGTGACGGCGGCTCGCAGCGCGTACTTCCCCTCGGTCTCGTTCGACTACTGGTACGGCATCGAGGCGAACCATTTCGCCGTGTACGACCCGATCACGGGAGTCCGCTTGCTCGGCTCCTCCGCCTCAATCCAGATGACCGTGCCCGTCTGGAACTGGGGGGCGACGCAGAGCAAGCTGCGCCAGGCTTCGCTCCGGGTGGATCAGGCCCGCGTGGAGCTCTCGCTGACTCAGCGCCAACTCCTCGCGAACGTCGGCAGCTATTACGCAGAGGCACAGACCGCGCACACGCAAGTCGATTCGCTCAGGGCGTCACTCGATCTGGCCACCGAGAGCCTCAGGTTGACGACGTTGCGGTATCAGGCAGGTGAGGTGTCGGTGCTGGAGGTGGTGGACGCACAGACGACGTTGATTCAGGCTCGCAACGCTTACAACGACGGCCTCGTGCGGTATCGCGAGGCGCTCGCCTCACTTCAGACGCTCACAGGAACTCTTTAGCTATGGATACTCGTTACTCGTTATTCGTGGCTCGGTACTCGGTGCTGATTGCGGTTGGTTGCACGGCGGTCGCGTGTCATCGCAAAAAAGAGGCACCGGCGCCGGTGGTACCCGTGCAGGTGTCCCCGGTTATTCGCGGCAGCATCCGCAACTTCGTGACGGCCGACGCGATCCTCTACCCCCGTGATCAGGCAAACATCGCGCCCAAAATCACCGCGCCGGTGCGACGCTTCCTCGTGCAGCGGGGGGATCACGTCAAGCAGGGCCAGCTCCTGGCAGAGCTGGAGAACCGCGATCTCGCGGCGGCGGTCGAGTCCGGCCGGGGGCAGTTCGCGCAGGCCGAATCGAACTACCGGTCGACGTCCGGCGCGGCACTTCCCGAGCAGGTGACGAAGGCGCAGACGGATCTCGACGCGGCCACGCAGGGCCTCGAGGCCGCCAAAACGTTGCTCGACAACCGCGAGAAGCTCTTCAAAGAGGGCGCGCTCGCCAGAAAGCTCGTCGACGAGGCGCAGGTCGCCTACGCGCAGGCCAAGGCGCAGCACGACACCGCGGAGCAGCATTTGAAGGCGCTCCAAAGCGTCGCCAAAGATGAGCAGTTGAAGGCCGCTGCCGCACAGCTCGCGTCCGCGAAAGGGCAGTACGACGCGGCGGAGGCCCAGCTCCAGTTCTCGCAGATCCGGAGCCCGATCAACGGTGTCGTCACCGACCGCCCGCTCTACGCCGGCGAGATGGCTGGCAGCGGACCGCTTCTGACCGTCATGGACATGTCGTCGGTTGTCGCACGGGTCAACATGGCGCAGGAGCAGGCCAAGGACATCAAAGTCGGCGCGGAAGCGACACTGACGCCGGCTGACGGCGGTGAAATGGTCACGGGCAAGGTGACCATCGTCAGCCCGGCGGTCGATCCGAACAGCACCACGGTACAGGTATGGATCCAGGCCGCGAATCCCGGGGAACGACTGCGGGCGGGCGCTTCCGTGCACGTCGCCATCCTGGCTGAGACGATCGATGGTGCCCTCGTCATTCCCGCGTCGGCGATCCTGCCAAGCGACGAAGGCGGATCGATGGTGGTCGTCGTCGACGACAAGGACATCGCGCACCAGCGCAAGGTCGAGATCGGCGTCAAGGAGGAGAACCTGGCACAGGTGGTGTCCGGCGTCTCGGCGGGCGACCGCGTCGTCACGGTCGGCGGGTTGGGACTCGACGACAAGGCCAAAGTCCGCATCTTGAAGCCTGGCGAGAAGCGTCCCGGCGAGGTCGAGGAAAAAGACGAAGACGAAAAAGAGGACGCAAAGTGATCCAACCCGGGACTCAGGAAGCTCCAGGCAGCGACACTCACTGGACGTCGCGGCACGGCAAGCCGATCATCTTCGTCATTCTCACTCTCGTCGCGGCCGGCCTCTATCTCGCCACCACGATTCCCGTCTCAGTGTTTCCGGAGGTCGATTTCCCGCGCGTGCTGGTCGGCATCGACAACGGCGTCGCGCCCATCGATCAGATGATGGTCACCCTCACGCGGCCAATCGAGGAGGCGGTGAACAGCGTCCAGGGTCTCGAGGCCGTTCGGTCGACCACGAGCCGGGGCACTGCTGAGGTCAACCTGTACTTCTCGTGGAAGGTCGACATGTTCCAGACGCTGGAGCGTGTCAACGCGGCGCTGGCGCGCGTGCAGCCGGAGCTGCCGTCGACGGCGAAGCTGCGCGCGGATCGCCTGACGTTCGCGGCATTTCCGATCATGGGGTACTCCCTCACGTCCGACAACGTCCCTCAGACCCGGTTGTGGGAGCTCGCCACCTACGATCTCAAGCCTCGACTCAACCGCATGAGCGGCGTCTCGACGATCGTCATACAGGGCGGCCAGGAGCCTGAGTTCGAGGTACGGCCGGATCCGGCGAAGCTGCTCGAAGCTTCGACAAACGTGCCGGCCATCCTCGACGCGATCGGCCGCAGCAACATGATTGATTCGCCGGGTCTGTACGAAAGCCGCCATCAGCTCGTGTTGAGCCTCGTGAGCGGACAGGCCCGCACGACCGACGACATCTCCAACATCGTGGTCAAGACGACGCCGACGACCAACCTGCCCGTTCGCGTGGGCGACCTCGCAACGGTGACGCCATCGGTCAGGCCGATTTATGTCGCGGTCACGGCGAACGGAAAACCGGCGGTGTTGTTGAACGTCTTCCGCCAGCCGGATAGCAACACGGTTGCCGTCGCAGACGCGGTCCACGCGGAGATCGCGGCCATCCGCCGCCAGCTTCCGAAGGGAGTCGATCTGCAACCCTTCTACGATCAATCGGACCTGGTCAACGACTCGATTGCCAGCGTCCGCGACGCGGTCCTCATCGGACTCGTGCTCGCGTCGTTGATCATGGTGGTGTTCTTGCGGGACTGGGGGACTTCTCTCGTCGCCGGCCTGGTGATTCCCGCGACGCTCGCCGTCACCTTCATCGCGCTGCGCCTGCTCGGTCAGAGCTTCAACCTCATGACGCTCGGCGGGCTTGCCGCAGCGGTCGGCCTGGTCATCGACGATGCGATTGTGGTGGTCGAGAACATCGTGATGCACCGCGATGCCGGCCAGTCGCGCTCGGAGGCCATCCGCAGCGCCATCAACGAGATCAGAGTTCCGCTCGTAGGGTCGACGATTACGCCGATTGTGGTCTTCCTGCCGCTCGTCTCGATCACCGGGGTCACCGGCACCTTCTTCCGGGCGCTGGCGGTCACGGTTGGCGTGGCGCTCTTGACTTCGCTCGCCTTGGCGCTCACGTGGACGCCGACGCTCAGCCACTTCTTCATCAGACGTGATTCGGGATTCGGGACTCGGGATTCGCGGGATCATGCTGCGACACCGCAACAAGGACGTGCTGTTGGACGTCATGAGAGCGTGCCGCCGTGGCTGATGAGTCTCTACGAGCGCGTGCTTCGGACAACGCTGGCGCGACCGATGGCGCTCGTCGTGGGAACACTCGTGGTCGTGGTGATCGCGTATGCCAGCTACAGAGGGCTCGGCTCAGACCTTCTGCCAGAAATGGATGAAGGGGGGTTCATCCTCGACTACATCATGCCGGCGGGCTCCTCGCTCGAGGAGACGAACCGGGTCCTCGCCGGTGTTGAACGGATTCTCGCCGCCACACGAGAGGTCGAGGGAATGTCGCGCCGGACGGGTCTTCAGCTCGGTCTTGCGGCTGTCACCGAGGCCAACACGGGCGATATCGCCGTGCGGCTGAAGCGGAAGCGCGATCGCGGGTCCGACGAGGTGATCTCCGAGGTCCGCGAGAAGGTCAGGACCCAGTTTCCGATGCTCGACATCGAGTTCGTTCAGCTCCTTCAGGACATGATCGGCGACCTGACCAGCGCGCCGGAGCCGATCGCCATCAAGCTCTTCAACCCGGACCCCAAAGTGCTGCTTGAATGGGCGCCGAAGGTCGGCGAGGCGATCAAAAAGCTGCCGGGCGTCGTCGACGTGTTGAACGGTGTCGAAAACACGGTCAGCGGGCCGGCGACCATGTTCCGGGTCGACCCGACCGTGGCGGCGCGCGCCGGGTTCACGGCGCAGGAAGTTGAGGTGGACGTCTCGGCGATTCTGCAGGGCGAGCCGGCGACGACGCCGGTTGTGCTGAACGATCGGCGATACACGATTCGAGTGCGGTTCCCTGAGTCGGCGAGGTCGTCGGTCGATGCGATTCGGAACACGCTGCTTGTGAGCTCCACGGGGAAGACGGGCACGCTGGGATCGCTGGCGAGCGTCGAGGAGATTCCGGGACAGAACGAGGTGCGACGTGAGAATCTCCAGCGCAACCTGACCGTCACCGCGCGGCTGGAGGGCGTCGACCTGGGCGCGGGTGTGGCTGCGGCGCAGAGCGCGATTGCCGGGCTCAACATGCCGTCGACGATTCGGGTCGAGTACGGCGGGCAGTACGCCGAACAGCAGCAGTCGTTTCACGATCTGGTGATCGTCTTGATTCTGGCGATCCTCCTCGTTTTTACGGTGCTGCTCTTCGAGTTCGGAAGCTTCGCGGCGCCTGTTGCCGTGATTGCGTCGGCGATCCTGTCGACCGCGGGTGTCTTTCTCGCGCTGCTCGTCACGAGGACCACGTTCAATTTGTCGTCGTTCATGGGCGTCATCATGGTCATCGGCATCGTGGCGAAGAACGGCATCCTGCTGCTCGACGCCGATCAGCGCTTCCGGCGCGACGGGCTGTCGCCGGAGGAAAGCATGATTCGAGCGGGCGAGCGGCGGCTGCGCCCGATCATGATGACGGCGCTCGCGACGGTGGCTGGAATGGTGCCGCTGGCGCTCGGGTGGGGGGCTGGCTCGCAGATGCTGCAGCCGTTGGCAATTGCCGTGATCGGAGGGATCGCGGCCTCAATGGTGCTGTCGCTCGTGATCACGCCAGCCGTGCACTATTACCTGGCGGAGAGGACATAACTCGGTACTTGGGGACTCGCCTAATCCTCTTTCTTCTTCTTCGGGGCGCGCTTCTTGGTCGCGGCTTTGTGGGGCGCAGGCTCGTTCGTGGCCTGGAGGACGACCAGGCGAGTGGCGAAGGTGCGGCGACCGTGCTCATCGAAGTCGATGACGGTATGGTGTTCGTTGACTTCGACCAGCGTGCCTGCTCCGTATGTGGGTTGGGTGACGCGGTCGCCTTTGGACCAGTTTTTCATCGTTTGCCTGCGCTCGTGCTTGTGCAACTACCGCTAGGATGAGCCACACGAACGCGGGTGCGGCGTGGGCCGATATCGGTCATTCGCCCAAATACGGTGAAGTGGTTGGGCGCGCCTGCGGGTGATTCTAACCGCAGGGACACGTCATATTCGTAACCGGGATCTTACCAGCGCGGCTCGCGCCGCCCGCCCCCACCACCACGATTGCCGCCATATCCGCCACCGCCGCCGAATCCACCTTCCGGCTTCGGACGCGCCTCGTTGACCGTGAGCGCACGCCCCCCCATCTGATACTGATTGAACTCAGACGCGGCCTTCTGGGCTTCTTCGTCGGTGGCCATTTCAACGAACGCGAAACCGCGCGCCCGGCCCGTGGCCGCGTCGCGCATGACGCGGACGGACTCCACGGTGCCTGCGCGGCTGAAGAGCTCCTGGAGCTCCGTTTCGCCCGTGGTGTACGGAAGATTTCCGACATAGAGCCTGCGACCCATCGTTCTCACCTCACTCAGGGTGGCTGCGCGTCGGCTTCCAATCACTCGGAGGGAGCGAGTCAGACTTGAGGCTCGATCGGCTCTCGGCTCGGGCGAAGCAGGCGGGGCTGACCACCAATCGGCGGGTAGTCTACTCGGGGCCCGCTGATCGAGGCAAGTCCCGGCTCGAGAGAGACCAGAGAGGCGTGGAGACATAGAGGTCTCGAGGCACGGAGGAGACATAATCCCAAGACATGGGTGTCCTCTTGGGATCCAACCACCTCCTGGCGTCAAAGGCGCTCCAGGGGCGGGTCGGCGTTGTGTGCAACCCGGCATCGGTCGACGGGCAGCTGCGCCACATCGCCGACCGGATTTCCGCCCACACGGGCGCGTCACTCGCGGCCATCTTCGGGCCGCAGCATGGTTTCCGTTCGGACGTTCAGGAAAACATGATCGAAACCGGACACGGGCGCGACGACATGCGCCACGTGCCCGTGTACTCGCTCTACAGCGAGACCCGTGAGCCGACGGAGGCGATGCTCGGAGGGCTCGATCTTCTGATCATCGACCTCCAGGACGCCGGCACGCGCATCTACACCTACATCTACACGATGGCGTACTGCCTGACGGCGGCGCGGAAACACGGGGTCAAAGTCTTCGTGTGCGATCGGCCGAACCCGATCGGCGGTGTGGCGGTCGAAGGACCGATGCTCGAGCGCGGTTATGAATCGTTTGTCGGCCTCTATCCGATCCCGATGCGTCACGGCATGACGATTGGCGAGTTGGCGCGGCTTTTCAACGACGAGTTCGGCATCGGCGCCGACCTCGAGGTGTTTCCGATGCAGGGGTGGCGCCGCGAGATGTACTTCGATGAGACAGGCGTACCGTGGGTCTTCCCGTCGCCCAACCTTCCCACCCTCGACAGCACCATTGTCTATCCCGGAACGGTGCTCTTCGAAGGCACGAATGTCTCGGAGGGACGCGGAACGACGAGACCGTTCGAGCTCATCGGGGCTCCGTGGGTCGTTGGGGAGCATTTCGCGGCCGCTCTGAACCGCCACGAACTTCCGGGCGTCCACTTTCGCCCGGTGGTCTTCGAGCCGACCTTCCACAAGTACGCGAACACGTCCTGCGGGGGCTGCCAGATCCACGTCCTGGATCGCGCATCGTTCCGGCCGGTCGAGACCGGCGTCGCCCTCCTCGAGGCGTTTCGCGCCTGCGGACGTGACGCGTTCGCGTGGCGCGATCCGCCCTATGAGTACGAGCGGCACAAGTTACCGATCGACATCCTTGCGGGGTCGTCGAGACTCAGGGAGCAGGTCGAGGCAGGCGTGCCGGTGAGGGAGATTGCACGGTCGTGGACGACGGGGGTCGATGAGTTTGTGAAACGCCGGCGCCGGTTTCTCCTGTACTGACCCGAAGCCGGCTGCACTAGCCGCGGGTCTTTGCGATAGACGGCGCGGCGGCGACTTCAGCTTGCTGGGCCGCTTCTGGCTCGAGGTGTTGCGTGATGAGGTGATCGCGCAGCTGCTCGAACGCGTCGCCCGGCGTCTCGGCATAATGCAGCAGATCGAGGTCCTGTTCCGCGATCGCGCCCCATTCGGACATCGGCTCGAGTCGCAGCACTTGATCCCAGTACTCCCGGCCGTAGAGAATCACGCCAATCTTCTTGGAGAGCTTGTCGGTCTGGACAAGCGTCAGAATCTCGAACAGCTCGTCGCACGTCCCGAAGCCGCCCGGGAAAATGACCAACGCCTTCGAGAGGTAGGCGAACCAGAACTTCCGCATGAAGAAATAGTGGAATTCGAAATGCAGCCCCTCCGTGATGTACGGATTGGCACCCTGCTCGAACGGCAGGCGGATGTTCAAGCCGATGGTTTTGCCGCCGGCCTCGCGCGCCCCACGGTTGGCGGCCTCCATGATGCCGGGGCCGCCGCCCGAGGTCACGACAAACCGGTGGTAATCCGACTGCAGTGACGTGCTCCACTGGGTCAGCAGGCGAGCGAGCTCGCGTGCCTCCTCGTAATAGCGCGCCCACTCGAGCGCCTTCCGGGTCTTCGTCAGCTCTCGCTCGTACTGCTCGTCCGCGTCGCTGACGCCGCGCGCCTTCAACGTCCGCATGGCGCGCTCCGCCCGTTCCCGGCTGTCGACGCGGGCCGAGCCGAAGAAGACCACGGTGTCCTGAATCTTCTCCTGTCTGAAACGTCGCAGGGGCTCGAGATACTCGGACAGGATGCGAATGGGCCGCGCTTCCTCGCTCTCGAGGAAGTCGGGATCCAGATACGCGAGCGGTTGCTGCGACATGCGATCAATTTACCATCACGGACGACGGGCCCATCGGATGCTATGATTCGCCGCCGTCACCGATGGCCAAGTCTCCGGAAATCGACGTCTCGGCGTTCATCGCCGCTCCCCCGGGGCTGGTGGTCAAGGCTTTCTTCGATGCGCACGCGCTGCAAGCGTGGTGGCAGGTGCGGCACGCCGTCACGACCCCTCGCGTTCTGGGGCCGTATGCGATCGAGTGGCCGGCCACAGAGTTCCGCGACGACCTCCTCGGGCGGTTGGGCGGAGTATTCCGGGGAACCGTCATGCAGGTACATGCATCCCAGGGATTTTTCGTGGCGGATGCGTATTGGCTGCCGCCCGACGGCGAGCCGATTGGGCCGATGGCGCTCCATGTCACGGTCACGCCGGAGGCAAACGGCAGCCTCGTACGCGTGACGCAGAGCGGGTTCGAGGAAGGCGAGCGGTGGCGGCGCTATTACGAGGTGGTCGCGCACGGCTGGGAACGCGCGCTCGCGTCGTTAAAAGCCCTGCTCGAACGCTGAACAACGAAGGGCGCGACGATGGACGGTGAAGCCGGTTATTTGGGCTTTTGAGTCGGGTTGCCTTGAGTGTCCAGGAACGTGATGTTCGTGAAACCAGCAAGCTGGTCCTTCACTTTCGCATAGTCGCCCACGATGACAATCACCGAATCCCGGGAGCCCAGCAGCACGCCTGCGGCGTTTTTGACCTGTTCGGCGGTGATCGCGGCAGGTACTGCTTGGCACCCTGGAGCTCGGAGCCGCCGCTGCCATCGGCCCGCATCTTGTCGATTTCCTTGAAGACTTCCGTCAGCGTCGCGCCCGTCACCTCGTTCCGCACGTCGGCGTTGAAGCGATAGAACCCGGCGTCCTGAAATCCTGTCAGCGCCGAGCCCGGCGAATAAAAGTCGATGACGACGAGCCGGGCTGGACGACAAGCGTGCCGTCTGCGAACAGGGCGAGGCAGAGGAAGAGAGCAAGGGATCGCATAAGGCCATGCTATCTGGTTGTCTGGGTATCGGGTGATGTCGTCATTTTGCCGTACGGACGGATCCCCCTCTTGACGAATGCGGTCAGCAGCCGGCGGCGGAGCTCGTTCGCGACGCGACCCTGATTGAGCGGCATCGTCTTGAACTTCATCCGCAGCGTGGCGGCGCCGTCAGCCAGGGAATCGATCCCGATCACCTCCAGCGGAGCCAGGATGACCGGCGACCATGACGGATCCTGCTGCATAGACGCACCGACTTCCCGCGCGGTTCCGAAGACCCGATCCATGACCTCTTCATACGCGACGCGGACGTCGACGGTCGCGTAAGCGAACTGCTTGCTGAGGTTGGCGAGGGACGTGATGGTGCCGTTGGGGAACACCTGCACAGCGCCGTCGCCGTCCCTCAGGACGATCGTTCGCAGCTTGATCTGCTCCACGACGCCGCCCACGCCGTTGATGCGCGCGACGTCGCCGATCCGCACCTGGTCCTCGAGAATCAGGAAGAACCCGGAGATGACGTCGCGGACCAGGTTCTGCGCTCCGAAGCCGATCGCGAGGCCTGCGATCCCGGCGCCGGTCAAGATCGGCATCACGTCGATCGCGAGCTCCCGGAGCAGCATCAAGGAGGCAATGAAGCCAACCGTCACGTTCACGAGGCTCGTCAAGATTCCGCTCAGAGTCGTCGCACGCCGCTGCCACTCGAGATCACTCGCGGCATGGCGCCGCGCGAGATTGAACTGCAGATGGTCGATCGCGAGGTTGGCCACGCGAATGACGACAAACGCGCCGATGAAGATGACGAGCATGTTGACGCCGTGCGTGAGCGCCCAGTGGAGCAGCTCCTGCGGCTTCCACCGCGGCTCCGACACGCCGAAACGCTCGAGCGCGAGAGAAATGCTCGCCAGCGCCGCGACGCTGTAGACGAGAAGCGTCAGCGCGCGTACCAGCTGCTTTGCGCGCGCTTGCACGGCCTCGCGGCTCTCGGCCTCGATGATTTCGAGGGCGCCCACCACGCGTTGAATGATCACCTGGGCGATTCGGACAAGGAGAGCGGCAACGGCGAACGCGAGCAGCACGGTGCCGGCGACGACGTAGTTGATCGAGATGGCGAGGTAGTCGATCGACATCACGCGCGGCGAATCTTGAGATAGTTGGCGTCGCTCTGCCGCAGATCGGCGTTGATGCTGACGACAACCGCTGCACTTCCTGGCGCCACGAAGCCGTGGCCGACGATCGCGGCGGCGATCCGCGGGCTAGCCTCATCGAGGTTGCCGCCAATCTCCATCACGAACGGCACGACGCCCCAGTGGAGCGCCAACCGCCGCGCGGTCAGCTGGCGTTCGGTCACGGCGATGATGGGGGCCCTGGGGCGCAGCGCCGACAGGCGTCGAGCGGTGGCGCCGCCGCGCGTCACGGCGACAATCGCCTGCGCGTTGGCGCGAGTCGCCAGCATCACGGCCGCTTCGCAGAGCGCCTGGGTATGATCGTCACTCACAGCCGGGTTCGTCAGGTTCGTGCACATGTTGAACTCCGGGCTGGCTTCGGCCTCGCGAATGATCGCGTCGAGGATCTTGACCGCCCCCGCCGGATGGGCTCCTGCCGCGGTTTCGCCGGCCAGCATGATCGCGTCAACGCCGTCGTCGACCGCATTGGCGGCGTCGTTGACTTCGGCCCGGGTCGGGCGCGCTTCGGTCGTCATCGACTCGAGCACCTGGGTCGCGACGATGACGGGAATGCCGGCACGTAGGGCGCGACGCGTGATTTCCTTTTGAGCGGGCGGCACGCGCTCGAGCGGCATCTCCAGGCCAAGGTCGCCGCGGGCGACCATCACCGCGTCGCTGACGTTCAGAATGTCGGTGAGCCGATCAACGGCTTGCGGCCGCTCGAGCTTGGCCACGAGCGGCGTGTCGGCCTTTCCCGCATCGGCGAGGAGTTGGCGGGCCTGACGAAGGTCTGCGGCACTCTGCACGAAACTGAGCGCGACCATATCGACGCCAAGCGACAGCCCGAACGCGAGGTCGTCGGCGTCCTTGGGCGTGATCGCCGACGCGGCCAGCTCGACGCCAGGCGCGTTGATGCCCTTATGCTCGCCGATCTCGCCGCCGTCAACGACGGTGGTGACGATCTCGGTGCCGTCGGTCGATTCGACGCGCAGCTCGATCAGGCCGTCGGCCAACAGCAATCGGCTCCCTGGGGTGACGCTCTTCGCAAGCCCTTCGAACGTCGTCGACACGCGATCGGGTCCACCGACGAAGGTGCCGGTGGCAATCGTGAGACGTTGCCCTGGGCTCACGTGAATTGGCACGTGGTTCGCCAGCTGGCCGGTGCGGATCTTGGGTCCGCTCAGGTCCTGGAGGATGGCAACCTCGCGCCGCGCCCGCGATGCCGCCTCGCGGATGCGCTCAAACGCGAGTGCCTGCGACTGATGCGTGCCATGCGAGAAGTTGAGACGGAAGATGTCGGTCCCGGCAGCGATGAGGGCATCGAGCCCATCCTCGGATTGGCACGCGGGTCCGACAGTTGCGATGATCTTCGTGTGGCGCATAGCGATGATTAGAATACTGCGATGGGTGCAATCGTGCCGGACGCGGTCGAACGGTACCTGGCGGGACTGAACCGCGGGGGCGATCCGTTGCTGGCTGAGATTGCACAGGCCGGCGTCGAACGCGATCTTCCGCTCGTGGACGCAGAGGTCGGCGCCCTGCTTCGCGTGCTCGCGACGGCGATCGGCGCGCGGAAGATTCTCGAGATTGGGACAGCGGTCGGCTACTCGGGCATCTGGCTCGCCGGGGCCTTGCCGGCCGACGGCATGTTGATGACGATGGAGATGGACGCGGGGCGCGCGAAAGAAGCGCAAGGCAACTTCGATCGCGCCGGTTTGACGAATCGCGTCAGCGTGATGCTCGGCGATGCGCAGCGCCTGATCGCCAAGGTTGCCGGGCCGTTCGACCTGATCTTTCAAGATGGCGACAAGAAGATGTACACGCCCCTGCTCGACCGGCTCGTGTCGCTTCTGCGTCCGGGCGGACTGCTCGTCACCGACAACGTGCTCTGGGACGGGAAGGTTGTGCCCGGATTCGTCACGAGCGCGGCGGATGACAAGGACACGCGCGCGATCGCGGAGTACAACGAGCGCGTCGCGACGCATCCGGCACTCCTGACAACCGTGATACCGCTGCGCGACGGCGTGTCCATTTCTGTGAAAACACGATGACGGTGGACGCGTGGCTCCAGGCCACAACCGCCGACGCGGAGCGCCGGGGTCTCCCGGAGCTCAAACCTCTTCTCGAAGCGCTGGCGCGAGCGACGAGCGCGCTGCGGGCCGCTGATTTCAGCCTTCGACCGTCCGCGCTCGGCGATCAGCTCCCGCAGGATCCCGGTCATGATTTCGATTGAGGAATTCGGCCGGCGTCTTCGGACCCGAGAGACGACCGTCGAGAAAGCGACGGAAGAGAGCCTGCACCGGATCGAAAACATTGCCGCGCTGAACGCGTTCATCCTCGTGATGGCCGACGAGGCGCGGCGGCAGGCCCGCGAGCTCGACAAGGAGCTGGCTGCGGGTCGCGACCGGGGCGCGTTGCATGGCGTCCCGATCACGGTCAAAGACATCCTGGACATCCGGGGCACCGCCACGACCGCAGCGTCCCGCGTTCGGGACGGCCGCCCCGCCCGGCGCGACTGCCCGGCGATCGCGCACCTTCGACAGGCGGGCGCCGTGTTCCTCGGCAAGACCAACCTGCACGAGTTTGCGTTCGGCACGACGAACGAGGACTCGGCGTTCGGGCCGGCGCGCCATCCGCTCGATGCCACGCGGTCGCCAGGCGGATCGAGTGGCGGTTCGGCAGCGAGCCTGGCCGCAGGCGTCGGGCTGGCGACGATCGGGACCGACACGGGCGGATCGATTCGCATCCCGGCCGCTGCGTGCGGCCTCGTCGGCTTGAAGCCGGCCCTCGGCGACGTGTCGTTGGAGGGCGTTGTGCCGTTGTCGCGAACGATGGACCACGTGGGCCCGCTGGCGCTCAACGTGGCGGACGCGTCGCGGGTCTATCACGCGCTCCTCGGCGATCCGGCGGCGACGCTGCCCGCGCCGATGCCCCTGACAGGTCTGCGGCTCGCGGTTCCGCGTCCGTACTTCTGCGACCTTCTGGATGACGGGGTGCGCGCCACGTTCGAGGGCGCTCTCGATCGCCTGCGCGCGGACGGCGCACACGTCGATGACATCGAGATTCATCATGCGCCGGACATCGGAGCGGTGTACCTGCACATCGTGCTCAGCGAAGCGGCGGCGTATCACGCGACCTCGCTCGAGGCGGTGCCAGAGCGGTACACGCTTCCTGTGCGACTGCGGCTCGAGATGGGACGCTATGTGCTCGCAGAGGATTACGTGCGGGCGATGGCCGGCCGAGCCGTGCTGACGCGGGAAGTGGACGCGGCGCTCGCGCAGCATGACGCGCTCATCCTGCCGTCGCTGGCGATTCCGGCGCCGCCACTCGGCACCCCGTCAGTCGAGGTCGCGGGGAGGAAAGAGCCTGTCCGCAACATCATGCTGCGTCTGACACAGTTGTTCAATCTCACGGGGCATCCGGCGATCTCGATTCCGTCGGGGAAGACGCGGGCCGGGTTGCCCTGCGGGGTGCAGCTTGTGGGCGAACGGCACGAAACGGATGCGTTGCTGAGAGTGGCACTGGCGTGCGAGGGGGCGATCACGGGGGCGTGACTCGGCGCGCGCGACTTCATACGTCGAGGCCGACGGCGCGCATGAGCGCGAGCGCGTTGCTGTGCTCGACGATGCCGGGGCGCATGCGGTAGTCGAACGTCATGGTGTCTCCCTCAAGGCGATCCTCGAAATGCATGTTGACCGCGACGGGCCCGAGTGTGAGCGGGAGCTCGGTCAGCGCCAGGTCGTGGGTGGTGACGAGACCGATGGCGCCGAGCCTCGCGAGAGCGCGCACGATGGCTTCGGCGCCGATGCGGCGGTCGTAAGAGTTCGTCCCGTGCAGGATCTCGTCGAGGAGAAAGAGCGTCGACACTCCCGACGCGTCGCGCGCGCGATTCACGATATCGCGAATGCGCAGGATCTCTGCATAGAAGCGTGAATGGCCGGCCTGCAGGGAATCTTCGATCCTGAGCGTCGCGCCGAGCTGGAGCGGTGAGAGATGAAGGCGCGTTGCGCGGACGGGCGCGCCGGCGAGCGCAAGGACGATATTGACGCCGACCGAGCGCAGCAACGTGCTCTTGCCTGACATGTTCGAGCCGCTGAGGACGATCACGCGAGGCGAGACGCCGCCGAGAGCGACGTCGTTCGGCACCGACGTCTCCTCTCGCATCAGCGGATGCGCGAGGCCGGTGGCGTCGAAGACCGGACCGGTCTCCGCAAAGGTTGGGAACGGATCTCGTGGATGCTCGTACGCGTACGTTCCGATTGCCGAGAGCGCCTCGAGTTCTCCGATGGCCCGGAGCCAGTCGACCACGCCAGGGCCGTACGCGGCGTGCCATCGATCGATGGCGATGGCCAGCTGCTGGGGCAAGAGCAGCGCAAACGCAATGGGCGCGAACATCTGATTGCGTGTTGAATCGAGCCACGACACGAGCCGTCTGAGCTGGGCGATTCGGCGCGAAGGCGGCACGCCGTCGGTCACCAGCGCGGCTTTGATCCCTTCCAGGGGCAAGGCCGCCATCGGCTCGATTTCGATTCGCGACAGCAGATCGCTCAGGAGCGCGAGATCGCGATCTGGTGTCGCCACTCTGCCGAGAACCAGTTGGATCCGGCGCCACAAGGTGAAGGCGACGAGCGATTCAAGGAAGACCCAGATGAGGAGCCACCGGCTGGATATCCGTTCAGCGAACACCAGAGCTGTGAAGACGACCATGGTGACGCCGCAGATCGTCACGACGGCTGACACGAGACGCGTCAGACCTGCGGGTGGCGCGATGGCCCAGGCGGCGAGCGTGCCGGTGCGGCTGACTTCGGCTTCGCCGGACAGAACCGCCAAGTCCTCGCGAAACTCGATCTTGTCTCGCAGCTCCGCGACGGCTGCCTGACGATCGATGACTTGCTGGATTGGCGCAAGCGTCATGCCGGAGCGCAGCCAATCTGCGAGGGTCTCCTCCCCGGCTTCAGTGGCGACGGTATTCATGAGCTCGAACAGGGATCCGCGACCGAAGAGATCCAGGTCACGCGCATAGGGATGAGCATCCAGGAACCGAGCGCCGTCGCGGCCGCGGGCCGGGGCGACGGGGAACGCGCCACCGATCGCCTTGGCCTGGACGCGCGCCGGTGGCCTCGGCTGACCGGTTAACCGCTCGATGCCGCGCAGGTACCACTGCTCGGCTCGCAGCGCTCGCTCACGGCGCTGAAGGACGCGCGCATGCCAGACAATCAAGCCCACGAACACCGCGCCCAGCGCGAGACTCCACGCGGGCGAGATGGCATTGCGCACGAGGGCCAACCAGAGGGTCACGGCGCCGCCGGCAGCCACGATGAGACGGCTGTTGGAGATGAACAGGTGGGAGCGATCGAGGGCCACAAGTCGATCGCGCCACATCTGCAGCCGCTTGGCATAAATCGCTTGGGGGGTGACTTCCCCGGCTCCTCGGCGTTCCTCGCGAGGGTGGCTCACGGGGTCAGGGAGATTTCCAGCGTCTTCGCCAGGGCGCGCGCCAGCGCGACATAGTGATCGACGGCATCGTTCAGCTCCGTGATCGACACGAACTCGTCCGCGGTGTGGGCGGAATGGATGGAGCCCGGGCCAAACAGCAACGGCTCGCCCCATGCCGAGAGGAACGGAATGTCGGTCGTGAACGGGAACACAGCGGCGTCGAACCCTGGAAGAGTCTTCATACGCACGGGAGGGACTTCGATCACGTCGTCGATCGTCACGCGCGATTCGAGCGGGGCCACGGCGCGTCGCACGAGGCTGGCGTCGCTGACAGTGCGAAACATGACCTCGGCCTCGGCGGCCGGCGAGACCACGTTAGGCGCCAGACCACCCGAGATGAGGCCGATCGTGTAATGCGTGCGACCGAGCTCGGGATCCGCCGGCAAAGGGATCGATCGCAGGTCGATCAACGCGTCGAGCAGCTTGTCGATCGCAGACTCCCCAAGCTCGGGAAACGAGGAATGCGCCGCGCGGCCGCTCGCCCGGAATTTCAGTCGGAGGATGCCGCGCGTCGCCTTACCCAGCCGATTGTCGGTGGGCTCCCCGTTGATCAGGAACCGGCTCTCGTTGGGAACGGTGTTCGCCGCGTGCGCGCCGTCGCTGCCGCGCTCTTCCCCCACCACGAACACGAGCCCGACGCGCGTCTCGCCCTCGCGGCGCAGCCGATCGGCGGCGGCAACTTGAGCGGCCAGGATGCCTTTCGCGTCACATGCGCCGCGGCCGTGCAGTCGATCTCCTGCCACGCGGCTCGGAAAGAACGGCGGCACGCAGTCCAAGTGGGTCGAGAAGACGACGACGGGGGTCGTATCGCGCGCGATGACGTTGAAGCGCGACGCGTCGACACGCTGTTCGGTGACTGAAAATCCCAAGCCCCGCAGGTAGCCGGCCAGCCAGCGGCCCGCGTCCCCTTCCTGCCCCGTCGTCGAGTCGATGTCGACGAGCGCGCGCGTCAAGGCGACGAGATCGACGGGATTCACCGAATCCACGCCTCGAGCTCCGTGCGCGTATCTGTCCTCAGGTCGCGGTACTTCACGATCACGGGTGTCGACAGAGACAGGCCCCACTCCGGGCCTTTCCCGCCAGTTACTGCGCGCGCGCCGGGCACGACCACCGCCCCCTCGGGAATGACGAGCGGACACGTGGCTGTCGGCTTGATGATTTCGCCGCGCACGAGATCGTAGACAGGCGTTGATCCCGTCAGCACCGTGCCGGCGCCCACGACGGCTCGCGTCTTGATGACCGCGCCTTCGTAGATCCCGGTGTTTCCGCCCACGAGCGCGTCGTCCTCGACGATGACCGGCAGCGCGCCGATCGGCTCGATGACGCCGCCTAGCTGGGCGCCGGCGCTGACGTGGACGCGGGCGCCGACTTGCGCGCACGAGCCGACGAGCGCGTGCGAATCGATCAACGTGTTTTCGCCGATCCAGGCGCCGATGTTCACGAACATCGGCGGCATGCAGATGACGCCGCGCGCCAGGTACGCACCGTCGCGCACCGACGAGCCGCCGGGCACGAGGCGGATGCCGGATTGCGCGCCTGCGCGGAACTGACGTACGGGGAGCGTATCTTTGTCGAAGAATTGCTCGTAACGCTCAGCATGCGTCGGAGACATGTCGATCGTCTCGCCAAACCGGAATCCGAGCAGGATGCCTTGTTTGACCCACGCGTTGACACGCCAGCCACTTGGGCTCGACGGATCGGGTTCGGCCGCGCGGATGTCGCCGGTGGACAGCGCGTCTCTCAGGGTGGCGAAAGCGTGTCGCGCCGCGCGGCTGTCGGCAGCCGCGCCCGCGGACACGAGGGACTCGATTTCGGTTTGGAGGCTGCCGGCTCCCGCGCTCGGATCGTGCGGGCGCATTTATGCGACAGCCGCCTTCAGAAGCCCCAGCTCTTTCAGCACGTCGGCGATCTTCTGGCGCGATTCGGGCTTCGGGGCACACATCGGGAGGCGATAGTGCTCGTCGAGCAGACCCATCGCGGCCATGGCGGCTTTGACCGGAATCGGGTTCGATTCGATGAAGTTGCCGAGCATCAGCGGAAGGATGCGCGCATGAATGCCACGGGCGGCCGCAAAATCGCCGCGCTCTGCCGCCTCGACCATCTGCGCCATCTCGAACGGGATTTCGTTCGACGCGACGGAAATAATCCCGCGGCCGCCGACAGCCATCAGCGGCAGCGTCAGCGCGTCATCTCCCGACAGCACGATGAAGTCGTGCGGCAACGCGCGGCAGATCTCGCACATCTGGGTGACGTTGCCTGAAGCTTCCTTGACGCCAACGATGTTCGGGATCTGCGCGAGGCGAGCGAGCGTGGCGACCTCGACGTTCACGCCGGTGCGGCCGGGGACATTGTAGACGATGATCAGGAGCGACGTGCTCTCAGCGATGGCTCTGTAATGCTGGTAAAGGCCTTCCTGTGTGGGCTTGTTGTAATACGGCGTGACCGACAGGAGACCCGAGGCGCCAGCGTGGCGCATCGCGTCGGCCTGGTGAATGACTTCGGTCGTGTTGTTCCCGCCTGCGCCGGCCAGCACGGGGACGGCGCCGTTGGCCTCGTCCACCAGAATCTCGACGATCCGCGTGCGCTCGCCGTCGGTGAGGGTAGGGCTTTCACCGGTGGTGCCGCAGGGGCACAGAAAGTGGACGCCTGCGTCAATTTGCCGGCGGCCGAGGCGCCTGACGCCGACCTCGTCGAGCGCGCCTGACTGCGTGAACGGCGTGACGAGTGCGGTCCCGACTCCGGTGAATGGCGTTCTCATATAGGTCCTATCCCAAGGACGTCTCGCATGTTGAACCATCCGCGCTTTCCCGTGACCCATTTTGCCGCAGCGATGGCGCCTCGCGCGAATGCCGTACGATCGCGCGCCGTGTGCGAGAGCGTGACCGTCTCAGCCGGACCGTCGAATCCGACGGTGTGGGTGCCCGGGATGAATCCCGCGCGCGTCGATGAGATGTCGATGAGCCGAGGGAAGCCTGCACGCTCCATCGTCTGCTTCAGCAGCAAGGCGGTCCCCGACGGCGCGTCTTTCTTCGTGGCGTGATGGGCTTCGTGCAGGAACGCACCGAATTCGGTCTGCCCCGCGAACAGCCTGGCGGCTTGCGCCGCCAGCGCCTCGAACAGGACGGCTCCCGCCGAGAAGTTGGGCGCGACGACAGCGCCGACGCCGCCATCCCGCACGGCTTGACGTACCGATGATTCGTCATTCTGCCAACCGGTGGTCCCGATGACAAGATTGATGCCGCGGCGCGCGAGCGCGGCGGCGTTGCCGACGACGACCGCCGGGATCGAGAAATCGATCGCGACGTCCACGCCGTTCCACTGCGGCGCGTCGGGCCCGCCACCGTGCGACGGCGATTGCGGATCCATCACGCCCACGACCTCGCAGCCGTACTGGGGCGCCAGTTCGCCAACGAGCCTGCCCATCTTGCCGTAGCCCACCAGGAGGATTCTCATCGAAAGAAGGTTTCGTGAAGCCGGGTCATCGCATGGCGCACATCCGAATTCCGCAGGACGAACGTGATATTGCGTCGTGACGCGGCTTGGGAGACGAGGCGCAACGGAATCCGATCCAACGCTGTCACCGCGCGTCCGAACAAGCCGGCATCAGTGCGCAAATTCTCGCCGACTGCACAGATGATAGCCATATCACGCTCGCAGCTGACTTCAGCGAAATTGCCGAGGTTGTCGACGATCGCGTCCAGGCGACGCGTGTCGTCGATCGTCACCGAGACGCTGACCTCCGAGGTCGTGACGACGTCCACCGGCGTTTTGAAGCGCTCGAAGACTTCGAATAAGCGACGGAGGAAACCGTGCGCCATCAGCATGCGCGAGGACGTGATGTCGATCACCGTGACCTCGCGCTTGCACGCAATGGCGGTCAGTTGGCGGGATGAGTCTTTACTCTGCGCCCCGTCGGCGGTGATGAGCGTGCCGGTATTTTCGGGGCGGCGCGCGTTGAGAATCCTGACCGGGATGTTCTTCGCGACGGCCGGAAGGATCGTACTGGGGTGCAGGACCTTCGCGCCGAAGTAGGCGAGCTCGGATGCCTCG
>Ga0306922_10000291_pt1 | contig 40257 bp, 36 predicted proteins | sample sta12Cox44000082_FD_203758 | JGI IMG/M metagenome (GOLD analysis project Ga0306922, IMG submission 203758) | Lab enrichment of tropical soil microbial communities from Luquillo Experimental Forest, Puerto Rico - statoxic.12C.oxic.44.000.082 (v2)... | ecosystem: Environmental > Terrestrial >... | reverse complement strand
GAGCACGGCGAGCAGCGCAGGACCCGCGACCGCGACCAGGCACAGAAAAGCCGACGCAGCCTGTGACAAACGGCGCGTCATCGGTCTAACGAGACCAAGCTGAGCCACGGCTGGGTTGGCTTCATCGATTGGTTAGGCGGCCCTGCTTTTTGTTCTTCGCAACTTTTCTTTTCGCAGAAAATTCGATCAGCTCTATTGGTGCACCGTCGTGTACGATCATAGCCGAACGAACGCCTTCGGATGGTGAGCTAATCGGATAAATAACTTTGAACCCACCAATCGCTTGTTCGATATCATCTACTTCAAACGCCACGTGCGGAACGTGTCTGATTAACTCGTGAATCTCACAGTCTGGTTCAAACCGCATCCATTCGACACCGAATGGACTTGTATCGAACCCCCGAACGAAGAGCTTCAGATGCTTCAGATGGCGTTCCTGGCGGTGGGGCTTCGATGTCGGAATACCGAGATGATGATAGCGCCAACCTCTCAGAGAGATGGGAGGAGGCTCGTGAGCTCGGCGCAATGCTTTCGATTGTTTTTTCTTCATCGAATAAATTCAGTTTTGTCGCAGAACTTCTCTCGGAGCCGCCTAACGAGAAGGAGCTCAGCCACCCAGCACTTTGAAAATCAACGTGCACATCGATCGAGAGTTTACTACAAAGTGCTGGGTTGGCTGGAGCGATTGGTTAGACCTCATTTAGGAGAATAGGCTTCGGAAAAATCCTTCTCCGACGGAGCCTCGTCGTTTAGGCGGACGACGAGAGACAGGTGGTCTGGATGAATCTTCCATTTGCCTTTGCTATCCTTGATCACGAGCGTGCGCTCAACATTAGTTTTCCCGCCGTATTGCTCGATCTGGACGTCGACGAACATGATATCCTTAAATCGCAGATGGGTAGAGGCAAACGAACTTGGATCGCTCTTGGTGATGTGGCGTGCGGCAAAGCACCGGCCGATTGCTATGGGTGTGCCGCGTGAAGGCTTGCTCTTGGACTCGCGGGCGATCAAAGAGCGCATGTAATCACAGGCGACACCCTCCGGAGTATTGTTTCCGGTTGGGAATCCGTCTTTGGCTAACTTCACCGACTGCTGAGCCGCGGAGGTCGCAACTAACGCCAGTAGTGCAAAAGCTGTGGTATGAAATGAGTTCAGCATAAAGTGGCGCTTTAGGTCTAACGAGAACAAGCTCAGCCGCGGCTATCGGGAACGAGGCTGAAAATCTCCAGAAGCGGTTTAGTCATAAAAAACGTGAACGCAGAGCAGGTAGCCGTCGGCTGCAGCGTTTGGTTAGATGCGTTGGTGTGCATACAGCTTTCGTGGATGTCGACCGCGTGCACGCACCGAGCGTAAACGATGAAGGCCCAAAATCCAGAAGCTAGCAATGACAAGGAAGAGGCCGATCCCGCCGAGCCATAACTTCGCTTCGATGAATAAGGAAGCTGAGAAACCGGCAACAAGACCGACGACCGAGAAGAGAATGCCAATCCAGACGCGTGGTCGCGAAACTGGAAGCGGTTCTTTGGGATCGAACGGTGGCCCCGAACCGAATGGTGGCTGCGCAATGATGTCAGTCTCGTGCGCCGTGTTCTGTGTAGCCTCGGAGTCGCGCATCTAACGAGATTCGAACCAAATTTTGGACCTAATAAAGTGAATGTCCAATTTCTGGGTCTAATCCTGCTTGAGTTTTTACTTTGAGAGGAGACAATTGATCGCACGATGTCGATCTTAGCGTCCACGGCGACCCGAGACAAATCAAAATTGCTCGATCGCGTTCGCGACGCGCTTCGCCGCAAACATTACAGTATCCGAACCGAGCAAGCTTATACCCATTGGATCCGCCGATTCATTTTATTTCATGGCAAGCGTTGCGACTCGGGGAGATTTGAGCTAGCAGCGCTACCAGCGCGAGGTGACCCAATAGAGAGCCTGCGTACTGCAAATGAGCGCGCGCATTAGCGAGAGCCACAGTGGATTGCACGCAAGACCACTACCATCATTGTTGATCGCTTTAATTGGCACTCTCTCGGTGACCGCGTACGGGCAAGCCATATCACCGGGCGCTGGTCCGGCGAGCGCTTCTGACTCTCTGCTAGCTCGCGAGGTGGTCATCCCGATCAGCACGGTTAGACGTTTGTTCCCTCAGGTTGACCAGGAAGCTAGCACGGGCCCACACTTAACCGCGGTCGGCGGTCCCAAGGCCACAAGGAGCGTCATTTACGCCAACAGCGATAACTCAAAGAAAGTGACCATTAGCGTGGATCAGTACGTGAGCTCGACTGATGCGTCATCAGCATATGAGGAAGCTGTTCAGAAGAGCAAGGCTGTTCCGGGCTGGACGCCTATTTCCGCGCCGGATCTCGGCCAGAACGCCTTCATGGCAACCGTCACTCGGGGCGAGGAGACGCACATTGGGTTCGGCGCGCTGAATGGCGACCGGATTCTGGGAATAACAGTGGTCGGCTACCACCCCACGCCTGGTACTATACTTAAGCTCAGGTCACTGGCTCGCGAGGAGGAAGCCACTGCAAAGGTGCCCTAACGTTTGGCAACTTCTGCGGCCTAGCGCCCTCGAAATCGGCGCGGTTTCTAGCTACAAAGCGGACTGGGCGCGACATGAAGCTGGATTCGTGCGCGATAGAGCGGAGCGGCTTAGGGATGAGGCTTGATCACGCAGCCACTAAACTCACCCGCGCGCCTGTGAAGCGGAACGGCCCAGACGCAAGGGCGAGTGATTCCGGCATGAAGTGGAATGGAAAAAGCACGAGATTTTGTGGCGTGTTGGGGGAGTCCTGCCGCTGAGACAGCGGCCGCTACAGTTTACGCCGGCGCGCCGCCGAGGGCGCTAGGGAGCGGCGGCGTGACGTCGGGCGCGGCTACGACTTGCTTGGGCGGTTTTTCGGCCGGCATTTTTTTGCCGGGCGGCGGCGATACGCTTGGCGGCGGATTGATCAGGCGCCCGTGCTCGACGATTTCTTTGATCTGCGAGCCGTCCAAGGTTTCGTACTCAAGCAAGGCTTTTGCGATTACTTCGAGCTTGTCGCGATTCGCTGTGAGCGTGTTCTTGGCTAGTTGATACGCGTCATCGAGGAGTTTTCGCACTTCCTGGTCGATCTGCTCGGCGGTCGCTTCGCTGTAGTCGCGTGCGCGAGAGATGTCGCGCCCGAGGAACACATAATCTTCGTGGTCGCCGTATTCGACCATGCCCATTTTCTCGCTCATGCCCCATTCGCAAACCATGCGGCGCGCGATCGCGGTGGCGGTCTTGATGTCGCCACGCGCGCCGTTTGTGATGTCGCCAAAGACAATTTCCTCAGCAACGCGCCCACCCATGCTGACTGCCAAGCCGGCTAGCAACTCGTTTTTGCGATTGGTGTATTTGTCTTCTTCGGGCAACCACATGGTCGATCCGAGCGACGGCCCGCGCGGGATGATGGTGACTTTGTGCAGCGGCTCAGTGTGCGGAAGTAGTTCGAGCAACAGCGCATGACCCGCTTCGTGGTACGCGGTGTTCTCTTTTTCTTTTTCGCTGAGCGCGAGGCTGCGGCGCTCTTTGCCCCACCGGACTTTGTCGCGCGCTTCTTCGAGCTCGGCGAGCGTGATTCCCTTTAACCCACGACGCGCTGCAAGCAATGCCGCTTCATTGATTACGTTCGCTAGTTCCGCGCCTGAATATCCCGGTGTTCCGCGCGCGACGACGGCGAGATCGACGCCTTCTGCGAGCTTCACTTTCTTCGCGTGCACACGCAAAATTTCTTCGCGTCCTTTCACATCCGGGAGGTTGACGGTAATCTGGCGATCGAAGCGGCCTGGTCGCAACAACGCGGGATCGAGAACGTCGGGGCGGTTCGTGGCGGCGATGATAATCACGCCTTCCTGCGTGTCGAAGCCGTCCATCTCCACGAGCAACGCATTCAACGTTTGCTCGCGCTCGTCGTGGCCGCCGCCTACGCCATGGCCACGATGACGCCCGACAGCATCGATTTCGTCGATGAAAATGATGCAAGGCGCCGATTTCTTGCCCTGCTCAAACATGTCGCGCACACGGCTCGCGCCGACGCCGACGAACATCTCAACAAAGTCCGAGCCGCTAATGGAAAAGAACGGAACGTCCGCTTCGCCCGCGATCGCGCGCGCGAGCAGCGTCTTGCCTGTGCCAGGCGGGCCGACCATCAACACGCCCTTCGGAATGCGGCCACCGAGTTTCTGAAATTTTTTCGGGTCACGCAAAAACTCGACCAACTCCTGCACTTCATCCTTGGCTTCCTCGACGCCGGCGACATCGCGAAAGGTGATCTTGTTCTTGTCCCGGGCGAGCATGCGCGCCTTCGATTTGCCAAAGTTAAGCGCGCCTTTGCCAGCCATGCGGATTTGCTGGCGAAACAGGAAATAGAGAACGAGCAGAAAAAGTGCGATTGGCAGGAACCCGACCACAGTTTGCGCGAGCATGTTTGACTCCGTCTTGATGGCGGGTTGGATCCCGGCGTCGGCGAGTTTTTTCTGCAGATCATTTGTGAAATTCAAATAGACCGTGGTTCGGAACGGCACCGGCTGAGCTGGCGCCGAGCCGCCTACCTGGCGGATGTATGCGCCGCGCAAAGTCTGCGTTGGTCGCCCATCCTCCACCACCAGCTGGAGCGGATAATTTTTGTCGTTAACGATTTGCTTGTTCTCCAGCAGTTCGAGAAACCGGTTATACGGCACATCTTCGACAGGCTGCATTCCTCCCCGGTAAAAGACCATCGCCATCGCAATCAGAGTGAAAGCGATCACGATGAGCATGACGCCGCGCCAGTTGAAACTGGGCTCGTTGCCGCGGTGCTTATTCTCCTTTTGAGAGTTGCGATCGAACTGAGCCATAAAAACTGTTAATGACGTTAAAAATTAACATGAACAAATTGGCAATGCAAAAGGGCTGGCACCCGGATAAATCGTTAAATCGTTAAACAGTTACATTGGTACATCGGAAGACGCTCATCTCACGGTTGCGACGGTCTAACATCTCGCTCTCTTTAATACCTCTGACGCTTTAACGCTTCAACGGTTCAACTCCGAAAGCTTTCGCGAGCGAGGCGCTTCAACGATTCAACGTGGCGAAGCCGCATTGCGTCACTCGCCGGTTTCGAGTAAAATTTGTGTCCGGCTATTCACATGACAGAGCTCGTTTCATCGGTTGCAGATAAGATTGATCGCGCTGTGCAGCGGGTGACCCCCTTTGCGTATCGCGTGCGACGGACTGGCCGTCGCTGGATGCGCCGCGCGTTGCGCAAGCCGCGTAGTGTTTCGGAGGGGCCAAATCTGTTGCCGGTGTTGATCCAGGTGCTGGCGAGTTTCACCAAAGCGGACGGCGTCATAATGGAGGAGGAGATCGACTCGAGCCTCGGTTTCCTCCGTTACGATTATCCGGAGACGGTTTACTCCGAGCTGCGACAATTGTTCCGGCAAGCGCTTTACGAGCAGCAGGACCTCGCTGCCATGGCGCAAAAACTCGGCGCGCAATTGAGCACCGAACGCAAGATCATGCTCGGGGTGCAGCTTTACGATCTGATCTCGCAAGCCGGTTTGAAACAGGAACAGGTGGTTGCCTTCTATTCGTTCATGTCGCAGATGGGGATGGCTGCGCAGGCGATCGACATTGTTTATCAGCTCAACGCGTCAGAGGACTCGGACCCGTCGATCTATCAGCATGGCGCGTCGCCGCTGGAATCACTCGCTTTCGGGCCCGACGGCAAGGCCGACATAATCCTCAAGAACCTCAGCGAGACCGATCGTTTGATGGCCTTTCGTTATCACGATCTGATCTTGTTGAAAAATTATAGCGGCCAGAACGTTTCGGTGCGGGGGAGACCATTGGTGCGCGGCGGCTTTTGTCGAATTTATCCCGGGCAGCGCATTTTGGTCGGCGATCAAGTCCTCAGTTATCAGGACCTGTCGCAATATTTCAACGCCAAGAAGAACGTTTCGCTGCCACAGATTTTCATCCGTGTAAATAAAGATTCCGACGAAGTGCAATTGGAGCGATCACGGACACGTGAGAGCGCGCTTCGGGTGACCTTCGGCTTGAAGGTGCGGGTGAAAGCATTGCGGGACGTAAACGCGGAGCTCAACGAAGTCAGGTTGGAAGCCGGCACAACGGTCGAGGCGACGCTGGAAGACAGAATCGTTTTCCACAACGACAGCGAATTGGATTTGAGCGACCTGCGCCGGCGTGCCCGCGCCCTCGGTGGCCGGTTCCAACTCAAAGCTTCCAAATCGGAATATCTGGTGTCGAACGACCCGAGCCGTCTCCAAGCCGACGATATTCTGCTTTCCCCGGGAACGAGCGGCGACGTGGTGCTGAAGATTTTCTGCGACTATGATCAGCGCGTTGGCCAATTGGAGGTCATTGAAGCGGATCGGCCGATCATGGTCCGCGACGAGCCCGTGCGCACGACGGCGCAGCTCAGGGACGGCGACACGATTCGAATCGACGTCGGACAGATTTTGCGGTGCAACTTTTCGGAACGCATCATCGAGGAAGAACGCAACATCATTCGCACCCTCGATGTCAACGAAGTCACGCACCGTTTTAGCAAAGGCGAGATTGGCCTGGATGGAATTTCATTTAGCGTCACGAGAGGCGAGCTTGTTTGCGTGATGGGCGCAAGCGGCTCGGGAAAAAGCACGCTGCTGCGGGTGCTTGCCGGTCAGCTCCAACCGACCAGCGGGGACGTGTTTCTCAACGGGCAGTCGCTGTACCAAAATCTCGATGCGATGAAGCAATACGTCAGTTACATGCCCCAGCAGGACGCCTTCGATGAACATCTTACCATCGGCGAAAATCTGCTGTTTGCGGCAGCGATTCGTGCGCCGCACCTCTCACGACGTGATCGCTCTCGGCGCCTTGAGGCAAAGTTAATTGAGCTTGGATTGGGCGAACGCCGAGACGCTGTCGTCGGTAGCCCGGAGAGAAAACTACTGAGCGGCGGCGAGCGGAAACGTCTGAACATTGGGCTCGATATGATCGGAATGTCGGACGTTTATCTGTTCGACGAACCGACGTCCGGGCTTTCCTCGAAGGATTCCGAGCACGTCATGGAGATCATTCGGGGTCTGGCGCACAACAAAATCGTCATTGTCACCATTCATCAGCCGAGCTCAAAAATCTTTCAGATGTTTCACAAGGCGATCCTGCTCGACAAAGGCGGGCGCCTCGTTTTTTTCGGAACGCCGTCCGACATGTTGCGCTATTTTGCCGAGGCAGAGCACCAGCATCAGTTCGGAGCGGAATTGGGCGCGTGTCCATCGTGCGGAACGACCCGGCCGGAATTCATTTTTGATGTGCTGGAAACGCCGCTGCGCGATTTGAGCGGCGATATCATTTACGAAGAAAACAGCCGCGGCCAGCTCGTCGCGTCGCGGCGTTATTCGCCGGACTTCTGGCGTGACAAGTACGAGGCGTTCCGATTGATCCAGGACGTCAAACAAGTTTCCCTGCTGCAGGAGCCGGCGGCGCCGTTGCCGGTCGCGCCCGTCGAAAGAAAGCGGCTCCCACTACGCTGGCACGATGAGTCGACGCAATTTCACACGCTGCTGCGCCGATCTTTTCTAAGCAAACTGCGCAACCGCGCCAACCTGGTCATCACCATCGGGGTTTCGCCCGTGCTGGCGTTGTTGATCGCGACCATCCTCCGCTATTCGGAGAACGGGACATACGATTTCGCTTCTGCTTATCACATTCCGACGTTTCTGTTTCTCGGCCTCATCGTGGCAATGTTTCTTGGGCTGACCAACAGCGCCGATGACATCATCCGCGATCGACCGGTGCTGCAACGCGAGCGCAATATCAAGGTCCGCTTGTCGTACTACGTGATTTCAAAGACGCTGACTCTCGGCGTCTTTGCGCTCATTCAGTGCATCCTTTTTGTCCTGATCGGCAATTCCCTGCTCCAAATCCGGGGAATGTTCTGGATCGATCTCGGCATCATGTTCATGACTGCGATGAGCGGCGTCGCATTGGGACTGCTCATCTCGTCGCTGGTGGCCGACCCGAAAACCGCGGCCAACATCGTGCCGCTCGTTTTAATTCCGCAGATCATCATGGGCGGCGCACTAATCAAATACGAGGACATGAACCGGAACCTGGCCCTGCTCTACTCGCTGTCGCATTGGTTTTCCGAACATCCGGAAACGGACAAGTCCATAAAGTCGGAAAGCAAGTTGCAGGTGCCACTTGTCTGTCAATTCATCGCCATGCGCTGGTCGTACGAAGAGATGATTGTCGCTCAAGCCAAGCTCAATCCGCTCACGCGACGCCAGGATCGGGCTAATGACAAAATTCAAAAGCTCGCGCCCACAGCTAACACGCCCGAGCAACGCGCGCGTCTCAATGATTTGAAGGATGTCTTGGCATTGCTCTCGGGTCTCGAAGGCCGTTCCGCGAAGGAAATCGATCACTATCTAAAGCTGGTCGATCCCGTTATCGACGGGAAACAAAGGTTCGACGCCTCTCTCCTCAGGGACGCGAAGGGCCCGGTCACCGCCGAACAACTCTACGTTAACCAAAAGGTGGCGGACTTGCTCTCCAAGGCTGAGATGGAACAGAACGATTATCGCCGAGGTAAAAAGCCGAACGTATTTTTCGGTCCGCAGAAACGTTACTTCGGAATCGAATTTGGCGTGTTTACTTTCGACACGAGTGTCCTGATTGCATCCATGCTTGGGTTACTTGTGCTGCTGCATTGGATTTTGCGCAAGCAACTGGAAGTGCGAAGGAGCTGAATGGAATCGAAAATCCGAAATCCGAAATCCGAAATCCGAAATCGTTTGATCGTCGCCGCGAGCGAAACCGATGCCGACATGCTCTACGCGACGAAGTTTTGGGCGCCGGATCCATTTATTTTTCTACAGCGCAATGGGAAGCGCACGCTGGTCTTGAGCGATTTGGAAATCGATCGCGGCCGCAAACAGGCTGAGGCGGATGAATTCGTCATGTTCAGCGAGCTTGAGCGCGAGGTGCAGGGAAAATCGAAAAAGGCGCCGCCCTATGAAAGGGTCCTCGCCCATTTTCTCAAGAAGCGCGGCGTAAGGTCTGCAATGGTTCCCGCAAATTTTCCACTCCGTTTCGCCGAGGAACTCGCCGCGAATAAAGTCCGTGTCCGCGCGACGAACGGGCTGTTTTGGCCGGAGCGGGAAGCCAAATCGAATAAGGAAGTCCAAATGATGGGACAAGCTTTGCGCATCACGGAAAAGGGTCTCAAACGCGCAATTGAAGTGTTGAAAGCATCCAAGCCCGGTCCCGGAAAACGATTGCGCTGGAAAGGTAAAACGCTGACTTCCGAAATGCTCCGCGCGGAAATTGATTCGGCGATTTTGCGCGCGGGCGGCATTGCGACAGGAACAATTGTCGCCGGCGGCGACCAGGCGTGCGACCCGCATGAGCGCGGCCATGGACCACTTTACGCCGATTCACTGATCATCCTCGATGTTTTTCCGCGCGACGCGAAGACCGGATATTTCGGCGATATGACGCGCACAGTCTTGCGCGGACGCGCCAGCGAAGCCCAGCGAAAACTTTGGAACGCGGTGAAAGCAGGTCAAGCGCTCGCGTTAAAAAGAATCAAAGCTGGCATTGATGGGATGACCATTCACAAGGCGATTCAGCAACTTTTCGCAGAGCGCGGTTTTCCGACCGAAGTACGCAACGGACGGCGCGTTGGGTTTTTCCATGGCACCGGACACGGACTTGGCTTGGAGATCCACGAGCATCCGCGCTTGCAAAAAGTGACGCTGAAAGATCGACAAGTGCTCACGGTTGAGCCGGGACTCTATTATTCCGGGCTGGGTGGAGTGCGCTTGGAAGACGTGGTTTTAGTTACGAAAACCGGCTGCAAAATTCTTTCGCGGTTTCCGAAGCAACTGGAGATTTAGGGGGAAATTGGTGGGGTTGGCGGCCGGCACTGAGCGCACATCGCAGCGCAATGTCCCTGCCAGCAAATGAACGCGCAACGCGGCGGAGCGTCTAATCTCCGTGCTGCAAAGTGACAAATCGCTTTGCAGCGTTAAGTTACCCCGATATGTTTTATCCAACCGGTTTTGGCCTGGGCTCCCACTGGCTGCTGTACATTGGCGTACCGTTGATCATCGGGATTTGGGCGCAGATTCGTGTCACCGGCGCGTTCCGAAAATGGGGCGAGGTACGGGCAAGCTCGAACATCACAGGCTCAGAGTGCGCGCGCGAAATTCTGCAGGCTGCCCAAATTCATGATGTGGATGTCGTGGAGACAAACGATTTTCTCGGCGACCATTACGATCCGAGGGACAAGAAGCTGCACCTGTCGAGCAATGTTTATCACACGCCTTCGGTAGCGGCGCTGGGCATCGCCGCGCACGAGACCGGGCACGCGATTCAACACGCCCGAGCGTACGCGCCATTGAAGGCGCGCATGGCGATTGTGCCGGTCACGATGGTCGCATCTCAAATGCTGCCATTTATCATCATCGGCGGCCTTTTCTTCGGGATCACCGGCCTGATCACGCTCGGCATTTACTGCTACCTGATTCTGCTGGTCTTCCAATTGATCACGTTGCCGGTGGAGTTCGATGCGTCGCGCCGTGCAAAAATTATTTTGCGCGAGATGGGGATTGTGCAGCCGGGAACTGAAGCTGCGGGTGTGAATAATGTGCTCAACGCGGCCGCGCTCACTTATGTGGCCGCATTTATTGCTGCGCTGGGGAACTTGCTTTGGTTAATGTCGCTCCGCGATCGGCGGTGATTGGCAAAGATGGATCCCGCTCTCGCATTACCCGCTCGCCGGATTTCCGATTTGTTATCGTCCGGTCTCGATGCTCGTGCTAAATCTAGGCGGGAGGCGATGGACCAGCCGAGAACTGACCCAGATCAGGAGTTGGTGAAGCGCACGCAAGCGGGCGATGCGAGCGCCTTCGATGACCTGGTCATCAAATACACGCCGCGCCTCTACGGCCTGGTCTATAACATGACCTCGAACCACGAGGATACGAACGATCTTTTGCAGGACATTTTCGCCAAAGCATACAAAGCGATCCGCGGGTTCCGCGGCAAATCGTCTTTCTACACGTGGGTCCACTCCATCGCCGTAAACATGACGCTGAATTTTCTGAAGAAGCGAGGACGGCGGTTTCAACTGAGCCTGGACGACGTGGACGCAAGCATTCAAAACGACAAGGAATTCATGGAAGCCACGGCAACCAGCAGCCCGGTGCGCGAAGCAGACCTCTCCGAGCTACAGCGAAGATTGAACGAGGCCATGATGAAATTGTCTGATGATCACAGAGCTGTGGTCACCATGTTTCATATCCAAGGGATGCCCCACGCGGAAATCAGTAAAATCTTGCGCGTCTCGGAAGGAACGGTACGTTCGAGGCTCTTCTACGCGAATCGGCAACTGCAAAATTATCTGGACGAATTTCGGAGAAATCCTGTTTCTTAACCGGCGCTAAAGATGGACGAATTTGACGATAGGGAAATCGCGAGGCTCCTTCGGTTGAAGCGATACGAGCAACCGCCACCAGGCTACTTTGAAAATTTCCTGCACGAATTTCATCGCCGGCAGCGCGATGAATTGCTTCGCCAGCCGCTTTGGCGCATCTGTCTGGAACGCGCGCACGCCTTCGTGTTGGGCCTGGATGTTCGTTCGCTCACCTCGTATCCCGCTGCCGTCACGGCGGTCCTCGTTTGCGCCGCGGTAATTTCGCTAAAGATTTATCAGCAACCCGAGACGGCTCGCATCGCTCTCCAGAGTCCGCCGGCCATATCGACGCCGGTGGATGCCCAAGGAGAATTGAACCTTGCATCTCCGGTCTCAATGCAGATTTTAAGGACGCAGCCGGTTCGCAGTTTCAATGAAAGCGCCCAGACTCACCGAGCCGCCCCTCCGCGCTACGTGCTCGACAGCATCCCCGTGAGTTATGAGCCCACTTTCAGGTTCTAAGCGCAGCATAATTGCACTCGCGCTGACTTTGCTCTCAGGCGGGAGCCTGCTCTTTGCTCAGGAGCAGTCCGCAACGGCGGTTAGCCAGCACGTCAAGGAAATCTTCGAGCGCGCGGCCAAAGCCGTCGTCAAGATTCACGGGGTCGATGAGCACAGCGAAATTTGCGGCACCGGATTTTTCATCGATCCCACCGGCACTCTTTACACCGCATATACGGTGGGCGGCGAGGCGGGCAATTTCTCAGTCGAGTTCGGCGGCAAGAAATATCCGGCGCGCCAACTTCTGGCAGACATTCGCAGCGGGACGGCGATGTTAAAGGTGGATGAGACGACTCCAGCCCTGCCGATCGGTAAATCGGACGAAATGGAGGTGGCGACCCCCGTGGTGGCGATCGGTTTTCCCCTGGATTTGCAGGAAACGCCGAACTTCGGAATGATTGCCGGATTCGACCGCAAATATCTGGGCCGTTATTTTTCCACGATCCACTTGCGCGTGAACGTTCCGACTCAGCGAGGTGAGGCTGGGGCGCCGCTGTTAAACATGAGAGGGGAAGTCGTTGGAATTATCGTCAGCAGCTTAGAGAACAATTCGTCCTGTTACGCGGTGCCGATTGAGGCGGCGGAGAAAATCCGCAGTGATTTTGTTCGCTTCGGCGAGGCCAGGCACGGTTGGATTGGCGTTAATCAGGTTTCCGAGGCTTCCGAACCTGCGGGAGGCTCGCGAGCGCAGGTGACACAGATCTCGCCAGGCACGCCTGCGGCGAACTGCGGAATCAAGGACGGCGACGTGCTGCTACAGCTGGGACAGAAAAAAATAACTGAACCGGAGGACGTATTCGACGCTTCATTTTACATCACAGCTGGCGACATGGTTCCGATCACAGTGATACGCGGAGGCAAAAAGCTTACCTTTCACGCGCAAGCTGATCTTCATCCGGTGAGTAAAAACGTGCCGATGCTCTCCGACGGCACACAGATTCCCGCCGCAGCCGACGCGAACCGTTCGATTCCGCTGAAGCTGGAGTCCGCAGCGCAAACAACGCCGTAGGCGGGTGCCACACGCTAGCGCAAAGTTTAGCCCGCCCCCATTCTTCGGAACTCTGCTTGGTCGATGATCTTTACACCGAGCTCTTTTGCCTTATCGAATTTGCTTCCGGGTTCGGCGCCGGCGAGGACGTAATCGGTTTTTTTACTCACGCTGCTGGTGACGTGACCGCCGAGCGCTTCGATTTTTTCGGTGGCTTCATCGCGCGTCATCGAAGATAGAGTTCCTGTGAGGACAAAAGTCTTACCAGCGAGCGGCAATTCAGCCGCTTTCTTCGCCGACACTTTTTCGCTCTGCGGCTCAATTCCCAGCACTTTCATTCGTCGCAGAATTTTCTTGCCTGCCACCGAGGCAAAGAAGTCGAGAACGCTTTCAGCAACAACCGGCCCAACTTCGGTAACGATACCGTCCTTTCCCACTTTGCCCCTGGATCGCTTGGCGAAACCGGCTTTGATTGACCGTTCGGAAATTTCTTTGGTGGATTCTCCTTCGTCCCGCTTGCGGTGGTAATGCAAAACGTCGCAGAGCAATGGTGAATCAGCCACGTCCTCGATCGTGTCGTGGAACCGGGCGAGTTGTGAGGCAGTGGTTTTCCCCACGTCTGGAATGGCCAGAGCGAACAGCCAGCGCGAAAGCGGCAGAGTTCTAGCGCGCTCGATCGCGCGAATTGCTTTGGTCGCGTTTTTCTCGCCGAAAACACGCGGGGCGTCCTCGGTGCCGAGATTCAACTTGGCGAGTTGCTCGACCTTTAGCTGGAATAAATCCAGCGGCTCGCGCACGAGACCGCGCTCGACCAATTTGTCAGCCACGATTCCGCCTACACTTTCGATATCGAGCGCGCCGCGCGCGGCAAAAAATTCCACACGCCGTGTTGTCTGCGCGGGGCAATGAAGATTCTCGCAACGCCATGCGACAAACTCCGGGTCACGCCGGATGGCTCCGCCGCATACCGGGCATTTGCTGTGAATGTGTTTGGCAAAATCGAATGGTTTCGCGCTACGCGGCCGGTTCGATTTGACCACCTCGACCACCGCAGGAATGACTTCGCCGGCTTTCTCAATCACAACCGTGTCGCCGATGCGGATGTCTTTTCGTTTAATTTCGTCCTCGTTGTGGAGCGTCGCACGGCCAACGGTGCTTCCACTCACAAGAACCGGTTCGAGCACAGCGACGGGCGTTAGAATCCCAGTACGCCCTACTTGAATGATGATGTCGTTCAACCGCGTCTGGACGCGTTCTGCCGCGTACTTGTAAGCGATGGCCCAGCGCGGCGATTTCGCGGTAAATCCGAGCCGCTCGCGTTGCGCAAACGAATCTACTTTTACAACAGCGCCGTCAGTTTGATAAGCAAACTTGTGGCGGATGCCGTCCAGCTCGTGGATCGCGTCCAAGATTTTCTCGAGTGACTCGGCCACCCGCCACCACTCGGTCCCCGGCAAGCCCAGCTCCTTTAACAACGAAAAAATTTTGGAGTGAAGATCGACGTCCAGTCCTTCTGTTGCTCCGGTTCCGTAAACAACGAGGCCGAGTGGACGCTTGGCCACGATCGCCGGGTCGAGTTGCTTAAGCGAGCCTGCCGCGGCGTTGCGCGGGTTTGCAAACAGGGGCAGACCCTGCTTCTTGCGTTCGTCGTTCAGTTTTTCGAAGCCTTTCCTGTCCATGTAAACTTCGCCGCGCACTTCCAGAAGTTTCGGCGCGCCATCGCGCAGACGCTCGGGCACTGAGCGGATCGTGCGGATGTTTTGCGTGATATTGTCGCCCACGTTTCCGTCTCCGCGCGTCGCCGCCTGGCGCAGCTTTCCATTTTCGTAAATGAGGGAAACCGCAACGCCGTCCACTTTTGGCTCGATTACCACCGGGATTTTTTCGTCAGGCAAGAGCCGCTGGATGCGGGCGTAGAAATTTTCCACTTCCTTTTCCGAGTAAGTGTTGTCGAGGCTAAGCATCGGAACCAGGTGCGAGACCTGCTCGAACGCTTTGAGCGGTTTCCCGCCAACCTGCTGGGTAGGCGAATCTGGCGTGACGAGATCCGGGAACTGCGACTCCCAATCGACCAGCTCCTTGTAGAGGCGATCATAGTCCCGGTCGCTGATTATTGGAGCGGCTTCGTCGTAGTAGAGGCGGTCGTGCTTACGGATTTCTCCCCGCAACTGCTCGATACGCTTCGCGGCTTCCTTCTCGTCCATGACTACCCTGCATGATACGAACGCGCGAAATCTCGGCAATCGCCCTCGAGCGCGTCAATCCGAGCGGAGCGAGGAACCTCGCATTCGAAACCTGGAACGAACAATTTCCCGCATGTGCTCCATCACCGCGGGTGAGGTCCTTCGCTTCGCTCAGGATGAGCGCAAAAAGAGCAAAGGCTTTCAATTTCCCTCGGAAACAGCTAAACATATCGAGTCGTGAAGCCGGCCGAGCGCATCCTTGGCATCGAAGGCGGTGGTACGAAAACCGCCTGGGTGTTAGTCGAGGGTGTGGAAAGGAGCGGTCAGGTCAGCGCGGAATTTCGCATTCTCGATCAGGGAAAACTGCCCCCATCCAATTTGCGCCTCACAACACCGGAACGGTTGCGCGAAATCTTCGCTGAGCTGCCAAAGCAAATTGATCGCGCGGGAGTTTTTCTTGCCGGTTGCGCTACGGAGGAAGATCGCCGCTCGCTCAGGCAAATCTGTCTCGAGATCTGGCCGAACGCCAAAATCGTCACGGGCAGCGACCGCGACTCTGGTCTCGCAGCGGCCCTCGATCATGGAGACGGCATCGTCGTCAACGCCGGAAGCGGTTCCTCTGTAACGGGGCGCCGTGGCGACCGGATCGAGAGAGCGGGCGGGTGGGGGCACATCTTGGGCGATGCTGGCGGCGGTTATTTTCTTTCCATCCAGGCGCTCCGCCTGATCTTGCGCGAACACGATTTGCATCACAGCGAGATGCAGTTCACTGCCAAAATCCTGCACGCACTTTCATTGAACAATTTTGATGAGCTGGTTCGCTGGGTGCAAACGGCCGACAAAATGGAGATCGCAATGTTGGCGTCGGTGGTTTTTGAGGCCGCGACTGGAGGTGATACGCGCATGATGGAAATCATCGAAGAAGGCGCGCGTGTCCTGTGCGAATACACCGAGGCGGTCGCGTCGCGTCTTCATCTGCTCGCGCCCAAAGTCGCGCTGATCGGCGGCCTTTTCTATCGGGACTCGATTTACATGCATGCGTACCGGCGCAAACTGAAAAAGAATCTTCCTGATGCGCGCGTTACAATCGCGGAGCGAGATCCCGAACTTGGCGCCGCGTGGCTGGCAACAGAAGCGTGTGATCACGCCGCATTTCATCTAGAGCCATCGCAAAGCGAGATCGACAATTTGGCGGCTGCCCTTACCGAGCAGCGGAATCCGAGCTCGGAAAACTTGGAAAAAATGAGCGCACGAGAGCTCGTCGAAGTGTTTGTCGAGGAAGAAAAGTTCGTTCAGGAGGCCTTGCGCGTCGCGGTCGGCGAGTTGACCAAAGGGATTGAGATCGTAGCTGAATCGCTGCGAAACGGTGGTCGGTTGTTTTATGTCGGTGCTGGGAGCAGCGGGCGCATCGGTGTGCTCGATGCGAGCGAGATCCCGCCTACTTTTGGCGCGCCGCGTGATCTGGTGCAGGGCGTGATAGCTGGTGGCGTGACGGCGCTTTATCACAGCGCGGAAGGCGCGGAAGACCAGGAAAGTGCTGGCGCATTGGCTTTGGATGAGCGCAAAATAAAGGGCGTCGATGTTGTGGTTGGGATTACGGCCAGCGGGCGGACTCCTTTTGTGCTCGGCGCGCTTGCCCGGGCAAAATCGTTAGGCGCAAAAACGATTTTGCTCACCTGCAATCCGCATTGTAGCCACGGGCCTGTGGCCGGTTCCGGTGACGGCCCACACGGCCATGGCTCCAGCGATGTCGATCTGGTAATCACGCTCGCGGTTGGGCCGGAAATACTGACTGGATCGACCAGGTTGAAAGCTGGGACAGCGACGAAGGTTGCCCTCAATATCATCAGCACTGGCGCCATGGTCGCGCTGGGCAAAGTGCACGGCAATCTGATGATCGATCTGCACGCTAGCAGCACGAAGTTGCGTGATCGCGCAGTGCGGGTTCTCGCCGAACTGGCGCAATGCGACTACCACTCGGCCCGCAATTTGTTAGAAGCGAACGACTGGAATTTGCGGGACGCGCTGGGGAAACTGTAGGAATTTCCATTTCCCATAAGCGCAACGGAAGTGGCTGGTGCGAAGCTAGGTATGTCTTAACCAAAAGGAACTACCCTATGCTCTGGACAATATTTGTGATCTTGCTGGTGATCTGGTTGCTTGCGGTCGTCACGGGCGTGACACTAAACAACTTTATCCATGTACTGCTAGTCCTGGCGCTGGTGGTGTTGATTATCAGTTTGATCCAAGGCCGGCGACCATTGTAAGCTCAAACTCATGAAACCGGCCGTGATCATCGGCATCGTGCTGATCATCGTCGGCGTGATCGGCTTTGCCTGGGGCGGTTTGGGTTGGACGACACAAAAGAAAGACGCCCAGCTAGGGCCGCTTGAAATCACGCACAAGGAAAGTCACGGAATCACTTTTCCGCCGGTCGCGAGCGGCATTTGTCTGATCGGGGGGATCGTTCTTGTACTTGTCGGCAGCCGAAAAAGCTAGCCGTCGGCTTTTAGCACTGCGAAGGTCTTGGTGCCTTTGCGGTCGAGGTACAGAAGGACGCCGCGCTTCGGGTCGGCTTTATTCAGCGCCTCGCGGAAGGACTGTACGTTTGTGACTGGTTTGCCGTCCACTTCCGTAATGACATCTTCGCGCTGAATGTCCTGGGCCGCAGCAATGCTGTTGTCCTCGACATTTGTTACAATCACTCCACGCTGGACCGCAAGCTTCAGGCGTTTCGCGACATCTTCCGTCAACTCCTGTACCTGCAATCCAAACTTTCCGATCCCGCTCTCGCTGGGCTGGCTTGGTGGGACGGGTCGGGCCGATTCATTTGATGCGCGCGCGATCTCGTTAGGCAATTCACCGGTCTTGATCGGGACTTTAATGGTCTGGCCTTTGCGCCAGACAGTCAGCTGAACGTTTTGGCCGATCTTCTTTTTCAAAATCTCATGCTGAAGCTGTGAGTCGGATTCGATCGGTGTTCCATCCAGGTGCGTGATTAGATCGAACGGCCGCAAATCGCTCTTGGAAGCAGGCGCGTCGGCTTCAATTGTGCGCACGACAACGCCTTTATCCGCGCCTTTGAATAAATCTTGGATCGCAGGGTCGTCGCCCAGAGTTTCGATTCGAATGCCCAGCCACGGGCGCACGATCTTGTGGCCGGCCACCAGCTCGGCGCCGATTTCTTTTGCCATGTTAATTGGAATGGCAAAGCCCAGCCCGCGGTTCATTCCATTAATCAGCGTGTTCATCCCGATCACTTTGCCATCGATATCGCACAGTGGGCCGCCGCTGTTGCCGGGATTAATCGAGGCATCTGTCTGCAAGTAGTCCGAGACGGAGTAGCCGCCTGTCTGAAGCAATTTGCTCCGGCCTTTGCCGCTGATCACGCCGTAGGTAAATGTGTAATCAAGCCTGAACGGTGCGCCGATCGCAAAGGCAAACTGCCCAACTCGCACAGTGTCGCTGTCGCCCAGCTGGACAACAGGCAGATCTCTCGCGTCGATCTTGATCACGGCGATATCGGTTTTTTCATCGGTGCCCACGATCCGCGCCGCAAAATTCCGTCCGTCCCTCAACTTCACATCGATCTTGTCTGCGCCTTCGACCACGTGAAAGTTTGTGAAGATGTAGCCATCGGGTCGCACGATGAAACCGGAGCCTTCGCTTTGGACCGGACGTAGCGCGCCCCCACCCGGATTGCGCCGCGGGTTGTTTTCATCCGGCGGCCCTTGAAAAAACAGGTCGTCGAGCGGCGAGTTTTCGCTGATTTCGTTCTTCTTGGAAATCTCAATGATAACAACGCCAGGGGCCACGGTCTCGAACACTTTTGCGAAAGCGTTGTTCAATTGATGAACGACGTCCTTGCCAGCCTCCGCCGCGGCTGCAGGAACACTGGAAGTTGGGACGGCCTCTGGTATCGCCGCAAACGATGTAGTGAGTGCACCGCACAGGGTCAAAATGGATAAACGCATCGGTTGGAATTTGGACAGCTCTCAAGATGCAACGTTCAACTGGATACGTCCAATCCCAGCTTACTCAAAGGCGCGCTCCCAGGTCAGTCGCAGAAGAAATGCATTCTTTGACGAAGCTCGTATAATTTCCAATTCAACCCTGTTTATGAGCGCGTTTAAGAGGCGATTCGTCTTTTGGGCTGGCGTTGTGCTTTTAATATTATTTTGGGCGATAGCGGTTGGCCCGGAGCCGCCTGCGCATGTTTCCATTTCGCCGGAGGAGCTAGTTCGGGCCGTCACGATTCAGCGCGATTCGCTTATCGACTTGTATCTGATGGAGCACGTCGATCCGAATGGGCACGATGCGCAAGGGCGCACGCCGCTACTGATCGCAACGTCCCAACAGGATTGGAAAACGGCGCGCCGGCTCGTCGATGCCGGTGCCAAGGTTGATCTTGCCGATAAGAACCGTTTTACCCCGCTCATGGCGGCAGCGATGCACGGCAACGCCGCGATGTTCCAGTTGCTCATGGAGCGCTCAACCGACCTTCATGTCGAAGCTCAGACGAAAGACGCGCAGGATCTTCTGGGATTGGCGCTCGACGGCGGAAATACGGAGATCATCAAGACCGTGGTCGAGCGCTTACCGCCGATGCCGCAGTGGAAAACCAGTACGCGGCGCGCTCTGAATACAGCGCTGCAAACTGGGAACAAAGAGCAGATCAGAACGCTCCTCCGCAAACATTCCTCACCGCCGACGCCTCAAGGCAGAAGCGTGCCGTTTCTTGCTTATTCCATCGCGGCAAACAACTCTGCTCTTTTTAGCACACTGCTCGAATGTGGAGCCGATCCCAACACCGTTCTGCCGTCGCGTTGCGATAAGGATTTCTTGGCGCTGCTCTCGTCAAATGGACTTCGAAGCTACGTGGAAGAAGACAGGAACCTTACCGTCGTCATGCTGGCCGCGGGGCTTGGACAGGACGACTATCTGCACGCTCTGCTCAATGCGGGCGCAAACCGGAACCGACTGACGAGTCGCGACAAGATGTCTGCGTTGGATATTGCGGCGGAAACAGGCCACTGGCACGCCGCACAAATTCTTCTCGGCGGCGGGCCATCGCCAGATCGGTTGCGGATTGAAATTTCTCTCGCCTTGCAACGGGTGGCCCTGATTAAGGATGGCGTGCCGGTGTATCGCACGCAGTGTTCGACCGGCCGACCGGGTTATTCGACAAAAAGGGGCGAATTTGTGATTACAAACAAGGAGCGCAACCATCGTTCCACCATCTATCATGTCGAGATGCCATATTTCATGCGACTGAGTTGTCTTGATTTTGGAATGCACGCTGGCTACGTCGCGGATCATCCAGTATCCCACGGATGCATCCGATTGCCTGAAGACGCTGCTCGCAAATTTTTCTCTGAAATTCCGGTCGGCACGGTTGTCTCGGTGCAATAAGGCGACAGGCGAATTGTCTGCCGGAAATCCGATGTCGCGAAGCGGCGTCTCGGATTTGCTTGAATCCAAACTGACTCGTCTGGCATCTCAATGAAATACTATGGAAACAAACAATATTCGAACGACATCCTTGGTAATGACAAACGAGCCTATGGTGGCGAAGAAGGTGCCGGCTGCAACGTGGATCGGACTCGTCATCTCGTTGTTCGCGATGGTCGTGATTCGCTATGCGTTCGTGTTCTTTGTACCCGAAGTGACACTCGCCTCGGCAATTTTAACGGAAACGTTGATCTGGGCGAGCGCAGCCGCTCTCCTTGTTGTTATCCGTCGCGGCGAACGTTTGTCGTTTAGGTCGATCGGGCTCGGCACCGCGCGCTGGTGGATGTCGATCTTGTGGGGGCTCGCAATCGCCGTTGTATCGGCTGCAGCCGTCGGCGGACTAGCTTATCTCACCGGGTACGGGCACGGCCCCGGATCCGCCGCGTTCGAGAAACTGCCACTTTGGTTAATTACGCTCATCGTTTTCCGGGCCGGAGTAGTCGAAGAATTATTTTATCGCGGTTACGCCATCGAACGTTTGCAGATGATCGGCCTCGGACGCTTCTGGTCAGTCATTATTCCGCTGGTTATTTTTTCGCTTGGCCATTGGTCTGGAGGCGGTGCAAATATTCTGATCGCGCTTGCGGCGGGTATAATCTTAACGGGATTCTATTTGTGGCGTCGTGATTTGGTCGCCAACATGATCGGCCACGGCTCGGTGGACTTCGTTGCCAACGTCCTGCCAAGGCTCTTTTCCTGAGCGCTTGCTGAGTGCTAGGTTGGCAGGCAGTCTGACGCGGCGGACACCCGCGTACCACCGATGAAAACCTTGATCTTGTTTGCTCCCGGCGCAGGCGCACCTTCGTCGCATCCTTGGATGCAAAACTGGAAGGAGCGTTTGTCGGAGATCGGGACTGTCGAGACGTTTGATTATGACTACATGCGCGAAGGTCGAAAGCGACCTGATCCTTTGCCCAAACTCGTCGCAGCCCATCGCGAAGCATTACACCGCGCGCAGCAGCGACATCGCGCTGAATCAACCATCCTTGTCGGCAAGAGCATGGGCGGCCGCATCGGATGCCATTTGTCGCTCGAAGAAAAAGTGGACGGCCTGATTTGTCTTGGTTACCCGCTTTGCGCCATGGGCGATAGGTCAAGGCTTCGCGACGAAGTTTTGCGCGCCCTGACCACGCCGATCTTGTTTGTCCAAGGCACGCGCGACTCGCTTTGCCAGTTGGACCTTCTGGAGCGCGTCCGAGCGGAGATGAAAGCGCCAAATTTCTTGCATACGGTTGAGGGCGGCGACCATTCATTACGCGTGGCGAAGCACCAACTCAAAGCAACGGGTGAAACGCAAGAAGAGGTGGATCGGCGAGTCTTTGAAGCCACCGCCGTGTTTGTTGACCGATTGGTGGTGCCCGCGGATTAGACGAAACATGAAGAGGAAGCCAAGGAAACGCAGGCCAAGTCAAGTTTCTATCCGTGCCGGTCAGGTCGAGTTCGTCAAAGTCGGGACCGACACTTGGAGATGGCGCGACGTCTATCGCTGGTTGCTTGGTTTGAGATGGCCGCAGTTCGCCGCGTTCGTCGCCAGTGTTTACGTCGGGCTAAACCTCCTTTTCGCCACGCTCTACAGTCTCCAACAAGACAGCATCGCCGGCAGCACTGGTGGGCGTTGGTTTTTTGATTGCTTCTTCTTCAGCGTGCAAACGCTGGCCACTGTCGGCTACGGTCACATGTATCCGCAGACGCTCTATGGCCATGTGGTTGCGACGGTTGAAATCATGAGCGGCATCTTTTTGCTCGCAATGATGACCGGGCTCATCTTCGTGCGCTTTTCACGCCCGATCGCGCGCGTCGCGTTCAGCAATTCGCTGGTCATTGCGCCGTTGAATGAGAAGCCGACGCTGATGGTACGAATCGGCAACGAAAATCAGCACAGCATGGTGGAAGCCGAGTTCCGAATCATGTTCTCGCGCGATGAACCGTTGGTCGAAGGCGGAGATTTCCGCTACTTTTATGTCCTCAAACTCCATTTCGATCGGCTGACGGTTTTTCCCGCGGCGCTGACTTTGCGGCACACGATCGACGAGAGGAGTCCGCTTTTCGGCGCGACTGTTGAATCTCTCGAAGCCAGCCGCGCGCTGTTTATCGTATCGGTCGTTGGAATCGATCCGGTGATTGCAGCGCCGGTTCAAACACAAAAGGATTACACTTGGCGCGATATTCGATTCGGCCACCGCTTTGTCGAAATCTACACCGAGCACGGCGGCGGCCGGCTCACCGTGGATTACGGCCGCCTTCATGACACCGAACTCGCGGAATAGAACTCGCCGCTCGGTTGGATTTCAGCTAGCACAACATCCCTGGTTATTCACGCCGGGGGCGGATCATTCGCCCGAATTGGAACATGGCGAGGAGCAGTTGTAGGACGATCCCAGTGAAAAACGGCCAGAATGCGCCGAGGTAGGCGGCGTTATACAACTGCAACAGCATCGTGCTCGTTCCAATGCTGGCGGAGGGATAAAAAATGAGGTTGGCGGACGCTCCTTCCAACTCGCGCACATTAAATCTCCGAAAACCGGCCGTTGTGGTGATCCCGAACGCTAAAAGAACAACGAATGCAACCCCGCTGCACCATCTCCAAACACCGGTCAGCGGGGGCTCAACATTCAACAACAGCTGCGCGATCATGGAAACGGCGAGCGCCAGGATCGAATTGCCTATTAAAGTCCGCAGCCGAAATTTGTCGAGCGGTGACCATTCGTGCACGGAGTCCCGGTGAAACGCGACCACGACGCCGGCAAAACCAGCCAGCGCGACCGCGATCTACGCCGCAACGCCAAGAGCTTCACCCGGTTGCATGGTCGCATAAGTTCAACGCGTCGCTCCCGGTTGTGGAAGCATTTTTTATTGCCCGTCGATTGAGTCTCTCGTCTTTGCGCACACGCACATCTGTAATAATCTTTCAGAAACAACCACCAAAGGAGTAACACATCATGGCTACATATGTAGGGCTGATTCAGTTTGCAGATCAGGGGATTCGCAAAATCAAAGACACAGTTAAGCGCGGCGAAGCTGCGATCGCCGAAGCGGAGAAAATGGGTATGAAAGTCGTGGAGGAATTCTGGACGATGGGCGCGTATGACGCTGTCGTCCTGTTCGAGGCGCCAGATGACCAAACGATGAGCGCATTCATGCTTAAGATCGGCTCACTCGGTAACGTCAAGAGTCAGACGCTGCGCGCCTTCCGCCGGGAGGAGATGGAAGGCATCCTCGCGAAGATCAAATAGCTGTTGGCGATTCTTCGCCGCAAAAACACCCGTCCACGGTCCGCACACCGGGCGAACCGAAGAATACACCGTAGCCCAATAAACCCGATTGCAGTTGGCTGCGGCTGAAACTGCATGTATTTTCTAACATGAAAATCGCCACCCGGTGTTTGATTGCCGTCGTGACGCTGGCTGTCGCGAGCTTTGCGTTTGCCCATCCGTTCAGAAGCAGGATTATCACAACTTCACCTTTGATGATCACAGTCGGTGATAATCAGAGTCTCAACATCAAAAATTTCTCCCAGGAAGGAGGAACGGATCGCGCCGTGGTTTCAGTCACCTTCACCGGAGAAAATGGTGGAACAGCCAATGTTCTCGTCGCGACACGGACCGACTTGAGTACCGGAGCCAATTCGCGAAATTTTCCAGAAATTGGCAACAAAGTGACAATCGCAGGCCCGGCCCAAGTGACGGTCGCGGCGGTAACCGGTGCAACGCTCTTCATCACCTACAGAAAAGAGTCCAATGAGGGCGGCAACAGTGGTGGAGTTATTGTGTTCGCCAGTCCTACGCCTGCTCCTACCATCTTTCCTATAGTAACACCAACGCCAACGCCCTAGAGGGCCGAGCTGTAGCTCCTTGGCTCACATCGGTCGCGAAGCAAGCCTCAGCGGTTTGCTGCTGGCCAAGAAGGCGGAGGTCAACGTCAAGGATTGGGATGGAGATACGGCGCTGACGAAGCGATCGAAAAAAACAACACGGAAATCATTGAGCTGCTGCTTCACCACGGCGCGAAGAACTGACGCTGCCCACTACGCCGTTCCCTTGGCAGGCGGTGCCAGTGTCAGGCTGCCAACGCGTCAATCGCGTTCCATTCTTCCGGAGTTAGCTTGAGCTTTGCCGCGTCGACGTTGTCTTTCAAGTGCGCCAACGATGATGTGCCGGGGATCGGCAGCATCACGGGTGAGCGCTGCAGAAGCCAGGCCAACGCGACTTGGTAAACGCTTACACCGTGCGCCTTGGCTGTCGTATTCAACGGGTTCTCGGGTTTCAAACCGCCACCGCCCCCGATCGGGAACCAAGGTAGAAAGCCAAGATTCTCTTTCTCGCAATAGACCAGAACGTTTTCCGATTTACGGTCCTCGATGTTGTAACGGTTCTGCACACTCACGATGGGGACGATCTTGCGCGCCCGCGCGATTTCTTGCGGATCGACGTTGGATAAACCGATGTGCCGGATCTTGCCGGCATCTTGCATTTGCTTGAGCGCGCCGACCGATTCTTCAATCGGAACTTTAGGATCGACGGTGTGCAATTGATATAAATCGATCCGCTCCAAGCGCAGCCGCTTCAGACTTCCTTCGAGGGCTTGCTTGAGATGGTCGGGCCGACAATTTGGTACCCACTCGCCGGGTCCCGGGCGTGTGAGGCCGCCTTTGGTCGCGATAACGAGTCCTTTTGGATAAGGATGGAGCGCTTCTGCTATGAGCAATTCGCTCGTGTCCGGCCCGTACGCATCGGCTGTGTCGATCAAATTCACGCCCAGGTCGATTGCGCGTCTGAGAACCTTGAGTGCGTTCTCTCGATCGGGTGGCCAACCCCAGATACCTTCCCCAGTGATGCGCATCGCGCCAAAACCCAGCCGGTTAACTGCGAGGTCGCCGCCCAATTTAAAAATTGTGTTCATAGCCATTTTTGGTGTGGTTGACGAGTCAGCTCCGAAGAGTACATCGAATTTCCCTGCAAAAAGAGCGGCTCCACTTGCCAGGCTCAATCCAACAAACGTTCGCCGGCTGACGCTACGCCTTAGGTGCGGTTCGGGAAACTCGTTCGTCATCATGCAGTACGTTTAGGGAAAGCGCCGTTAACGCAAGGAGACGATTCCATTAAAGATCAATTCCCATCGGAACAGCGCCCGGAATTTCCTCCCAGCCACGATGCTTCCAGAATGCGGCGCCGCGCTGGTTGTCGTCTGCCACCAGAATAATGACGCGTTGCACTCCAGCCCTGCGCAAGCCATCGAGGCATTCATCCAGGAGACGCTTACCGACTCCTCGGCCTTGATAAGCTGGATCAACTGCCAAATGATAAATGTGTCCACGGCGTCCATCGTGGCCGCATAAGGTGACTCCAACAATTGTTGATCCGTCGATCGCCACCCTGCTCAAGCCAGGGTTCCGCGCGAGAAACTGAGCGACGCCTTCTCTGTCGTCACCCTCGGCGATCTCAACACCTTCGACCCGCTGCCAGACCTGAACCCCCGCATCATAATCGGTGATGGAAAATTCGCGGGTGTCGATCGTGCCGCTCATGTTGTAGCCGGGAACTCTAGCACGATGCGGCGCTTTTTGACTGACAATTGCCCAAGCGCGGTTGCAGATTTACGCGAATTGATCGACTGAACAATGTGAAGCAATTCGGCCTCGTTCTTCTGGCGATTCTCGCAGCCCTGACCTGCTGTTGGGCTAATTTGGGCGATAGCAGCGAAAGAGTTGATGACGCATACGGCAACCTGGTGCAGCGACGTTTGCGTGATGACGGAACAGTCACCGTTCTTTACCATAAAGATCGCTACCTTTACCAGGTGACCTTCGCTAATAGCCGCAGTGTTTCGGAAACGTATTTCAACGTGAAGGGTACCGATCTAACTGAAAAAGAGATCACGAGATTCCTGAAGGCGAACGCCGCCCGCGCCACGTGGACCCCGGATAAGGCCGCCAAGGAACGGCGCTTCAAACGCACCGATGGCAAAGCTGAGGCAACGTACGGGACCGTGAATGGCCGGCCAGCGCTCACGGTGCGGACTATCAGTAATAGGTGACGAATTTCAACCTTCGGCGCTGCGCGAGGGTCGATTTTGGGCGGGATAGCGCAAGCTATCCCGCCCATTTTTATGGGCGTCGCTTCTCGCGCGAACTCCGATCCGCGATTGACGAAGTGAGTTTTCGTGCGATTAATTGGGCGCGGTAATTTTTCCCCTCGCTAAGTCAATTCTCTTGCGAGGTGTTGTTTGGAAATTCGCAGGTTTCAATCAGCAATTGCACAAAATCCCCACGTATGTCGGGACATAGTAAGTGGTCGAAGGTCAAGCGGTTTAAGGGAGCGATCGACGCGAAACGCGGCAAGATCTTCAGCAAATTATCCAAGGAAATCACCATCGCGGCAAAAGCAAGCGGTGGCGATCCGAGCGGCAACCCGCGTCTGCGGAGCGCGATCCAGGCTGCACGGGCGCAAAGCATGCCCAGTGACAACATTCAGCGCGCGATCAAACGCGGCACGGGCGAGGGCAGGGACGGCGAGCAATTCGACGAAATTGTTTACGAGGGTTACGCGCCAGGCGGTGTGGCGATCATTGTTGAAACTGCGACAGATAACAAGAATCGTACGGGGGCGGAGATTCGCCGAATTTTCACTCAGAACAATGGCAACCTGGCCTCGAGCGGGAGCGTTTCGTACATGTTCCACCGGAAAGGCCAAATCACTGTCCCGCGGTCGAGCATTGAGGAGGACCGGCTATTGGAGATCGCTCTGGAGGCCGGCGCGGAGGAGTTGACAATCGAGGAGGATCAGTATGTTATTACTACTTCCCACGATCAGCTCTACGCCGTAGCTGAGGCGCTCAAAAAAGCAGGCGTCACCACCGATGGGCAAAAGTTTACGTTTATCCCAGATAGTACAGTCGCGGTCAGTGACGAGGCCGTGGCGCGGCAGGTTCTTCGCTTGTGCGACGCGCTCGAAGAGGACGACGACGTGCAAAACGTCTATTCAAATCTAGATATTCCCGACGAATTGCTGGCCAGGTTGCCAGCCTGACCGAAAAAAAGATTGCCGCTCAAATTTGTGAAAGCTGTCCGCCGCGGCGGACGAAGAAGGATCTTGCTTATGGACGAAAACAATAACGATAAACAAGCTGTGCCCGTAGAAGCTGCTGCTGACCCAGTTTTGCGGGAGCAACGCCAGCATCGCCCGCGTCGTCGTTTCCCACGCCGACGCTATCGCAATCGCGGCGACCGCTTTGGTGGCGATCATTCTAATGAATCGCAAGGCCCGGCGGGAGATCCCGGCGTGGAGACATTAGATCAATCCGCCTCAAGCGGACCTGCGCCTGTTGAGGCTGAGACTGAAAACGGCGAACAAGTTCAACCCGAGCCGGAGTTTGGCGAAGGCATCATTGAAATTTCCGGCAAAGGCTTCGGCTTCCTGCGCGATCCGAAACGCAACTTTGTGCAGACGCCTCAGGACATTTTTGTCACGCCTGAAATTGTGCGTCGCTTCGCCTTGCGCGACGGAATGTGGATATACGGTGAAACCCGCCGCGGCAACCGCGGCCCGCAATTGGTGAAGCTCCTCACGATCAACGGCGAAGAGCCGGCGAAATATCAGGGACTCTGCCCATTTGAAGAATTGACCACGATTAATCCGAACAAAAAAATCAAGCTCGAGACGGTGCCGGATCGTTACACGACGCGGATCATGGACTTGATGACGCCGTTGGGAATGGGCCAGCGCGGGTTGATTGTTGCGCCGCCGCGCACAGGCAAGACGACGCTGCTGCATCACATCGCCGATGCCGTCGCGAAAAATCATCCCGAAATGATCCTGATCATTCTTCTGGTCGATGAACGTCCGGAGGAAGTGACCGATTTTCGCCGGTCCCATCCGACGGCACAACTGATGGCGAGCTCGAATGACAGCGACATCAAGAGTCACACGCGCATTTCGCAACTGGCGATTGAGCGCGCGAAACGGCTGGTCGAAGCGGGCAAGCACGTCTTCATCCTGCTCGACTCCATCACGCGTACAGCACGCGCGTTCAACAACGCATTGTCCGGAGGCGGCCGCACCATGAGCGGCGGCATCGATGCACGCGCCATGGAAATCCCGCGAAAGATCTTCGCTGCTGCGCGCAATACCGAGGAAGCCGGTTCGCTCACGATTGTCGCGACCGCTCTGATTGAAACTGGCAGCCGCATGGACGAATTGATTTTTCAGGAATTCAAAGGCACCGGGAACATGGAAATGGTGCTCGACCGGAAAATCAGCGACCAGCGCATCTATCCGGCGATCGACATCTTTCTGTCCGGAACGCGCCGCGAAGAGCTGCTGCTGCAACCATGGGAATTGGAAAAGATCAATCTCATCAGGCGCGGCTTGGCCGGTCACAAACCAGAGGAAGCGATTCAGCGTCTGCTAATGTTCGTCAAAAAATTTCCGACGAACACCGAAATGCTCAAGGGCATTCCGGGTTGAGCATTAAGTGCTGTAGCCGCTCGGCCGTGCGAAGCGCAATTGCTGAGGTTTGCATCACCCAGAAGGCGCGTATCACAGAGACGCGGCTACAGATTTAATTCGTCGTTCGTACAGCGCGTGGACCGTTTCGCGGGCCCCGACATAGTCGCGCTGAAGAGTTTCGAAGCCGACGTAGCCCAGGCGAATGGCCAATTTTCGTTGATCGCTCGGATCGCGCGGAATTACTGAAACGGCTTTATCCTCGTAGCGTCGCAATACGGATTCGCAGCGGCGAAGGAAGCAGTAAGCTTGTTTGAGTTTCGCGGCTTCGCCGTCGTCCAGGATTGCGCGCTCACGCAATTGATCGACGGCACGCTCCCAGTTCGGCTCCCAGATATTCTCGCGCATTTGCAGTGCTTGCACGAGAAATTCACCTTCGATTATGCCGCCCACTCCCGTTTTGAAATCGAGCAAATCCGATCCGCTGCCACGATCGCGGCGAATGCGCTCGAGCATATTGTCGATTTGCTCAAAGAGATCGGGTCGCTGGGCGGCTTTTCGCCAGTAATGTTGCGCCATTTCGGTGAATCGAGCGCCGAGCGGACCGGTGACCGGCCGTGCACGAGTCAGTGCATGTATCTCCCAGAGCTGTGCCCGACTCTCATAGTACGCCTGATAAGTTTCCAGAGGACAAACCAGTGGGCCTTTTTCACCTTCAGGACGAAGCCTCGCGTCGAGTGCCCAAATGGTCCCTTCGGAAGTCGACTGCGTCATGTTGACGACTAGATTTTGCGCGGCGCGAATGTCGTCGCCGACGAACAAAACATCGAGATCGGCGCCATAGCTGAGCTCGTGGCCGCCAAATTTTCCGAGAGCAATCACGGTCAACTGCTTGCCCGCGAGGAGCCGGATCGTAAACAGCAGGCAAGCTTCCGCTAAATCAGAAAGCTCAGGCCTGAAATTCTTCGAGGCTGCCTGCCTGCCCGAATGAAGAACATCGCGCAGCATTACGCGCAAGATTTGCCGTTGCCGGTACGCGCGGACGGGATCGAGGTGGAACGCGCTTGCGCCGAGGGAATCGAGGCGCCGGAGATGCTCCGCCAGTGGTCTGGCGTCGGAGAAAGTGGGATCGCGCGTGATTTCTTCGAGCAGTTGCGGGCGCCGAATCAACAAGTCGCCGGCGAACCGGCTGGCATCGAAAGTCTTGACGACCAGCTCAAGCAATTTCGGGTTCGCCACGAGCAATTCGAAAAGCAAGCTGCGCAGGCCGTAAGCTTCCACGAAGCGGACAAATTGATTGAGAGTTGTGTCCGGATCCGCTGTCTTCGCCAGCCAATCCAGCAAGATCGGATGCAGTTTCCGGGATATTTGTCTGGTGCGCGGCGCGACGTGGAAACTCCCCGGGCCACGTTCGAGATCTCCTAGCGCTTTTGCAGCGCGTTTTTGGTCGTTGAAAACTTCCAGATTGATTTTGGTCAGCTCCGCAGGCGCTTCGGAGATGATCCGTTGAAAAATCGGACGGACTGCTCCCATTCTCGCTTGCAGGACTGCGGTGAAGTCCTCAGCGGATGAAAAACGGAGGCTGCGTGCGAGGCGGCCCAGTGCGTCCGGCTCTTCTGGAACAGTGTGCGTCTGCTGTTCTGCCTCGATTTGCAGACGATGCTCGACACGGCGCAGAAATCGATACGCGCCATCAAGAGCCAAAACTTCCTCATGAGGAAGAAAATTCAACTCACGCAACGCTCGGAGTGCCTTGAGCATGCTCGGTTCCTGCAGGAACGGATGCCGCGCTCCATTGATCAGTTGCAGCGCCTGCACAATGAATTCGATTTCGCGAATGCCGCCAATGCCAAGCTTGACGTCACGGTGAAGCTTGTCTTGTCCAACTACATCGCGTTCAATGCGGCGTTTGATGTTGGCGATCTCCTCGAGGAGATCGGGCGTAGCGCTCTTCGGATAAATAAAAGGCTGATGCTGCCGCAGGAATTCATACGCCAGCTCGCGGCTGCCAGCGATACCTCGCGCCTTGATTAACGCGAGGCGCTCCCACGTTTCGCCGAAACCAGCATAATAATTTTCCATGCTGTCGAGCGATCGCGCCAACGGGCCGGCGGACCCTTCCGGACGCAGGCGTAGATCGACTCGAAGGAGTGATCCTGCTGGATGGGGAGTCGAAAATGTTCCAAGGATTTTTTTTCCCAGCCGGTTGAAGAACTCGTGATAGGAAATGTGCGGTGTGAGCTGGCCTTCCTCGCTGTAAAGAAAAAGAAGATCAACATCGGAACTATGATTCAGCTCGCCGCCGCCGAGTTTTCCCAGCGCGAGAATGGAAAACTCCGCCTTGGGCGACCCGTGGCGTTGCCGCAGCTCGGCGTTCCAATGTTCGAATACGCGACGGATGCAAATCTCCGCGATCTGTGAAAGCTCGCCGGTTGTTTCTTCAAGCGGCGCGACATTCGCAAGCTCGCGAAGCGCAACGCGCGTCATTTCGCGGCTTTTCCAGAAACGAAGTGGCGCAAAATCTTCTTTTGCGACAGCATCGCCCGCCAGAGCGTGCAACTCGCTCAGCATTTCCGCGTACCCGCGAGAAGTCAGACACACTTCAGGTTGGAATAGCCACAGGAGCGTCTCGGGATTCTGCGTCAACCTTGTCGCGCAAATGCTCGAGACTGCCAGAAGATGAAGCACAGCCGCCTCGCCGAGCGGGAATTGTTCGATCAGAGCTGCGAGCTGCGGCGCGGTCACCGGCCAGTTTTTTCCTAGCTGAATCAGCGCCGTTTCAACCTGTGGCCGATTAAGAGACACAGCCGCTTTCTCCCCAATCCAGCGATTAGAACGACCCATCGCGCGCAACATCATGCGAATCTCTCCGAAAGACTAGTCATGGCAGTGCCGGGATCGGCTCTGCGCGGCATTTTCGTTTTCGCTTACATATGTGATCGAAAACTGAAATGGTTGAATGATGTCCGTGATTTTTCACCCGAGCGGCGCCAGAACGCGAAGCGCTTTTTGGTGGATCAGGAATTCAACTGGACACTTGCCGGCCAGTTCGCCATCGAGCTCAAGGGGAACATCTTGCTCGCTCGTTATGCGCAGGCGGCGAGTTTGAAAATATTCAATCTCGGGAGCGCGAATCTCAGGGCTGAATATGACGTCTTGAAGATACTTGATGATCTCGAGGTAACCCAGCCGTTTGAAAACGACGACGTCAAACAAACCATCATCGATAATGGCGTGCTTAAAGAATGGGAAAGGGCCGCCGTAAAGGCGCCCGTTTCCGATGAGCACAAACGATCCCTCGTCCACAGAAGTATCCTCCGATTCGATAAAGAGCTTCGGTGGTTGCCGCGCCGCAATCTGAGCTGCGGAAATGAGATAGCTTAGCGGACCAAAACTGTGCTTTGACGCGAGACTGGTTTCCTTGACGACTTGTGCGTCGAACCCGACGCCAGCAAGCTGGACGAAGCATTTTCCATTCGCGCTCGGTAGATCGACCAGACGCATATTCGCGCCCTCGATGATGTCCCAGCAGAGCCGCAGACTGTGCAACGGCAGGCCAAGCTCCATCGCGAAAACGTTCACTGTGCCCATTGGAAGAAGACCCAACGCAGCATTACTGCCGGCCAGTCCGTTTGCCACGTGATTGACTGTTCCATCGCCGCCCGCTGCAACGACTCGCGCAAAGCCCTCCTCGACCGCGCGCCTGGCGAGCGCTTCCGCTTCGCCCGCATGCGACGTAACGCGGATCGGACAGCCACGCGCGATCGATTCGACGCGCTCCTGCCAACCCCGAAGATTTTCGGGACTGCCTGCGGCGGGATTGAGAATGACAACTGTATTAGTCATAGGACAAAGCAACTAGAACCCGTCTGTCATGTTGAGCGAAGCGGAACATCTCTGGTCCATTTTCGGTGTGCGGATTGGTCTAAAATTGATCTGAGATTCCTCGCTTCGCTCGGAATGACATTAAGGCTTTGATCTTTTCTTCAAACTCGGGCTGCGTAACATCTCAGGGGTGAAAAAATTGCGCCGGATCACATTGACTGCTCTGGGGTTCGTGCTTGCACTCGGCGCGGTTCTCTTGATCGGCGTGAACTTGTATGTGCAATCGCAGGGCACACAAGCAAAGATTCAGCAGGAACTGAGCCGACGCCTCGGCGCCCCGCTGCAAATTCGTAGCATGAGCGTGACCCCCTGGGGCGGACTGGAGCTGAGCGGCATTACGATTGCACAGACTTCTTCTGTGGGTCCAAGGCACTTCCTCGAAGCAAAAACATTTCGCCTGCGCGTGCGCTTCCTCTCGCTTTTTTCCAGACGGCTGGTGATTAGGGAAGTCTCGCTCATCAGCCCAACCGTGGTTTGGCCGCAAGACGTGGAAGGAAAATGGAAATTACCCAGCTCACGGGAAGCGCCGTCCTCGGCTGTTTCTGCAACACAGGCTGCAAGCGTTTCCCGGTCGCAAGTGGAAAACGAATTTGTCAAAACGAACGTGGCTCCTGCGGTTACCGCTGCACCGGCTAATTCCCCCTCTGGGTCTCAGGTTACGGTCAATAGTAAATCGCCCAGAAAGGAACCGAGGCTATTAGTGGCTCCGGAGGTTCGACGAGTGAGTATCAAAGATGGCAATTTCAGTTTTCTCAATCAGTCGGGCGCACTGCTCGCGAGCTTTAACGGCGTCGATTTTCGTACCAGCATCCGCAGCGCCGCGGCGCTTCACGGCGACACTGAGGTCACAAGAATTTCGTTGCGGGACCGCTTTTTTCTGGAACAACTGCGTTCCCAGCTTCGCTACGAGCCTGACGTGCTGGAGCTTTCCAGGATTACTGCGCAGGCCGGGAGCGGTGAGGTCAGCGGCTATTTTGCCATGCAACCCGAAGCGGAGGATTCACCATTCACCACGAACGTGAAGTTTCATGATGTGCTGGCTGATCAGATTGTTGAAAATGCCGGCGGTCCCAAAGGAATGGTCAAGGGGAAGCTGGAGGGAAGTTTTCAGGCTTCCGGGAAAACTGCCGACCCGAATGCGCTCATCGGCAGCGGCGAAATTTTCCTGCGGGATGGGCGAATTCAACAATATAGCTTGCTCGTGTTGCTCGGACAGCTCCTCCAGATCGACGAGCTGAAAGAACTTCATCTGGAGCAAGCTGAAGCAAAATATCATTTGAGCCCGGGCTTGGTCACGATCGATGAACTGATTTTGCGTTCGCCAAATATTCGTCTTACTGGGTCCGGCACAGTCGCGTTCGATGGTAAATTGAAACTCGATTCTCAGCTCGCGATTGACGACAGAATTCGCGGCCAGCTTTTCAAGGCGATTCGCGAGAATTTTCAACCCATCAATCAACCGGGCTATTCTGCCATCGACTTTCAGGTTGTCGGCACGATTGATCGGCCCAGCACAAATTTGGTCGAGCGGCTGGTTGGTCGCGATCTGAGCAGTATGCTCAACAGCTTGTTTGGCAGAAAAAGAGACAGACCAAAAAAGAAAAAGAAACCGACCGAAGAGGCCGCGCCCGCAACGCCCGAGCGCAGCCCTGCCAGCAAGGCTAGCGATGCAGGCGGGGATGCGGGCAGAGTGATGCTCGCCTCACCCACGCCTTCTGCCGCGTCGGAAGAAGTGTTGCCGGAAGCCAGCCCGACACCAGGCCCGATCGCGTCGCCATGAGAGTGATCGCGGGCAGCGCCGGCGGGATCCGCCTGGCCGTTGCAAAGCGCGGTGTGCGACCGACAATGGACCGCGTCAAGGCCGCCATCTTTTCCAGCTTGGGCGACTCGGTCGCTGGCGCGCGAGTCCTCGATCTTTTTGCTGGAAGTGGCGCTCTTGGAATTGAAGCGCTCAGCCGCGGCGCGTCATCGGCTGTCTTTGTCGAGGAAGACCGGCAATCGGTTGAGATCATCGAGCGCAATCTGGCCAAGGCAAAATTAAAGGGACGCGTCCGACAGCAGGACGTTTTCGATTTTCTTCGGCACGCCTCTGACGCGGTAACCTTTCAAATCATTTTTGCCGATCCGCCCTATGAGAAGACAAAGGAGGACGAAAGCTATACTGAGAAGCTTGTGGCCAGCGAAGTGTTGCCACGATTGCTGGACTCCAGCGGCGTCTTCGTTTTGGAGAAGCGGCCGAATGAATTTCTTCCTGAAATGAAACTCTGGCGCATAATTCGGCAGAAAACTTACGGCGCCACAGAAGTTCTCTTTCTATCCACAACTCCGACATTAAGTCGCGAGCACGCGAAGCATTTCGGTGTATGCAATCCGCGGTCCGCAATCCGATGATTCGTTTTCTCTACAATTTGTTTTGGCCAATCGGCCTGCTGTTTTTCTTGCCGGGTTATCTAGTCAAGATGGTTCGTCGCGGCGGCTACCGCGAAAAATTCGGACAGCGCCTTGGAATTTACGATCGCGAGCTGCGCGCGCGCCTGTCGATGCAAAGATCAGCATGGTTGCACGCAGTCAGCGTGGGAGAAGTAAATGTCGCACTAAAATTAGCCAACGCATTACGCACTCTGGAACCAGATTTGCGCTGCGTTTTGACCACGACCACTACAACCGGGTTCGCCATGGCCTGCAAAAACGCCCCGCGATGGATCGAAGTCATGTACACGCCGCTGGATTACTGGCCGATCATGCGATCCGCCTTTTCTGTCGTTCACCCTGCCCGGATCGTTTTGGTCGAGGCAGAGATTTGGCCCAACCTCGCCGCCGAAGCGCACGCGCGTGGCATTCCAGTTGCGCTGGTCAACGCGCGGTTGTCCCCGCGTTCTGAGCGAAGATTTCGGCGGTTTCGATTTTACATAGCGCCGACCTTCCGGCTCCTGGATCTAGTATGCGTACCAGAAAAAGAAGACGTTGGCCGCTGGGCGGCGCTCGGCGTTTCGCGAGATCGAATCCATGTGACTGGCAGCATCAAATTCGATCCTGGCGTTCAAGGAGAAAGCCACGTTGTAGCCGCGTCCGTGTCGGACGGGTTCGGCTCAGACTCGCCCATCGTCTTCGGCGGCAGCACGCATCGCGGTGAAGAGGAAATCCTCGCTAAGGTTTTTCTGCGCTTGCGCCGGCAATTTCCAACATTGCGGCTGTTCATTGCGCCCCGTCATGTCGAACGGATACGGGAAATCCGCGCGCAACTGGACGCTTTGCGGTTGCATGTGACGTTGGCAAGCGAAGCAGTCGCTCATCGCGAACGCAATATGGATTGCGTTCTTCTTGACACGACTGGTGAACTTCAACGCTGGTACGGTATCGCCACGGTTGTTTTCATGGGAAAAAGTCTCACGGTGCATGGTGGGCAAAATCCTGTGGAACCAATTCTAGCTGGCAAACCGGTTGTCTTTGGTCCGCACATGGAAAACTTCGCGACTCTGGCCCAAACGCTTGCGTCAAAGAACGGCGCGATTCAGGTGCGCGATGTCATTTCACTCGAACGAGCGCTCGCCGAGCTTCTGCGCGACACCGAAGCGCGCCAGCGACTCGTTCAGAATGCGCATGCGGTCTTGAGCGCGCATCAGGGCGCCACCGCGCGCGCAGCCGTGCTGATTCACGAGATTAGCTGAAGGGAATTTAATCTGTGGGGTGCGGCGATCCCGCGACTGCGGGCCCACTTTTAAAGCGGGGGACACGTCCGCGCACTCCAAATTGCTGGCGATTTGCCTTGCGCCAAGAATGGCAATTCCGATATTGCACGTCCGGCAGTTCTAGGATGACCCTATCGTCTAGAGGCCCAGGACACCGCCCTTTCACGGCGGTAACACGGGTTCGAATCCCGTTAGGGTCGCTTCCCTGGTGAATAAGTGGGAGCCGGCAAAATGCATAAACACTATGCATAACAAATGCACTGAAATCCGCCAGTGTTCGCTGACGTGCAGCAGTAATATTTTTGCGGTCGTCCTTGCGGAGCGTTGCCGACCCCAGGTGTCTCGGGAAATCGGATTCGCGTCGCGTTGCGCAGAATTGCGCAGTTTTGCAGCAAACGGCTTTCACCATCCTCTTGTACGGCCCGTTGTTTCCCTCTAACCCCATTCGCTCAGGTACGCCGCGTCGTTCAGCGAGAGAGGAACTATTTCCCTCCTTCTTCTGACGGTTGCTTTCACTTCAAGAATCTCTGCAGGGAGTGGTTTTTCGTGCTTGGCTTTGATAAATTCGTACAATTCACGGGGAATTATGACCCGCCAACCTTGTCTAATAGCCTCTTCCGCAAATGCAACCGCAGAAGTAATCACCTCGCCGATCGCTCGTGATGGGGCAATCAAAAGTGGGCCAACATCCAAGCCAGCGTGAAGAGCGGCCAGTGAGTCATCGTGTTTGAATGTCTGACGACAAAACGCTTCGCTACTTTTAGTCGCCTCGACGAAAGTACCTAAAGCCTGCGCAATTTGGAAGGTTGAGTCGTGGTCGATGCGCCACACGGCTTGGATAAAATTGAAATCAAAGCTCAAGCTTACGTTGGCCAGTTGTCTGAACGGAGTAGAGATGTACCGCTGCTGATCTCTCACAAACCTCGCCAGTTGCTCAGGGCTTACGGCGTCTCTATCGAGAAGATGCCGTAGGCCGCTGGACATCACCACCATTACCAAGCAGTTCTCGAATCTAGCCGGTTCTTCCACCATAAAATTGGATCACGACTTCTCGCTCCACCTCTGTGCTACAATCCACCGTTCAATATTTTAAGAATCTCCTCTGCTGGGTATCCCCTTCGCCATAACGCATCACTCAGGATGCTCTGCACTTGTGCAGAGCTAGGGTAGGATAGGCCTAAAGGATTCTCAATAGCATCCTGCAGTGCCTCTATCTCGAGCGGAGTCAAAGGAGCCGTGGGTGCCGGCAGTAATTCCGGGATGGCCGTGAACACTTCGGCGCCTGCCATCCCACCGAGACCCACAAGGGAGTATATTGAAGCGCCGTAGTAAATAGCATTGCCGAATTGGACCATGCTTTGCGCTTCATCCGGATGCTGGTTGTTATAATGAGCTACGCGGCCCAAATAGCTGTCGCTGCGGTAATTGAACAGATCACCAAGCCTTTGGTTCAGCGCGTTGCCAGCACCATTGTCTCCTCCGGGCCGATCCGCCCCGGCAGGCTCGCCATTCCACCCGCCAGAGGGGTTTAGGCCGCCGAGCCCACCTAAGTCATTACTGCCAGGCCCGCCCACACCAGGCTCTCCGGTGCTAGTCACTCCCGCGCCCACACCGCCAGCATCAGGCGGCTCGCCTCCATCAACAACCACGGAAGGGCCTTCGCCAGAGTCCGGTGTTGGCCCGTCGTAATTATTTGCAAAGTCATTATAATCCTCCGGGGTCAATCCGTCATACGTCGTGTTAAGGTCCTGGTAATCTTGCGGGCCGTAAATATGGTACACTTGATCGCTTAAACCCCAGGGGTCACTCCGTCTCATGGGATTGTTTTTGCAATACCTATAGAGATTGTTACCTCCCCAGAACCTGATCGGGTCGGGCTGGAGGAAGCGGCCGATATCGGGCGAGTAAAAGCGGTTCCTTAGATCATACAAGCCAAGCTCGCTATACCATTGCTGGCCGGTGAACAAATGTCTTATGCCATAATTGGAGCTTGGAATTTGGGTATTGGAGGCGTTGTAAAAAACCGGTGTGCCTTGCAAGTCATAGCGATACCATTCGAGTAGGTGACCGCTGCTATCTGCCAGGTGTGACGTGCTGCCGCTGGCATCCTGGTAATAGTAGTTAAGGGTTTGATTTGTCAGCAGGCGGCCTGCTCCATACACATAGGACGCCGTGGTCGCGCCGCCGTTGGCTGACTGATATTCCTCAACTAAATTCCAGCCGTCCCAAATGCTGTAAGTGGTCGGCTGACCTGTGACAGCCCGACTGACTTGGCGATTTAACCCATCATACTTGAACGTGTCCGTCGTCCCGCTCTTGGTAGCCTGGGTCAACCGGTTCTGTTGATCATAGGTGTAAGTGGAACCGTCCACACCGACGGTAAGGTTGCCGTTGTTGTCGTAGGTCGCGTTGGTGGTGTTGCGCTGGGTGTACTGGTTGAGATTGTTTATCGTGTAGGTGTCTCCGGGCGGCCCGTATGCGGAAAACGATGTTCTGTTGCCGTTGGCGTCATAAACGATTGTTGGCGAACCTGGGGATGTCGTTCTAGGATTGGCAATATTGAGTTGTATTGCTGTCACCTGATCGGCGTAATCATAGCCAAACACATCGCCAGTGCCATTGTCGCGCTGCGTCCATTTGCGGTTGCCCACGCTGTCGTAGTCGTAATCGAGTGTCCGGATGTCTTTCCCCACGAACGTATGCGAGATGTGCGTGACCTGATCCAGCGCGTCGTATTGATACGTGCTGCTGGTGGAATTGACCGGGGACCGCGAGGTCAGGTCGCCATTTACGTTGTAGCCGAATGTGGCAAAATTGGTCACACCCGCGAGCTGATTGCGATTGGTGTAGGTGTAGTTGAACGAGTAACTCTCCGGTGCCGGGTATGTGCTGTTAGCCCTGTTCCCATCGGCGTCGTACGAGTATGTCATGGTTTTGGCGTAGCCGCCGGTGATGGTTTCCGCCTCGGTATGCATCAGATTATCGTTGTAGTAAACTCGGCTAATGTTCGCATTGGAATTGTTGATGCTGGTCAGGCGGGAGGCAACGTCGTACCCGAAGGTGACGCTCGGCGTGATGCCGCCATCGTTCCAGCTGAACCCGGTCATCCGATTCAGCGCGTCGAAGGTGAAGGTCTGGGTATTTCCATTGCGATTAACGAACGTTTGGAGGCGACCAGCAGTATCGTAGGTGAAACCTTCGCTAGTGGCCTGTCCCCCATTCACCGCTGGCGGATAAGTCACACTGGTTTTGCGGCCGGTGGTGTCGTACCCGTACGTGTACGTATAACTGCTGTTTAACGCGACCAGACGCGGGTCTTGCATAGTAGCCAAAAGCCCAGCCTGAGTGTACGTGTAATTGGTTACCGCGTTGGGATTAGGTGTTTGTGTAGCGGTCTGTTGCAGCAGGCGATTCATCGCGTCATAGCTGTCATACGTGATGGCCTGATTGTTCGGGCGAGTGACGCTCTTTTTGCGCCCGGCCAAGTCATAAGTGAAGCTGGTGGTATTGTTGTTCGCATCAGTCACGGAACTTGGCCGGTTCCGCTGGTCATACGCGGTTGTGGTGCTC
>Ga0306922_10000283_pt1 | contig 40710 bp, 34 predicted proteins | sample sta12Cox44000082_FD_203758 | JGI IMG/M metagenome (GOLD analysis project Ga0306922, IMG submission 203758) | Lab enrichment of tropical soil microbial communities from Luquillo Experimental Forest, Puerto Rico - statoxic.12C.oxic.44.000.082 (v2)... | ecosystem: Environmental > Terrestrial >... | reverse complement strand
CCTTCCACGGCTCGCGCGTCGGTCACACGCGGGGCCGGCGCGCGGGACGAGGGCAATGCCGGCGCCTCGGTGACAGTCGGCTTTGGCGGCTCCACCACACGCGGTGGTTGACTCGGTTCAGCGGTCCACCGCGCCAACTGGGCGGGCACCTGCGCCGCCAGCTTGCTCGTCGGATACATGGATGCAAGCTGTCGCAGCAGCCGCAGGCCAGCGTCCTTGTCCTGAGGCTGACCGAACTTCACAAACGCATCGAGCTCGAGCTCCGCCGCTTGCCACAGCGCGTTGTCGCAATAACTGCTGGCCGGGTAGTGCCGCACCACGCGCTCGTAACGTGCGACGACGGCGCGCAGGTCCGCCAGGACGGACGGATCGGCATCGTCCTCGTTCATGGCTGCGCGCACGGCCCGCTCGCGCGCGAACGCGTCGTTGTACATCGTGCGGACCGGCGGCACGGCGGGCAAGGCGGTCAAGACGGCCAGCGCGAAAGCGAGTGTGGGCTTCACCATAAACAATTACCGTAGCTGCGCGTCAACTTCGTCGAAGTAATGCTTGTCGACGAGCACCTCACGCGCCTTTCCGCCCGTGCCCGGCGACACGAGCCCTTCCGCTTCCATCATGTCCACGAGCCGCGCCGCGCGGCTGAATCCGATGCGCAGGCGGCGCTGAAGGTACGAAATAGACGCCTGCCCGCTCGAGACCACGATGCGCGCGGCTTCCTCGTACAAATCGTCCTTCTCGAGCTCGAGACTGCCGTCGGCCGCTGTCTTGTCATCCGCCGTAATGCTCTCGTCGTAGATCGGGCGGCCCTGCTTGCGCAGATAGCTTGCGAGACGCGCGGTCTCCTGCTCGGAGATATACGGCCCGTGGACGCGAGTGAATCGAGACGAAGCGGGAGGCAAAAAGAGCATGTCGCCCCGGCCGAGCAGCTGCTCTGCACCGTTGCCGTCGAGAATCGTGCGCGAGTCGATCTTGGTCGCCGCGCGGAACGCGATCCGCGACGGAAGATTTGCCTTGATGAGCCCCGTGATCACGTCAACCGACGGCCGCTGCGTCGCGAGGATCAGATGGATACCGACGGCGCGCGCCATCTGCGCGAGTCGCGCAATCGATTCTTCCACCTCGTTGCCGGCAACCATCATCAGGTCGGCCAGCTCGTCTATGACGACGACAATGAACGGGAGGCTCTTGAATTCCTGGCCTTCCTTCGGCTCGCGTCTCTCGAGCGCCGCGTGCGTCATGTTCCGGTTGTACTGCTCGATGTTGCGAACGCCCTCCGCAGCGAGCTGCTTATAGCGCTCCTCCATCTCACGGACCGCCCAGCGCAGAGCATTGGCCGCTTGCTTGGGATCCACGACGACCGGCGTCATCAGGTGCGGAATGTCGTCGTACATCCCGAGCTCGAGCCGTTTCGGATCCACCAGGATCAGCCGCACATCGTCGGGGGTCGAGCGATAGAGGATGCTGGTCAGCATGGCGTTGATGCCGACCGACTTGCCAGCCCCGGTCGACCCGGCGATGAGCAGGTGCGGCATCGTCGTCAGGTCCGCCATGTACGGCTCGCCGTGAATCGTCTTGCCGAGCGCGAGCGTCAATTTCGACGTTGATCGGCGATACATCTCCGACTCGAGCAGTTCGCGCAGCGAGATCTGCTCGCGGTTTCGATTGGGAATCTGGATGCCGACGGTGGATTTGCCGGGGATGCGGTCGATGAGCACCGATTCGGCCTGCATCGCCAGGCAGAGGTCGTCCGCGAGGCTGGTGATCTTCGCGTATTTGACCCCTGCGTCCGGCTTGAATTCGTAGGTCGTGACGACGGGGCCGGGATGAATCTGGACGACCGCGCCCTCGACCGAGAACTCCCGGCACTTTTCTTCGAGCAGGCGTGCGCTCTCCATCAGCTCGCGCTCGTCGATCTTCCGCTCCGTTTTGGCGGCGTCGAGCAGCGCCAGGGGCGGCAGCGTGTAGTCGCCCTTCCGGCGCTCGGCCGGCGCTTTCGAGATGGGATCGGGCAGCGGCAGCGGCGTCGCCACCGTGACCTTCGGCGGCTTGAGGGCGGACCGCCAGCCTGCAAATCCGGAGCGCGCGACATTGCCGCCGGCGGCGTCTTCGTCCCCAGGGTCGTGCTTGCCCGCGTCGTCGGCAGCGTCATGTCGCCCGGCCCCGCGGCCCTCCCCCTCGCCGCGACCTGCCTTCGCTTTGTCGAGCGTCCGGGCGCCCTCCTTGACCATGCCGTCGCGTCCCCCACCGGCGCGGGATGGCATGGCCGGCCGCCGGTCGTCGCCCATGTCGGCGCCCTCGGCGTCGGTCGCGGCCGACCCCAATGCGAGCGCCGATCGCCTGATGTCAGGGGGCACTGCGCCCTTTTTCGTGTGCTTCGCGATGACCTCGCGTCGCTCCTGTTCCCGTCGCCGTTCTTCACGCCATGCGTGCAACGAGTCGACGCCCCGCGTGGCGGCTGCCTTGAGCGAGCCCAGAATGGCGCCGAAGAAGCGCCCGAAGGAAAACTGCGTCGACATGATGACCGCGAGGAAGATCATGGCGAGGATCACGATGAGCGAGCCCGTGCGCGCGAGGTAGTCGGACATCTCCCTGGCAAGGAGCTCGCCCACGTAGCCACCGGCGCGAAATGGCTTGCCGGCGACGTCGAGCGAGCCGAACACCAGACTGAGAAACGCGCTGATGCACGACACGAGGAGGATCGCGCCGGCGGCCTTCGTCGCGGCGGCATCGAGGGTGCGGCACCAGAAGTAGTTCCAGCCGACGACGACGAACACCGCCGGAATGGAGTACGAGGCGTAGCCGAAGAGCTGGAACGACAGCTCCGCGAGAAACGCACCGACTCTGCCGGCAAAGTTGGCCGGCACCGTGTGGAAACCGGTGCTGAAGAACCATGCGGGGTCGGTCGGCTCGTAGGTCGCGAGCGCGACAATCCAGATGAGCGCTGCGGCGAACAATGCCACGCCCACGAACTCGCTGACTCGCCGCGAAACGGTCGACGCCCTCACGTGTCAAATCTCCATGATGACGGGCAGCACGAAGGGCCGCCGGCCCGAACGCTTGCGAAAGAACCGCCGCAGTTCCACACGCAGCTTCTCCTTGATGAGCCCTTGATCGGTCCTTTCCTCCACGCTCGTGTGCTCAACGACGTCGCTCAGCAGCCGGGTACCGTCGGCGAGCAGCGCCTCGCTGTTCTCCATGACGAACCCGCGCGTGATGATGTCGGGCACGCCCTCGAGCGCACCCGTCTGCTTGCTGATGGCGACCACCGGCACGACCAGGCCGTCCTCGGCCAGGTGTCGCCGGTCGCGCAGGACTTCGTCACCAACCTCGCCTGTGAGGGTGTCGTCGATGAGCACACGGCCGACCGGCGCCTTGCCCGCAATGCGGGCGCCCGTCGTGTCGAACGTGAGCACGTCGCCGTTCTCGGCGAGCAGAATTTCCGGTCGCGGATCGCGCCCGGCGAACACCTTCCGCGCGACGCGCGCGTGCTGGGAGAGCTGACGGTACTCGCCGTGCACCGGCACAAAGTAACGCGGGCGGACCAGCGACAGCATCAGCTTGAGCTCTTCCTCGCTCCCGTGACCGGACACGTGAACGTGCTTGATGCCTTCGTGGATGACGTCGGCCCCGCGGTGCGCGAGATGATTGATGACCCGGCCGATGGGCTTCTCGTTGCCGGGAATCGCCCGCGCCGACAACACAACCGTGTCGTCGTCGCCGACCTTCACGTGCCGGTGGTCGTCGATGGCGATGCGCGACAGCGCCGCCGCAGGCTCGCCTTGCGACCCGGTCACAAGGCACAGGACATCCTGGGCAGGGTAGTTGCCGACGTCCGAGTCGCGGATTTGAACGCCGGCCGGGATCCGGAGATGGCCGAGGCGCTGCGCGATCTCCGAGTTCTGTATCATCCCGCGGCCGACGAACGCCACCTTGCGGTCGAACTGGGACGCCAGGTCCACGAGAATCTGCATCCGGTAGATGCTCGACGCGAATGCAGCGACGACGAGCTTCCCCGTCGAGCTGGTGAAGATCTCCTCGAAGGCCTCAATCACGTCACGCTCGGAGCCCGTAAACCCGCGCCGATCGATGTTCGTGCTATCGGCGAAGAGCGCCAGAACACCTGCGGTCCCAAGCTCCGCGAACCGATGAACGTCGAAGTGCTCGCCGTCAATCGGCGTCTGATCGATCTTGAAGTCGCCGGTGTGAACGACGACCCCGATCGGCGTGTGGATGGCGAGTGCGACGCAATCCGGCATGCTGTGCGTCACCCGGATGAACTCGATCTCGAACGCGCCGACGGTCACCCGCTGACGCGGCTGCACCGACACGAGCCGGTGGGCGCTGTCGAGGCCGTGTTCCTGTAACTTGGGCTCGACGAGCGCCAGTGTCAGCGGCGTGCCGTAGATCGGGCCGTCGACGAGGGGCACGACATGCGGCACGGCGCCGATGTGATCCTCATGCCCATGCGTCAACACCAGGGCCGCCGCTCGGGACTTTTCCAGGTACGAGAGATCCGGGATGATGCGGTCGACGCCCAGCAGTTCGGGATCCGGAAACATCACGCCGGCGTCGACGACAATCGTCGTCTCGCCCCACGAGAGCGCGAGCATGTTCATCCCAAATTCGCCAAGGCCGCCGAGCGGCACCACTTCGAGCATCTGAAACTGGAGAGAGACGCACCTTCGCCGCGCATGCTCCGAGGCTGAGCGATGCACTCGTCGAAAGGGACCGCTCTTGTTGCGGCCCGATCAGGCTGCTGGGCGCGCCTGAGATAAACATGGCGGGATGAACGACTTACGGCTGCTGACTATAGCACAGCCCGGGAGCATTGTGAGAAATCGTCGGCGAGCCTCGCGAACTCCGCCACCGTCAGTGTTTCAGGGCGACGAGTGCCGTCCAGCCAGCCGGGCAGAGGAGGTGCGTTCCCGAGCGCTCGGACGGCATTGGCCATCGTTTTTCGGCGCCTCGTAAAGACCGCCTGGACGAGCTCACTGAAGAGCTGTCTGCTGCGCACGGCCGGCTCGTCTGGATGAAACCGGAGGCGGACAACCGACGACAACACCCGCGGAGCAGGGCGGAAGGCGCCGGCGGGAAGGTTCAAGAGCCGGTCAATGGTCGCGCTTTGACGGATCAACACGCTGAGGACGCCGTAGTCTCTGCCGCCTGGCTTCGCCAGCAGCCGGTCGGCGACCTCCCGCTGCAGCATGACGGTGGCGTCAGTCAGCCGGACGCCCGCGCGATAGAGCTCGACGAGCCGGAAAAGCATTGGCGAGGCGACGTTGTAGGGAAGGTTGCCGGCGACACGAAGGTGATTTCCCGCATCCCGAATCCCAAAACGCAGGAAGTCGCCTTCCACGATGGTCACGTTGGGCGGCATCGTGCGTCGCAGCTCACCCACGAGGTCGCCGTCGATCTCGACGGCGGTGACGGCCCTGGCGCGCGTGGCCAGCGATCGCGTTAGTGCACCGTGGCCGGGTCCGATTTCGACGAACGTCTGATCAGACCGCGGATCGATGGCGCGAATCACTTTCTCGACCCACGCCGGCTCGAGGAAGTGTTGGCCGAAGCGCTTCATTCGTCTCATTGGGCTTCGCCGGGAGTGCGACCCTTTTTTCGCCAATAGTTCTCTTCGATCTCCTCGATCTCTTCTTCGGTCAGCCCGAAATAGTGACCGATTTCGTGAATGAGCGTTTCACCGAGGGCGACGACCAGATCATCCTCGTCCTCCGCCTCGCGCTCGTGCGGCCCCTGGAAAATGAGCACCCGATCCGGTAGGACGTTGCCGTAGTCCCACGGGCGCTCGGTCAGCGGCGTGCCCTGATAGAGTCCAAGAAGGGTGTCCGGCGGCTCGATGCCCATCTCGTCCAGCAGATCGCGAGGTGGCTCGTCTTCGACGATGATCGTGATGTTTCGCATCGCGTCGCGAAACCGCCTCGGGATCGACGCGAGGGCCTCAGCGACGCGGCGCTCGAACTGATCTCGCCGCACGGAACTTCTTCTTAACCGATACCCGGCCGGCCCGGGACGGCGAGACCACCAACCGGAAGTACTCGCAGTCGTCACGCACCACGCAGTGGTCGCAGAGCGGCTTCGGCCGGCAAACGCGGCGACCATGGAGAATCAGCGTATCCGAGGTCCGCGTCCACCGTTCGCGAGGCAGCGCCGCGCCCAACTGCTGCTCGACAATTACGGGATCGTCCGACTCCGCAATCCCGAGCCTATTGGCGACGCGCAAGACATGGCGATCGACCGGAATCCCTGGGACGCCAAGAGCATGGCCGAGCACGACATTCGCCGTCTTGCGGCCGACGCCCGGCAACTCAATGAGCGCCTCCATGCTGGCCGGCACGGCGCCGCCGTATCGGTCGACGAGCGCCTTCGCCATGCCGATGAGCGCCTTCGATTTCGACCGGAAGAACCCGGTTGAATGAATCCGGCGTTCGAGCGCTGCCGTCCTCGCTCGTGCGAGCGCGCGTGCGTCGGGATACCGCTTGAAGAGCGCGGGAGTCACGATGTTGACGCGCGCATCGGTCGACTGCGCTGACAGGATCGTCGCCACGAGCAGCTCGAAGGCGTTCGAGTGGTGCAGCTCGGTATCAGCACCCGGATGCTGGGTCTCGAGCCTGTCGAGGATTTCGCGCGTCTCTCGCGGCGTTTTCACCGGCCTAATGAACGGGGCCGGCCCCTTTGTTCCACCCGACGTTGGCGTAGGACTCGGAGAAGACACGCCAGTGCTCCTGCAGCGCCGCGATCAGGTTCGGGACGAATTGGACCGGGACAACCACTTTCGCGCGCACAGGCGCGCGCACGATGTGCTCCGCCTCGGCTTCTTTGATCTCCTTCTCGGAGAGCGGCATCACCTCGCAGAATGTGAGGGTGAAGTCGAATGGCGTATGCGCGATCGAACAGAAGTTGGCGTAGGTCCGCGGCGCGCCGTCGGCAGCCTCGTCCCCGGGAACGATCGTGAAGTTGATCTGCTTCGGTTGGTCGGCCATGCGCGAAGTTTAATACTTCCGCATGACTCCCACCACGACGCCCTGAATCTGTATCTGATCGGGGTCGACAAAGATTGGCTGCATTGCCGCGTTCGCAGGCTGCAGACGGATCTTGCCGCCGGGGTCCTGATAGAACTTCTTCAACGTCACGTCCGACCCACGGACGAGCGCGATGACCATCTCGCCGTTGTCCGCGGTCTTGCGATCCTCGACGACAACGAAGTCACCGTCGCGGATTTGCTCGTCTATCATCGAGTCGCCGCGAACGCGGAGCACATACGTATCGCGCTTGCCGACGAGGTCTTCGGGAACGGCGATCGTCTCGTTCGACGCGACGGCTTCGATCGGGAGGCCGGCGGCCACATATCCCAGCAGCGGCAGTTCGACGGCCCTTCCGCCCGTCCGGGTCGGCATCATCTCGACCGAGCGGCTCCGATTCCACGCACGCTTGATGAACCCCTTTTCCTGAAGGTTCGTGAGATGCTTGTGGACGGTCGCCAGCGAAGACAGACCGAAGCGCCGGCCGATCTCTTCGAGGCTGGGTGCATAGCCGTGCTGGCTGATGAACTCGTTCAAGTAGTCGAGGATCTCGCGCTGCCGTTTTGTGAGTGGAAGCATGTTCGCCTCGCTCGAGCGGGGCCTTCGTGCCCCAGCCGAGAGCGACTATACGCAAAAGGAAGGCGAAGGTCAAATACGGTTTAGGATGACCGCCCGTGCGCATTCCGTTCCGCATCGCTCCATCCGGCTCCAAGCCGTTCGACGTCGTCGGCTTCGGGCTGAACAGCATCGATCTGGTCGCCGTTGTCGCGGAACACCCAAGCGGAAACAGCAAGCAGCGGCTCCAACGGTTCGCACGCCTGCCGGGCGGGCAGATCGCAACGGCCATGGTGACCTGCGCCCGGCTTGGCTTGCGCGCGTCGTACATCGGCAGCTTCGGTGACGACGACTTCGGCCAGCTGTCGCGCACGAGCTTGACGATCGAGGGCGTCGACGTCAGCGGCTCGCGGACGGTAACGGGCGCCGCAAATCAGTTTTCGATCATCGTGGTCGACGCGCGTTCCGGAGAGCGAACGGTGCTCTGGGATCGCGATCCGGCCCTCACGATGGACCCGTCGTCTTTGCCACTTGACGCGGTCACCGCGGCCCGGATCGTCATCGTCGACTGCTATGAGACTGCGGCCGCGGCGCAGGTCGCCCGCGTGGCCCGCAACGCCGGCATCCCTACCGTCTCGGATATTGAACGAGTCCGGCCGGGAATCGCCGATCTGCTCCAGAACCTGGATGCCATCATCATGGCGGAGGAGTTTCCAGCGGCGTTCACGGGGCACGACGAAGCCGGCCGGGCGTTGCAGGCCATTGCGCGAGACTTCCGCGCACCGCTCGTCTGCGTAACGCTCGGGGCGGACGGAAGCCTGGCCCGCTGCCAGGGTCGCGAAATCCGAACGCCCGGATTTCCCGTCGATTGCGTGGACAGCACGGGCGCTGGCGACGCCTTTCGCGGAGCTTTCGCCGCGGCCTGCCTGCAGCGTCCACACGACGACGTTGAAACCGCGCTGAGCTATGCCAATGCGGTTGCTGCGTTGAACTGCCGGGCGCTGGGGGCCCGTGGCGGGCTGCCGAGGGCGGAAGAGGTCGAGCCGTTGATGAGTACGCGTTTTCAGATGTAACGTTCGCGATTGAGCGCCGGTCTAAACCCAAGTGAACGGCGGACCGATGGCGTCATCGCTCGCGTGGACGATCCCCACACCGTGGCCTGCCATGTCCTCCTTCGCTGAGGTTCAGCTGGCGGAGCTGGATGAACGCGCGCTCGTCCAGGCGTGCCTCGAGGGTCAGCCAGGCGCATTCGATCTCATCGTCGAACGCCACAGGCGGGCCGTCTACCAGCTGTGTTACCGCATCGTTGGGAACCACGAGGACGCGAGCGACTTATCGCAGGACGTTTTTCTCCGCGCATTTCGAGGTCTGCGGAGCTTTCGGGGGCACTCGTCGCTGTCGACGTGGCTCTACCGGATCGCCGTGAACGTCTGTTTGAACCGGCTGGGAGCCAGGAACGCCCCCGAACCGATCGACGACCGGCAGTTCGTCGATGACCGCGCCGAATCAGCGGCGGAACGTCTGCTGCGCCGCGAGCGCGCCTCGCGTCTGCGACGCGCGATAGCGCGGCTGCCGCGGAAGCAGCGGCTCACGGTTGTGCTGCGCGCGTTCCACGAGATGTCGCATCAACAGATCGCTGAAGTGCTCGGAAGTTCGGTCGGCGCCGTCAAGGCCAACTTCTTTCACGCGCTGGGCAACTTGAAGCGCATCCTCGACGAGTAAGGAGCGTCGAAAAACGAGCAACGAGTTATGCATCTGAGCCCGGAAGAACTTGTGGATCTCGCGGAGGGGACACGCGCCGAATCGGGCGTGCCGCATCTTCTTGGCTGCTACGCGTGCCGGCAGCGGCTCGCAGATCTGCGTGCCGCGATGGCAGTCGTTGAGGGCGATGCAGTCTCCAGAGTTCCGGAACCGCCGCTTGTGTTCTGGGATCAATTCCAGCAGCGCGTCAGCGAAGCGGTCCTCGCCGAGCGCCGCCGGCGATCGGCCGCGTTGTGGCGACTGATGGACTTCGTACAACCGCGAGTGCTCGTGCCGCTGACAGCGGCGGCAGCCCTCGCTGTTACGATTGCTTTCGTGAACCTGCATGGTCCGCGCATGCGCTCATCCACGGATGGCCCGCGACCGGTTGCGTCCATACCTGGCGATGCGGGCGCGGCGTCCTTCGCGCGTGGCGACCTGCTGCGAGATTCGCTGGACGACGACCCCTCACTGCAGCTCATTGCCGACCTAGCGGCAGATATTGACTGGAGCGCTGCGGATGTTGCGGGAGCGACCGTGGGATTGAGCGCGCGGAGCAGTGCGGACCATGCGGTCGTTCACATGAAGCCTGAGGACCTGAAAGAGCTGCAGCGGTTGCTCCGGTTGGAGCTGGGAACGTGAGGGCGCTCAACACCGTCCTCGGCATCCTTATCCTGGCGGGCGCAGTGTCGACTCGCAGCGCGGCTGCATTTCAAGGCGCAGCGCAAGGCGGGCAAGGCGGCCGATCGGCCGGCGCCGGAGAAGAGGCCCTCGTCTCGCCGGCCGAAGTGCAGCGAATGTTCGATTCCTACGCGCTGATGCAGGCAGAACAGCAGCTCAACATCAGGGACGATCAGTTTCCCCGCTTTCTGACACGTTTCAAGTCGCTTCAAGATATCCGTCGCAGTGCCCTTCAGCAGCGCAACCGCCGCCTCACGGAGCTCCGTCGTCTGCTCAATGCCTCACCACTCGACGAAGCGGCGATCCGGGATCAGCTGAAGGGTCTCGACGATGAAAATGCGCGTGCTCAAGCGGACGTCAAGAAAGCCTACGAAGCCATCGATCAGGTGCTCGATCTCCAGCAGCAGGCCAGGTTCCGCGTCTTCGAGGAGATGATGGAACGGCGAAAGCTCGAGCTCGTGGCGCGCGCCCGCCAGCAAAACCGGGCAAAACACTGAGGCCGCGGGACCAACGCTATAATCGGCCTGTGCGCTGCATCTCCGCGATAGCCGTGACGATGGCCGTCGTGGCGCTTGTCGGCTCGGCCACCATGCATTCGGCGCGCGCCGACACCGGGCTCGTGGGGGCAGACGCGCGCTTCAGTCGGCGGGACGCCGAGCAACTGCGCCAGAAAGTGGCGATCATCACCGCTCATGCCGAACGCGGCTCGGGCCAGCCGAGACGCACGACGATCACCGAAGTCGAGGTCAACTCGTACTTGATCTACAGCGCCGGCGATCAACTGCCTAGCGGCGTCGTCGAACCGTCGGTGACCATCCTCGGAACGGGCCGTCTCGCAGGTCGCGCGGTCGTCGACCTCGACGCGGTGCGCAAAGCAAGGGCCAGCGCCAGCCTGTTCGATCCGACGAATTATCTGACCGGGCGCTTGCCGGTCACCGCGACGGGCGTGCTGAAGGCCACCAACGGGATGGGAGCCTTTCAGCTCGAGAGCGCGACGGTCGGCGGGGTGCCCGTGCCCAAGCTCCTGCTGCAGGAAATTGTGAGCTACTACTCGCGCACGCCGGAGAATCCAAGGGGCATCGGTCTCGATGATCCATTTGCACTCCCGGCCCGCATCCGCGAGATCCAGGTCGAACGAGGTCAAGCCATAATCGTGCAATGAGCGCCACTGCCGGGCCCGAACGGCCCGGCACGACCGAAGACGTCCTGGCGACGCCGCTTCAGTACTTGAAGGGTGTCGGCCCGCGCCGCGCCGCGGATCTCCAGCGCGCGGGGCTGGTCACGCTCGAAGATCTTCTGTATCGCTTTCCGATTCGTTACGAAGATCGCAGCCACCTGGCACCAATCGCGACGCTCAAACCAGGTCGACCGGCGTCGTTTGCGGGTCGAGTGCTCAGTTGCGGACTGCGATCCACGCGACGTCCCGGCTTCAAGATCTTCGAGGCGCTCATCGGCGACGCGACCGGCGCGCTGCGCGCAATCTGGCTCAACCAGCCGTTCCTGCGGGACGTCTTCGCCACCGGCCAGCATGTTGTGTTCTACGGACAGCTCGAGATGCGAGGACACGGCGGCTTGCAGGTCACCAATCCGCAGTACGAGATCCTCGAGCAAGAGGAGCCTGCCGAAGGCGGTGACAACGAAGTCGGGCAGGACACGAGCGAGGGGCTGGACAGGCCCGCCGAAGGCGCAGCTGGAGGTCGTGGAAACGCCGACAAAGGCGTCGCCGGTGTGGGAGGAGACAAAGAAACGATTCACACCGGCCGAATCGTGCCCATCTACGAGAGAACGGGCGCCGTGACGCCCAAGATGCAGCGGCGTCTCGTGTTCGACGCATTGCAGCGACTGCCGGCCCGGCTCCCCGAGCATCTTCCCGAAGAAATCCGTGTTCGACTCAAGTTGCCCTCGCGTTTCGCGTCGCTCCGGAGTACTCATTTCCCTCCGATTGATGCGACCCTCGCGGCACTGAACCGGTTTGAGACAGCGGCGCAGCAGCGCCTGATCTTCGAGGAGGCGTTTCTCTTCCAGGTCGGCGTCAACGCCCGCCGGCGTTCCGCCGAGATCGAGCGCAAGCCCAAGCCGATCATGGTCGACGATCGGATTCGTGAGTCGGCCCGCCGCGTTCTGCCGTTCCGGCTCACTGGCGGCCAACGGCAGGCGCTCAAGGAGATCGTCGAGGACCTGCAACGGCCGGCGCCAATGAACCGCCTTCTGCAGGGAGACGTCGGTTCCGGGAAAACGATCGTCGCGCTGCTGGCCTCCGTGGTCGCCATGGAGAACGGTCTCCAAGTCGCGTTCATGGCGCCGACGGAGATTCTCGCCGAGCAGCACTTCGCCACCATCACGCGGTTGCTCGAGAGCTCGCGCTTTCGGGTGTCGCTCGTCACCGGCTCCACACCGCCCGCCGCTCGGCGCGATCAACTGAATGACATCAGAGAGGGTCGGGTTCAGCTCGTGGTCGGAACCCACGCGCTGGTCCAGGGAGACGTCACATTTGACGCGCTCGGCCTTGTGGTCATCGACGAGCAGCACCGCTTCGGCGTGCTGCAGCGGGCCACGCTGAGAGCGAAGGGGCTGCACCCCGACGTGCTGGTGATGACCGCGACGCCCATCCCGCGCACGCTCGCCCTGACTGTCTACGGGGATCTCGACGTGTCGTCGATCAAGGAGCTGCCCGCGGGACGATTGCCGGTCAAGACCGCCGCGAAGCCCGAATCCCGCCGAGACGAGGTGTACGCGTTCGCTCGCCGGGAAATCGACGCCGGGCGCCAGATGTACGTCGTCTATCCTCTCGTCGAGGAATCAGAAAAGATCGACCTCAAGGCCGCGACGGCGATGGCGGACACCTTGGCTGGCCAGGTCTTTCCACACTACCGAGTCGGGCTCCTGCACGGACGCATGAAGGGGGAGCTGAAGGACCAGGTGATGCGAGCGTTTGCGGCCGGCGAGCTGCAGATACTCGTCTCGACCACGGTCGTGGAAGTCGGGATCGACGTGGCCAACGCGAGCATCATGCTCGTCGAGCATGCCGAGCGGTTCGGCCTCCCGCAGCTGCACCAGCTGCGCGGCCGCGTCGGCCGCGGGGTGGGGCAGTCGTACTGCATCCTTCTCTATCAGGCCCCGCTGTCGGACGAGAGCCGCGATCGGCTGAGGGCGATGACGGAGACGACCGACGGGTTCGAGATTGCCGAGCGCGATCTCCGCCTGCGCGGCCCGGGCGACTTCTTCGGGACGCGGCAGGCAGGCGTCCCGACATTTCGTTTGATCGACCTCGTCAGAGATCAGGTGCTTCTCGAGGCCGCGCGGAAAGAGGCGGCTCGATGGCTTGACGCCACGAAGCCCTCGATGAAGGCCGTCGAGAGAATCGTCACGGCGTGGGAGCGCCGGTTCAAGCTCATAGAGGTCGGGTAGTGCTGCGTGTGATAGGAGGCGCCCTCAGGGGCCGGCGGCTCAAGACACCGGCCTGGACGGGCCTGCGCCCGACGTCCGACAAGCTCCGCGAGACCCTGTTCAACGTGCTCGCCCCCCGCGTGGCCGGCGCGCAGGTGCTCGACGGCTACGCCGGCACGGGCGCAATGGGCATCGAAGCGCTCAGTCGCGGCGCGCGTAGCGTCACCTTCGTCGAGCGCGATCGGCGTGCACGCGCGCTCATCGCAGAAAATCTCGCCCACTGCGGCATCACAACCGATTGTGCTATCATCCGATCGAGCTTCGATCGGCCCGGTCCGTTCGATCCTTTTGATTCGATCCTGTTTGATATCATCCTGCTCGATCCGCCATATGAGGATCTGCCGGAGCAGGTCATTCCACATGCCGCAGGACTTTTGGCCGCGGGCGGCGTCCTCGTGCTCGAGCACGCAAAACGGCGGCCCGCCCCGGATGTGACGGCCCAGTTGCAGCGAACGCGTCAGATCGTGTCGGGCGACTCAGTGCTATCGTTCTACGAAAGCGCAGCGGGCGCTCTCCCTTCCCCGTCAAGATGTCGACTCTAGCGGTCTATCCCGGCTCCTTCGACCCGCTTACCAACGGTCATGTCGACATCATCCTGCGCGGCGCCAGGCTGTTCGATCGGATAGTCGTGGCCATGCTGGTCAATGCGGAGAAGTCGCCGCTTTTCACGATGGGCGAGCGGGTCGAGATCGCCAGAGAGGTGTTCAAGGACCATGTGAACGTCGAGATCGCCACCTTCGACGGTCTGCTCGTCGATTACGTCGAGCGGCGCCAGGCACAAGTCATCGTGCGGGGGCTCCGGGCGATCTCCGACTTCGAGTTCGAGTTCCAGATGGCGCTCATGAACCGGCGGCTCAACTCGAAGATCGAGACGATCTTCATGATGCCGGCCGAGCAGTACACCTACATCAGTTCGCGTTTGATCAAGGAGGTCTTTGCGCTCGGCGGACGGGTCGACGGGCTGGTTCCGGAGCTCGTCGAAATGCGATTGCGCGACAAAGTCCTGGCGAGGAACCCATGAGACTGGCAGATCGCACCGCCCGGACCTCGAGCTCGCCGACGCTGAAGGTGACGGCGACCGTGGACCGGATGCGCCGCGAAGGCATCGACGTCATCGACTTCGGCGCTGGAGAGCCGGATTTCCCGACGCCCGACGCGATCAAGGCCGCCGCGCATGCCGCGCTCGATCAGAATTTCACCCGCTATACGCCCAACGCGGGCATCGTCGAGCTGAAGCGGGCGATCGTGGACCGCTATAAGCAGGAGTACGGCGTCGAGTACCGCGAAAACGAAGTCATCGTCACTGCCGGCGGCAAGCAAGCGCTGTACAACACGGCTCTCACGCTCTTCGGGCCGGGCGACGAGGTGATCACCCATGCGCCCTGCTGGCCGACGTTGACCGAACAGATCACGCTCGCCGAGGCCACGCCGGTGCTCGCGCGCACGCACCAGGAGGACGGATTTGCCATCCGGGCGAACACGATCCTCGAGGCGGTGACGCCACGCACGCGTGGAATCATCGTGAACTCTCCCTGCAATCCGACCGGAGCCCTGATTTCCGAGGCGGATCTCGCTGAGATTGCTGAAACGGCTGCGAAGCAGAACATCTGGATCGTTGTGGACCTCTGCTACGAAAGGCTGATCTACGATGCGGTCCCCCGCAACCTGCCGGCGGTGCTCGCGCGCACGTGCCGCGATCTCACGGTCCTGTGCGGCTCCTCGTCGAAGGCATATGCGATGACCGGTTGGCGCTGCGGCTGGCAGCTCGGGCCGCAGGCGGTTATCGCCGCGTCGAGCGCGCTGCAGAGTCACTCGACGTCGAACGTCACCTCCATTACACAGAAGGCGGCTGTCGCCGCCCTCGCAGGATCGCAGGCGCCGGTCGAAGCGATGCTCGGCGAATATCGGAAGCGCCGTGACGCCTTGCATGACTGGCTGATCGCGGACGCGCGGCTTCGCTGTCAAAAGCCGGCCGGCGCGTTCTACATGTTCGTGGATGTCAGCGATCTGCTGTCGCTCGACGGCTTTCGCACGTCCGCCGAGCTCGTGGATGCGTTGCTCGATCAGGCGCGTGTGGCGGTCACGCCTGGTGAGGCGTTCGACGCGCCGGGGTTCATCCGCATCTCCTACGCGACGTCGATGGAGAACCTGCGGGAGGGCAGTCGCCGTCTGTTAGCGTTCGTGAACGCGAACGCGCCGCAGCCGGCGGCCACGCGGTGAATGCACGAATTGGGACGGGCGTGCCGCGCCCGGCTCGTTCGCAGGTTCGGTGAAGTGGAGGGCTATACTCACCCGATGGGCAAGGTGGTCGCCGTCATTGGCGCGTCCAAGGACCGCCACAAGTTCGGGAATCGCGCGGTTCGCGCCTATCGCGACCAGGGCTACACGGTCGTGCCGATCAACCCGCACGAGGCGGAAATCGAAGGCCTCAAAGCCTACCAATCCATTCTCGACGTGCCCGGCACCGTCGATATGGCCTCGTTCTACGTGCCACCTGAAATCGGCGAACAAGTGATTGCGCAGGTCGCGCAGAAGGGGGTGGCAGAAGTCTGGCTCAATCCTGGCGCAGAGAGCGACGAGCTCGTCGCGCGCGCCCGCGCTCTGTCGCTCCATCCAATCATCGCGTGCAGTATCGTCGCCATCGGTCAGAACCCATATAACCTTTAGTCAGCTATCTGTCTTATGCCCAGCAATCATAAGCGCCATCAACAGGCGCGGACAGCCACGCAGGCTGCGCCGGACGCCGTCGCCTCCTCGGAACGCGCCACAGAGGTTGCCAACGCAACCGGACAGGCTAATGCCGACCAACAGCCCAACCAGGCGAGGCCGGTCGATGTCGGACCGGGCGCGTCGCCGACTGCGGCCCCTGGACCAGCCTCACCCCCGGCTGGCGGCCAAGCGTCGGCTCCGGCGCAGGGACCAACTTCGCCCCCCGCGGATCAGCGCCGCGCCGGGTTGAACATCACCGATCTGAAGGACATGAGCATTCAAAAGCTGACGCAGGTGGCGAAGGACCTGAGCGTGAGCGGCGCGACCGGCATGCGCAAGCAGGAGCTGATCTTTCAGATCTTGAAGGCGCAGACCGAGCAAAGCGGGTTCATTTTCTCGGAAGGGGTGCTCGAGGTCCTGCCTGACGGGTTCGGGTTTCTACGGGCGCCCGACTACAACTATTTGCCGGGGCCTGACGACATTTATGTGTCGCCCTCACAGATCCGGAAATTCGATTTGCAGACCGGCGACACGGTCTCGGGACAGATTCGGCCGCCGAAGGAAGGGGAGCGCTATTTCGCGTTAATCAAAGTTGAAGCGGTCAATTTCGAAGCGCCTGGTCAGTCGCGCGAGAAGCTCTTCTTCGAGAACCTCACGCCGCTCTATCCTCAGGAGCGCATCACGCTCGAGACGCCCGAGAGCCTCTCGGCGCGCGTCATGGATCTCTGGACGCCTATCGGCAAAGGCCAGCGCGGCCTCATCGTCGCGCCCCCGCGAACTGGTAAGACGATGCTGCTGCAGGCAATCGCGCAATCGGTAGCCAGGAACCACCCCGAGGTCTATTTGATCGTGCTCCTCATCGACGAACGGCCCGAGGAGGTCACCGACATGCAGCGGTCGGTTGACGGCGAGGTGATTTCGTCGACCTTCGACGAGCCGGCGCAGCGCCACGTGCAGGTTGCGGAGATGGTGATCGAGAAAGCGAAACGCCTCGTCGAGCACAAGAAAGACGTGCTGATCCTCCTCGACTCCATCACCCGGCTCGCGCGCGCCTACAACACCGTCATTCCGCCGTCGGGCAAGGTTCTTTCTGGCGGCCTCGATTCGAACGCGCTGCAAAAGCCGAAGCGGTTCTTCGGGGCGGCCAGAAACATCGAAGAAGGGGGATCGCTGACGATTATGGCGACGGCGCTGATCGACACAGGGTCGCGAATGGACGACGTGATCTTCGAGGAGTTCAAGGGCACCGGCAATATGGAGATTCACCTGGACCGAAAGCTCACAGACAAGCGCGTGTTCCCGTCAATCGATGTACAGAAGAGCGGCACGCGTAAGGAAGAGCTGCTGATTCCGAAAGAGGATCTCAATCGCATCTGGGTGCTCCGAAAAGTGCTCAATCCGTTGTCTCCGGTGGAAGCGATGGAATTGCTCCTTGATAAGATGGGCAAGACACGAACGAACGGGGAATTCCTGGCGTCAATGCAGAAAACGTGAGGCCTATGGCGACTATCAAAGTTCGGCAGAACGGCCCGTACCTCGTAGACGGCGAAGACGTGACGCTCGTGGATTGGAATGGGAATGCGTACCAGATCCCGAAGCGGCCGTTTGCGTTATGCCGTTGCGGTGGCTCCACCACCAAGCCCTTCTGCGACGGCACCCACTCGAGAACCGGCTTCCAGGCGGCGGAAGCGGCGGTGCCCGGAAGCGGCGACAAACCGGCGGTCTAACAGGGCGGAAAGAGCGGAACGGGCTGAAAAGACTCGGACGCCGTTACCCGCCCTTCCTTGTCCGGGTTCACTGAGCCACCCGATTCCCCGCAATCCACACCGAGTCCGCCTTCTTGAAGCTGGCCACGTCAGAGAGCGGGTCTCCGTCGAGCGCGACGAAATCGGCCCATTTGTTCGCCTCGAGCGTGCCGAGGCGGGCGTCAAGCTTCTGGCAGCGCGTCGCATCGCGCGTCGCAGCCGTCAGCACCTGCCGGGGGGTCAGGCCGGCCTTCGCCATCAGGTCCAACTCCATCAGCTCGAAATACCCCTGAAAGCGCGCAGGCGGTCCTGTGTCGGTGCCCATCGCGATTCGGACGCCGGCGTCCGAGAGCTTTTTCAGGTTGCGGCTCGCCTCCTCCAGCGCGATCTTGTACTGCTGCGCCCCCCGGCTGTTCTTCATCTGCGCCTGCCGGGCCGGTTCCTTCAGCTGTTCGATTGTGGAGGGATCCGCATGTTTCAGGAAGAGCGGATCGCTGAACCAGGCGGGCGTCGACTCGTAGACGAAGGTCGAGACCTCGCGCGTCAGCGTGGGACAGACGCAGACGTCGCGCGCCTTGAGGAGCGCGATGAGCTCATCGTCCACGTCCTTGTCGCGGATACTGTGCGCGATGAAGTCAGCGCCTGCCTGCAATACGCGCTTCGCATCCTCGAGATAGTACAGATGGACCGCCACCCGCAGCTGCTTCCGGTGCGCCTCGTCGATCACCGCCTGATAAATCTCGGGCGCCATCTTCGGCGTTGTGCCCAGATTGTCGTCTACGCGGATCTTCACGATGTCGACCTTCATGGCAGCGTCGTCGTCCACGAGCTTGCGCGCCTCGTCGGGCGACTTCGGCGCGAGGACCGGGCCGGCCACGTACAGGCGCGCTCGAGTCAGAGCCGGCGTGTTCTGAGCGTCGCGCGCGGCGAACCCTGCGGCTTGATCGTCGCCCAGCGAGAACACCGTCGTCACGCCGTAGGCTGCGTACGTCTCGAGGTCGCGCTGGACGTTCTGCGCTGAATAATGCCCCTGCTGCAGCCCGACCGTGTTGCCGACGTGGCCATGCGTGTTGACCAGGCCGGGTGTGATCGTCTTGCCTGCGAGGGAGACTCGCTCCGCGCCCGCCGGGATCGTGACACGCGCGGCGGGGCCGATCGAGGAGACCACGCCGTCGCGGACGACGATTGTGGCGTTGTCGATCGGCGGCCTATCGGTGCCGTCGATGACACGCGCCCCGGTGAAGGCGACGATGCGTGAACTGGTTGGCGCAGCCGAGAGGCTCGGGGAGCGAGCGGGCAGCGCAGTGAAAGCGACGCCGAAGGCGAGCGCGCAGAGAGCAACTTTCATAGGCAACAATATAGACGATATGGAACACAGAGACACAAAGACCCGGAGACGCAGAGGATAAGAAGTGGTCGACGACGTATGAGTGCGGTCCCGACATTTGCTGTCGTGTTGGCCGGGTTTGCGGCGTTCCTCGACCTGTACGCCACGCAGCCGCTGCTGCCGCTTCTGGCGAAAACTTTCGGCGCGTCGGCGTTCCAGGTGGGGCTGACGGTGACTGCGCCAACCATTGCCGTCGCCATCGCCGCTCCCCCCGTGGGGCGGCTCGCGGACCGGTTCGGGCTGCGCCGCACCATTCTTACCGCAGCCATGGCGCTGACGGCGACAACGGCGCTGGCCGCGACGGCAACAAGCCTTCGCCAGCTGATCTTCTGGCGCTTCCTGCAGGGCATTGTCACGCCGGGCATCTTCGCCAGCACCATCGCGTACATTCACGAGGTCTGGCCGGCGTCGCGCGCCGGACGAGGGACCGCCGCGTACATGAGCGGAACGGTGCTCGGCGGCTTCACTGGACGCGCCCTCGCAGGAATCGTCGCGGCGGACTCGAGCTGGCACGGGTCGTTCATCGCGCTCGCGATCCTGAACGGGGCAGTGGCAGCGGCGTTGTGGCTGTGGCTGCCGAGCGAGGGGCACTCACAGAGGCGCGGGGCGAAAGCCCGAGCCGAAGGCGCCATGCCGGGGACGCCGGACGCGCCCCTCGGGCATTTGTTCGTTAACCGGCGGCTTCTGGCGACCTTCGGCGTAGGATTCTGCGTCTTGTTCACGCAGGTGGCCATGTTCACGTACGTGACCTTCCTGCTGGCGGCGCCGCCGTTCAATCTCAGCACCGTCGCGCTCGGCTGGCTCTTCGTCGTCTATCTGGTTGGTGCGGCGGTCACGCCGCTTTCGGGCGCCTGGGTGGACCGCTACGGCCACCGCTCCGGCATTGCGTCGGCCATGGCGATTGGCGGCGCCGGGGCGCTCCTGACACTCGTGCCTACGCTCGTGGCTGTTGTGGCAGGATTGGCACTCTGCTCGACGGGAGTCTTCATCGCGCAGGCGACGACCAGCGGCTACATCGGCGCCGTGACACGACGCGACCGGGCGCTGGCCGTGGGCCTCTATTCGACGTTCTACTACGCTGGGGGGAGCGCCGGGGGAGCGCTGCCGGCGGCCGTCTGGGCGCGCTGGGGGTGGCCCGGGTGCGTGGCGCTCGTGATGATCGTGCAGGCGATTGGCGCCTCGACGGCGTTCACGCAGTGGTTGCCGACGGAAGGTCCCTCGCGTGCGGCGATTCCCGAAGCGGGCGTCTAGGGGGATTCGGAGGCAGTCAGGAAGGAAGTGGTGCCGGTGCCGGCTGCATGTCGAGCAGGCGCCGAAGCTCTTCCCCCTCCATCACCTCGACTTCCAGCAGACGGCGGGTGACGCGCTCGAGCTTTTCGCGGTTGTTGATCAGAATTCGGTGGGCCGTGTCGTGCGCCGTCGCGAGGAGGCGTTTGATCTCGGCGTCGATCTTCTGCGCCGTGTCTTCCGCGTAGAGCCCGCGCTCCTGCGGCATCGGAATGTCCAGGAAGCGCGCGCGCTTGTTGCTGTCGTAGTTGACCGCGCCCAACGCGTCGCTCATCCCGAACTCGGTGACCATCGCCCGCGCGATATCCGTCGCGCGCAGCAGATCATTTTGGGCGCCGGTTGAAATCTCCTGGAGCGCGATTTCCTCCGCGGTCCGTCCGCCGAGGAGCACGGCCAACTGGTTCTCGAGGTCGCGCCGTTGCATCAGATAGCGGTCCTCGAGTGGCAGCTGCATCGTATAGCCGAGGGCGCCGAAGCCGCGCTGCACGATGGAGATCTTGTGCACGGGATCGAGCCCGGGTAGAACAGTCGCGACGATGGCGTGGCCCGATTCGTGGTACGCGACGATCTCGCGCTCCTTGACGCTCATGACCCGCTTCTTCTCGAGGCCTGCGACGAGGCGATCGATTGCGGACTCGAAGTCCTTCATGTCCACGGAAGGCTTGTCGTTCCGGGCGGCCAAAAGCGCGGCCTCATTGACCAAGTTGGCCAGATCGGCGCCGGCAAATCCCGCGGTGCGCGCCGCCACGACCTTCAGGTCCACCTCGCTCGCGACCTTCACCCCCTTGATGTGAATGCCGAGGATCTCTTCACGGCCCTTGACGTCAGGCTTGTCGACGAGCACCTGCCGATCGAAGCGGCCGGGCCGGAGCAGCGCGGGGTCGAGGACCTCGGGCCGATTCGTGGCGCCCATAATGATGACGCCCTTGCGCGAATCGAAGCCGTCCATCTCGGCGAGCAGCTGATTGAGCGTCTGCTCGCGCTCCTCGTGGCTGCCGAGCGGGCTTTGAACGCGGACCTTGCCGAGCGCGTCCAGCTCGTCGATGAAGACGATGCACGGTGCTTTCGCCTCCGCCTGATGAAAAAGGTCGCGAATGCGCGCGGCGCCAACGCCCACGAACATCTCGACGAACTCCGATCCGCTCAAGCTGAAGAAGGGCACATGAGCTTCGCCGGCGACTGCCCGGGCGAGCAGCGTCTTGCCGGTCCCGGGCGGGCCGACCAGGAGAACACCTTTGGGAATGCGGCCGCCCAGGTTCGTGTACTTCCTGGGGTTCTTGAGGAACTCGACAATCTCCTTCAGCTCTTCCCGCGCCTCGTCCACGCCGGCAACATCCGTGAACCGCACCTTCACCTCGTCGTCCGCGTAGATCTTGGCGCGGCTGCGCGCGAACGACATGACCCCACCTTCGGCGCCGCCCATGCGCCGGAAGAAAAACCCCCAGATGCCCAGGAAGAACAGGAGTGGAACGATCCAACCAAGGAGCTCGGGCAGCCACCGGTTCGTCAGCTCTCCTTTGTAGCTGACGCCCTTTGCTTCGAGCTCTTCCGTCAGCTTGGAGTCCTCGACGCGTGTCGTCGTGAACTCCCGCGGCTCCTGCTTGACCTTCCCGTGAATCTGCTGCTCGCCGATCGTGACCTCGGCAACCTGGCCTTCTTTCAAGAGATTCTTGAACTCGGAGTAGGGGATGGAGCGGCCTGCCGGGGCCATGAAGTACACCTGGGCCAGTCCGAGGAGGACCAGAAACGCGAGCCCGTACCACAAGGACGAGGCGCTCCGCGCTGGCGAGGGCCGTTGGCCGCGGCGGTCGCCGCCACGCGGGTTGAATCGAGGAGTGGGCCTCTGAGCCATCACATCTCAATCGGCGGGACGGGCCTGAGCGCTCATCCGGCCGCGACTGTCTCTCCTTTCGCGAACACGAGGCCGTCACGGCCTGCGTCGACAGTTACCGTGTCGCCCTCGTGGAAGTCGCCTTCGAGAACGCGGAGCGCCAGCGGGTCCAGCACTCTCCGTTGAATCGTCCGCTTCAGCGGCCGCGCCCCGTAGATCGGATCATACCCTTCCTGGACCAGTTGATCCTTGGCGCCCTCCGTGAGCTGGACATGGATTTTCCGCTCCTCCAGCCGCTTCATCAACCCCGCGATCTGAATGTCGATGATCTGCTTCATGTGCTTTCGATCGAGCCCATGGAAGAAGATGATTTCGTCTATTCGATTCAGGAACTCGGGCCTGAAGTGCTCGCGAAGCGCCTCAGTGACCTGACGGCGCACGCCCTCGGTGACGTCGCCGGTCAGATACTGGCTGCCCAGGTTGGACGTCATGATGACGACCGTGTTCTTGAAGTCCACCGTTCGGCCCTTGCCGTCGGTCAATCGCCCCTCGTCGAGCAGCTGCAGCAGGACGTTGAGGACCTCCGGGTGCGCCTTCTCGATCTCATCGAAGAGGACGACGGCGTAGGGGCGGCGGCGCACCGCTTCGGTCAACTGTCCCGCTTCCTCGTACCCGACGTATCCCGGCGGCGCCCCGATCATGCGCGAGACCGTGTGCTTCTCCTGGTACTCCGACATGTCGACGCGGATCATGGCCTGCTCATCGTCGAACAGGAATTCAGCGAGCGCTCGCGCGAGCTCGGTCTTGCCGACACCGGTAGGCCCCAGGAACATGAAGCTGCCGAGCGGGCGGTTGGGATCCTGCAGCCCGGCGCGCGCGCGCCGAATGGCGTTCGAGACGGCGTTGATGGCCTCGTCCTGACCAATCACGCGCTTGTGCAGGCGCTCCTCCATGTGAATGAGCTTCTGGATTTCGCCTTCGATGAGCCGGCTCACCGGAATGTGCGTCCAGCGGCTGACGACTTCGGCGATGTCTTCCTCGTCAACCTCCTGTTTGAGCATGCGGCCGCTCTGCTGCAAGGCGGCAAGCCGCGCGTCTTTTTCCTTGATCTCCTTCTCGAGCGCCGGCACGCGGCCGTACTGCAGCTCCGAGGCCTTCTGATAGTCGCCCGCGCGCTGGGCGCGCTCGACGTCGAGCCTGACCGCCTCGAGGTCTTCCTGCAGCTTCGCGGATTGCTGGATGAGCTCCTTTTCCTGCTGCCATCTCGCGGACAGCCGCGTCTGGTCTTCCTTCAGATCCGCGAGCTCCTTCTCAAGGCGCGCCAGGCGCTCCCTGGAGGCCGGGTCCCTTTCTTTGCGCAGCGCTTCACGCTCGATCTCGAGCTGCATGATGCGACGGCGGATTTCGTCGAGCTCCACGGGCATCGAGTCGATCTCCATGCGCAGCTTCGATGCCGCCTCGTCGACGAGGTCGATCGCCTTGTCGGGCAGGAACCGGTCGGAAATATACCTGTTCGACAACACGGCAGCCGCGACGAGCGCCGCGTCCTTCAGGTTCACTTTGTGATGAATCTGATAGCGCTCGCGCAGGCCGCGAAGGATGCTGATCGTGTCTTCAACGGTCGGCTCGCCGACCATGACGGGTTGGAACCGGCGTTCGAGGGCTGCGTCCTTCTCGATGTACTTGCGGTACTCGTCGAGCGTCGTCGCGCCGATCGTGTGGAGCTCGCCGCGGGCGAGCATCGGCTTCAGCATGTTCGACGCGTCCATCGAGCCCTCGGCGGCCCCGGCGCCGACCACCGTATGGAGCTCGTCGATGAACAGGATCACCTGGCCCTCGGAATCGGCGATCTCCTTCAAGACCGCCTTCAAGCGCTCCTCGAACTCGCCGCGATACTTGGCACCGGCGACAAGCGCGCCGAGGTCGAGGCCCACGATACGCTTGTTCTTCAAGCCCTCGGGGACGTCGCCGCGTACGATGCGGCCGGCCAGTCCCTCGACGATGGCCGTTTTGCCGACACCGGGCTCTCCGATGAGGACCGGGTTGTTCTTCGTCCGGCGGGACAGGACCTGAATGACCCGGCGAATCTCTTCGTCGCGGCCGATGACCGGATCGAGCTTGCCCTTGCGCGCCAGATCGGTGAGGTCGCGACCGTAGCGCTCGAGCGCTTGATAGGTGCCTTCCGGGTTCTGGCTCGTGACGCGCTGCGAGCCACGGATGGAGGTGAGCGCCGCAAACACCTTGTCGCGCGTGATGCCCCGCTCGGAGAGCAGCTTGGCGCTTGGAGAGCGGCCCGTTTCGCTCGCAATCGCCACCAAGAGATGCTCCGTGCTGACGTACTCGTCTTTCAGGCGGTCGGCCTCGGCCTGCGCCATGTCGGTGACGAGCTTCAGTCGTGGCGACAACCCGGGCTGGGAGCCGCCGTACGCCTGCGGCATCCGAGCCAGCAGCTCTCGCGCGGCCGTCGCGATCGCGGTGGGGTCGAGGTTCAGTTTGCGGACGAGCTCGGGGACAATGCCTTCCCGTTGCTCGACGAGCGATACGAGCAGGTGCTCGGGCTCGATTTGGGCGTGATTCATCTCCTCGGTGAGATGCTGCGCGCCGAGAACCGCTTCCTGCGCTTTTTCGGTGTACTTGTTGATATTCATGAGATCCTCGGGAGACGACGCCCGGCTATGCTGCCGGATTCTTGGCGCCTCCAGTTTCGAGCTTCCGCAACGCCTCGAAATGCGTCCGCTGCTCGGGTGTGAGCGTTTTCGGCAACTGCACGTCGACGGTGGCGTACAGGTCGCCCTTCTCGGCCGGCTTGCCGGTGGCGGGCATGCCATGGCCTTTCAGCCGAAACACCTGCGCGTTCTGGGTCATCGGGGGAATCTTCAGACGAAGCGGTTTTCCGCTGAGCGTCGGGACTTCCGCCTCACCGCCAAGGACGGCCGTTGTCAGCGGCACCGGAACACGCGAGTAGAGGTCGCGCCCCTTGCGCTCGAATTGAGGGTGCGGCACGAGACGGATCCGCAAGTAGAGATCGCCCGATTTTCCGCCGGCGATGCCCGGTTCGCCTTCGCCAGCCACGCGGACGCGGGACCCGTCGCCGACGCCCGGCGGAATACGCACGTCGAAGGTCCGATTCTGCCCGGCGTTGTCGGCTCCGGCAGCCCCCGTCCCGCCGATCGACGTCGAGAAGCGGCGCATCGTGCCCTTGTACGCGTCCTCGAGCGGCAGCTCGATCTCCTGTTCGACGTCCCGTCCCGGCTGCGTGCGGGTCCGCGATCGCGCGCCGCGGCGACCTGCGCGCTCCTCGTTCAGGTCTGCCGAGCCACCGACGCCGCCAAAGAAGGTCTGGAAGAAGTCGGAGAACGGGCTCGCGTCGCCGAAGATCTCGCGCATCTCCTCCTCGGTCATCGTGCGGACGCCGCCCCGCTGTCCGGCCCCCGGGTTCACGTTCCACGCCCCGCCAAATGGGCTGCCGGCCCCGAACGGCGGACCGCCTGCGGCACCGGCTTGCTCGTACATGCGCCAATTCGCACCCAACTCGTCGTACTTCTTCCGCTTGTCGGAATCGCCGAGCACTTCGTACGCTTCGTTGATCTCCTTGAATTTCGATTCGGCCGACTTGTCTCCCGGATTGACGTCCGGGTGGAACTTGCGGGCGAGCCTCCGGTAGGCCTGTTTGATCTCTTTCTCCGTCGCTGTCTTGGCGACGCCGAGTGTGGAGTAGTAGTCCTTGAAGTCCATGACGCTAGTCGAATCCAAGCATGCGGGAGAGTTCCTCGAGCTCGTGGGCGACGCGGCGGCGCGTATCACGGGCGGCCAGGGCCTCGTCGCGCATCAGCGGCCGCAGCCGCTGTACGATTTCCCCAATGGACAGGAGGCGCTGGACGCCGGCCAGGTTGATGCCGGCATCGTCCACCAGCCGCTTGATCAGTCGCAAGCGTTCGAGCTCGTCGCGCGAGTAGAGGCGCATGCTGCCGATCGTTCTGGCCGGTTGGATGAGGCCGAGGCGTTCGTACTTTCTCAAGGTCTGCGGATGCATCCCGAGCATCCGCGCGGCCACACTGATGAAGAGGAGGTCGTTCACAAGGAACCGCCGAAACTTGCGCCGATCCAACTATAGCCCTTGATACAGTTCGTGTCAACTTTGCCGATAGTATCCTGAAGAACCGTGGTGCAACTGTCCGACTTCGCCACCGTCGCGCTGCTCGTGGCGCTCGAAGGCCTGCTCAGCGCCGACAACGCGATGGTCCTCGCCGTCCTCGCTCTTGGGCTGCCCAAGGCACGGCAGAAGAAGGCGCTCCGGTACGGCATCGGCGGCGCGTTCGCGTTCCGAACCCTCGCCACGCTGCTTGCCGTCTATCTGATCCGGCTCGGATGGGTGAAGCTTGTCGGCGCTGCGTATCTCCTGTATCTCGTGTACCGGCATTTCGGCACCGGCGATGCGGCGGAGCGGCGCGCGTCGCCGCCCGCGAAGCCGGCGTTCGGGCTCTCTGCATTCTGGGCAACGGTGGTGAAGGTGGAGCTGACGGATCTCGTGTTTGCCCTCGATTCGATACTGGTGGCCGTGGCGATGTCTCCGAAGATTTGGGTCGTGGTGACGGGCGGTCTTCTCGGAATCGTGATGATGCGCCTGCTCATCGGCCAATTGCTGGCGCTCATCGAGCGGTACCCGCCCCTCGTCGACGGCGCATTTGTCATCATCGCGTGGGTCGCCATCAAGCTCGTGATTGAGTTCCTGCATGGCGCGGGCTACATCGCGCTCGAAATCCCGAAACCGATCTCGCTGGGACTCATCGTCGTCATCTTTGCCATTTCGTATCTCTACGCGCGGCGGCAGGAAGAGGCCGGGCGATGACCCTTTTCCGTTCGCGTCGCTGGCTGGGCGGGATTGCGCTGGGGCTTGTCCTGACGCTCGCCGTGGCCGGCGGGCTCTCGGTCGTCTGGCTTTCGCGTTATCGGGTGGCCGTCCATCAGCTCACCCGCGGCATGGGAGACACGATCTTCTATGACGCGGACGGACAGGCGTGGTTCCGCCTCGACGAGCAGCGGCACGATGTCGCGCTGTCGGAGATCTCGGCGGACCTCCAGCACGCGGTGGTCGCAATCGAAGATCGCCGGTTCTACAGGCATCCCGGAATCGACCCGATCGGCATCGTCCGCGCCATGTTCCGTGATGTGCGCGGCGGGGGGCCTGTCGAGGGCGGCAGCACGCTCACGCAGCAGCTCGCACGAACGTTGTTTCTGTCGAACGTGCGCACGTACGGTCGCAAAGCCAAAGAAGCGGGTATCGCGTTGTTGATCGAAGCGCAATTAACCAAGAGCCAGATTCTCGAGCTGTACCTGAATCGCGTGTATCTGTCGGCGGGCGTGTACGGCGTGGAAACGATGTCCGAGCATCTCTTCCGCAAGCCTGCGCGGACGGTGACTCTGCCGGAGGCCGCCATGATCGCCGGCCTGATCCGCGCGCCGTCCGTTCTGTCGCCCTGGTCGAACTACGAGGGGGCGCTCGAGCGCAGCCACCTTGTGCTGAAGCAGATGCGCGAACAGGGATTCATCGACGCCGATCAGGCGGAGGCGGCCCTGCGCGCGCGACCGGCAATCCAGCCGTACCGCCAGCCGGAAGACACCCGGTTCGCGTGGGCCAAGGATTACCTGCGACAGCAGTTCCGGAACGAGTTTGGCGGCGACCATCCTCCAGACTGGCAGGTCCGAACGTCGTTCCGCCAGCCCGTGCAGGACGCGGCCGAGCGCGCGATTGCTGCCGGCCTGCAGAAGCTGCATCGGCCCGGGCTCGAAGCGGCGCTCGTCGCCCTCGATCCGTCGACGGGGGACATCCTCGCGCTCGTCGGCGGCTCGAACTATGCGGAGAGCACGTTCAACCGCGCTGTGCGGAGCAAGCGTCAGCCGGGATCGGCGTTCAAGCCGATGGTGTACGCCGCCGCGCTGGCGCACGGCTATTCGCCCGTCTCGGTGCTGTCGAACCTTCAAGGCGTGCCGGCGCCTGAGAACCCCGAGTGGGCTCCGCGCAGCGCACATGGCGAGCAGCTCGACGCCATGACGCTCCGCGCCGCCCTCCTTGAATCGAACAACGCCGCCGCCGTACACCTGCAGCAGGAAATCGGCTCGCGTCCGGTCCTCGAGCTTGCGAGCGAGACCGGACTGAACGACATGCCGGACGTCCCTTCCCTCGCGCTCGGCACGGGAGTCGTTTCGCCGCTCGATCTCACCGCCGCGTACTCGATCTTTCCGGGCTTGGGCGAGCTCGTCAAGCCTCGCGGCATCCTCCAGGTCCTGAACGCTGCCGGAACGGAAGTCTCCTATCGCGCCAGCCAGCGCCAGCGGATTCTCAGCCCACAAGTTGCCTTCCAAATGACCACCATGCTGCGGGATGTGGTCGAACGCGGAACGGGAAACTCGGCCCGCGCGCTCGGCGTGCGAGGACCTATCGCCGGCAAGACAGGGACAACTGACGATTACCACGACGCGTGGTTCGTCGGCTTCTCAACGTCCGTGGTAGCAGGCGTGTGGGTGGGCTTCGACCAGCCTGCTCCGATTGGACATGACGCGTATGCAGCTCGTGTGGCGGTGCCGATCTGGGCCGATTTCATGAAGCGCACTGCCGGGTTGCTGCCCGCCCGCGAATTCACGACGCCGTCTGGTTTGCGGACAGAAGACATGTGCAGCGACTCGTACCTGAAGCCGGTTGACGGATGTCCCACCTATACCGAGTATTTCAAGGACGGCGACTCGGTGCCGTCCGAGCTCTGCCCGATCCACCAGGGTTCATTGAAGCAACGCGCAACACAAGGTATTGAAGGTGTGTTCCGATCGCTCGGTCGAAGCATTGCCGGAATCTTCGGGCGGAAGTAGCCACTAAGCTCAACCGCCGGTGGGCACTGATTGTGCAGCAACGGGGAGCAGTGCCCGGGGTGAAGCCGACAGGGGACCATGGCGGACAACGGTGACAGGACTCTGCTGAGATCGACCACTCACGAGCTGCGCAATTCGCACACAGTCGGTCCCTCGCGGCCGTCTGTCCGCCGCTTGCCGGTGGGCGCCGAATACCAGCAGGAAGGGAAGACGCACGTCCGTGTGTGGGCGCCTGCGGTTCCTTCAGTGGACGTTGTCATGGAAGGCGACAGCGCCCAAGGAAGTGGCGACCCGCGGTTCGCCCTCGCCAACGAGGGCCACGGCTATTTCAGCGGAACGATCGAGGCGCGCCCGGGCGATCGCTATCGCTTTCGACTTGGCCATGCCGATCAGCTCTTTCCAGATCCGGCGTCGCGGTTTCAACCCGAGGGCCCTCACGGTCCGTCGCAGATCATCGACCCGGCAGCCTTTCCCTGGACTGACCACCGGTGGAAGGGAGCCTCGCTCCGCGGACAGGTGATGTACGAGCTCCACATCGGCACGTTCACGCGAGAAGGGACGTTCGTGGCCGCGACGGCGCGGCTTCCGGCGCTCAAGGCGCTCGGCGTCACCGCGATCGAAGTGATGCCGATCGCGGAGTTCGACGGACGCTTCGGGTGGGGATACGACGGCGTTGACCTGTTCGCGCCTTCGCACCTGTACGGCGGGCCCGATGATGTCCGTCGCTTCGTCGATAGCGCCCACGCACACGGCCTCGCAGTCATCCTCGACGTTGTTTACAACCATTTCGGGCCCTCGGGGAACTATCTCCGAGTGTTCTCGCCCGCCTACTTCAACGATCGCTATGAAAACGAGTGGGGCGAGGCGGTGAACTTCGACGGGGCAGACGCAACCCCCGTCCGCGAACTCGTCGTTGCGAACGCCGGTTACTGGATCGACGAGTTCCATCTCGACGGACTGCGCCTCGACGCGACGCATCAGATCTTCGACGCGAGCGACACGCACGTCCTTACGGAAATCGGCCAGCAGGCCCGTCGTTCTGCCGGGCAGCGCCGGATTGTCTTGATCGCGGAGAGTGAACACCAGGACGCGCGACTCGTACGGCCGATCGACGAGGGCGGTTGCGGTCTCGATGCGTTGTGGAACGACGACTTCCATCACAGCGCGATGGTGGCGCTGACCGGCCGGTCCGAAGCCTACTACTCCGACACGCGCGGCGAACCGCAAGAGCTCATTTCGGCGGCGAAGTACGGCTTCCTGTTTCAAGGCCAGCAATACGACTGGCAGCGCAAGCCGCGCGGCGCGCCCACGTGGGGCCTCCCGCCGTTCCGGTTCGTCACGTTTCTCCAGAATCACGATCAAGTCGCGAATTCAGCTCGAGGCCTGCGGGGTCCTCGGCTCACCAGCCCCGCTCGATGGCGCGCGATGACCGCCTGGCTCCTGCTCGGCCCAAGTACGCCGATGCTGTTCCAAGGGCAAGAGATGGACAGCGCAGCCCCGTTCCTCTATTTCGCAGATTTCGACGGCGAGCTCGGCAGGGCCATCCGAAAGGGGCGCGGCGAGTTTCTGAAGCAGTTTGCGAGCCTCGTTGATTTCGAGGCGCGCGGCCTGGTCGACGACCCGGGAAATCCGGCGACCTTCGAGCGCTGCAAGCTCGATTGGCGGGAGCTGGAGGCGCATGAGTCGGCGTACGCGCTGCACTGCGACCTCCTGCGCCTGCGCCGGGAGGACCCGGCGTTCTCGCCACAGGAGCCTGGCATGGTCGACGGCTGCGTGCTCTCTCCCGCGGCATGCGCGCTTCGATACTTCACGCCGAATCACGCCGAGGACCGCGTGGTCATCCTCAACCTCGGGCGCGATCTCAGGCGGGCGTCGTTCGCGGAGCCGCTCCTGGCGCCGCCTGCGGGTACCGACTGGGCTCTCAACTGGTCCAGCGAGAACCCGCGCTACGGCGGAACGGGCACGCCGGACCCCTGGCCGGATGGGCAGTGGCACATTGCCGGAGAGAGCGCCCTGGTGATTGCGCCCGGTCCGAGATGGCGGCCACGGCTCGGGACGAAGCGCCGCACCGCATGAACATCGCGCCGGACGCCGAGCCCGTTCGCCGGATTCCCTGGCCCCCTCCGGGCGCCTCCACGCAGGAAACACTCGTCACACACGAGTGGCTCGTGACCAACGGTTTAGGAGGCTACGCGTCGGGGACCGTTTCCGGCGCGATGACGCGACGTTATCACGGTGTGCTCATTGCAGCGCTGCCCGCGCCATTGGGACGCACGGTGATGCTGAGCCGCGTCGCGGAGCACGTCCAGCTTCCCGGCGGCCGGCAATTCGAGCTTGGGGCGCGTGCGCGATCAGGCGATGCGGCCGACGCGCCAAAAGCCGGTGACCTCACTGAGTTCCGGCTCGAGTCGGGACTGCCGGTCTGGCGATATGACCTCGACGGATTCGTGCTGGAAAAGCGGTTGTTTATGCCGCATACGCAGAACACCGTGCTCGTCATGTACGAGGTCAAACACGTCGACAGACCTGACAACGTCCCTCCAAGCGCGCCGCTCTTGGAGTTGAGGCTCGGTCCGGCAGTGAACTTCCGGCCGCAAGTGCTGCCGGTCAGCGAGCCGCTCGGCTGGCCCTACGAACTGAAAGCACTCGAAGACACGTTCGAGATCACGCTCACCAGGAGCGCATTCCCTCCGCTCTGGGTGACCCTCTCGGTGTGCGGCGGTGTGGCGTCGAGCGTGCCCAGACCGACGTTCACCGTCGATGGGCAACGAATCGAAACCGTTCTATACCCGGTTGAAGAGAGCCGCGGATTTCAGGGGCACGGCGACTTATGGAGCCCCGGTTACTTCAAATGTCCCCTGGCCGTGGGTGGGCGGATTGCGCTCGTCGCGTCGACTGAATCACCCGAGACGTTCCACGTTCTCGCACCCGACGCCCTGCTCGACGCCGAGCGTATCCGCCGCCGGCGTCTGGTCGCCCAGGCCAATCCCGACGCTCGAGACGGTGTCGCCGCGGAGCTCGTCCTCAGCGCCGACCAGTTCGTCGTCACGCCGGCAGGCCGGGGCCAGGACGTTTTTCAGGCCCGTGCGTTCGGCGACGACTTACGTACGATCTACGCCGGTTATCACTGGTTCACCGATTGGGGCCGTGACACGATGATCAGCCTCGAAGGGCTGACGCTGGCGACCGGCCGCTACGACGAAGCAGGATGGGTTCTCCGAACGTTCGCGCGCCACGTGCGGAACGGGCTCATCCCAAACCTGTTTCCCGAAGGGCACACCGAGGGTCTGTATCACACCGCGGACGCGACGCTCTGGTTCTTTCATGCCATCGACCGATACGTCGAGGTCACCAGCGATCGATTGACGCTCGCGTTGCTCTTTCCAACGCTCGAGCAGATCGTCGACGCGCATCTCAGCGGCACGCTGTTCGGCATTCGAGTCGACGACCATGACGGCCTGTTGATGCAGGGAGCGCCGGGTTATCAGCTCACATGGATGGACGCCAAGGTCGACGACTGGGTCGTCACGCCTCGGCGGGGCAAGGCGGTCGAAATCAACGCGCTCTGGTTCAACGCGTTGAAGCTGATGGAGCGGTGGGCGGGCCAGTTCGGTCCCGGCCGCGTGTTGGAGTTTGCGCGTCGCAGCGATCAGGTGCGGCGTGCGTTCAATGAGCGCTTCTGGTTTTCCGACGGAGAGTACCTCTTCGACGTCGTTGATGACGAGGGCCGCGACGACGCCAAGTTTCGCCCCAATCAGATTTTTTCGATCGCGTTGCCGCACGCCGTTCTCGCGCGCGAGCGATGGGAGCCCGTCGTCCGGAATGTGCGCAACCGGCTCGTGACCCCGTTCGGGCTTCGCTCGCTGGCTCCCGGCGATCCCGACTACAAACAGCGATACTTCGGCGACTTACGCTCCCGTGATGCCGCCTACCATCAAGGGACCGTCTGGGCGTGGCTCGCGGGTCCGTTCGTGGATGCCTGGCTCAAGGTCTATCCCGACGACCTTCAGGGCGCGCGCTCGGCGCTCGAGGGCTTCCCCGCGCACCTGAACGACGCGTGCATCGGATCCATCAGCGAGGTGTTCGACGCCGAAGCGCCGTTCACGCCTCGGGGGTGTGTCGCGCAGGCCTGGAGCGTGGCCGAAGTCCTGCGTGTATGGCTGACGCTTGCCCGGATAGCAGGACGGCACGCCGGCGAGCCGGCTGCCGCGACTCCCGCCTTCCCTTAGTCGCAGAGGCCGCAAGCGGCCGACGATCGGGGCGGGGCCAACTCACTCGCGGCCCTGGGCGCTACAGTTTCCCTTTGAGGCGCCTCAGCGCGCGCCGCTCGCGCTTGTCGGGCGACTTGGGCGGTGTTGCGGCGGCACGGTAAATCCGCTCGAGACGTCTGGCTTCGATCTCCTCCGGCGTTGGCGGCGGCGTCAAATCGTCGTACAGCTTTCGAGCCTCGGCTTTCGCCAAGTGCCGCGCCGCGAGCCCGCGCACGACAATCTGCTGTTTGCGACCGAATGGCCGGCTGATTCTCAGCTCGTCGCCGATGCGAAGATGGCGGTCGGGCTTCCCGGGTTGATCGTTCACGTCGATCCGTCCCGCCTTGCACGCCTTCTGAGCCTCGGAGCGCGTGCGGAAGAGACACGCGACGTCGAGCCACACGTCGAGACGGACAGCGTCGGTCACCCGTTGCTCGTTACTCGTGGCTCGGCCCTCACGACTCGGTACTGGGCCTCAGTACTCGGCTGACCGACTCGACCTACTTGGGCGCGGCACTCGGCACGAAGCCTGGCAGCACGTACGCGAACAGCAAGGCGAAAATGCCAATGAGCGCCATCAGTACGACGCTGTGCTTGATCGTGAAACGGAACAACCGGCTCTCGTCGGCTGAAGTCATGCCTGTTGCGGCTACAGCCACGGCGATGCTCTGGATCGAGATCATCTTACCCATGACGCCGGCCGATGAATTCACCGACGCCGTCAGCACCGGATTCAAAGCCAGGGCGTTCGCGGTCACGACCTGCAGATTCCCGAAGAGCGCGTTGGCCGACGTGTCGCTGCCGGTCAGGAACACGCCCAGCCAGCCGACGACGGCGCTGAAGAATGGAAAGGCGCTGCCGCTGGCAGCGAGCGCGAGGCCCAGGGTTGACGTCATCCCGGAGTAGTTCATCAGGTACGCGAGCCCGAGCATCGATGCAATCGTCAGCATTGCCAGCGACAACTGCTTGAAGGTGGCAACGTACAAGTCGACGAACTTTCGCGGACCAACCCCGAGGAAAAGCGCCGCGACGAGCGTGGCCAGGAAACAGGCTGTTCCGGACGCGCTGCCCCAGTTGAAGGTGAAGACCGCCGCGTACGGCGCGGGGCTCGGTGTCACCGGAGGGACGCGGGTGATCATGTTGTGCAAGCCGGGCACGTTCAAGCCGTTGAGCACCGTTGCGCTCTTCGGGAGCGACGGCGACAGCACGGTATGCGTCCAGCGGTCGATCCCGGACTTGATGGCCGGTTCGCCCCAAGCGAGCACGAAGGCGACCAGCAGGAGGTAGGGGAGCCATGCCGTGAAGATCTCGCTTGCGGAATGTCTCCGCATCGCCGGGGAGACAGGCCGGTCGCCCTCCAGCCGGACGATCGTTTTCGGGTGCCACAATTTCAACACCGCGACCATGACCACGATGCACGTGAGGGAGCTGAGAATGTCGGTCAGCTCGGGGCCCACGAAGTTCGACACCGTGAACTGCATCACCGCGAAGGAAACGCCGCACGCCACGATGGCGGGCAGGATTTCGATTGCTCGGGCGAGGCCGGTCATCACGACCATCAGGTATGCGGGGATGATGACCGAGATCATGGCGCAGAGGCGTCCGACCATGGCGCTCAGCGACAGCACCGGCAGGCCGGTGACGTTCGCGAGCGTGGTGACGGGAATGCCGATCGAGCCAAACGCCACCGGCGCAGTGTTGGCGAGCAGGCAGATGCCGGCTGCGTAGAACGGATCGAACCCCAGGCCGGCGAGCATGGCCCCGGAGACGGCGACGGGCGCGCCGAACCCGGCCGCTCCCTCGATGAAAGCGCCGAACGAAAACGCGATGAAGAGCGCCTGAAGGCGGCGATCATCAGTGAGGTTGCCGACTGAATCTTTGATGATCTCGAACTTACCGGTGTCGACCGCGAGGCGATAGAGCATGATGGAGGCGAACACGATCCACGCGATGGGGAACAGGCCGTAGGCCGCGCCGTAGAGCGTCGATACCACCGCGAGCTGGACGGGCATGCCATACACGGAGAGCGCCACGACGAGCGCCGAGCCGAGCGCGCTCAACGCCGACATCCACGCCGGTTTGCGCAGCACGCCCAGCATGACAAACAAGACCACGATGGGAATGGTGGCGACGAGTGCGGAGGCGAGCAAACTACCGGCGACAGGTTCGTAATTGTGTTGCCACATGCGTGTAAGCCGCTCCTGGAAGTCGGCGGATTATATACTCGCTCGCCGCGCTATTTACGGGGTTTTGGGAGTTCGGCCGATAAAAGAGAGAGATGACCACTCAAACCGAAGCTCCGGTCGACTACTACGAGGTGCTGCAAATCAGCCCGAATGCCGAGCCTGAGACTGTGCACCGGGTCTACCGGCTGCTCGCACAGCGGCTGCATCCCGACAATCAGGAAACGGGAAACGAAGCGCGGTTCCGTGAGCTGACCGAGGCGTATGAGGTCCTGAGCGATCCTGCGCAGCGGGCGAAATACGACGTCGTTCATGCCCGCCAGCGTCAGGACCGGTGGCGGCTCGTCTCGACAGGGGACGAGTCGGAAAACGATTTTGCGGCCGAGCAATCCACCCGGCTGACCGTCCTCGAAGTGCTGTATACGAAGCGCCGAACGGAGCCCTACAGTCCTGGCATGTTCGCGCCGGATCTCGAGCAGCTTACTGGCCGACCTCGCGAGCATCTCGAGTTCACCTTCTGGTTTCTCATCCAGAAGAAGTTCGTGACGCGGTCGGACAATTCGCTGCTCGTGATCACGGCCGACGGCGTCGAGTTTCTCGAGGGGAACTACCAGGACACCATTCACAGGCGCCGGTTGCGCGGACAGAGCCGGCCTTAGCGACGGAAGCGCCCGCCGGCCGCCTGGGGTTGCGTCAGGCAGGCGCTTCGGCCGTCTCAGTGCGCGCGGTTCTCCTCAGTGCGCGAACGCGCGCACGAGCACGACACTCAGCTCGAAAAACGCCGAGCAGAACGGCTGCGACGTACAGCTGCCGTTTGTCAAAGAACATATCGTGCACCTCGAACGAATGCTCATAGGGGCAAGGGCTGTACCGAACGGATGAGCTCGCTGGATGTTGTTGGTGCGCTTTGCGTTACGTCCAGCAGGCGCTTGCAACAAAAGTGCAAGCGCATCAAAGGTGTTCAGGATTCGCGCAGTTTCAGCACAGGAGTGGGACGCGAGGTCGTGGAACGTGCGAAAAGCCGGGAAGTTGTGTGTGAAGTCGTGAGGTTCTGAGTGTGCCGTTGTCGGTCAGGGCGCAACCGTGAAGAGTTCAAACGGTCCCCAGTAGTACGGTTTTGCGAGCGTGCTGCCTTGCCGCATCATCGCGAGCTTGGCCTCGCGAAGGGCGCGCGACGGCGGCGCCCCGGCGGCAATGCGCGCGTAGAGGTTGTCCATAAGGCCGGCGGTTGACTGATCGTCTACGTCCCAGAGACCTGCGATGACGCGCTTCGCGCCGGCGCGCAGGAACGCCCACGCGAACCCGATTAATCCCTCGCCCGAGTAGGTGCGCTCACCGGCGCTCCGGCAGGCGGATACCGTGACCAGCTCCGCGTGCAAGGGCAACTCGGCGATGTCCCGCGCATACAGCTTGTAGGCCCCGTCCTCGGCGGCGAGGATGACCGCTGAATCGAGCGGGCTCTCGACGTTGGCCGCGGCGTGAGCAGTGAAATGAATCATCTTGAAGCGATCGGGCTCGGCGTTCCGATAGGCCACTGGGGATGCGCGCGGACCTTCGTACGAGACGACGGCGCCCGAGCCGAAATGACCGGCGACCTTCGCCATTTCTGACGAAGCGTAGCTGAGCGGAGGGAATTTCGCGTCGCTCACTGCAGGCGATCCGATGAGGAGCAGCGACTCCGCTCGCGGGGCAGCCGCGATTCGAGGTGGAGCAGACGTGCGCGCCGCTTTGCGGACGACTCCATTCGACCCTGCATCCGCGAGCAGGCCGAGGGAGGGCACGATCTGGATCTCGACGTCTTCGATCCAGTAGTGGGGCCTCACTCCTTCTTTGCGGCCGTTCGACTCGTTGGCGCCTTTGGGATTGACGGGCAGCGTCTCGAAGTTCAACCCGTGTAGCGCGCCGTCCGGGACGATGAGCAGGGAACCCCCATTCGGGATCCACCGCGCCGCCGGCGCCACGAGCGCCTGATACAGCCCGTCGCCGGGCGTCGTGTCGGCGGCGAGCGGATCGGCTAACGCTGACCCGATCATCTTCTGATGCTCGCGTACGAGCGCTTCGATCTGATCGCCGGCTGGGAGGGGCACGAGGTGAATGTCCTTCGCGGTCACGACCCACAGCCACGACGCCTTGGGTTGTAGCCAGTAGAACAGAATCACGTTGCCGGATCGTTCCGCGACGCGGCGGAAGCTTGCGGCTGTAACACGAGCCGGTGAGTCCGTACGCTGCCGTTCCGCCAACACGCGTCCTCGGCTCGAGTCCGCCACTTCGAGCGCGCGGTCGGTTCGGCCCTGAGCAATCACCGCATCGACGTACTCACGATAGAACTTGATCAAACTGTTCAGATAGGAGAGCTTGTAATCGGTCTTCAATAAATCGGACCGAGTCTGCTCGATGATTTGCAGCGCACGCTCGAAGTAATCGGACGCGCGCTGGTCGTCGTGATTGGTTATCGCCACGCGGGCCAGGCCTGCGTTCGCTTCCCACCGGGCGCTCGGTTCATCCACCGACGCCGCAATGACATCCTCATAGAGCCCGCGAGCTTCGTTTTGGCGTCCGCGCCCTTGGGCGATATTCGCCGCGTTGAGCGTGTACCACACTTGCTTGGCGGCTCCGCTGGCGTTGCTGATCCGAACGGCATCGTCATTGAACCGAGTCGCTTCATCCCATTGGCGAAGATCGATGTGAGCCGCAGCGACGTAGCCAGCCAGACGGGCCGCGTCTGCATCCGCGTGAACCGTTGACGCCACGTCAAATGCGCGCCGCATGTACGGTAAGGCGCGCCCGGCATCGCCCTTGAGATAGTAAGTACCTCCGAGTGCTCCCAGCGCTTGCTCAAGGCGGCTCGGCGGTCCGCGCCGTTCGTAGATCTCGACTGCGTGCCGTTGCAGCGCAACAGCGCGGTCGTAGTCACCCAGCTGTGCGTAGCAAATGCCTGCGTTGAAGAGCGATACTGCGTAAATCGTGAGAGGTTGGAGGTCGGTTAGCGACAGTACACGCTCGAACCAGGGAACCGCCTCGTCGAATCGACTGCTCGCAAGTCGTCCCATCCCAAGATCGTTCAATGCAAGCGCTTGATGATACCGATCGCCGATGATCCCTGCCTTCGATATCAGCCCGGTCAATAGTGATTCGGCTTCTTCGCGGCGACCCAGCCGGAGACGAATTTGACCCGCCAACTCGTCCAAATCGAGTTGGACGTCGCTTGTCGACGGCAGGCGACGACCTTCCTCGACTGTGGAGAGTGCCTTGTTCAAGGCGCCCTCACCGACTTGTGCCTTGGACAAAAGATATTTTTGGCGTGCTCGAAGTGAATCGAAATCCGCCGAGGAAGGAAGCGATTCACTCAGGTCGATTCGTGCTTCGGTCGGCCTGAGCTGCAAGAGCAGGCTCTCAGCGCGAATGAGGCGAAACGTCCACGCCCATCGAGAGGACTGAGACGCGGCAAGCGCCAGGCCCCGTTCAGCACTTGATTGTGCGGCGGTGAGATCCCCGCTCCGGAGCGCTATGACTCCATCATCTCGGAGCTGCTCGAGTCCGTTCGTCCTAGATTTGCACGCGGAGCACGCGAGCAGGGTCAGTAGGACGACAAGGAGCCTCATCCCTTTCTCGAGTCTTTCTAGCTCCAGCCACCGTTCGGGTCTATGGCGGAAAATGCGACTTGTCCGCCGATCGGCGAACCGAGGCTCACCCGCATCATCGTCAATCGGCGAGAGGCCTCGGCAATCAGCAGCTCACCAAAAAAGATGCGACCGAATCTCGGGATCTTCACCGAGTTGTGGTCGATGTGCGCACCGGGAAAAGGTTTGGCCCGCCATCGAAGCTTGCTCACGATGGTGCCGTGGATAATTTGATGCGACGTGACGAGCCTGCCTGAGCTCGGCGTCTGCCGTTTATCGACGCCGGAGCGCATGAAAAGGTGATGTCCGTGCCGCGTGACGAACCTCGGATCGTCCGCTGCGGTCAGGAGCTTCGCATGCGTGTCGTACTGCCGGAAGATCGGCGTGTTGAGCTCAACGAGCAGCTCATGGTCATCGACGAACACGCCCTCGATGACCGTCTGCTTTCTCGCCTCAATCGGTTGAATTGAGGGCTGTCCACTTGCGTATGGACTGCGGGAATGCAGCGTCGCCCTGAGGCGTTTGACAGTCAACTGCGGACTGATGCCGACGGCCACGTCGTGAATGTCGGCGCCGACCCGCGTGATCGCTACAAGCGAATCTTCGGGGATACGTCCGTGACTTGCGGCGATGACTTGTCGGAGGTTCTCGAACAAGCCCTCGGCGAACGTCTCAGCTCGGCCGAAGCTGACAAGACCTTCGAAATTCTTGCCTGGCACCCTGGCTCGGGATCGCCCTCCGACAGGCGTCAGCGCACTATCAGCGGCTGTCTCGATAACCAAGTCGATCGGCTTGTTTTTGTGTCTGACGATACGCCCGCCGATGGCAGAGGCGTGCCCGTGGAACAGATAGCGTCGTTTGAAATCCATAAGCGTAGAATTCGCGGCGGACGAGTTGGTGTCTACCGGCTGGGCTCCGACGTTGGCGGTATTCTGCCACACCGAGATGCCACAAGCGGAGCGGTCGTCGATATATCTCGACCCCATAGTGCGGACATAGGCTGCCTCGTTACATGGATTCCACGGATCACTGTCAAAGTTGCCAGAATGGTTGAGCCGGAATCGCGGCGCTCGCCGATTCAGTGCCTGGGAGGTGTCGCCGGCGTCCGATAATCGACAATCCTTGCATTCTTGGGAAGTGCGAAGAGATTCGGATCTGGCTCTGACTGCCTGATGTCAGTCAGGGTGAAGAGCTCGACGCCGTTTCTGGGATCCATCCGCTTCGTCGACAAATTCAATCCCAGCCGAGGTGATACCAGAATTCCTTGATGATCTGAAGCGGGCGGTCCGTGCCGACGACGGCTCCGTCCGCTGTCGTGATGTCGCGCGTCCCAATCATCTCGATGCCGTTGACCGTTTGCGCTCCCAGATCCTCTCT
>Ga0306922_10000278_pt1 | contig 40877 bp, 40 predicted proteins | sample sta12Cox44000082_FD_203758 | JGI IMG/M metagenome (GOLD analysis project Ga0306922, IMG submission 203758) | Lab enrichment of tropical soil microbial communities from Luquillo Experimental Forest, Puerto Rico - statoxic.12C.oxic.44.000.082 (v2)... | ecosystem: Environmental > Terrestrial >... | reverse complement strand
ACCAGTGTGAGAGCCCGCGAACCGGGAGTCACGGCTGCGGCGCTTGGGGTCGGCGCGGAGCCGGATGACCGCGAAGGTGGTGATCCCGGCCAGCACCCCGACCGCGAACAGATCCTCGATGAACCCGATGAACGCCCAGTGGCCGATCACCGGGATGGCGAACGTCTTGCTGAACAGGTCGCCGTAGGCCTCCAGGAGGGTCAGCAGCAGCACGGTGAAGCCCCAGAAGGTGGCGGCGTGCGCAGCGCCCGGCACCGACCAGCGGAGCAGCTTGCGCTGGCCGAGCACCTCCGTGGCCTCGTTGCCGGCATCGCCGCCGGGGTGCGTACGGACGGCGGACACCCGTTCCGGGGCCGGCTGGGCCGCCCGTCCCACCCGGAACAGCCACCACGCCCGCCGCCCGGCCAGGGCCAGGGCGGCCACCGTGACCGCAACTCCCACGATGATGCGCAGGGCCACACCGACCTCCTCGGAAATGTTCCGTGCCAGCGTACGCCGCAGCCGCCGGCCCGACCCATCCACTAGCTGGATCATGATCGGCCGGCCACCCGCCCGGGCGGGAATACCATGGCCAGGGCCAAAGTTGAGCCAATTAGACTCAAGTCAGTTGCCAACAGGTACCTCCGGTGGCAGACTTGCGTCGGCAACGCTCAACTTCCACGTCACAACTCACTCAAGGGACGACAACATGGCACGTGCGGTAGGGATCGACCTGGGGACGACCAACTCCGTCGTCGCTGTCCTGGAAGGCGGCGAGCCGACGGTCATCGCCAACGCCGAAGGCTCGCGGACCACGCCGTCCGTGGTCGCCTTCGCCAAGAACGGCGAGGTGCTGGTCGGCGAGGTCGCCAAGCGGCAGGCGGTCACCAACGTCGACCGCACGATCCGCTCGGTCAAGCGCCAGATGGGCACCGACTGGAGTGTCAAGATCGACGACAAGAAGTTCACCGCGCAGCAGATCAGCGCCTTCATCCTGCAGAAGCTCAAGCGGGATGCGGAGGCCTACCTGGGTGAGAACATCACCGACGCGGTGATCACCGTTCCCGCCTACTTCAGCGACGCGCAGCGGCAGGCGACCAAGGAGGCCGGCCAGATCGCCGGGCTGAACGTGCTGCGCATCATCAACGAGCCCACCTCCGCGGCGCTGGCCTACCACCTGGAGAAGGAGAACGAGGCCACCATCCTCGTCTTCGACCTCGGCGGCGGCACCTTCGACGTGTCCCTGCTGGAGGTTGGCGAGGGCGTGGTCGAGGTCAAGGCCACCAGCGGCGACAACCACCTCGGTGGGGACGACTGGGACCAGCGGATCGTGGACTGGCTGGTCCAGGACTTCAAGAACAACTACGGCATCGACCTGTCCAAGGACAAGATGGCGCTGCAGCGGCTGCGCGAGTCCGCGGAGAAGGCCAAGATCGAGCTGTCCGGCTCGGCCGAGACACAGGTCAACCTGCCCTACATCACCCACTCCGAGCAGGGCCCGCTGCACCTGGACGCCAAGCTCACCCGGGCCGAGTTCCAGCGGATGACCTCCGACCTGCTCGACCGTTGCAAGGCACCGTTCAAGCAGGTGATCAAGGACGCCACTGTCAGCCTGTCCGACATTCACCACGTGGTGCTGGTTGGCGGCTCGACCCGGATGCCCGCCGTGGTGGACCTGGTCAAGGAACTGACCGGCGGCAAGGAGCCGAACAAGGGCGTCAACCCCGACGAAGTCGTCGCGGTCGGTGCCTGCCTGCAGGCCGGTGTGCTCAAGGGCGAGGTCAAGGACGTGCTGCTGCTGGACGTGACACCGCTGTCGCTGGGCATCGAGACCAAGGGCGGCATCTTCACCAAGCTGATCGAGCGGAACACGACCATCCCGACCAAGCGCTCGGAGATCTTCACCACCGCGGACGACAACCAGCCGTCGGTGCAGATCCAGGTGTTCCAGGGCGAGCGGGAGATCGCGGCCTACAACAAGAAGCTGGGCATGTTCGAGCTGGCCGGCATCGCGCCGGCGCCACGCGGGATGCCCCAGATCGAGGTCGCCTTCGACATCGACGCCAATGGCATCGTCAACGTCTCGGCCAAGGACCTGGGCACGGGCAAGGAGCAGTCGGTGCAGATCACCGGCGGATCCGCGCTTGGCAAGGACGACATCCAGCGGATGGTGGACGAGGCGGAGAAGTACGCCGAGGAGGACGCCCGGCGGCGGGAGGAGGCCGAGACCCGCAACCGCGCGGACACCCTGGCCTACTCCACCGAGAAGTTCATCGCCGAGAACGCCGACAAGATCCCCAGCGACATCAAGGCCGAGGTCGAGGCGGCGATCGCTGACCTGAAGAAGGCCCTGGAGGGGACCGACATCGACGCGATCAAGGAGGCCACCGAGAAGGCCGCCCAGGTCAGCCAGAAGATGGGCACCGCCATCTACGCGCAGTCACAGGCCAGCGCGGCCAGCAGCGAGGCAGCCGGCTCAGCTGACGACAGCCCCGCCGACGAGGACGTGGTGGACGCCGAGATCGTCGACGAGGACCGGCCGAGCGAAGAGGGTGGCGCCGCCTGATGAGCTCACCGGAGGAGACCAACACGGGCCCGGTGATCCGTGATCTCAGGCGGATCGACCCGGTAACCGGGCGGGTCCGCGGCCCTGGCCAGCCCGGTGCGGCCCCGGCCGGTGCCGGGGCGACCGGGCCGGCTGAGCCCCAGGGGGCCGGTAAGCCCCGGCCAGGCAGGCACGCCGTGTCCAGGCCGGGCGGGCAGCCCGGTACCGGGACCGCCGCACCGGGCGAGCCCGGTGAGCCGGGCGGAGCGGCTGCGGCCACCGGCCCAGCCGGCCAGCAGGCCGGCGTCACCGGCCGGGACAGCTCAGCCGCGCCGGCCGACGCTGGCCGGCTCGCCGACGAACTCGCCGAGCGGACCGCTGACCTGCAGCGGGTGACGGCGGAGTACGCCAACTACCGCAAGCGGGTCGATCGGGACCGGGTCGCCGTCCGGGAGCAGGCGCTGGCCAACGTGCTGGCCGGGCTGCTGCCCGTGCTGGATGACATCGGCCGCGCCCGGGAGCACGGCGAACTGGTCGGCGGCTTCAAGTCGGTGGCCGAATCGCTGGAAGCGGCCGTGGCCAAGCTTGGGCTGGACAGGTTCGGCGAGGCCGGTGAGCCGTTCGACCCGAAGGTCCACGAAGCACTGCTGCATTCCTATGCCGACGACGTCACCGAGCCGACCTGCGTCCAGATCCTGCAGCCGGGTTACCGGGTGGGTGACCGGATCCTGCGCCCGGCCCGGGTGGCCGTGGCCGAGCCTGGTGGCCTGCCGGAGCCCAGCGATGCGGACGACCCGGACAGCCAGGCCAGTGACCAGGGCGCCGAGGCCGCCGGCGGCCGGGCGCGTGATGCGGCAGCTGACGACGACTGACGCCCGGAGATGCCGGTGAGCACCAAGGACTTCCTCGAGAAGGACTATTACAAGACCCTGGGCGTGGCCAAGGGCGCCAGCGCGGATGAGATCAAGAAGGCGTACCGCAAGCTCGCCCGCAAATACCACCCGGACGCCAACAAGGGTGACCCGAAGGCCGAGGCGAAGTTCAAGGAGATCTCCGAGGCCTACAACACCCTGTCCGATGAGAAGCGGCGCAAGGAGTACGACGACGCCCGCTCACTGTTCGGTGGTGGCGGCTTGCGTTCGCCTGGCCAGGGCGGCGGGTTCGGCGGGTTCGACCTCGGCGACCTGTTCGGCGGCGGGGGCGACCCGGGGACAGGCAGTGGCCGCCTCGGCGACCTGCTGGGCGGGATGTTCGGCGGCGGCCGGGGCGCCAGCACCCAGCAGCGGCCACGGCGCGGCGCGGATGTGGAGACCGAGACTTCGCTCGCGTTCAGCGACGCGATCGAAGGCGCGACCGTGACCCTGCGGCTGGCCAGCGAGCGGCCCTGCCCGACCTGCCACGGCACCGGTGCCAAGGCGGGCACGGTGCCGCGGGTCTGCCCGTCCTGCCAGGGCACTGGCCAGTCCAGCCGGAACCTCGGGAGTTTCGCGTTCTCCGAGCCGTGCCGCGAGTGCCGTGGCCGCGGCCTGGTGGTCGACGACCCGTGCCCGGACTGCTCGGGCAGTGGCCGGGCGATGGGCACCCGGTCGATCCAGGCCCGGATCCCGGCGGGCGTTGCCGACGGGCAGCGGATCAAGCTGAAGGGCAAGGGCGCCCCTGGCGAGCGTGGCGGCCCGGCCGGCGACCTGTATGTGCGGGTGCACGTCAGCCCCCATCCGGTATTTGGGCGCAGCGCCAACAACCTGACCGTGACCGTGCCCGTCACCTTTCCGGAGGCGGCGCTGGGCGCTGAGATCAAGGTGCCCTCGCATCGTGGTGCGCCGGTCAGCGTCCGCATCCCCCCGGGGACACCGAACGGGCGGGTGTTCCGGGTCCGCGGCAAGGGGGTCCGGCGGCCGGATGGCACAAACGGGGACCTGCTGGTCACCGTGTCCGTCCAGGTGCCGAACACACTGAACTCGCCCGCCCGGGACGCGCTGGGCGCCTTCCGGGAGGCGACCGCCGGTGAGGACCCACGGGAAGACCTGCTGCGCCGGGCCAGGCAGGCGTGATGAGCACCAGCGCGGCCGGCCGTCCCGCTGGCGAACCGGAGGTGACCCGATGAGCAGCCCCTTCGAGATGAGCGATGACACCCCGGTGTATGTGATCTCGGTGGCCGCCCAGCTTTCCGGCATGCACCCGCAGACCCTGCGCTCCTACGACCGGCAGGGGCTGGTGTCGCCGGGCCGGTCAGCCGGGCAGGGCCGCCGCTACTCCCTGCGCGACATCCTGCTGCTGCGTGAGATCCAGCGGCTGTCGCAGGAAGAGGGCGTCAACCTCTCCGGTATCAAGCGGATTCTGGAGCTGGAAGGGCAGATTGAGCAGTACCGCGCGCTCGCCGCCCAGCTGTCCGCGGAACTGGGGCAGGTCCGGACCGAGCTGGAATCCACCCGGGCGGTGGCGGCGCGGCTGGCCGCGCTGCTGCGGGCCCGCGGGACCAGCACCGCGCTGGTGCCGGTGCGGGCCCGGGGCAACGCCGCCGGGCCACCAGCAGGCGGGTCAGAGCCGCCCACCGACGGGCCGCGGCAGAACCTGCCGGCGGCCGACGCCGGCTGAGCCCGGCATTCTCCACCCGAAAGCCAGGAACTACCTGATGGATAACAAGTTCACCCGCAAGAGCCAGGAGGCGCTGTCCGGCGCAGTCAGGCGCGCCACCGCCGACGGCAACCCGCACGTCGAGCCGCTGCACCTGCTCGCCGCCCTGCTGGAGCTGAGTGGCGGCACCGCGGCGCCGCTGCTGCGGGCGGTCGGCGCCGACCCGGCGGCCGTGCTGGCCGACACCGGCGACCGGCTGGCGAAACTGTCCACCGTATCCGGTGCCACCGTCAGCGCACCGGACACGTCCCGGCCGCTGCTGGCCGCGATCACCACCGCGGGCAAGCGGGCCGCCGAACTCGGCGACGAGTACATCTCAACCGAGCACCTGCTGGTCGGCCTTGCAGCGGACGGCGGCGCGGCAGCCGATGTGCTGCGCAAGGCCGGGGCGAAGCCGGACACGCTGCTGGCCGCGTTCGAGCAGATCCGCGGCCACGCCCGGGTCACCTCAGAAGACCCGGAGGCGACCTTCCAGGCGCTGGAGAAATACAGCATCGACCTCACCCAGCAGGCCCGGGACGGCGAGCTCGACCCGGTGATCGGGCGGGACGCCGAGATCCGGCGGGTCATCCAGGTGCTGTCCCGGCGGACAAAGAACAACCCCGTGCTGATCGGTGAGCCGGGGGTCGGCAAGACCGCCGTGGTGGAGGGCCTCGCCCAGCGGATCGTGGCCGGCGACGTGCCCGAGTCCCTGCGTGGCAAGCTGCTGGTCGCCCTCGACCTGGCGGCGATGGTGGCCGGCGCGAAGTACCGGGGCGAGTTCGAGGAACGGCTCAAGGCCGTGCTGAACGAGATCAGGGAGAGCGAGGGCCAGGTCATCACGTTCATCGACGAGCTGCATACGGTGGTGGGTGCCGGGGCGGCCGAGGGCGCGATGGACGCCGGCAACATGCTCAAGCCCATGCTTGCCCGCGGCGAGCTGCGGATGGTCGGTGCGACCACCCTGGATGAGTACCGGGAGCGGATCGAGAAAGACCCGGCGCTGGAGCGCCGCTTCCAGCAGGTGTTCGTGGGTGAGCCGTCGGTCGAGGACACGATCGCCATCCTGCGTGGCCTGAAGGGCCGGTATGAGGCCCACCACAAGGTCCAGATCTCCGACGCGGCGCTGGTAGCCGCGGCGGCCCTGTCCGACCGGTACATCACCGGCCGGTTCCTGCCTGACAAGGCCATCGACCTGGTGGACGAGGCGGCCTCCCGGCTGCGGATGGAAATCGACTCCCGGCCGGTCGAGATCGACGAGCTGCAGCGCAGCGTGGACCGGATGAAGATGGAGGAGATGGCGCTGGCACGGGAGGCCGACCCGGCCAGCAAGGAGCGGCTGGAACGGCTGCGCGCCGACCTCGCCGACCGGCAGGAGCAGCTCACCGCGCTGGTTGCCCGCTGGGACCGGGAGAAGGCCAGCCTGAACAAGGTGGGCGAGCTGAAGCAGCGGCTCGACGACCTGCGCGGGCAGGCCGAGCGGGCCCAGCGCGACGCCGACTTCGAGACCGCGTCCCGGATCATGTACGGGCAGATTCCCGCGCTGGAGGCCGAACTGGCCGCCGCCGCAGCCGACGCCGGCGAGGACTCCGGTACGGCTGCGGCGGCTGGGACCGCCGCGGGACATCGGGCCGGGCAAGCCGCCGGTTCCGGGGCCGGGCCGGAGAGCGCGCCCATGGTCAAGGAGGAGGTCGGCCCCGACGACGTCGCCGATGTGGTGGCGTCCTGGACCGGTATCCCGGCCGGGCGGCTGCTGGAGGGCGAGACCGGGAAGCTGCTGCGGATGGAAGCCGAGCTCGGCCGGCGGCTGATCGGGCAGACCCGGGCTGTGCAGGCGGTCGCGGACGCGGTGCGCAGGGCGCGGGCCGGCATCGCCGACCCGGAGCGGCCCACCGGCTCATTCCTCTTCCTCGGGCCCACGGGGGTCGGCAAGACCGAGCTGGCCAAGACGCTCGCCGAGTTCCTGTTCGACGACGAGCGGGCCATCGTCCGCATCGACATGAGCGAGTACGGCGAGAAGCATTCGGTGGCACGGCTGGTTGGCGCCCCGCCCGGCTACATCGGGTACGAGGAGGGCGGCCAGCTGACCGAGGCGGTCCGGCGCCGGCCCTACTGCGTGGTGCTGCTGGACGAGGTGGAAAAGGCGCATCCGGAGGTCTTCGACGTCCTGCTGCAGGTGCTCGACGACGGCCGGCTCACCGATGGCCAGGGCCGGACCGTGGACTTCCGTAACACCATCCTGATCCTCACCTCGAACATCGGATCGGTGTTCATTGCCGATCCCGCGCTCTCCGAGCAGGCCAAGCGGGATGCCGTGCTCAATGTGGTGCGCGCGACCTTCAAGCCGGAGTTCCTCAACCGGCTCGATGACGTGATCGTCTTCGACGCGCTCACTACCGAGGAGCTCACCCAGATCGTCGACCTGCAGGTGGCCCGGCTGGCCGGGCGGCTCGCTGACCGCCGGCTGGCCCTCACCGTCACCCCGGCGGCCCGGGAGTGGCTGGCCGTCACCGGTTTCGACCCGGTGTATGGTGCCCGGCCGCTGCGCCGGCTGGTCCAGTCCGCGATCGGCGATCAGCTGGCGCGGGCGCTGCTGTCGGGTGAGATCACCGACGGGGACCAGGTCACAGTGGATCTGGACGCGGCGGCCGACGCGCTGGTGGTCCGGCGTGGTAACCCGGTGGCTGATTCGGTGCCCGGTCCGGGTGGCAGCACGTCGAGCAGCCGGTCATAGCTGTCCTCGGCCAGACCGAGGTCATTGCGGATCCGGAAGCGGAGGCTGAGCAGCAGCCTGAGCTCGGCCCGGTCCCTGGCGGGCAGCTCCAGCACGCTGTCCATTTCCGCCAGCGAGCCGGTGCCCGGCTCCTCCGAGCCGGCCTCGCCGGCCCGGGCGACGGGTCCCGGTTGCCCGCCGAGGTAGAGTTCGATCCCAGCGTTCGTCCAGGCCAGCGCGTTGATCAGATCTGAGCGCTCGACCATCAGCTCTGCCAGCAGGTCACACATGCGCGGATCGCGCGGCGGCTCGGCGGCGAGCTGCTGAACCAGCTCCTCGGCCTCGGCCACCTGCCCCATCATGAACAGCGCCTGCGCAAGCGGCGCCCGCGGATCGACCGAGGAGTGGCCGCCGTCGGCCAGCGCCTGCCGGAAATCCCGGGCAGCAGCGGTGGGCTCACCAGCGATCAGCCACTGCTCGCCCGCCCGCATGAAGGCTTCCGCGCGGGTCATGGCCACGGTCTGGGTGCTGGAGGTGGCGAGCATGGTCATCCGCTCGGCGGCGGCCCGATGATCACCGGTGTAGGCGGCATCGAACTCGATCTGGTCGAAGGCTTCGCGGCTGAGCGCACTCACGTAACTGACCGTACCCAGCCGGACGCGGAGACCAACGCCGCGCGCGGGACCGGTCCGCAGGCACCTGGGCTGCCGGCCAGATTACCGCGGCCACCGCCGCCGGCCGCCCACCGGCACCGGACCCCGGCCACCACCCGGCGGGCCCCAGGGCAGCCCCTAATGACGGGACCTTTCCAGCGCGTCCCAGAACCCCCGCCGCAGCGCGTGCCGCACCTCGTCGTGCAGCAGCGAGTCGATCGGCAGCGCCGAATCCTGCAGCAGCCTGGCCTCCAGATCCGAGGGCATCCGCGGCTTGCGCGTGAGCACTGCCTCCAGCCAGAGCTGCGGTGCTTCCCGTGCCACCGCCTGCCCGAACCCGAATCCCTCGCGATGCGCGGCCTGGACGGCATCGGCCATTGAGACCGCTGGCGGCAGCGGCACCTGGGGCTGCGGCGGGCCCGGCTGCGGCCCGCCCCCGGGCTGGCCTGCCGCCGGGAGCTGCTGCGTCCCCGGCACCGCCCGCTGCTGGCCCGGCTGCGCGGCCAGATCCGGACCGCGGCTGGCGTACCCAGCGGGATAGCCGGGCTGGCCCGGCGGCATACCCGGCTGGCCGGCCGGACCCGGCTGCGACGGGCCGGGCGGGCTGGTCAGCCCGGCAGCCTGGCCGGGCTGCTGGCCCGGAAGCGCAGTGACCGGCTGGGGCAGCGAGGCAGGTGGCTGCGGGCTCTGCTGGGCCGGGCTGGCTGTCCCCGGCCCAGCGGCCGCGCGAGGCGGGACAACCTGGCCGGACAGCGGGCCGGAATGCTGGACGGGCATGGTCTGACCGGGCCCGGCGGCAGGCTGGGCACCCGGCACCGCCGTCATTCCCGGCTGCAGCCCGGGCCCGGCCGGCTGCCCGGACGGCAGCACCTGCCGGCCGGGCTCCGGGCCGCTGGCCGGCCCGGCGGGCTGGGGGGATGGCAGTGGGCCGGGCTGCCCGTTAGCTATCGGCTGGGCCGATCGCTGGTACTCGGCGATGACCGGTGCCGTGTAGATCTCGGCCGCGGGCTGTGCACCAGCCGGGACGGCCTGCTGCCCGAGCTGGCTCACCTGCCCGTGGCCATTGGTCTGGGCACGACCTGGGGAGCCGGCTGCTGGGTGCTGCTCGTCGTCCCGGACCGGCTCGGCGCCGGCCACGAAGTCCACATACGGCCGCAGGTGCGCTTCGGTCAGTTCGACGATGTCGTCGCACTCCTGGCGCAGAGCGCGGGAGATGGTCCACTTCCCGTCCACCGCGATGTGGGCCAAGATGACCCGTACGCCCAGATCCTGGACCTCGGCGATAACCTGCGCTAGCTCCTCCTCGGCGCTGACCACCAGCGCGTCAGCAATGGCGCCGTTGCGGGCGAGGGTGATCAGGTCGCGGTGAACCTCACTCTCCACGCCTTCCCGGCGGCCAGGGCGCATCCGGCCGAGCCGGAGCTTCACCCCAGGGAGATCGGCCAGGGTCTCATGCTCGGGCGAGCGGCGGCCTTCCACCGTCGCCTCGTACCAGTAGCAGCGGAGCAGCGGCAGCCCGGAGCGGTCCCGTGCCACCGCGCCGAGGAACTGGAGCAGGGAAGGGTAGTTCCAGGAGACCGACTCCCGGTGCCGGGTCCCGTGCACAGCCATCGCGCCGTCGGCCAGCACATAGCCAGCGTCCACGAACAGCGCGCACCGATCCACCGCTACTCCGTCCTTCCGTCGAAGCCAGACGTTACCAGCGCTCAGCCGTGCCCGTGATGGACTGTGCGGAGATCGGCGGCACCCGGCACCGAGGTCAGCCGTGGGCGTAAGACTCGCCAGCACGCACGGCCACCCGGCAAGATAGCCAGATATGCGGCTGCTCGTGCTCGGGGGGACCCGGTTTCTCGGGCGTGCCATCGTGGACGAGGCAGTCGGCCGTGGCTACGACGTCACGACCTTCTCCCGGGGAGTGAGCGGCCATCCCCGGCCGGGTGCCGAGTCGCTCCAGGGCGACCGCACCAGCGAGACGGGCCTGCACCTGCTGGCTGGCCGGGACTGGGACGGGGTTATCGACACCTCCGTCATCGCCCCGGCCCACGTAGGCGCCTCCGCCCGGCTGCTCGCCGATCATGTCGGGCACTACACCTATGTCTCCAGCATTTCCGTATACCAGGAGCGGCCGCAGGAGCTGACCACCGAGGAGTCGCCGGTGCTGGACTGCCCGCCGGACGCGGTGGGAACCATGCAGACGCTCGGGTACGGGGAGCTCAAGGCGGGCTCGGAACGGGCCGTCCAGCAGGCGATGCCCGGCAGCAGCCTGATCGCCCGGCCAGGCCTGATCGTCGGGCCGCACGAGAACATCGGCCGGCTTCCCTGGTGGCTGGCCCGGATCGCCCGCGGCGGGCCGGTGCTGGCGCCCGGGTCGCCCGGCAGCAAGCTGCGGATGACCGACGCTCGCGATCTGGCTGCCTGGCTGATCGATAACACCCGGCGCGGCATACCCGGCGTGATGAACGTGCCAGGGCCGGACGACACAACGTTCGGTGACCTGCTGACCGTCTGCATCCAGGTGACCGCACCCCAGCGGGGCGATGGCGTGGAACTGCGGTGGGTAGCCGACCAGGTGCTGCTGGCCGCGGGGGTGTCTCCCTGGATGGAACTGCCGATGTGGGCGCCCGACCTGCCCGAGTTCGCCGGCATCTGGCAGGTCTCCGGCGACCGGGCGGTCCGGACCGGCATGCGCTACCGCCCACTGCTGGACACCGCGCACGACACCTGGCACTGGCAACTGCAGGACGCGGCCCAGCGGGACCGGCCCGTCTCCGGGTTCGACCGGATGCCCGAGATCGGCCTGGATCCCGCTCGCGAGCAGGAGATCCTGGCCGCACTCTGACCGGCCAGCGAGACCCCCGCCTGACGACAGTGCCCGGTGCCCGTTCCCGAGCGCCTTCCGCCGGCCCTGGACCGGACAGTAGGCTCGCGGCTCGTGAGTGACCGGGACGAACTGCTGTACGTGATCAAGGACAAGGCCGTGCTGCACGGTGACTTCGTGCTGTCCTCCGGCCAGCGGGCGGCCTGGTACATCGACCTGCGCCGGGTGCTGCTCAGCGGGCAGTCCGCGCCACTGGCCGGCCGGGTCATGCTGGCGGTCACCGCCGACCTGGACTATGACGCGGTCGGCGGTCTCACCCTGGGGGCCGACCCGCTGGCCGCGGCGATGATGCACGCGGCGGCGGCGCAGGGCCGGGTGCTGGACGCTTTCGTGGTCCGCAAGGAGGGGAAGGCCCACGGCCTGCAGCGCCGCATCGAGGGGCCCGAGGTGTCAGGCCGCCGGGTACTGGCAGTGGAGGACACATCGACTACCGGCAACTCGGTGCTCAGCGCCGTGGACGCGCTGCAGGAGGCAGGTGCGGTGGTGGCCGGGGTCGCGGTCATCGTGGAGCGGGGCGCCCGCGGCCGGGTCACCGAGCGCGGGCTGCCGTTCCGCGCCGCCTACGACATGGGCGACCTGGGGCTGGGCTGAGTCTCTGGCTGCTCATACCCGGGCCGCTGTTCATAGCCAGCTGGTGGCCCGTACCCGGGCCGCTGCTCATAGCCAGCCGGTGGCCCGTACCCAGGCCGCTGCTCATAGCCAGCCGGTGGCCCGTACCCAGGCCGCTGCTCATAGCCAGCCGGTGGCCCGTACCCAGGCCGCTGCTCATAGGCAGCCGGCTGCTCATGCCCGGCCGACCTGCGCGGCTCAGCGGGAGTGGCATGATCCCGTCCCTGCCGCCGGAACTCGTGCAGCCGGTAGGCGATGAACGCGGCGACGGCCAGGATCACCACGACCGCGATCCCGTAGCCCGCCACCTTGATCCCTTTCGCCACGCCCGTCCACGCGTCACCGAGCGCGTAGCCGATGAGGGCGATGACGGTCACCCAGATCGCGGTGCCAATCAGGCTGAGCACGCCAAACAGCAGGGCCGGCACCTCGATGATCCCGGCTGCGATGGATACGAAGGTGCGCACGACCGGCAGTGCCCGGCCTACCGGAATCGCCCAGATGCCCCGGCCAGCCACGAACCGCTCGGCCCGGTCCACATCCGCCTGGCTGACCAGTACGTACTTGCCGAACCTGTGGACGAGCGGGCGGCCACCAGCCCGTCCTACGCCATACGCGACGAACGAGCCGATCAGCTCGGCCACGGTTCCCACCACTATGACGCCGAGGATGCTGAGATGCCCCTGATAGGCCAGCACGCCGGCGAAGCCGAAGGTGACCTCGGAGGGAATGGGAATGCAGCACGCCTCCAGGAACCCGAACAGGAAGATGGCGGCGTAGCCCCAGTGGATGAGAAAGCTCTCCATAGCTCCCTGTTGTACCGCATCCGAGCCGGTGCCATGACCGCTGCCGCCGGAGCTTAGGCGCACCTTTACCAGTCCGGCTGAGATAATGGGAGGACAACGCGACCCAGGAGCCGACCGCCATGCCAATCGCCACCCCAGAGATCTACGCCCAGATGCTCGACCATGCCAAGGCGGAGGGTTTCGCCTACCCGGCGATCAATGTGACGTCGAGCCAGACTCTCAACGCTGCCCTCCGAGGGTTCGCCGATGCCGGGAGTGACGGGATCGTGCAGGTCTCTACCGGCGGCGCCGAGTACCTGTCCGGTTCGGCGGTCAAGGACATGGTCACCGGCTCCATCGCTTTCGCGCACTTTGCCCGGAGTGTGGCGGTGAAGTACCCGATCAACATCGCGCTGCACACCGATCACTGCCCGCAGAACAAGCTGGACGGCTTCATGCGCCCGCTCGTCGCCCTGTCCAAGCAGCGCGTTGCCCGCGGCGAGGAACCACTGTTCCAGTCGCACATGTGGGACGGCTCTGCGGTGCCGCTGGCCGAGAACCTGGCCATCGCGCAGGAACTGCTTGACGAGTGCGCGGCAGCACACACGGTCATGGAGATGGAGATAGGTGTGGTCGGTGGCGAGGAGGACGGCATCGTCGGGGCGATCAACGAGAAGCTTTACAGCACCCCCGAGGACGCCCTGGCCACGGCCGAGGCGGTCGGGCTCGGCGAGCGCGGCCGCTACCTCCTGGCCGCCACGTTCGGCAACGTGCACGGTGTCTACAAGCCCGGGCATGTCACGCTGCGCCCGGGCGTGCTGAAGGAGATCCAGGACGTGGTCGGGGCGAAATACGGCAAGGACAAGCCGTTCGACCTGGTCTTCCACGGCGGCTCAGGCTCGGCACTGTCGGAGATCCGGGAAGCGATCTCCTACGGGGCAGTGAAGATGAATGTGGACACTGATACCCAGTACGCGTTCACCCGCCCGATCGCGGCCCATATGTTCACGCATTACGACGGGGTGCTGAAGATCGATGGTGAGGTGGGCGACAAGAAGGCCTACGACCCGCGGTCGTACGGCAAGCAGGGCGAGGCCGGGATGGCCGCCCGCGTCGTTCTGGCCTGCGAAGACCTCATGTCCGCGGGCAAGCACCTGACCTGAACCGAGTCCCCGCCGGCCTGTTCGCGGACTGCGCCGGCGGTGCGCGGACGGGTCACATCCCGGGCCGGGCCCGGGTCGGGCAGGATGACGGTATGGAACACCGGGATCTGCTGGCCGGGCCGCCGGCCACCCACTTGCCCGCGGACCCAGCGGCGGCGGAACTGGCCACCGGCATCGCCCCCGAAGCTGTGGCCGCCGCGCACCCAGCCTGCCTGGCCGCCTGGGCGGCGCTGGCCGAAGCCGCGCTGGCCCGGGGCGAAACGGTCACCGGCTACGCGTTCGCCCGCACTGGCTACCATCGCGGGCTCGATCAGCTGCGCCGGGCCGGGTGGCACGGCCACGGGCCCGTGCCCTGGGAACACGAGCCGAACCGCGGCTTCCTGCGGTCACTGCACGCGCTCGGCCAGGCCGCCGCGGCCCTGGGCGAGACCGGCGAGGCTGACCGCTGCCGTGAGTTCCTCCGTGACGCCAGCCCCACCGCCGCCAGCGAACTCGGCACCTGGTAAACGGCTGTCCCGCCATGACCGCCCGTACTGGCGGCGCGGCCGCCGCACAGGTGGAGTAACCTCGGACTCCGCGCAGCGGAGGCCGGGAAGGGGCTGGTCAGATGCCGGCCATTGTGCTGGTGGGCGCCCAGTGGGGTGACGAGGGCAAGGGCAAGGCGACCGATCTGCTCGGCGATCGCGTCGAATACGTGGTCAGGTACCAGGGCGGCAACAACGCCGGCCACACGGTGGTCATCGGCGACGAGACCTACGCCCTGCACCTGCTGCCGTCAGGCGTGCTGTCCCCGCAGGTCACACCCGTCATCGGTAATGGCGTGGTGATCGACCCGGAAGTACTGATCGCCGAGATCGATGGCCTCGCCCAGCGCGGCGTGTCCTGTGACCGGCTGCTGATCTCCGCCAACGCGCACCTGATCATGCCCCACCACCGGGCGCTGGACAAGGTGACCGAACGCTACCTCGGCGATGCGCGGATCGGCACCACCGGGCGCGGCATCGGCCCCACCTACGGCGACAAGGTCGCCCGCACCGGGATCCGGGTGCAGGACCTGTTCGACCCAGGCATCCTGGCGCAGAAGCTGGACCTGGTGCTGCGCGAGAAGAACCAGGTGCTTACCAAGGTCTACAACCGCCGCGGCATCGACGCGGCCGCCGTCACCCAGGCATACCTGGGGTACGGGGAGCGGATCAGGCCCTACCTCGCCGACACCGCCCTGGTCCTGAACCGGGCGCTGGACGAAGACCGGACGGTCCTGCTGGAGGGGGCCCAGGCCACCATGCTCGACGTGGATCACGGCAGCTACCCGTTCGTCACCTCCTCCTCACCTACCGCTGGCGGTGCCTGCGCTGGCTCGGGCATCGGGCCGACCCGGATCAGCAAGGTGGTCGGCATCATCAAGGCCTACACGACCCGGGTCGGCGCCGGGCCGTTCCCCACCGAGGAGCCGGGCGAGCCGGGCGGCTGGCTCCGGCAGGCCGGCCGGGAGTTCGGGGTGACAACTGGCCGGCCACGCCGCACCGGCTGGTTCGACGCGGTCATCGCCCGCTACGCGACCAGGGTGAACGGGATCACCGACTACTTCCTGACCAAGCTCGATGTCCTGTCCGGCCTGGACCGGATTCCCCTCTGCGTGGCTTACGAGGTCGACGGGAGCAGGCAGGACGAGCTCCCGATGACGCAGACCGAGTTCCACCATGCGACCCCCATCTACCAGTATTTCGACGGCTGGCGGGAGGACCTGTCGGGGGCACGGGACTTCGCGGGCCTGCCGCGCAACGCCCAGGCCTACGTGCGCGCCGTGGAAGCGGCCGCCGGTGCCCCGGTGGCCGCGATCGGCACCGGCCCCCGGCGCGACCAGACGCTCCAGCTTCGCCCGCTGTTCTGACCCGCGCAGTCAGCGGGCACTCAGGAAGCGCAGCACGGCCAGTACCCGCCGGTCCCCGTCGCTGTCATCGGGATGCAGGCCAAGCTTGCCGAAGATGCTGTTGATGTGCTTGGCCACGGCGCTGTCGCTGACCACCAGCGCCGTGGCGATGGCACTGTTGGACCGGCCCTCGGCCATCAAGGCGAGCACGTCGCGTTCCCGCGGCGTCAGTTGCGCCAGCGGGTCACTGCGCTGGCGGACCAGTAGCTGGGCGACCACTTCCGGGTCCAAGGCGGTGCCACCGGCCGCGACCCGGCGTAGCGCATCGAGGAACTCGGCGACGTCGGCCACCCGGTCTTTCAGCAGGTAGCCCACCCCGCTGGTGTGCGCCGACAGCAGGTCAGCCGCGTACCGTTCCTCGACGTACTGGGACAGCACCAGCACCGCAACGGCGGGCCACTCCTGCCGGATCACCAGTGCCGCCCGCAGGCCCTCGTCGGTGTGGGACGGCGGCATCCGGACGTCCACGATCACCACGTCGGGCTGCTGCTCGGCCACCGCGGCCAGCAGCCCGTCGGCGTCACCGGCGGCCGCGGCGACCTCGATCCCTGCTCCCTCCAGCAGCCGGGTGAGCCCGGCCCGCAGCAGCACCGAATCCTCGGCGATCACTGTCCGCACGGCAGCTCCACCACGACCTCGGTCGGCCCGCCCACGGGGCTGCTCAGCGAGAATGTGCCATCAACTGATCCGGCCCGGCGGGCCAGCCCGGCCAGGCCGGTGCCCCGGGCCGGGTCGGCGCCGCCCACCCCGTCATCGGTCACCGAAACCCGCAGCAGGTCACCCGACCGCTCGACCGTGACCGCAGCGCGGGAAGCCTGAGCATGCCTGCTCACGTTCGCCAGGGCTTCGGAGACGACGAAATATGCGACCGCCTCCACCGTCGGGCTGGGCCGCTCCCGGACGTCAACCCGCAGCCGGACGGGGAACGGCGCCCGGGCAGCCACACCGGACAGGGCCGCGTCGAGGCCCCGGTCTTCCAGGATGGCCGGGTGGAGGCCGCGCACGAGCTCCCGCAACTCGGCCAGGGCCGCCTTGGCTTCTTCATGTGCGTCCCCGATGACCTGCCTGGCTTCGTCCGGGACGTCGGTGAGGCTGGTCCGGGCGATGCCGAGATTCATGGCCAGCGAGACCAGCCGCTGCTGGGCACCATCGTGCAGATCCCGCTCGATCCGGCGGCGTTCCGTGTCGGCCGCGTCCACCACGCCGGCCCGGCTCTGGGTGAGCGCCTCGACCCGGCGGGCCAGGCCGGACGCCCGGTCCGGCCCGAGCAGCGCCGCCGCAGCCGCCGTGTCCAGGTGGGCGGCGCCGGCCAGCAGCCAGGGCACGGCGAGTAGCAGCAGGAACCCGGCTGCGGTCAGGCCTGCCAGTGCCCACAGATGCGCCAGCGCAATGGTCCTCGCCAGATAGACGGATACACCCGCCAGCATCGGACCCGCCACGGCGGCGGCGAACCCGAGCAAACCAGTGAGCCCGGCCGCGGGCGCGGCCAGCAGGTGATAGCAGAGCTGCCGCCCGATCGCCGCCCACCGGGCTGGCGCCACCACCCGCCGGGCGAACGCCCGCATGGCCGCGGCCGACCGGACCGAGGCACCGAACTCCCGCCAGGCCAGCCGCTCCCCGGCCGGCCTGGCCGGGATGTCCAGGCCGGCCAGCGAGCGTAGCCGCCACCGGTGCATCGCGGTGAGCCTGCCCGTCGCCACGGCCACGACCAGCACGCCGAACAGCAGGCCGGCGAACAGCACACTGCCCTTGTCCAGTCCCCAGGTGCCCGGTATCCCGCTGCGATGGATCACCACCGCCGCCAGCGACCCGGACACCACCACGAGCACCGGGCCAGCCGCGTACATCGGCAAGCTGGCCAGCAGCACTCCCGCATACCGGGCCAGCCGGGCCGGGCGCCATGGGCGGTCCGCCCACCGGTGTGGGCGGCGGCTGGCGGCGGCATTCGGGAGCACGTCACCAACCCTAGACACGCAGGCCAGGCCGGTGCCATCTCGCTGGCTGGAGGCCTGGCGGTGCAGCAGGCACCACCCGAAGCCGGGCCGGGCCGCCACGGCCGGGCCGCTCCAAGCGAAAGCCCGAAGCCCCTGTGTGCGGCGATCGGCAGGCACGCCCGGCCGCTGGATGCCGGCCGGCGCCGGCCACGACGGGTAGGCTCGCCGCGTGCGAGTGCTGCTGCTTGGGTCCGGTGGCCGCGAGCATGCGCTGGCCCGCGCCCTGGCCGCGGACCCGGAGGTCACCGACCTGCACGCGGCACCGGGCAACCCCGGCATCTTCCGGCTGGCGACCGGGCACCCGGCCGATCTGGCTGACCTGGCCGCGGTCACCGCCCTGGCCACCCGCCTCGCCGCTGACCTGGTCGTCGTCGGCCCGGAGGCACCACTCGTGGCTGGCCTGGCCGACCTGCTCCGCGACCAGCGGATCGCCTGCTTCGGGCCCAGCCGGGCGGCAGCCATGCTGGAGGGGTCGAAGTCCTTCGCCAAACAGGTGATGGCCGCGGCCGGCATCCCCACTGCCGCTGCCCGGACCTGCCGGACCGAGCACGAGGTGCGGTCCGCGCTGGCCGCGTTCGGGCCTCCCTACGTGGTGAAGGCGGACGGGCTCGCGGCCGGCAAGGGGGTCATTGTCACCGCCGATCACCAGGCCGCGCTCGCTCACGCGCGTGCTCACGGCACGGTGGTCGTCGAGGAATACCTGGACGGCCCGGAAGTGTCGCTGTTCGCGCTGGCCGATGGCAGTGCCGCGGTGCCGCTGCTGCCCGCCCAGGACTTCAAGCGGGCAGGCGACGGCGACACCGGCCCGAACACCGGCGGGATGGGAGCCTACGTACCGCTGCCCTGGGCGCCGCCAGGGCTGGCCGATGAGGTGCTGGCCACGGTGATCCAGCCGGCGCTGGCTGAACTGGCGCGGCGCGGCACGCCGTATCGGGGTCTGCTGTACGCCGGGCTCAGCCTGACGGCGGCGGGCGTGCGGGTGGTCGAGTTCAACGCCCGCTTCGGCGATCCGGAGACCCAGGTGGTGCTGGACCGGCTGGCCGGCCCGCTGGCCGGGCTGCTGGCTGCGGCCGCGGCCGGCTCGCTGGCCGGGGCAGGCCCGCTGCGCTGGTCGCCGGGCGCCGCGGTGGCGGTGGTGCTCGCTGCCGAGGGCTATCCGGCCGCGCCCGCCAGCGGTGATCCCATCACCGGCATTGACGACGCCGAACGACTGGCAGGGGCCTACGTCCTGCATGCGGGGACCGCCACCACCGCGGCCGGGGAACTGGTGTCGGCCGGCGGCCGGGTGCTTAATGTGGTCGGATCCGGCCCTGACCTGCCCTCTGCGCGCGACACTGCCTACCGCGCGGCGGCGGCGATCCGGATGCGGGGTGGGTGGTACCGCCGCGACATCGCGGAGCGCGCCGCCGCCGGCCTCGGCGGGCGGGCCGCCCCGCGGGCAGCCGGCAGCAGCCTTGCCCCATCCCCGGGACCCTGACCGGCCAGCCGATGCCTCCCATCCCTGCATCTGGCCCCGGTGGCAGCCCGCCTTACGGCGTGGGCCGGCCGCCTGGGCATGCCTCACCGGACCGGCCACCGGACGCTGGGCCACCGGCCAGCGGAACGCCCGCCAGCCGCCCGTCACCGGACAGCGCACCACTGCGGGTGAGCACCCTGGAACTGTTCTTCGACCTGGTCTTCGCGTTCACCCTGACCCAGCTCACCGCGCTGCTGGCGAGCCGTCTGTCGCTGGCCGGGGTGTCGCAGGTCCTGCTGATCTTCGGGGTGCTGTGGTGGATGTACGGGGGGTACGCCTGGCTGACGAACACCCGGACCCCGGACCGGACGCCGGAGCGGCTGCTGATGCTGCTCGGCATGGCCGGGTTCCTGGTGGTCGGGCTGGCCATCCCGCACGGGTTCGCCGGGGAGGGGATGGGCGCGGCCGGTGGCCTGCTCGGGCTCGGCTACCTGATCGTGGTCCTGGTTCACACCTCCCTGTACTACCGGCTGAACCGCAACATCATCCGGATCGCCCCCTTCAACATCACCTCAGCCTTGCTGGTGATCCTGGCCGGGGTAGCGGACGGTGCCGCCGTTTACGCCCTGTGGGCGGTCGCGCTGGCCGTCCAGGTGCTGTCGCCGCTGATCGCCAGCCCAGGCGGGCGGTTCGAGATCCGGCCGGCCCATTTCGTGGAGCGGCACGGTGCGCTGATCATCGTCGCGCTGGGCGAGTCCGTGACCGCGCTGGGTATCAGCGCCGCCCGCAACGGCGTGACCGGCGCGCTGGCCGGGGCGGCCGTCCTCGGGCTGGCCCTGACGGCCTGCCTGTGGTGGGTCTACTTCGGCACCGGTGACGATGACCGGGCGGAACGGGCCTTCACCGCCGCCAGCCCCGGGCAGCGGCCGGGGCTGGCGCTGTCGGCGTACTTCTACGCCCACATCCCGATGCTGCTCGGGGTGGTGGCGATGGCGGCGGGCGTGAAACTCACCCTCGGCCACCCGGGGCAGCCGGAGCCGGTCGGGCAGGCGCTGGTCTTGTCCGCCGGGGTCGCCCTGTTCCTGGCGGGCGACGCCTGGTTCCGGGGCGCCCTGCGGATCGGCACACCCTGGCCCAGGCTGGTGACCGCGGGTATCGCACTCGCCGCCGCCGCGCTGGGGGCGACGGTCACGATCGGCGCCCAGCTCGCGGTCCTGCTGGCCGCGCTGGTGACGATGCTGGCCGTGGAGCGGCGGCTGCCCGCCGTGACCTGGCCTGGCCGGGCCGCGGCTGTCCGGGCCAGGATCGCCCGGGCCAGGTCCGGCCGTGGGCGTGCGGAAGGATAGACCCGTGATCGGGCGATACACCCTGCCGGAGATGGGCCGCGTCTGGAGTGAGGCACACAAGTACGAGCTGTGGTGCCAGGTGGAGACGCTCGTGCTGGCGGCGCAGGCCGAGGCGGGCACCGTGCCAGCGGACGCGGTCGCGCCGGTACGGGCTGCCGCGCCGCCCACCCCGCAGGCGGTGGCCACCTACGAGGCGGTGACCGGCCACGACGTGATCGCCTTCCTGTCCGCCTGGGCGGACAACACCTCCCCCCGGGAGGCGGCCGCCTTCGTGCACTTCGGGATGACCTCTTCCGACCTGCTCGACACCGCGCTGGCCCTGCAGCTGGCTGAGGCCACCGACCTGCTGGTGGCCCGGGCGACGAGCCTGGTGGCGGCCCTGCGGGAGCATGCCCTGGCCCACAGCGGCACGCTGCGGGTGGGCCGTACCCACGGCATCCATGCCGAGCCCGATGTCTGGGGCCACCGGGTTGCCGACTTCGCTTTCGCGGTGGCGCGCTGCCGGGACCGGCTGACCCGGGCGCGGGCGGCGGTCGCGGTCGGCAAGCTGTCCGGCCCGGTCGGCACCTACTCCAATATCGACCCGGCCATCGAGGCCGCGGTTCTCGCCCTGCTCGGCCTGCGCCCGGCCGAGGTGGCCAGCCAGGTGGTATTCCGGGACGGCATCGCCGAATGGGTGAGCACGCTCGCGCTGACCGCCACCGCGTGTGAGGCGGTCGCGCTGGAGGTCCGGCACAGCCAGCGGACCGAGGTAGCCGAACTGGCGGAGCCGTTCGGGACGGGCCAGAAGGGCTCATCCGCCATGCCGCACAAACGCAACCCGATCCGGTCAGAACGGATCTGCGGGCTGGCCCGGCTGGTGCGTGGCTATGTCACGCCGGTGACCGAGGGGATGGCGCTATGGCACGAGCGGGACATCTCCCACTCCAGCGTGGAGCGGGTGGCCCTGCCGGACGCCGCCATCGTCACCGACTACCTGCTGCACCTGACCACCGGCGTGATCGAGGGCCTGGCGGTGGACGCGGCCCGGATGCGGGCCAACCTGGAATCCACCGGCGGCCTGATCTACACCTCCGGTGTGCTGCTGCAGCTGGTGACGGCCGGCCTGTCCCGCGAGGACGCGTACGCCCTGGTGCAGGCGGCGGCGATGGACACCTGGCAGACCGGCGCCTCCTTCCGGGAGACGCTGCGCACCCGGGCCGCGGCCCAGGGCCAGCCGCTCGACGAAGCCGCGCTGGACGAGGTGTGCCGGCCGGAGCGCTATGTCGAGCGGCTCGGCCCGGTCTTCAGCCGCCTGCGGGCGCTGTCGTGACCGGGCCGCCGGACGCGCAGCCCGTAGCCGGGCTCCGGCACCTGTACTCCGGCAAGGTCCGCGAGCTGTATCAGCTGGCGGACGGCACCCTGATGCTCGTCGCGACCGACCGCATCTCGGCCTACGACCACGTGCTGCCTACCCTCATCCCGGACAAGGGGAAGATCCTCACCCAGCTCTCGTTGTGGTGGTTCGAGCAGCTCGCGGACCTGGTACCGAACCACCTGCTGGACGTCCCCGTCCCGGCCCGGTTCGCAGGCCGGGCGATGGCCTGCCAGCGGCTCTCGATGATCGGGGTGGAGTGCGTCGCCCGCGGCTACCTGGCCGGCTCGGGCTGGCGTGACTACCAGCGGACCGGGGCGGTCTGCGGGGTGATGCTGCCAGCTGGCCTCACCGAGGGAGACCGGCTGCCCGAGCCGATCTTCACACCGGCCACCAAGGCGCCGCGCGGCGAGCATGACCAGAACATCCCGGCCGCTGCCGTCGCTGCCCTCACCGGCGCCGACGTGGCCGCCGAGCTGGCCCGGATAACACTCGCGGTATACCGGCGGGGTGCCCAGGTGGCCGCGCGCGGCGGCATCATCGTCGCGGACACCAAGATCGAGCTCGGGCTCGACCCGCATGGGCGGCTGCTGCTGGCCGACGAGGTACTGACCCCCGATTCATCGCGGTTCTGGCCGGCCGGCCGGTGGCAGCCCGGGCGCCCGCCGCCGTCCTTCGACAAGCAGTTCGTCCGCGACTGGCTCGATTCGGCGGAGGCCGGCTGGGACCGCCGCGACCCTGGTGCGGAGCCGCCCGAACTGCCCGGCTGGGTAGTGGACCGGACCAGAGAGCTATATATCGCGGCGTTTGAGCACATTACCGGCCGCCACTGGCAGTAGGTTGGCCTGCGTGCTACGGCTGGCGGCCGGCCAGCCGTAGCCAGACAGCCTGGCCGGGCCGGAGCTGCCTGGGGTTCCGCCGGCCGGCCGGCGACAGCTGGCACCATGGAACCGGGGGCTCAGTTGAGGAACGGATGTGATCGAGATACACGCTGACCCCCGGCTGGGGCCGGCCGGCCCGCAGATGCACGCAACGACCTGCGGACGGCCGGCCCAGTGGGATACTGGAGCACACACATCCCCGGCTGCCCGCCGCATGCGCGGCCAGCTGGCGGCCCGTGCCAGGCAGCCCGGCCTCGTCATCCAGCCGTGGGCCGTACCGGCGGGTACCCGAGGAACAGGAGCAGCGCGCTGATGACCGTTGGCCCGGAGACCTGCTACCGCGTGCGGGGCGGCATCCCGTTGCACGGCACCGTCTTCATCCAGGGCGCCAAGAACGCCGCGCTCAAGATGATCGCTGCCTCGCTGCTCGCTCCGGCCGGCCGGACGGTGCTGCGCAACGTCCCCCCCATCGAGGACGTGCGGCGGGCGGTGGAGCTCGCCGAGGCCGTGGGCGCGGTGGTCAAGTTCCACGAGGCAGAGCGGACCCTGGTGGTGGACGCGTCATCACTGACCAGCCCGGTGCTGCCCGCCCACATCGCGCGCCGCTTCCGCGGCTCGGTGCTGTTCGTGCCGGCCCTGCTGCACCGGCTGGGTGAGGCCGTTATCGAGGGCATCGGCGGCTGCAACCTGGGCAGCCGCAACCTCGACTTCCACTACCGGGGGTTCGCCCGGCTGGGCGCGACGGTGGACGAGGCCGGCGACCGGATCCACATCAAGGCCGGGCAGCTCCGTGGCGCCCACCTCTACCTCGACACCCCGTCCCACACCGGGACCGAGAACCTGATCATGGCAGCGGCCCTCGCGCCAGGTACGACGGTGATCGACAACACCGCGCTCGAGCCGGAAGTGCTGGACGTGATCGCGTTCCTGGCCAAGATGGGGGCGCAGATCAGTGGCGGCGGCACCGGTTTCATCACCGTCCGGGGCGTGGACGAGCTGGTCGCCACCGAGCACACGGTCATGGCCGACCGGATCGACGCCGGCGTGTTCGCCATGGCCGCTGCCATCACCGGCGGGGAGCTGAGCCTGGTCGGCGCCAACCTGGAGCATTTCGGGGTGGCCCGCTGGAAGCTGGAGCAGATGGGGGTGGAGTTCGCCACCAGTGGCGCGATCCTCCAGGTGCGCCGGGAGCGGGCGCTCCGGCCCATCAACGTGATCACCAGCCCGTATCCCGGCTTCGCGACCGATCTGCAGTCCCCCATCATGGCGCTCAGCTGCCTGGCCGACGGCACCAGCTACATCCGGGAGACCATCTACGACGGGCGCTACACACTGGTGGGTGAGCTCACCAAGATGGGCGGGGAGGTGGCGGTCGACGGCAACGTGGCCATCGTGCACGGGCCGTCCCGGCTCACCGGCACCAGGGTGGCCGCGCACGACCTGCGCACCGGGATCGCCCTCATCCTGGCCGGGCTGTCCGCCGAGGGTGAGACCGTAGTCGCGCCCGGCTACCTGATCGACCGGGGCCACGCCGCGATCGCCGGCCGGTTGACCACACTCGGTGCCGACATCACGGTGGCGGAGAGCGGCTGAGGTGGCGTCCTGGCGGTCAGCGGGACCGGCGCCAGCGGCCCGCCCGATGGTGCCCGGCCCGCGGATGGGGTTAACGCAGGCTGGCTATGCTGCCCGGCGCCACCGGCCGGGGCGGGCAGCTGACACATGATGACCGTGCAGCGGCCGCTCCCGCTAGAGCTCGCCATCGGGGTGGTCGGCCCGCAGGAACTGGTCGAGCGGATCATGCTGTCCGGCCCGGTCATGCTGGCCGACCCGCCAGCCGCGGCGACCGCCAGTTGGCCACCGGGGTCCTCGCCCGCCGGGCCGCCGATGTCGGGGCGGCTGGTGGCCGCGGCCTACCGGAATGAGCAGGAGGCCCCGGACAAGGTGCTGCGGCTGGGCCCGCGGGTCGACGTCTTCCTGTTCGCCAGCCAGGTGCCGCACGAATACGCCCGCCGGGCGGGCGTGCTGCGGGTCCCGGCGACCTCTGTGCCGCTGGCCGGCAGTGCCCTGATCGCCACCTTGCTGCGGGCGCGGGCGGACGCCCGTTGTCAGCTGTCCCAGGCGAGCGTGGATGTGCTGGCCCGCACCGATGCCGAGGAGGCGTTTGCCGAACTGGGCATCCCGGCGGCCAGTGTCCAGGTGCGGGAGGATCCGGCGAGCCCGGCCGTGCTGGCCGCGTTCCATGAACGGCTGTGGCGCCGCGACCCGGGCTCAGTGGCGTTCACCTGCCTGGAATCGGTGGCCCAGCGGCTCGCCGCGGCTCAGGTTCCGGTGTACCTGGTCCGCCCGACCGGCAGTGCGATCCGGGCCGCGCTGCGCACCGCCACCCTGCTCGGCGCCCACCGCCGGCTGGAGGAGGCGCAGCTCGCGGTGATGGTGGTGGAGGTGCCCACATTGCGCGACACAGCCCGGCGCTCCGCCGCCCGGCAAGCCCGGGAGGAACTGCGCCTCACTGTCCACCGCTTCCTGCTGCGGGAGGCCCAGCGGATGCAGGCCACTGTCTGCCCGGTGGGCGATCACACGTTCCTGGTCATCGCTACCCGCGGCTCGCTGTCCAGTGCCACCGACGGCTTCCGGGCACCGCCTTTCGCCGAGCGTGCCCGCGGCGAGCTGGGCATCGTGGTCGAGGTGGGGGCCGGCCTGGGCCGGACCGCGCAGGAGGCCGAGGCGCACGCGCGGGCCGCCCTCGCCGGCTCGCACAACGGCCCGGGCAGCAGCGGGTTCGCCGTCGACCGGGATGGGCAGGCACTGGCTCCAGCGCCGCGCCTCACCACCTCCCCGGGCAGGCCGAGGGGCCTGGCGACGCTGTCCCGGCTGGCCAGCAGATTCCCCGATGGCGACGGCGCTCAGGTGGTGGACGCCGAGACCGCCGGGCGGCTGCTGGGCGTCACTTCCCGCACCGCCCGCAGACTGCTGCATACCCTGGTGGACGAGGGCCTGGCCTGGCCGCTGCCGCCGAACCGGGCCCCGCAGCCGGGGCGGCCCCGCCAGTTCTACCGCCTGGTCACCGAGAAGCTGGACAGCCGTCCGTTCTGACCCGCCCCGGCCCGGCTAGTGGCGGCGCGGGTAGGCGCGGGCGACGGCGAGGAATCTGTCGTTCTCCTCCTCATCTCCTATCGATATCCGGGCGCCATCACCGGCGAAGGCCCGGATGCTCACCCCCATGCGGGCGCACGCGGCGGCGAAGTCACTGGTGTCCTCGCCAAGCTGCAGCCAGACGAAATTGGCCTCGGTGGGCGGCACCGCCCAGCCCTGGCCGAGCAGTTCGTCCCGGACCCGGGTGCGTTCGGCGACCACCAGGCCCACCCGGGCCAGCAGTTCCGGCTCGGCAGCCAGCGATGCGAGCGCGGCGGCCTGCGCGACCGCGTTTACCGAGAACGGCAGCAGGGTCTTCCGCACCGCCCCGGCGACCGGCTCGTGCCCGATCAGGTAACCGACCCGCAGCCCGGCCAGGCCATACGCCTTGGAGAAGGTCCGCAGGATCGCGACGTTCGGCCGGTCACGGTAGACGTCCAGCCCGTCCGGCACCGCCGGGTCCCTGACGTACTCGGCGTACGCCTCGTCCAGCACTACCAGGCAATCCGCGGGCACCTGGTCGCAGAACTTGTCCAGTTCCGCCCGGTGGACCACGGTGCCGGTCGGGTTGTTCGGGTTGCAGACGAAGATGAGCCTGGTCCGGCTGGTGATCGCGGCCGCCATGGCGGCCAGGTCGTGCGCCTGGTCCTGCAGCGGGACCAGCACCGCGCTGGCCCCGGACAGCTTGACCAGGGTCGGGTATGCCTCGAATGAGCGCCACGCGTACATGACCTCGGTGCCCGGCTCGGCAGTGGCGGTGAGCAGTTGCTGGGCCACCCCGACCGAGCCGCAGCCGACCGCGACGTGCTCTGGCGGCACGCCGTGGTGGCGGGCAATCGCGCCGGTCAGCTCGGTCGCACCGTTGTCCGGATAGCGGTTGACCTCGGTGCCGGCGGCCGCGATGACGTCGACGACGGACGGCAGCGGGCCGTAGGGGCACTCGTTGGAGGACAGCTTGATGGCGCGGCCGTCCGGGCCGGCTACCCGCTGGCCCGGCTTGAACGGGGCGAAGTCGTCTAGGACGCTGCGGAACCGTGGCGATGGTGCTGGCACCTGAATCCTCCCGGGCCGAACCTGATGGCCCCAGTCTGCCACCGGCTGGTCAGTGCTGGAGTGAGGCGAGCACCCGGGCGAACACCGCCCGCATGTCCTCGCCGAAGAGCACGAACCGTGCCTCCTCCAGCAGGGCGGGCGACTCGCTGACAGCGGTCAGCGCGATCCGCGCGGCATCGTGCGCCGGCCACGCGTAGGCACCGGCCGACACCGCAGGGAAGGCGACCGTTTTCGCGCCCAGTTCGTCGGCGATAGCCAGCGACTGGGCATAGCACGAGGCCAGCACAGCAGACCGGTCCTGGGCCTGGCTGTACACCGGGCCGACGGTGTGGATCACCCACCGGGCGGGCAGGTCGCCGGCCGTGGTCGCCGCCGCCTGGCCGGCTGGCAGGCCATCCGGATACCGCGAGGCCCGCAGCTCACGGCAGGCCGCGAGGATGGCCGGGCCGCCTCGCCGGTGGATGGCCCCATCCACCCCACCGCCGCCGAGCAGCGAGGAGTTCGCAGCGTTGACGACGGCATCGACCCGCTGCTGGGTGATGTCGCCAAGCGCCAGGGTGATCTTCACGGCCGGATGACTCCCGCTGGCTCCGTTTCTCATCGAGTATGACGGACCGGACGGAGCAGGTAAGAAGACCCCCGGCGGCCAACACTAAACAGGCAATAGGAGGCGGCCAACCGGAGGGCGAGTCATGGCAGAGCCGACGCTATACGAGCGGCTGGGTGGCATCTTCGCCATCGCCGCAGTCGTAGACAACTTCAGCGACCGGCTGCTGAAGAACCCAAAGATCGTCGAGGCAAACCCCGAGCTGCACGAATGGCACACCGTGACCTACCCTGGGCGGCTGCCGGGCCTCAAGTGGCTGCGCACCTTGTGGCTCGCCGCGCTGGCCGGCGGGCCATTTCAGTACACCGGCAGAGAACTGCGCGACGCTCACTTCGACCTGAGGATCTCACCCGCCGTGTTCGACGAGGTCGCTGCCGAGCTCAGCAACACCCTTGATCATTTCCAGGTGCCCGAGCCGGAGAAGGGCGAGGTCCTGGGCGCTTTCGCCGGCTGGCGGGGCGAAGTAACGGCGGGCGCTGACCCGGAGGCTGTCAACTGGCGCCGCTGGCGCTGAGCCGCAGCGGCTACGCCGGTTCCGCTGGCTGGGTGCGCACGAAGGCGAGCAGGCTGTCGTGATCATCGCGGCAGGCTGAGCAGCCTGCCAGGTGTGCACTCATGAGCGGCATCTGGTCAGCCACCGGTGCCCCCGCGAGTTCGAGTTCGACGTAGGTGTCTTGCAACTCGAAGCATTCATCGCACCCGAGCTCAGGGCCGGCCGGGCCGACCAGTCGCTCGACCGTGCGCCGGGGGTCCGCTGGCATGTTCCCGCTCACCTCCACTCTCCCGCGGCACCCAGCCCCCGCGCGGCGAGGGCGGCCCGGAGTTTGCGCCGCGCATCGTGCAGCGTCTTGTAGATCGCGCCGCGGGTGGTGCTCATCCGCTCGGCCAGCACATCGATCGGCACGTCGTTGAGTGCGATCGCGACGAACACCTGGCGCTGCAGTGCGGTCAGGCGGCCGACCTCCTCCCGGAGGGCTTGGAGCAAGTCGTGAGCCTCTGCATGCTGGTGCGGGCTGGGCGCCTCGTCGGCGAGCGTGGGCCAGACCGCGGAGGTAAGGGGGATCTCGCGGCCACGCCAGGCGTGCTTGCGGAGCTTGGCGCCCGCTTCGACGATGGCGAACTTGCAGGCCCAGGTCGTGAACTTGCTCTCCCCGCGGAAGTCGCCGAGCCTGCGCAGGATGGACATCAAGGCATCGTCCGCGCTTTGCGCAGCAAGATCATCGAGGTCAGCGCCGCCAAGCTGCGGGAACGCGACTCGCCGGCGGCGGATCTCAAACCGTGCCGCCCGCAGCAGCAGGTCATGCAGCTCGGCCACCGCGACGTCCCGCTCGGCACCTGTGCAACTGAGCCGCGACACCCATTCCTGCGGCACGGTGCCGGGCCGGCCTGCGACACCGGCAGCTGCGCCAGCTCCCGGCGGTTCCGTCATCGTCCCAGCGAAGCGCGATTCGACCCACATGGCAAGTTCGGCAGCAGCCACCACGCCTGCTGGCCCGCACGGCACTTCCCACTCCGCGATCAGTTCCACGGCACCTATTAGTGCTGCCGCACCCGGCGCGGCATACCTGACAGCCCGGACGTAAGAACTCTGCCGCTGCCAGACACAAAGGGGGCAGGCATCCGTCTGGCGGCCAGCAGCCAAGGGAGACCGGAGACGGCTGCTCAGTACCGCACGGCGGCGGCCCGGGTACAGCCTGGCGCCAGCGTGGTGGCGGCCCTGGCGCTTGAGGAGCTGATTATGTCGGTAACTAGCGGACCCGAGCAGATGTCGCTCCAGCTGGCGCTGCGCCGGCTGTGGTCTGACCACGTCATCTGGACGCGGGAGTACGTCGTGGCGGCGATCGCCAATGCGCCCGACGCCCAGGCGGTGGCCGGCCGGCTGCTCGCCAACCAGGAACATATCGGCGGCGCGATCGTCCCCTTCTACGGCGAGCAGGCTGGCACGTCCCTGACCGGCCTGCTCAAGCAGCACATCATGATCGCGGTTGACCTGATCGAAGCGGCCAAGGCGGGCGAGGCGGAGAAGTTCACCGACGCCGACCGGCGCTGGGACCAGAACGCCCGTGATATCGCGTCGCTGCTTAGCTCCGCCAACCCCAATTGGCCGGAGCATGACGTGACCGACCTGCTCCGCCAGCACCTGAAGCTGATCAAGGACGAGGCGACCGCCCGGCTCCAGCAGCGGTGGGAGGACGATATCGAGGCGTTCGACCAGATCCTGACCGAAATCCTGACCGTTTCCGACGTCCTATCGGCTGGCATCGTCAAGCAGTTCCCGGACCGGTTCCCGCCGGCCGGCCGCTCGCACCGGCGCCTGTTCGGAAGGTGAGCAGGCAGTGAGCCGGCATTTTGAGAACCTGGCCGTGTGGACGGCGAGCGGCACTCGCTGGCCGGCCTGGCCGGTGAGCGGGCGACCGTCCTCATCTTCACCAGCGGCAGCTGCCCGACGGCCCGATCATATGAGGAGCGGCTGATCCGGCTGCAGGCCAGCTGGCATCACGCCGGGGTCCGGCTGGTGGCGATCAACTCCAACAATCCGCATCTGTCACCGCCCGACACTCTTGCGGCCATGGCCCGGCGGTCGGCCATGCGGGGCTTCAACTTCCCGTATCTCAAGGACAGCAACGGTGCGGTAGCCCGGAGCTATGGGGTGGCCCGCACCCCGCACGCCGTCGTGCTGGACAGTGAGCTGGCGATCGTCTACACAGGCCGGATCGACGACTCACGCACCGGCGACGGCCCGCGCAGCCGTGAACTTGAGACGGCCATCGAGGACATCGCCGCCGGTCGGCCAGTGGGCATTAGCCAGACGGAGGCGTTTGGCTGCAGCATCATCTGGTAGGCCGGCGGTCCGCCATGACGCCGTGACAACCACACAGCTCTACCGTGCGGCCTTGAGATCCTCCACCGCGTCGAGAATTTCCTTCAGCCCACCCTGGGTGTGGCAATCCAGCAGGTCGAGAACCCGCCGGAGGCCATCCCGGGCTTCTTCCACATCCTCAAACGTCTTTGCCGAACGGACGTCGGCCGCCTCGTTCTGCAGGTTCTGCCCCACCATCAGGGCCGGCAGCAGGACGAGCTGGATGAGGTTCTGCGAGAGCCACGACACAATGAGGATGAAGCCGACCGCAGTGAGGAACCCGACGGTTCCGATGATGTGCGCCGCATATAGCACCGCCAGCAGTGACGAGAGCGAGATCAAACAGAAGATCCAGAAGCACGTCATCGTGCCGACGTTCTGGGTGATCAACATGGCGAGCCGCTTGTTGAACCGCTGGTAGCCGGTCCGCGTCGGCAGGTGGTCGATAGTGCGCCTGTGTACCGGCTGGCCATGCCTGGTGAAGCCGTGCGCGGGCGCGCTCTGGCCGGGTGTTGCCATATGTGTCCCTATCTCAGTGAGCCCGGGCCAGCACGGCCTTACCCGAGCCGGAGATGATCTCCAGCACCGGGGAGCGGCCAATAGCTGGCGTCTTGTGGCGGATCTTCTCCCAAGGTCGCATCGCGGGCTGGGATATGAGCGGAACCAGCTTCCGCCTCACCGCCGGCCGAGTCTTCCGCGGGCATGCACCCCGGGTTACAGTGACGCGGTGAGACGACTGGGCGAACTCGAGCGGGCCATCATGGACGTGCTCTGGGAGAGCACAGAGCCATTGACCGTGCGCCAGGTCGGGGAACGGCTGACCGACCGCGACCTTGCCCACACCACGGTGATGACGGTGCTGGACCGGCTGGCGAAGAAAGGCTTTGCCCGGCGGGAACGGGACGGCCGGGCCTGGCGTTACTGTGCGGCGGCAGACCGGGAAGCGTACGTTACCGAGCTGATGCTGCACGCACTGGATCAGACGGGTGACAGGTCGGCCGCGCTCGCGAGCTTCGCCCGCAGCGTGTCGGACGCCGAGGCGCGGGTGCTGCGCCGGGCGCTGGAATCACTCGGAGAGATCGACCGGGACTGAACGTCTGTGCTCGCTGCTGTCCTCGTGCTGGCCGCCGTCGCCGTGGGTACCATACCGGCGGCGGCAGCGCTGCTGTCTGCCCGCTGGCCCTACCGGTCGCCGGCCGCGGCCATCCTGCTGTGGCAGGCGCTCGGGCTGAGCTGGGGGCTGGCGGCGGTGGGCGCGCTGGCCGGCCTCGGCGCGCGGCAGGCCGGATGGGGCGTGGCGGGCGGAGCGCTGACCGGGGCCGCCGGCGCGGCCCGGGCCGCGGTGCTCGGCTCCTGCCCGGCCATGCTGGCCGCGATCGCGCGGCTGATCTTCCTTGCCGCCGCTGCCGCCTTGCTGGCCCTGCTGTGCTGGGTGCTGCTGGCCGCTTCCGCCGCGGTGCTGCTGGCGCGGCGGCGGCACCGGGTCCTGCTCCGGCTGCTCGCCCACGGTGACCCGAAAGTGCCGGGTGCGCTGGTGGTGGACAGCCCGGCGGCGGCCGCGTACTGCGTGCCCGGGCTGCGTTCGGCGATCGTGGTCAGCGCCGGCACCCTGGACCTGCTGGATGCGGCCGAGCTGGCGGCGGTGCTCGCCCATGAGCGGGCTCACCTGCGGGAACGGCACGATCTGGTGCTGCTGCCATTTAGCGCCCTGAACCGCGCCCTGCCCCGCTGCCGGCTGGTCCGCCAGGCGTACGGCAGTGTCGCGCTGCTGGTGGAGATGCTCGCCGACGACCGGGCGCTGCGGCACCGGCCGGCGCGGGAGCTGGCCACCGCGCTGATCCGGGTGGGGGTGTCCAGCGCCGGCCCGGCGCCGTCCGGGGCACTGGCCGCGGCGCAGGCACCAGACGGCGAAACCGCGGCCCGGGTGGCCCGGCTGCTGGCACCCGCACCACCGCTGCCGGCCGCGGCGCTGACGCTGATCTGCTCGGCCGCCGCCCTGCTGGTCGCGGTCCCGGCCGGGCTGCTGCTCCTGCCCTGGTGATGCCGGTCAGGCGTCGGCGATCCGGATCCGCAGCCGCCGGAACCCCTTGCCCTTGTTTTCGATCTTGACGACCTCGATCCGGCCGACCTGCCGGGTGGACGCGACGTGCGTGCCGCCATCGGCCTGCTGGTCCAGGCCGACGATGTCGATAATGCGGACCTCCTTGACGTCGGGCGGGACCAGGTTGGTGGCGGTGCGGATGATGTCGGGCAGGGCAAAGGCCTCGTCCCGGGGCAGGACCCGGACGTCGATCCGCCGGTCGGCGGCTACCTCAGCGTTGCAGGCCGCCTCCACCGCCTCCCGGAAGCCGGGCGGCACCTCGGGCAGGTTGAAGTCCATCCGGGCGGTAAGCGGCTCCATGTTCCCGCCGGTGACCGGCGCGCCGAAATCGCGGAACACCACCCCGCACAGCACATGCAGGCCGGAGTGGGTGCGCATGAGTGCGGTCCGGCGGCCGTCCTCGACCGCCCCGCGCACCGCGGTGCCCACCGGCGGCAGCGGGTCGCCCTCGGCCGGGATCAGGTAGAGGTCGTCTCCCTTGCGTGCGTCCACGATGCGGGTCTGCACCCCGCCCCAGAGCAGGACGCCGTGATCCGGCGGCTGGCCGCCGCCACCTGGGTAGAACGCCGAGGTGTCCAGCACGATGCCGTCGGGCCCGGCGGCCAGCACAGCTGCGTCCCAGTCGCGCAGGGTCTGGTCGTCAAGCTCGAGCCGGTGGGTACGCCAGGAAGCCTCACTCATGGACGGCAGCCTACTGCCGGTGCCCGGACCGGCGGCGGGGCGTTACCAGGGCCCGTACGGCCCCGAGTTTGACCCGCGGCGGAACTCCTTGACCTTCGGCCGGACGTCGGTCAGGTAGATGGCGGCGGCGACGAACGCGACGATCGGCAGGATCGAGAGGAGCGTCATGTGGTAGGCCACGCTGGCCAGGCCGATGACGGCCGCCACCCCGGTGATGATCAGCCAGATCGGCTTGGTCTGCTTGCCCGCCGCCGGGAAGGCTCCGGTCGGGCGGCGCAGGGTGTCGATGAAAGCCCACGCCTCGACGACGAATGCCGCCACCATGAGCACTTCGAAGAACCAGAACAGAGGGGTCATCGACCCGTACATGAACACGCTTCCAGATTATCCGGTCCGGGCGGCAGATGCGCCGGAGCGCGCCAGCCGCCCGGACCGCCGAATCCGCTAGCGGGCGGCCTTGGCCGTACGCGGGTGGGTGGTCTTGCCGTTCAGCGCGCCGCGGCCGTCCGGGGTGTCCCCGCTGAGCGCCCGCTTGCCGCGCTGGGCCAGCTTGTCGTATCCGGCCGCCGCCCGTGCCCGGGCGGTGTGCACCGCGCCGGTGGCGCGGGTGGACAGGGCGCCCGCCGTGTCCTCGGCACGCCGGGCGAACCGGCCCGGCAGTTCCCGCAGCGCCTCGGTGGCGAGCATGCCGGCGCCCGCGGCCGCCTGCACGGGCTTGCGGTCAGCGAGCTTGCGCACCTCGGTCCGGACGTCAATGGTGGGACTCATCTGAGATGTCACCTTCCCGGCCTGCCGTCTGGCAGGCCCGTTATCTACTGGGCCGGCCCTTCCTGGCCGGCGTCTGCCAGTTCTGCCCTGTCGCCGTGGCCGGGGGCGGCCGTGGCTGAGGGCTGCCGGGAGTTGAGCGCGGTTTCCCGGCGGAACGATTCGTAAATGTCCAGCAGCACCTGCTTCTGGCGCTCGGCCAGCCCCGGGTCGGCCAGCACCGCGGCCCGCACCCCGGAATCCGGCCCGCGCTCGTCCAGGATTCCCGCCTGGACGTACAGCGCCTCGGCCGAAATCCGCAGCCCCTTCGCGATCTGCTGCAAAATCTCGGCGCTCGGCCGCCGCAGCCCCCGCTCGATCTGGCTGAGATACGGGTTGGACACCCCCGCCGCTGATGCGAGCTGGCGCAGCGAAATCTTCGCCTGCTCACGCTGCTCGCGGATGTACTCCCCGATCGAGCTGACCTTCACCGGGTTCACGCATGCAGTCAACCAGGTGCTGCTTGCAATTGCAAACGCAGCTGCAAGCACCCGGACGGCTATCGTTACCACGCGGCGGTTCCCAGGTCAGCGCGCTGCGCGGGCCACCCAGCCGCTTACATGCGGTGCCGGCAGGCAGCTGGCGGAAGCCGGGCAGCAAGCAGTGCCGGTGCCGTCCGGCCGGTCACCGGAAGGCCGCGCTGGCGGGCAGCACCGGCCGCACCTCCCCGACGACCAGGCCGCCGCCGTGCACCGGCACGGTGCCGATCCGGTCCAGCGCGGCGGCATCGGCACTGGCGCAGGCGTCCGCGCGCAACTCCCTGAGCAGCGCCACCGCCAGCGCGGGCAGCGCCCGTGCCGTCCCGTCCTCGATCTTGATCGCGGCGGCCCAGCCGTCGGCCAGCGCGAAGGCCAGCACGCCCTCGGCGCCTCCCTTCACCAGCAGGCCCGGCACCGCCCGCATGAGCGCGCTCTCCGGCCGGCTCGTCCCGGCGGTCCAGTCCGGATAGGCGCGCATCCCGTCGGCCACCTGCCGCTCGGCCGATCCCGCCACGGCGGTGATCATGCTCTGGTACGCGCGGGCCAGCCCGGTCAGCGACAGGGCGAACAGGGGTGCGCCGCAGCCGTCCACGCCCACCGAGGTCACCGGCTCCCCGGACAGGCGCTCCACTGTGCTCCGCAGCCGCCGCTGCAGCGGATGCCCCGGCTGCAGGTAGCTGGCGGTCGGCCAGCCGGCCGCAGCGCAGGTGGCGACCATGGCCGCGTGCTTGCCCGAGCAGTTCATGTGGATCGGGTCGGCCCGGCCGCCGTCGCGCAGGTACTGGTGCCGTACCTGGTCGTCCAGCGGCAGGCCCGGTGGGCAGCGCAGATCGTCCTCGGTCAGCCCCGCCGCGGCCAGCATGTCGCGCACGCCGGCGATGTGGAATGGCTCGCCCGCGTGACTTGCGGCGGCGAGCGCGACCAGCGGGCCGTCCAGCCGGAGCCCGGCCCGGAGCATCCCGGCGGCCTGCAGCGGCTTGCTGGCCGAGCGCGGGAACGCCGGCGTGGCTACCGCGCCTGCCGCCAGCGCCACCTCCCCGCCCGGGCCGAGCACCACCAGCGCACCCCGGTGGCGGGATTCGGCGAATCCCGACCGGATTACCTCGGCCAGCAGAACCGGATCGTCAGCGACGGCCGGTCACCCCCAGCAGGGTGCGGGCCTGGGCGGGCGTCAGCGGCGGCCGCTGCGCCAGTTCCGCCAGCGTGGCCGCGCGCTCGACCAGCTCCGCGTTGCCGGTGACCGGCCGGCCGCGGGCAAAGCTGGTGGTGTCCTCCATCCCGACCCGCAGATGGCCGCCTGCCGCCAGCGCGGCGAACATGACCGGCAGTGTGGTCCGGCCGATCCCGGTCGCTGACCAGCTCGCCCCGGCCGGCAGCGCCGAGACGGCCTGGACCAGGGTGGCGGCATCACCTGGCATGCCGCCCGGGACTCCCATCACCAGGTCGCAGTGCACGTGACCGCCATGCGGGGGGCCGAGGCCGGCCAGCAGCCGGTGCAGGGTGGCGACGTGGCCGAGGTCGAACAGCTCGAACTCCGGCACCACCCCGAGATCCTGAGTACGCGCGTACAGCTCGCAGATGAACGGCCAGGGATTGCTGAACACCTCGTCGCCGAAGTTGACCGTGCCGCAGGTGAGGGAGCACGCGTCGGGCGCGGCGTCGAGGACTGCCAGCCTGCTCTGGAAGCCATCGCTGACAGCACCGCCGGTGGACAGCTGCACGATCAGGTCGGTGCTCTCCCGCAGCGCGGTGACCGTGTCGGTGAGCCGCGCCAGGTCCAGCGTCGGCTGCGCGCCGGCGTCCCGGATGTGCACGTGGATGACCGCTGCACCGGCGGCCTGGCATTCCTTTGCGGTGGTCACCAGCTCGTCCAGGGTGACCGGCAGGGCCGGCACGTCGGCCTTGCTGGACTCGGCGCCGGTAGGCGCCACGGTGATGAGCGTGCCGTCGCGGGCGGTGACCGGGCGGGGCGGGGGGGCAGTGGCGGGCATGTTCGTCATGATCGGCAGAATGCCTCCGCCGGCGGCCCGCCGTCCAGCGGTGCCGGCTCAGATCGTGGGCTCACCGCTCCGGCCGGGCGGCCAGGCGGCCGGTCATACCGCCCCGAGCTGCCCGACCTGGTCGGCCCAGCCTGCCGTCCGCGGCTCCAGCCGGCGGGCGCCGGTGGCCTCGGCCGCCGGCGTGGTGGCCGGGCCGGTGGCCGGGGAGGCGCCAAGATGGGTGCGGGTGAAGTCCAGGGCCTCGGCCAGGTCGGCCAGCCTGGCCTCGCGGGTGCCCGCCCGGCGGGTATTCACCTCCAGCACGACCACGCCCGGGTAGCCGTCAGCGGCCAGCTTCGCCAGCAGCGGCGCGCACGGCTGGGCGCCGCGGCCGGGCACCAGGTGCTCATCGCGGTTCGTGCCGGTGCCGTCGGCCATATGCACGTGCACCAGCCGGTCGCCCAGGTCCCCGGCCATCGCCAGCGCGTCAGAACCGGACACGGCAGTGTGTGAGAGATCGAGGGTGACGTGCGGGAAGTCCATCAGCACCGGGTTCCAGTCCGGCGCGTACGGCGCCACTTCGGCTCCGCGGGCCCGCAGCGGGAACATGTTCTCCACCGCGAATACAACGTCGGTCTCATCGCGCATCCGGGCCAGGCCAGGCCCGAAGTCATGGGCATAGTCGCGCTGCCAGCGGAACGGCGGGTGAACCACTACCACCCGGGCGCCCAGCTTCTCGGCCATGTCTTTCGACCTGATCAGCTTCTGCCACGGCTCGCGTCCCCACACCCGCTGGCTGATGAGCAGGCAGGGCGCGTGGATGGCCAGCACCGGCACGCCGTGGTAGTCGGCGAGCCGCCGCAGCACGTCCACGTCCTGGCTGACGGCGTCGGCGGAGACCATGACCTCGATCCCGTCGTAGCCAAGGCGGGCGGCGGCCTCAAAGGCATCCGGTGCCCGGTCGGGGAAGACCGAGGCGGTGGACAGCGCGATCCGGGGCCGGATGGCCTTGGCGCCGCTCAACGTGACTCCCTCCCCCCCCAGCGGGCTGGGGCGTTTACGCTCGGCCAGCTTATGCGGCCCGGCGCACCACGCTGTGCATGACCGCGCCGGCTGGGGCCGGGCGTGCTGGCCGGGCCCGCGCGGGAGCGCGGGCTGAATCTGCTGCCAGGGCATTTGTCATACCTGGCCGCTACCGTACGGGGCATGGGGAAGTCCTCGGCTGCGTCGGCGTTCCGCTGTGCCGAGTGCGGCTGGCGCTCCGCCAAATGGTCGGGCCGCTGCGGCGAATGCCAGGCCTGGGGAACCGTTGCGGAGCTGGCCGCGCCAGCCATGGCCCGGTCCCGGCTCGGGCTGCCGGCGGCGCCTGCCGCCCCCGCCATCCCCATCACGGAGGTGGACGCGGGCGCGGCCAGCGCCCGGCCGACCGGGCTGGATGAGCTGGACCGGGTACTGGGCGGCGGGCTGGTCCCGGGCGCCGTGGTGCTGCTGGCCGGTGAGCCAGGGGTCGGCAAATCCACGCTGCTGCTGGAGGCCGGGGCACTGGCGTCGGAGACGGGCACCGTGCTGTACGTGACCGGCGAGGAGTCGGCGGCGCAGGTGCGGCTGCGGGCGGACCGGATTGGGGCGGTCGGCTCCCGCCTGTTCCTGGCCGCCGAGACAGAGCTATCGGCCGTGCTCGCCCAGGTGGACGCCGTCCAGCCGCAGTTGCTCATCGTCGACTCGGTGCAGACCATCACCGCGCCCGGGGTCGAGGGCACCCCGGGTGGGGTCACTCAGATCCGCGAGGTCACCGCGGCCCTGATGGCCGTGGCCAAGCAGCGCTCGCTGACCACGGTGCTGGTGGGGCACGTCACCAAGGACGGCTCGATTGCCGGCCCGCGGGCGCTGGAGCATGTGGTGGACGTGGTGCTGCAGTTCGACGGTGACCGGCACGCCCAGCTGCGGATGGTGCGCGCGCTGAAGAACAGGTTCGGGCCGACCGACGAGGTCGGCTGTTTCGAGCTCGGTGAGTACGGGCTGATCGGGCTGCCGGACCCGAGCGGCCTGTTCGTTTCGCAGCGGTCAGCGCCGGTGCCGGGAACCTGCATCACGGTGGCGCTGGAAGGCCGCCGCCCGCTGCTCGCCGAGGTGCAGACTCTGGTGGCCGCGACCACCCTGGACATCCCGCGCCGGGTCACCTCCGGCCTCGACTCCGCCCGGGTGGGCATGGTGATGGCGGTCCTGCAGCGCCGCGCCGAGGTCCTGATCGGCAAGCAGGATGTCTACGCGGCGACGGTGGGCGGGGTCCGGCTCACCGAGCCGTCGGTCGATCTGGCCATCGCGCTGGCCATGGCCAGCGCGGCCGCCAATGTGAGCATCTCCGGCTCGGTGGTGGCCATCGGAGAGGTCGGGCTGGCCGGCGAGGTGCGGCGGGTGCCCGGGGTGGCCCGCCGCCTCGCGGAAGCGGAGCGGATGGGTTTCCGGCGGGCGATCATCCCGGCCGGGTCAGCCGGCCTGCCCGGGCCGAACGGAATGCGTGACGACCGGGTGACCGGCCAGGGCACACTCGCCGAGATCCGGGAAGTGGCGGACGTGCAGATGGCGATCGCGGCCGCCCTGGCCAGCTGACCCGGACGGTCCTGGGCCAGCGCAGCCGGCGGCTGCCCCGCCCGGTGTGGGATGATCCGGAGGTCATGGCAACGGCAGCCCCCGGCCAGGTGGCGGCGATCCTGGACTGGTACCGGATACATGCCCGCGATCTGCCGTGGCGGCGGGCCAGCGCCACCCCGTGGGGAGTGCTGGTCAGTGAGTTCATGCTGCAGCAGACCCCGGTAGCCCGGGTACTGCCCGCGTACCAGGCCTGGCTCACCCGGTGGCCGGACCCGCCCGCGCTGGCCGCAGCCGCGCCCGCCGACGCGGTCCGGCAGTGGGGCCGGCTCGGCTACCCCCGCCGGGCGATCCGGCTGCACGCGGCCGCGCAGGTCATCAGTGAGCAGCACGGTGGGCAGGTCCCCAGCTCCATCGAGGCGCTGCACGAGCTGCCCGGCGTCGGCCCCTACACCGCCGCCGCGGTGGCCAGCTTCGCGTTCGGCCAGCGGCATCCAGTTCTGGACACCAACGTCCGCCGGGTGCTCGCCCGGATGCGGGCAGGCCAGCAATGGCCCGCCCGGGGCAGCACGGCGGCCGAGGTGGCGATGGCCCGGTCGCTGCTGCCGGACCGGCCGGAGCTAGCGGCCCGGTGGTCGGTCGCCGTCATGGAGCTGGGCGCCCTGGTCTGCTCCGCCGCCCGGCCACGCTGCGGCAGCTGCCCGGTGGCTGGCAGCTGCGCCTGGCGGCTGGCAGGCAGCCCGGACAGCCCGGGCCGCCGGGCAGGGCAGCCCTACCAGGGCACCGACCGGCAGTGCCGCGGGCTGCTGCTGGCTGTGCTGCGGGATGCGGACGGGCCGGTGGCCCCGGCCCAGCTCGATGCTGTCTGGCCGGACCATGGCCAGCGCGCCCGCGCGCTGGCCAGCCTGATCGCCGACGGCCTGGCGGCCGAACAGCCCGGCGGTTACTCATTGCCGGGTCCGTCCAGTTACCCGCCGGGCCAGGCCCGGGAACGCCGGTGACCCGGGCCCGCGAGGCCCGGGTCACCCGATCGCGTCCGGCTGGTCAGTCCTGCTGCTGCGTGCTCGCTGCGCTCTCGGCAGCGGCCAGCGCCGCGTCGGGCAGGGCCTCCGGCTTGGGCACACCCTTGAAGGTGAACTCCGCATCCTCACCCGAGCCGCTGACGTCGACCATGACGATCTGGCCTGCCTTGAGTTCGCCGAAGAGGATCTTCTCGGACAGCGCGTCCTCGATCGCCCGCTGGATCGTGCGGCGCAGCGGCCGGGCACCCAGCACCGGGTCATAGCCCCGCTGGGCAAGCAGCGCCTTGGCTGCCGGGCGCAGCTCCAGGCCCATGTCCCGGTCCTTGAGCCGCTCGTCCACCTTGGCGATCATCAGGTCCACGATGGTGACAATCTCGTCCTCGGTGAGCTGGTGGAACACAATGGTGTCGTCAACACGGTTGAGGAACTCGGGCCGGAAGTGGTGCTTCAGTTCCTCCTGCACCTTGGACTTCATCCGGTCGTAGGAGCCACGCGATTCACCCTGCCGGGCAAATCCCACAGAGACACCTTTCGAGATGTCCTTTGTGCCCAGGTTCGTGGTCATGATTATGACCGTGTTCTTGAAGTCCACCATCCGGCCCTGGGCGTCGGTCAGCCGCCCGTCTTCGAGGATCTGGAGCAGGGAGTTGAAGATGTCCGGGTGGGCCTTC
>Ga0306922_10000273_pt1 | contig 40999 bp, 31 predicted proteins | sample sta12Cox44000082_FD_203758 | JGI IMG/M metagenome (GOLD analysis project Ga0306922, IMG submission 203758) | Lab enrichment of tropical soil microbial communities from Luquillo Experimental Forest, Puerto Rico - statoxic.12C.oxic.44.000.082 (v2)... | ecosystem: Environmental > Terrestrial >... | reverse complement strand
GTGCAGGTCGAGGGCTCGGACCAAGCCAACTACTCCGTCACGCTTTGCAAGGCGGCGCGCCCGGGCAGCGATGCAGAGAATGTTCTGGCGCAAATCAAGCTGAATTTCTCGAACGGCGAATTGAGCGTGAGCGGACCGAGTTCGCGCCGGCAGTGGAGCGCGCACTTGCTGATCAAGGCGCCGCGCGGCGCCGCGATGGACTTGAACGTTCGCAACGGCCCGATGGGGTTGTTTGGGGTGGAGGGAACCCTGAAAGTGCAAGCCGTAAACGGTCCGGTGACGGTCGAGAAGTGTAAGGGCGACCTGACGGTGCGGGCGGAAAACGGCCCCATATCGCTCGCAGGAAACAGCGGAAAGCTGGACGTGCGGACGCAAAATGGACCGATCACGGTCGACCTGGAAGGAACGAACTGGACTGGAGCGGGCCTCGAAGCCCATGCGACGAATGGCCCGGTGACGCTGCACGTGCCGTCAGGCTATCAGTCCGGGGTGGTGCTGGAGTCGGACGGCCACGGACCGTTCAGCTGCGCCGCAAGCGTCTGCAGCGAAGGCCGCAAGACCTGGGATGACAACAACAAGCGGGTGGAGTTTGGCTCCGGACCGGCCTTGGTTCGTGTTTCCACCGTGAACGGACCGGTCAGCGTGAACTAGCCGTCAGTTTGAATGAACCCGTTCCCAGGGTGGCGGAACCTTTACCGACGCCATTCCCGCGGAAGTGGCGGCCTCGATTCCCATCGCGGTGTCTTCAAACACCAGGCACGCGCCAGGGGCCACACCGAGACGCGAAGCGGCGAGCAGGAAACCCTCAGGATGTGGTTTGCTCCGTTGGTAGTCGCCGGCGCAAACCAATGTATCGAATCTGTCGAGCAGACCGAGCCTGGTAAGAGAAGCGGTTACCGAGTCGAGCGCGCTGCCGGAAACGACTGCGAACGGAAGCTGACCATGTCTCGCTTCGATATGCTCCAGAACCTCGGGAACCGCTTTTAACTGCGGCAACAATCGGAAGTAGAGATTTTCCTTGCGCTGCGCGACCTGCGCGACGGGCATCCTGAGTCTGCGCTGGCGATTCAAGGTGGCCACAATTTCAACGATGGGCATACCGCCCCACTCATAAAAAAGCTTCTCGTCGAATTCACAATCCCACTCGCCGAGCGCTTGCTTCCAGGCCCTGTAGTGCAACGGCATGGAATCGGCAATCGTGCCGTCACAATCGAACAGGTAGGCGCTGAAATCGCCCCGCGGAGTCTTGAGCTTCACGTTGTCGAAATGCCCTCCCCTTCATTCTAATCCCGCAAGGACGCCGCCCGCGCCGCGCCCGATGGACGGTCGGATCGGATGCCGATAAGATTCAAGAGATGTTTCTCGAAGAGCGCACGGTGACGGCGGTATCGGCGGAAGAAGCGCAACGCTTTGCCGTCGAACGGTACGGCGTCAGAGCGTCGGCAACCGCCTTGCCCGGAGAATACGACTGCAATTTCCATTTGCTGGCAAGCGACGGCCGGGCCTTGGTACTGAAATGCATGCACCCGGCGCGCGAAGCAACGTTTATCGATATGCAGTGCGCCGCTCTCGCGCATCTTCGCGACAACGCCTCCGACTTGCCGCTGCCCCGCGTTCAGAGCACGACTGAAGGCTTGCCGTTTACTGAGGTCACCAACTCCGCCGGTCAGAGGCGCCTGGTCTGGATGCTGAGCTTCCTTGCTGGCGTCACTCTCGAGAAAGCCAACCCACATTCCTCGGAATTGTTGGAAGACCTGGGCAGATTTCTGGGCGAACTGGACCGGGCGCTGGCGACGTTCCGCCATCCGGCGATTTATCGCGAGCTGAAGTGGGATCTAGCGCGCGGGGGTTGGATTCGCAGCCAGCTGCACAACATAGAAGAGCCGTCGCGGCGCGCGCTGGTCGAGTATTTTATTTCCTTGTACGGGCGGGAAGTCGAGTCGCGGCGAACCGATCTGCGCGCCGGGCCAATCTATGGCGACGCGAACGATCACAACGTTCTGGTAACCCCGCCCTGGCCCCAGCCCCGAAGGGTGGCCGGCGTCATCGATTTTGGCGACATGCATTACGGCTGGATCGCCAGCGAGCCCGCGATTGCGGCGGCTTATGCGCTGCTCGGTAAGGACGACGCGCTCTGCGCCGCACGCGACATGGTACGCGGATTTCACGCGGCATTTCCTCTAACCGAGCCGGAAATCGCCGCCCTCTTTCCCCTGGTCGGGATGCGCCTGGCGGTAAGCGTGGTGAACTCCGCCGCGCGGAAAAAGCAGAAACCCGGCGATCCCTACGTAACGGTTACAGAAAACCAGGCGTGGATTGCGCTCGACCGGCTGGCGACGATCCATCCGCGATTCGCTCATTATGCGCTTCGCGACGCTTGCGGGCTTACGGCGACTCCCAAGGCGGAAAACGTCACCAACTTTCTAAAAAAACAGTGCGAGTCGGGCCCGCGCGTGGTCGAGGCCGATCTGCGAACCGCACCGCTCCACGTGTTTGACTTGAGTGCGGGAAGCACGTTCCTGGGAGCCGATCCCGGCAACGCGGAAACCCATACCCTCACGCGGGCCATTTTTGCGCGGATGGAGCGCGAGCGGGTGGCGATCGCGGTCGGCCGGTACAACGAAGCGCGATTGCTTTACACCACGTCGCAGTACGCCGGGGACCAAGCCCATCCGACCGAACGGCGAACCATCCACTTGGGGATTGATCTGTTTGTTGTGCCGGGCAGCGCAATTTGCGCGCCTATCGATGGCGTCGTGCACCTGCTCGCGGAAAACCCGGCCGCACTCGACTACGGTCCGCTGGTCGTCCTCCGGCACGAAACCGCGGAGGGCGAGGAATTCTTTACCCTCTATGGTCACCTCTCGCGCGCCACGTTGCGCGAATTGAAGCCCGGCCAGGCCATCGCGCGCGGGGAGGTCTTCGCAACCGTCGGAACCGTCAATGAGAATGGCGGCTGGCCGCCACATGTGCATTTTCAGGTCATCTTGGACCTGCTGGAGCGGGGCGCGGAGTTTCCCGGAGTGGCGCGGCCTTCCGAACGCTCGATCTGGACGGGGTTGTCGCCCGATCCGAACCTGCTGCTGGGAATCCCAAAGGAAAAGAGCGCCCCGATGGAGGCTACGGCAGAGGAGACCATGCCGCGCCGACGCCAACTGCTCGGCGGCAATCTGAGCGTTTCCTATCGCCGCCCGCTCAAGATCGTGCGCGGCTGGCGCCAGCACTTATACGACCAAGCGGGCCGAGCGTATCTGGATGTCTACAACAACGTGCCGCTGGTCGGGCATTCCCATCCGCGCGTGGTGCGCGCCGCGCAGGAACAGCTGGCGCTGTTGAACACCAACACGCGTTATTTGCACGAGAACATTTTGCGGTATGCGGAACGGCTCACGCGGCTTCTCCCCGACCCGCTCCGGGTCTGCTACATCGTGAATTCCGGAAGCGAAGCCAACGAACTGGCGCTGCGCCTGGCGCGCGCTACAACGCAATGCGATGACACGATCGTCCTCGAACACGCCTACCACGGGCACACCGGCACGCTGATTGACGTCAGCCCCTATAAGTTCTACGGCCCCGGCGGAAACGGCAAAAAGCCGTGGGTGCACGTGGCTCCGCTGGCGGACGACTACCGCGGTGTCTATCGCCGCGGTGAAGCGGAGCTCGGCGCGAAATACGCGGCAGCTGTCGGCGAGATTTGTCGGAAACTGCAATCCCAAGGCAAGCGCCCTACCTACCTCGCGGAGACGCTGCCGAGCGTCGGCGGGCAAATCGTTTTTCCGGCAAATTATCTGGCCGAAGTCTATCGCCACGTTCGCGCAGCCGGCGGAGTCTCGATCGCCGACGAAGTGCAGGTCGGCTTCGGCCGGCTGGGCACCCATTTCTGGGGATTTGAGACGCAGGGCGTCGTGCCCGACGTCGTCGTTCTCGGCAAGCCCATCGGAAACGCATTCCCCCTGGCCGCCGTCATCACAACCCGCGAAATAGCGCGGGCGTTTGACAACGGCATGGAATTCTTCAGCACGTTCGGCGGAAATCCGGTTTCCTGCGCCGTGGGGCTTGCGGTTCTCGATGTACTGCAAGAGGAGTGCCTGCAGGCAAACGCCCTTCGCATCGGCGGCCGGCTCGGCGACGAGTTCAAGCGCCTTGCGCAGCGGCATCCGCTGATCGGGGACGTGCGCGGATCAGGCCTATTCTTTGGCCTCGATCTGGTCCGATCCCGCGAAACGCGCCAAGCGGCGCCGGATCAAGCCTCCTACGTCGTCAACCGTCTGCGCGAGGCAGGAATCCTCACCGGCACCGACGGCCCGCACCACAACGTGATCAAGCTGCGTCCCCCGCTCATCTTTTCCGACTCCGACGCCGCCTATTTCTGCCGGACACTCGAGCAAGTCTTGTGCGAGGATCCCGCCCAGCCCGCTTGACCGGCAACTCTCCCCAACTGAGTCGTGTGGCTTCAGGATGTAGGCCGCGGCCCCCGAGCCTTGCCGCCGGCCCCGACCGATTAACGACATCAGAGAAAACACCGGCTTGAACTCCAGCGACGTTCCCGCTACGCTTTTTAATGTGGACAGGAAGGGATTTGGTCCGGCAGCTCCGGGCAACCTTGGGGCAAGGTGCTTTTCCGCCACAAACCGCTTTTGCAGGCTTCGCTTGTAGCCCGTATATTAAGGTGGGTGTTCGGCACGCATCGCGCGTGATGCTTTGCGAGTAGGACAAAAGCGAATTCGCAAACTTGCTGAATTTAAAGGATTTACCGCAACGCGAAACCGGCCTTTGAAACATTCTGGCCGTTTCGTGCATCTTCCTCTGCGTTAGCGAGAAGGACACACGCCTCGCCGCGAAGCCTTCCAGCACAGAGATCCGGGGTTACAACAGCAACATGGCTCGTTCGCTCGTCATCGTCGAATCGCCGGCTAAGGCGAAAACGATCAACAAGTACTTGGGAAGCGGGTACACCGTCAAAGCTTCCATCGGGCACGTCCTCGACCTGCCGAAAAAGACCATAGGCATCCGCCTGCCCGACGAACCGGAAGAGACAAACGGCGCGCCAAAGAAAAAGGCCCGCGGCAAGAGGGGCAAGAAAGGCAAAGTTCGTCCGATCCGCAAGCCGGTAACGCTTGACGACGACAAGATCTTCGAGCCCACCCTGCAGGTCATCCACGGCAAGAGCAAGGTTCTCAACGATCTCCGCAAAGCCGCGAACTCGGCCGATGCGGTTTACCTGGCCGGCGACCCGGACCGCGAAGGGGAGGCCATATCCGCGCACCTGGCGATGGTGCTGGCCAAGCCGTCCAAGTATCCGGAGCAGGAAGCCAGCGCGCCGCGATGGAAAAAGAAGAAGCCCGAGGTTGAAGGGGAAAAGGATAAGAAGGAAAAATCGGAACCCAAGAAAGAGATTCCGCCGACCGACCCCAAGAAGATTTTCCGGGTCACGTTCAATGAAATTACGCCCAAGGCGATTCGCGCCGCTTTCGACCACCCGCGTCAGGTGGACGCGAATCTGGTGGACGCGCAGCAGGCGCGCCGCGTGCTCGATCGCATCGTGGGCTACAAGATCTCGCCCTTGCTCTGGAACAAAGTGCGCCGCGGTCTTTCCGCGGGCCGCGTGCAGTCGGTGGCACTGCGTTTGATCGTCGAACGCGAACAGGAGATCCGCGCCTTCGTCCCGCAGGAGTATTGGTCGATTCACGCCATGATGGACGCGGGCCAGCCGCCGATTTTCGAAGCGAAGCTCGTAAAGTACAAGGGCGAAGACGTCGAGATCAAGAATCAGGAAGGCGCTGAAGCCGTCCTGGCTGCGGTGAAGAAGGCCAAATGGCAGGTCGCTTCCGTCACGCAGCGAGAAAAAAGGCGCAATCCGCCGCCGCCTTTCACCACTTCGAAGCTGCAGCAGGCGGCTTACAACCGCCTGCGCTATACCGCCAAGCGCACCATGGGCATCGCGCAGCGCCTGTATGAAGGCGTCGAGCTCGGACCTGAGGGTTCGGTCGCGCTCATCACCTACATGCGCACCGATTCGGTCAACGTTTCGCAGGATGCGCTGGCGCAGGTGCGCGAGCTGATTCCGGAACGCTTCGGCTCGAACTATCTGCCGGAAAAGCCGAACTACTACAAGTCCAAGAAAGATGCGCAGGAAGCGCACGAAGCGGTCCGCCCGACCGACGTTTCGCGCACGCCGGAAGACGTGCGCAAGTATCTCGACGACGACCTCTTCAAGCTCTATCAGCTGATCTGGCAGCGCTTTGTCGCGTCGCAGATGCTGCCGGCCGTCCTTGACCAAACCTCCATCGAGATTACTGCGGGCGGCTACACGTTCCGCGCTACCGGCTCGGTGCAGAAGTTCGACGGCTATCTGCGCGTCTACCAGATGCCCGTCGCGAACGCGGACCGCGAAGACGAAGAAAAGGGCGACGAGGGCGAGGGCAATGCCCTGCCGCGCGTCGAGGAGGGCCAGGCGCTGAAGCTCAGCGACATTCGCCCCGAACAACACTTCACCGAGCCGCCACCGCGTTACACCGAGGCGACGCTGGTGAAAGAGCTCGAGGAAAAAGGCATTGGCCGCCCGTCCACGTACGCCTCGATTATTTCCACCATCGTCGAACGCGAGTACGTCAAGAAGGATCAGGGCCGCTTTACTCCGACCATGCTGGGCGACCGCGTCAGCGGCTTGCTGGTGAAGAGTTTCGAGGACGTCTTCGATGTGACTTTCACGGCGCGCCTCGAAGAAGAGCTCGACGAAATCGAGGAAGGCAAGCTCCACTGGCGCGAGGCCGTCAAGGAGTTCTGGGAAAAGTTCATCGTCGATCTCGACCGTGCCGACGAGGAGATGCTTTCCTACAAGGCCGGCATACCCACCGGCAGAACCTGCGAGAAGTGCGGCAAGGGCGAACTGCTCGAACGCATCAGCCGGCACGGATTCTTCTTGGGCTGCTCGCGTTATCCGGAATGCGACTTCATACAGGATCTTTCGCCCGAAGTTGCCGAAGGCGACGCCGAGAACACGACCGAGTATTGCGAGAACTGCGGCAAAGAAATGGCCGTCAAGCGCGGCCGCTTCGGAACCTTCCTGGCTTGCACCGGTTATCCCGACTGCAAGACCACGCGCCGCCTGGTGCAGGGCACTCGCATCGCTCTGCAGCCGGACGAGCCCCTCGACGAGAAGTGTCCGACCTGCGGCGAAGGGCTGGTCAAAAAGCACGGTCGCTACGGTGAATTTATCGGCTGCTCGGGGTATCCAAAATGTAAGTACACCCGGCCGATTACCCTCGGCATCAAATGCCCCAAGTGCCAGCAAGGCGAATTTGTGCGCCGCGGAAGCGTCGGCCGGGGCGGCCGCGCGCGCATCTTCTATGGCTGCTCGCGCTATCCCGATTGCGATTTCACGACGCCCAGCATGCCCATCGCCGAACCGTGTCCCAAATGCGGCGCCGACTTCATCGTTGAGAAAAATTCCAAGATCGGCAAGGTTCGGGCGTGCATAAAGGAAGGCTGCGACTGGGAAAAATTGGTCGACGAAGCGAAACCCGCGGAAATCGCCGAGCCCGTGGGCAGTAAGGCCTGAGTGCTTTCGATCGACCGCCGAAAGTACAGAGACGACGCCCGGTCCTGCTCGCGTCTGCGCCTTCCATCAGCAATAGCCTGGCCGGGCCGGGAGCCGAGCAGCGAAAATGAAGCAGGCGATTCAGAAGTATCTTGAATATCTTCGCTCGGTGCGGAATTCCTCGCCGCATACCGTCCTGAACTACGGAAAGGATCTCGAGCAGTTTGTCAGTTATCTGTCGCCGCCGGGCACACCGGCTCCGGCAGTCCCGCTCGTCACCCACCAGATCATTCGCGAATATGTCGGGCACCTACACTCCCAGAAGCTGCAAAAGAGTTCGATCGCCCGCAAGCTGGCCTCGCTGCGCTCCTTTTTCAAGTTTTGCGTGCGTGAAAGCATGCTGAAGGAAAATCCCGCTCGCCTGGTCCCCACCCCCAAGCTGCCAAAACGCATTCCTTCGGTCGTCTCGGCGGAAGAAATGAATGGCTTCCTGAATCAGCTGGCGGCCGTGCCGGCTCGGGCCGGAAAACAGCCGCTTGAAGCGGCACCAATCCGCCCTGGCGGGCGCCGCTTTCCCGACGCGGAGACGCTGCTTTTGCGGCGCGATCGCGCGTTGCTCGAACTGCTCTACGCCGCCGGCCTGCGCGTCAGCGAACTCACCGGGCTCAATCTTGCCGACATGGACCGCCGCGAGAAAATGCTGCGCGTTCGCGGCAAGGGCAACAAGGAACGCATCGTACCCTACGGCGGGAAAGCCCAGGACGCGCTCGAGGCCTACTGGCCGGTCCGCGAGCAGCTGCTCCTGGCGGCCAGTACGAGCCCGGGACCTAAAGGGCCGCTTCACAGCGAAGCCGTCTTTCTGAATTATGCCGGGCGCCGCTTGACGCAGCGCTCGGTCGGCCGCATCGTCAAGAAATACGTTCGCCTGGCCAACATCAACTGGGACCTGCACCCGCACTCGCTCCGCCACGCTTTTGCGACGCATCTGCTCGCCGACGGCGCCGACCTGCGCGCCATTCAGGAGCTCCTCGGCCACCAGTCCCTTTCCACCACGCAGAAGTACACCCACGCCTCCATCCGCCAGCTGATGGATATTTACGACAAGGCCCATCCCCACGCCTGAGCGGCAAAGTTTTGCGCCGCTGGGCGCCGGCCCGTTTTCCGCCCAGCGGTCTGGTAATTTATGCTGTTTTATCGATTGCGGAGGTTCTCCTATTTCCTTCCGTTCCCTTCTGTGCGCTTTCTGTACTCTCGCGGGCGTTTGCGTCTTTCCGACTGCCGCGCGCGCCCAGGACAACTACGAAATCCAGGTCTATCCCTACGACACCGTCGAACCCGGCCGCACCATGGTCGAACTGCACAGCAATTTCACGTTTCAGGGCTCGAAATCCGCGCAGGACGGAGTATTCCCCACCAACCACGAGCTTCACGAAACGGTCGAAATCACCCACGGCTTCCGGGATTGGTTGGAGGTCGGCTTCTATATTTTCACGGCGGAAAAGAACGGCCGCGGCATAGACTGGGTCGGCGACCACATTCGCCCGCGCGTCCGCATCCCTCCTAAATGGAAATGGCCGGTCGGGCTCAGTCTCTCGAACGAAGTCGGCTATCAGCGGCGCCAGTATTCCGCGGATACCTGGACCTGGGAGATGCGGCCCATCATCGATAAGCAATTGGGCCGGTGGTATTTCTCATTCAACCCCACTTTCGACAAATCCATCCATGGCTTATCTGAAAATGAGGGATTCGTTTTTGCTCCGAATTTCAAATTTAGCTATGACTTCACGAGGAAGATTACGGGCGGTTTTGAATACTACGGTTCACTCGGCCCGGCCACGGATTTCGCGCCCGTCTCCGAGCAAGAGCAGCAGATTGTGCCCGCGATCGATCTCAACCTTTCGCCCAAGTGGGAAGTGAATTTCGGCGTGGGAGTTGGCGTTACCCGCTCGACCGACCATCTGATTGCAAAGATGATCCTTGGCTACCGCTTCAACTTTTGAGCCGTCTTAGAAAATAAGCGTTACACTGCTGTCCTTTGTGCTCTTATCTTTTTTTCTTGAGGTACTCATGCCGCGCGCGTTTTCCATTCTGGTCTTGACTCTCGCTTCTCTGCTCGCTTTCAGCTTAGCCTTCGCGCGGCCCGCTCTTTCCGATTCGTGGGATCAGCTGGCCGACGACTTCATTAACCAGTACCTGGCCTTCAGCCCTGCCGCGTCGACGCAGCTCGGCGTCCATCAGCACGACGCCGAGTTGGAAGACTACTCCGCGGCTTCGCTGGCAAAGCAAGTCGCCTGGTTCCAGGAGTGCGAAAAGCGCGTACTGGCTTTTGATCCGGGATCGCTCAACGCCATAAATGCGGCGGACCGGGAAATTCTTCTGAACCAGATTCGCGCCAATCTTCTGGAACTGCAGGTCGTCAGGACGTTCGCCAAAGATCCCGACATCTATTCGAGTGGAGCGGCCGGCAGCGTCTATGTGATCATGAGCCGCAAATTCGCGCCCGCCGACGAACGCCTCCGTTCGGTGATAGCGCGTGAGAAGCAGTTCCCCCGTTTCTTTGCGGATGCTCGCGCCAATTTGCAAGGCGTGCCCCGCATCTACACCGAAATTGCCCTCGAACAGCTTCCGGGCACCATCGGCTTTTTCGAGAAAGAGGTGCCGGCCGCGTTCGCCGACGCCGCCGATCCCGCAGTCAAATCCGCTTTCGCTGAATCGAACGCGACCGCGATCAAGATGCTTCGCGAATACGAGGCCTGGCTCAAATCCGACTTGCTGCCCCGCGCGAACGGCGATTTCCGGATCGGGGCGGACACCTTCTCCAAAAAGCTCCTCTATGAAGACATGGTCTCCACGCCGCTCGACCGCTTGCTCGAAATCGGCATGGCCGACCTGCGCAAGAACCAGTCCGAGTTTCAGCGGGTGGCCAAAGAAGTCGATCCCGCTAAGTCGCCCGCTGAAGTCCTCGCGCAACTGCAGTCCATGCATCCGGCCCCGGGCGAAGTCATGCAGAGCTTCCGCAATACCTTCGACGGACTCACGGCCTTCATCAACTCCCGCCACATCATCGGCCTACCTGGCAACGGCAAGCCCACTCTGCAGGAGACGCCGCCGTTCGAGCGCGCCACCACCACTGCTTCCATGGACACTCCGGGGCCGTTTGAAAAAGTGGCCACCGAAGCCTACTTCAACGTCACTCTCCCTCGACCCGGCGATTCGCCGGAAGACGTCGCCGGCATCATGGCCGGCCTCAACGTCGGCACCATCATCAGCACATCGATCCATGAGGTCTTCCCCGGACACTTCACGCAGTACCTGTGGGAAAAGCGTGCCCCGACGAAATTGCGCATGCTTCTGTCCGCCAACACCAACGTGGAGGGCTGGGCCCACTACAGCGAGCAAATGATGCTCGATGAAGGCTATGCACAGCCGGGCGCCGGGGCCAAGGATCTACGCGAGTCGCGCCTGATTCGCCTCGGCCAGCTGCAGGACGCACTACTCCGCGACGCCCGGTTCGTGGCCGGCATCCAGATGCACCGCGGTCAATTTACGCTCGACCAGTCGCGCGAATTCTTCGTCAAGGAAGGCTTTCAGTCGCCAAAGATCGCCGACATCGAAACCAAGCGTGGCACCTCGGACCCTACTTACCTCTACTACACGCTCGGCAAGTTGCAGATCCTCAAGCTCCGCGAAGACCTGCGGAAGAAGCAGGGGAGCGCGTTCTCCCTCGGCAAGTTCCACGACGACTTCATGTCCCAGGGCTACCCGCCTATCGCCATCGTCCGCCGTGCCCTGCTTGGCGACTCCTCCCCGACGCTTTGAGGGAGGCCTGGTGAACTTTCGTTGACCGATCCGCAGCCAGACCTGTATAATTGGGGTTTGTCTTTAGCTCTTGGAGGAGTGATGTACGCCGTCATCAAGTCCGGGGGAAAGCAGTATCGTGTCGCTCCCGGCGACACCATTCGTGTGGAACGGGTTTCCGGTGAAGTGGGCGAACAGGTCAGGTTCGGGACCGTTTTGGCCGTGCACACCGACGACAAGAAGGTTTTGGTTGGCGCCGACGCCTCGAAGGCCAGCGTGACCGGCAAGATCGTCCGCCAGGGCCGCAGCCCCAAGGTCACCGTGCTGAAGTATAAGAAGACCAACCAGTATAAGATTCAGCGCGGTCACCGTCAGAACTTCACCGCCGTCGAAGTCAGCGACATCAAGCTGTAAGTAAGTTTTAGTACCCGGTCTTTTGGTAGCAAGGACTCGAGTTTGTGCGGCGGTTTTAGCGAACCACGCGCCGGGCCGCTCGGCCGGGCCCGATCCGCTGAACTGATTTCAGAAAAAGGAACTAGCAATGGCACACAAAAAAGGCGGTGGCTCCTCAACAAACGGCCGCGACTCTCACGGCCAGCGGCTCGGCGTAAAGCGCTTCGGCGGACAATTGGTCAATGCCGGCACGATTCTGGTTCGCCAGCGCGGCACGAAGCACCAGGCCGGCGAGAACGTCGGTCAAGGCAAAGACGACACACTGTTTGCGCTGGTCACCGGCCACGTCAAGTTTGAAGACCGTGGCCGCCGCGGCCGCTTTATCAGCATCACTCCCGCCGAAGCCAAAGCCGCCGACTAAGTTTCCGCGTTCAGCAGAGGCCTAGGCGTTCCCAGGTTGGCGTTGCGGGCTGGGCCTTGCCTTTCTCCCACTCCCGCTAGAACCGCGATGCTGCGGCGTTTCCTGATAGGATTTCCCTGTGTTTGTAGATGAAGCCAAGATCTTCGTGAAAGGCGGCGACGGCGGCAACGGCTGCGTCGCGTTTCGCCGCGAAAAATACGTTCCGCGCGGCGGACCGTCCGGCGGCGATGGCGGCAACGGCGGCTCCATCTTTCTCGAAGCGAATCCCAACGACAATACGCTGCTGCGCTATCGCTACAACCGCGAATTTAAAGCCGATCGCGGCCGCCACGGGGAAGGTTCAAACTGTACGGGCCATTCCGGCCAGGACATGATTCTGCAGGTTCCGGTCGGCACGCTCGCCTATGACGAACAGTCCGGCGAAACCATGGCTGATCTGGCGACCGCGGGCCAGCGAGTGATGGTTGCGCACGGCGGACGCGGCGGACGCGGCAACCAGCATTTTGCGAAGCCATGGCACCAGGCCCCGCGCGAACACGAAGACGGCCAGCCCGGCGAGGAGCGCCATCTGCGCCTGGAACTGAAACTGCTCGCCGACGTCGGCCTGGTCGGATTTCCGAATGCCGGAAAATCGACGCTGATCTCCGTGATTTCCGCGGCGCGCCCCAAAATCGCGAACTATCCGTTTACCACGCTGGAGCCGAATCTCGGTGTTGTAAACGCCGACGGCGGTTCGGGCGGCGAAGGCCGTGAACTGGGCCGCACCTTTGTGGTGGCGGATTTGCCGGGACTCATCGAAGGCGCGCACCAAGGCGCGGGGCTCGGCACTCGTTTTCTCCGCCACGTCGAACGCACGCGACTGCTGGTGCACCTGATCGATACCAGCGATTTCACCGACGCCGATCCGGTGCGGGCGTTTGCCATTATCAATAACGAGCTTTTAGCCTTCAGCCGCGAGCTCGGCGAAAAACCGATGATCGTGGCGGCCAGCAAGCTCGACGCCACTTCGGATCGCACGCGGCTCGAAGAACTCAGAGATTTCTGCGCGCAGCGCGATCTGCCATTCCACGCCATCTCCGCGGCGACCGGAGAAGGCGTCCGCGACCTGGTGCTGGCCATCGCCAGTAGGCTCGAGAAAATCCCGAAGCCCGCGGCGCCTGACACCGACGCGCCCGATTCGGTCCCGAGCGCGGTGAACAATTCTTAGAGTTTTCTCGTAAAACGCTGTGTTAGTATTCAAGTTTCGGCTTGGCACCTATTCCACAACGAATATCAATCCATGGGGAGCGCGGCGCGATCAGAAGGGCCAGGATGCGCCGGCCGAGGTGCGCTGCATTGCTGGCCGCAGCATTTTCTTTGGCCTCGGGCCCTTCGCCTGCCCGCTCCGAACAAGATGGCTCTACGGCCTCGGTGGTGGTGCAACCCGGAGCGCCGGGCCAGCCGACCAAGATTCTGCCGCCTTCAAGCAAAGCGAAGTTGCCGCCGCTATCGCCGGCCGACGTGGAATTCATGCAGGGCATGATCATGCACCATGGCCAGGCCATCGAGATGACCGCGCTCATTCCATCGCGCACCGAAAGCAAGGAACTGCGTTCGCTCGGAGCGCGCATCAGCCGCTCGCAAGACGATGAAATCAGGTTCATGAAACGCTGGCTGGCGGTGCGGGGACAGTCTCCTTCGATGTCGATGCCGGAGAACATGGGGAAGATGTCTCACGCAGATTCGTCGCATCAAGCGGCGGATTCCGTGCCGCTCATGCCCGGAATGCTTACGGCGGAGCAGATGGACGCGCTGCGCAAGGCGACCGACGCCGACTTCGATCGTCTGTTCTTAACCGGGATGATTCAGCATCACCAGGGCGCGTTGACCATGGTAAAGGATCTGTTCGCTACGGCCGGAGCCGGACAGGACGCGGAAATTTTCGGCTTTGCCACCGACGTCGACACCGGGCAGCGCGCCGAAATCAAGATCATGCAGGCCCTGCTGGAAACCGGGTTTGCCAAGAAGGGTTTGGGAGAGAAACGATGAACCGAGTCACCGTCTCAGTTTTCCGTCTGGCGTTGCTAGCCATGTTCTTGCTTTCAGGCGTGAGGCAAGTGCGCGCCCAGGATTCAGGGGCCGCGCAGTCCAAGCAGGATTCGGCGAAGCAGGACGGCGCCAAACCCGAGAGCGGGAAGGCCGACGCGGCCAAGAAAGAAGAGGGCGAGGAAGAAGCCAATCCGTTCGCTCCCAAGCCCGCTCCGCCGCTGCCTGCCGGAATGACCGGCTCCGACCCCAACGATCCGCGCGCCAAGCTGACGCCCGGACTCTACGACGCGGGCGAAACTTCGATGGGGCTCAAGCACTTGCTGCTTTTCAAGAAGCCCGATGCCTTCCAACTCGGCACGTCGGAAGCCGATGATCCCAAAGTGCAGAAGATGATCGCGCAGCTGGGCATCGGCTCCGCCGCGAAAATGGCGAAGCCCCTGCAACTTGTGATTGCCCAGCTCGCGTTTGCCAACTCCGATCTGGCGTTTGAGGGCAACCGTCTCTTTCAGGGAAATTTCTACGGCCTCAACGTCTACGACATCTCGAATCCGGCCAAGGCCTCGCTATTGACGACCATGGTTTGCCCGGGCGGCCAGAACGACGTTTCCGTTTATAAGAACCTTCTCTTCATGTCGGTCGAGATGCCCAACGGCCGCCTGGACTGCGGTATCGAAGGCTTTCCGCCCAATCCGCCGCCGGCCGCGGGGGAAGAAAAGCAGCGCCGCTTGCCCGCTGCGCAAAAAGAGCGTTTTCGCGGCGTGCGCATCTTCGATATTTCGGACATCAGGAACCCGAAGCAGGTAGCCGCGGTACAGACCTGCCGGGGTTCGCACACGCACACGCTGGTGACCGATCCGAACGACAAGGAGAACGTCTATATCTACGTGTCCGGCACCTCGTTTGTGCGGCAGGCGGAAGAGCTCGGCGGCTGTTCGGGAGAAAAGCCGGACAAGGATCCCAACACGGCGCTGTTTCGCATCGATGTGATCAAGGTGCCGGTCGGCGCGCCCCAGGATGCCAAGATCGTTTCTACGCCCCGGCTGTTCATCGATCCGCGCACCGGCGCGCTCAACGGGCTGAATAACGGCGGGCAGACTCATGGGAAGGCCGATGACAAGCCGGAAGACACCGATCAATGTCATGACATCACCGTGTACTCGGCGATCGGATTGGCGGCAGGCGCGTGCTCCGGAAACGGAATCGTGCTTGACATAAAGGACCCGGTGCATCCCAAGCGCGTGGACGCGGTAAACGATCCGAACTACGCCTACTGGCATTCCGCGTCGTTTTCAAACAGCGGCGACAAAGTGGTGTTCACCGACGAATGGGGCGGCGGATTGGGGGCGCGCTGCCGCCAGAACGATCCCAACAAATGGGGCGCGGACGCCATCTTCCGACTGAAGGACGAGAAGTTGAGCTTTGCCGGCTATTACAAGATGCCGGCCGCGCAAGCCGACACCGCGAACTGCGTGGCGCACAACGGCTCGCTGGTTCCGGTGCCCGGCCGCGACATTGAGGTGCAAGCCTGGTATCAGGGTGGTGTTTCCGTAATGGACTTCACGGATCCGGCGCATCCGTTCGAAATTGCCTACTTCGACCGCGGGCCGATCGATCCCAAAATGCTGATCCTCGGCGGCCAATGGTCCGCCTACTGGTACAACGGCTACGTCTACGGTTCGGAGATTGCGCGCGGCCTGGACGTTTTCGAACTGACGCCCACGAAATTTCTGACGCAGAACGAAATCGACGCGGCGAGGGCGGTCCAGGTCGCCGAACTGAACGTGCAGAACCAGCAAAAGCTCGAGTGGCCGGCCACACTGGTGGTGGCCAAGGCCTACCTGGATCAGATCGAGCGGTCGCAAGCTCTGCCCACCAAGAAAATCGCGGACCTGCGCAAAGCCATCGAGGCCGCAGAAGCTTCGCACATGAACAAGGGCAAAGTGAAAAAGCTGTCCGGCATGGCTCCGTCGCTAGATCAGAGCGCCGCGGCAGCCAGCCCGACCGATGCCGCGAGGTTGCACGCGCTGGCCGAAGTCCTGAGGCGTCCGTCAGCTTAACGCGCCGGCCGAGTGCGTCGACTGCGCATCAAATTCCGCGGAGGCTTGCAGATCGCCTATGGCCGAGTCGGTTTCCGCGCCGAGGATCAAGCTGAAGCTAGCCAGATAGATCCACAGCATCATGACAATAAAGCCGGTCAGCGTTCCATAGACGTGCGCAATTTCCGACGTATGTCTCATATAAAAGTTGAACCCGCTGGTGATGACGCTAAGGCAGAGCACCGACAAGATCATGCCGGGCGTGACCTTGTGTCTTTCTTTCGGGCGAGCCGGAAGAAAATGGTTGATCAGGTACACGCTCGCGCTCAACATCAGCAAGCTCGTCAGCCCGCGGAAAACCATGGGTAGGAGCTTCGATTCGGGAACGTAGCTTATCTTTCCCAAAAGCAGCGCCAGGAGAGTCTCACCTGCGGTCCAGATGCCGAACCAGGCGATCAGCAGACACGCCGCCACGAAGGTTGCGGCAAGGGCGAACAGCCTGCGTTTGAAATAGTTGCGCGTCTCGCGAAGCGAATAGGCGCGGGTCAAGGCTTCCATCAAGCTCATGAAGCCCGTGGAAGCGCTCCACACGGTGAGAATCAGACCAAAGGAAAAAAAGCCGCGATAACCCTTCGACAGCCCCAGCATGATCATCAACAGAGTGTCCTGCGTGCGGACGGGAAAATAAGCGCTCAGCCACCGGGCAAAAGTCAGCCAGCCGGCGTTGGTAGGCGCCCAGCCGAGAAGAGCCGCTATCATCAGAAAGAACGGAAACATGGACAGCACAAAGTAGAACGACACCTGTGCGGCGCCATTGAGGGACTCGTTGCTGTAGCAGCGAACGAGGACGCGCTTTACGAGCAGCGCCACCGCCTGGCCTCTGCTTGTTCCGCGGACAACCGTCCGTTGTGCGGTTAGGGCGTTCATCGGCGCTGTGCTGGGCGAGAAAAAAGCCGGGAGTGATCATGGTGGCAGCAGGAGGAAACAGGTCAATCGGTGTTTTGGTGTATCCCGCAGACGGTGTCATCGCGCGAGGCCAGAAGCGGAGTCCTGCCGTGCGCCGGGCGCACCCGTGCCGACAGGCCACGTATAATAGGGTGGTTCGGGCTCGCTTCCAGGATTCTAGCCTTGCTACGTCTTTCGTACTTATGCTGCGGACGGAACTCTCTTTTCACGCGCCTATGCGGTGCAATGGTCCTTCTGGGAGCTGTCGCAGCGTCGCCAAGCGCTGCAGATAGACGCGGCGCGCCGCAGGAGGTCACGGTACGGGCCGAGGACCGATTGCTGCATGCGCGCAAGTTGCTTGCCGAGGACCAGTTGCAGGAGGCAGAAAGCGCAGTTCGCAGCTATCTTGGCCAAAACCACGCTTCCGCGGACGGTCATTTCCTTCTCGGATTGATTCTCTTCAGGAAAATCCGCGCGCAAGCCAGGGAAACCATGGCCTCTGGCAACCCTCCGGCATCGGAGGATGCCTCGCAGAAATTGCGGGAAGAAACCGCCAAAGCCTCGCTCGCGGAATACACGGAGGGCGCGAAATATCGGAAGCCTACGGCCGCAGACCTAAAAATCGTGGCGCTCGATTACGTGCTGCTGGGGAGCTATGCCGATGCCAGCAAATGGCTGGCTCGTTCCGTCGAGGAAGATCCCCATGATGCGGAGGCCTGGTACTTCCTGGGACGCGCCAAGTACACCGAAAACCGATTTGAAGACGCGATTCTGGCTTTTGAGCGTTGCCTGGCGCTCGAACCGCGGAATCTCAAAGCGCAAAGCAACCTGGGACTGTCCTACGCGGGACTGAACCGGGTTCCCGAAGCGCAGGCTGCGTTTCTGAAGGCGATCGAGTGGCAGGCCGAAGCTGCGCGCAAGGATCCCGAAGCGTACATCGGGCTGGGCGATCTCTTGGTTCAGCAGAATCGCGCCGCCGAGGCCGTTCCCTACCTCGAGAAAGCGGTGCAAATCGCCCCGCAGGAAAGCCGCGCCCGCGAGAAGCTTGGCAGCGCTTACCTGAATCTGAATCAGCTCTCCGCGGCGCAGAAACAGGTGGAATCGGCCGTGACCCTCGATCCGCGCAGTCCGAGCCTGCACTATCTCCTGGGTAGCATCTATCGGAAGCAGGGCCAGCAGGAGAAGGCCAAAGCTGAGTTCGAACGATTTCAAAACTTAAAGGAAGCTTCGGGAACAGCGCGGCCGTGAAAATTCGATACCTGGCGAAAACGGCTGCTGCTATTCCGACGGTTCTGCTCCTGTTGGCCGCATCGGCGGCGCAGCAATCGGTAAAGGTCGACTCCGCGTCCGCGGCAAAATTCTCCGACATCACAGACCGTGCGGGCTTGAAGTTTCGCTACCTTTCTTCGCACACCGCCAAGAAATACTTGCCAGAGACCATGGGAGCGGGTGCCGCTCTTTTTGACTACGACAACGACGGCAGGCTCGACATTTTTCTCGTCAACGGAGCGCCCATCGAGGACCCGACGCCGAAGGGAACCATCCCCAAAAAGACCGGGCCCGAATACTGGAATCGTCTGTACCACCAAAAGGCTGACGGAACGTTTGAGGATGTGACGCAAAAGGCCGGACTCGAGGGGGTCGGCTACGGGATGGGCGTTGCGGTGGGTGATTACGACAACGACGGCTTCGAAGACCTGTACGTAACCGCGTACGGTGGGAATCGCCTGTACCATAATAACGGCGACGGAACATTCCGCGACGTGACGGAAAAGGCGGGCGTCGGAGGGTCGGGCTGGTCGTCAAGCGCGGCTTGGGTTGACCTCGACAACGACGGCTTCCTCGATCTGGTGGTATTGCGGTATTTGCAATGGGACTTCGAGGACATCTGGTGCGGCGAACATCGCGAGGGCTCTCGCGCTTATTGTCATCCCGATTATTTCAAGGCCGCGGTGCCGCTGGTCTACCACAACAACGGCAACGGAACGTTTACCGAGGTGGCGCAGAAAATTGGCTTGGCCAAACCGGCCAAGGGACTGGGCATCGCAATCGCCGATTACGACCGCGACGGCCACATTGACCTTTTCTTTGCCAACGATTCGATGCTCGAGCACCTTTATCACAACAAAGGAGACGGCACGTTTGAGGAGGTCGGGCTGCTGGCCGGTGTGGCGGCGGACATTGACGGGCACACCTATGCGGGAATGGGCGTGGATTTTTCGGACTACGACAATGACGGCTGGCCCGACATCATCGTAACCGATCTGGCGAATCAGCGTTACGCGCTCTATCACAACAACGGCGACGGGACTTTCAATTACTCGAGTCCGGCGGCAGGCATCAGCCGAATGACCATGACGCATTCGGGATGGGGAGTGCGCCTTTTCGATTTTGACAACGACGGCCGCAAAGATCTGCTCATCGCACAAGGACACGATCTGGACACGATCGAAAGGACCTCGCCCAATCTTCGTTATCGCGAGCCGATGCTTCTGGCGCGCAACATGGGAAAGGAGTTTCAGGATGTTACGGCATCGGCTGGGGCGGCGCTCGGCGAACCGTATGTGTGGCGGGGATTGGCGACGGGCGATCTCGATAATGACGGGCGGCTCGACGCGGTAGTAACGGCAAATGACGGACCGGTGCGCGTGCTGCATAACGAAACCGCCAATGCCAATCACTGGATTCTACTGAAGCTGACCGGGCACAAAAGCAATCGCGACGCGATCGGAGCAGCGGTAAGCATAACCACCGCCAGTGGCGCGCAGTATGCGACGGTGACCACCGCGAGCAGCTACCTTTCTTCGGGCGACAAACGGGTACATTTCGGCCTGGGTAAGGCTTCCGTCGTGGAGTCGATCGAAATCCGCTGGCCGAGCGGAATCGTGCAGAGTTTGAAAGACGTGGCCGCCGACCGGGTCGTGCAGATTGACGAGCCAGCGGCAACAGACCCAACCGGCAAGCCTTGAGGGCGGGCTTACTTTCCCCCTGCGCCCGCCCACACCAAGGTGACAGCTTCGCCGCTGCCGAGTTTGTATTGCGCGAACCGGCCGCGCCAGCCGACGTTGAATTCCGTCGGGCCGTCGCTCAAATTCAAGACCAGCAGAACGATCGAACCATCGGGATTCTGGAACGCCACGTCTTCAAGGCTGCCCTGCCCGAAAGTGTTCGATTCGATGCGGCGGGCTCCCGGCTGGACGAATTTGCTGGCGTGACCGAGCGCAGTGTAGTCCGCGGTTGTCTTTACTTGTGCCGGCGAGCTCGATTCGTCCACGACGATTTCGCCCCGGCAGGTGCTGCACCCGCCGAAATAGGGTTCGTGATTTTGATTTAGCGCTAGATTCCACAGGATTACGCTTTTTGCCCAGTGGCGAGTGACATTGATCACCAGCTGCAGCTGCTGCTGAAGAATTTTCCCCTTTTGCCAATCGCCGCCCGAGCACTCCGTCATCCAGATTTCCTGGTTCGGAAAGCGCTCGTGAAGCTCGTCTTGCGCAGTGGAACTGCCGCCGTAGCAATGCGTGGCGATGCCGCCGGCGAACCGTGCAGCGCCCGAATCGTGCAAAACCTTGATCGGATAGTCGATCAAGTCCCAGTTGTGATCGAAGATAAGAATCCTGGCCTTGATATCCGCCTTCTGGAACGCGGGGCCAAGATGGTCGCGCAAGAACGCCGTTTGTTCGCGCGCCATCATACCGAGGCCGGGATAGTCGTGCGGCACATGCATCGGCTCGTTCTGCATGGTGACGGCAAAAATCGGAATTCCCTCGGCCTGGTAGGCTTGCACATACTTCACGAAGTATTTTGCGTAAGGGTCGTACGCGGACGGCAGGAGCGAACCCTGGACCATCGCGCCCGAGGTTTTCATCCAGCCGGGCGCGCTCCAAGGCGAGCCGATGACTTTGATTTTTGGGTTGATGGCCAAAATTTCTTTGAGCACCGGAAGGATATCGGCACGATCATGGTCGATGGAGAATTTCTTCAGCTCCGGATCGGGTTCGCCTTCCGGCATTTCATCGTAGCTGTAGAGGCCCAGCGCAAAATCGCTGGCGCCCATGGGTTGGCGCAGCATGTTGAGGCCGATTCCCTTTTGCCGGTCAAAGAGCATTCTGAGCGCGTCGCTGCGCTGCGCGTCATTCAGCTTGCGTTTGAGCAGGTACGCCGACGATTCGGTGAGGGATGCGCCGAAGCCGTCGATCTCCTGGTATTTGGTGGCGTCGTCGACAAAGATCGTGAGGGCGGGAGCGCGTTCGGTTCGAAACGTCAGAGCGGGCTTTTCGGCCAGTGATTCGTGCTTCTCTTCGGATGACTGGTAGACCTGGATTTCGGCCGCTGTCTTTCCGGTTTGTGCCTGAGCGACGGTCGAGAACACCGCGGCAGAGATGCAGGATGTCACAAGCAAACCAACGGCAGCGCTTCGGGTTGGCTTCATTTTTATCCTCGATCCAAGTTCAGGGATTTGGTTCGGGAGTGGCAACAGCTGAGGGGGACTCTGCCAAATTCGGATTTTGCTGCACTTCATATCGCTTCAGCGCTTTTTGCGCACTTTCTGCCTGCTCGTCTTTTAGCTTTTGGAACGTGGCCATAGCTTTTTGCGCGTCCTCCGTTCGACGAAGACGCCGATAGACGATTCCGAGCTGGTACCATGCTTGCTGAATTACATCGGGATCGGATCCGGGCGCCGATGTAGCGCGCTCCAGATGCTGGGCGGCGGCAGCATTATTTCCAAGCAACATTTCGGCGCGACCAAGATTGTAATCGGCGTGGAGCAAGTTAGCCTTTTGTCGCAAGGCCTCATCGATAAGTTGCTTTCCCTTTGCCCCATCGCCTTGTTCTACGGTAATGACACCTAATTTGTATTTGGCCAGGACGTTGCTTGGATCAATTTCGAGTTCGCGAATGAAGGCGTCTTCAGCTTCCTGTGTCTTGCCCAAATTCCGGTATTCAGAGCCCAATTCTTCGTGCAAGCCCGGTTGTGTAGGCGCCAGCTTGATCGCCGCTTGATACTCAGTGATTGCATCCAGGTGACGATCAGCTTCGGCATTCGCCTGAGCCATGATTTGGTGGACACGCCACGAATGGGGATCGACTTCAAACATTTTCCGATAGCTGCTGTTGGAAACGAGCAGGTGCGCTCGGCCACGATGATAGAGGATGTCAATGTTGTCCGGGGCGAGGACGGCCGCTTTGTCCAGCGCTTCTGCTGCTTGATCTGGCTTCTCTTGAGCAAGGCGAACGATGCCAAGCCACATCCAAGCCTGAGGATCTTTCGGATAGGCAGCGACTTCTTTTTGAATCGCAGCAACGGCCGGTTGCAATTGGCCGAGATGAAAATAAGCGAGTCCGAGGAAGAGGCTTGCGCCGCGGAGGCGCGGTTTCAAGCCAAGTGCTTTTTGCAGGTTAGTAATCGCATCTTCGTGGCGCCCTTGCTCTTCGAATACGAGACCGAGATTAAGGTAGGCTTCCGCAAAGGTGGGCGACGCCTTGGTGACGGCGGCGAAACCCTTTGCCGCTTCCTCAAGGTTTCCGGTCCGCATGGCTTCGGAGGCTTGCCGGAATTGGTCGGCAACGGCTGGGCTTATTTGCGCGTGTAGGACTGCTGGGACGACGCACAACAGCGCGAGGAACAGAGTGGCGGTGTGTCTCAACGCCAGCAAAGCCAGGGAGCGTCTTGCTGGTTTCGCTGGCTCAGAGACCGGAAATGGTTGCGGTCGAATTCGCACGTACAAAGTTTATACCTGCACCAAGCGTCCTGAAGACTGGAGTGAAAAAAGAACTCCCCCACTCCTACAAAAAGCGGGAGAGTCTTGAAATATGCGAAAACGCTTTGCGACGTCAGAATTGGTAACGCAATGTTATCTGGATGACGCGGCTCGCATTGATGTTGTTTCTTGGACCTTTTGGTATGCCGAACGTGCCACTCCCGATGAAGCCGTCCAATGTCCCAAACACATGCCTATTGAACGCGTTCGGAATGTCCACCTTCAAGATCAAGGACTGGCCCTCCACGATCCGCGTGTATTTGCTAATCGCAAAGTCCTCGCTGAAGTACGAATCACTTCGGACATTACCTAGCGTCAAGGGCAAATTCCCGAACATATATCCGCGTTGCGCAACCAAGCCGGGCGCATTTTGATCGATGAAAGCCGCGCAATTGAAGTACTGGTTTGTACTGGGTCCATGGTCAACTCCACTGATGATCACGTGCTGGGGTGTGAACAAACCGGTTGCGGAGTTCTCGTCACAGCCCGAGAAACCGAACGATGGGTCGAACTTGGATTTGTTAGGACTGTAAATCGGCACTCCCGGGACCAGGCTGTACTTGAAATTACCACCACTAAACACTGGCGAAGGGGCGAAACTGTTCATGATTACCGGGGAGCCAGTCTGGTATCTATGGACTCCGCCGATTTGCCAGCCGCCAAGGATCTTGCTGGCGACGCCATGGTTCAGGTATTTCTTTCCCGGGCCCGCAGGCAGTTCGTAAAGATAGCTGATCACTACAGCGTGCGGCGTATCCTGGTAGCTCAGCGTCTTTTCTGATTTTAGGTTGAACGGATTCTGCCCGCCAAAATTGTTCGAGGCGAACGCCGAAAACGTGGGGAAAGTGCTATCCGCATCCGTCAGGGTTTTTGAAAACGTGTAAGACGCCAGGAGGTTCAAGCCATTGCGGAAGCGCCGTTCAAGTTTCGCTTGTAGAGCGTGGTACGTCGTTTGGCCGACGTTTTCCAGTACGCCGGAGCTGATGCTCTGGTATTGCGGAAAGGGCCGCAGCAACTGGCCGATCGGCTCGCTGTCGCCATACAGCGGTATAAACCAGTCGGGGATGGTTACACCAAGCTTTGCTAGCGTTGCCTGGCCCTCGGGACTACCGACGGTCTGCGTTTCAATTGTTGTACCCAGAGGATAAAACTGGGGATTGATGCTGTTGATTTGAGCCAGATTTGAGCGCAGACGCGTTCCACGAGTTCCCACATAGCCCACGCTCAAGATCAGGTCAGTCGCCAATTGATGTTGGACTTCCAAGCTCCAGTTTTGGACCATGCCGGGGCGACCGTAGTCTGGCCCGACATAGTTTGGGGCGCCCGCGAAGTTCCCGTTGAGAAGCGCCGGATCGCTAGCGTTGGACGGTGGCGGGAAGGCGGGAAAACCGGTGTCCAGCGGCTGGGCCGTTCCGATACCAAAGTTATCTTGCGATTTAAAGTCCGGACTGACTGAAGTTCCGCTCGTGAGCGAGTCTCCGAAATCAGAGTAGCTTAGGGCCGAATAGTAGATGCCATAGCCCCCGCGAAGAATGGTTTGCGAAAACAGCCCAAACAGTTTTTCCGGTGCGTAAGCAAAACCGATCCGGGGTCCTACGTTCCTGTAATAAGTTTTTGCCCCTCGTGCGCCTGAACCATAAATCAGGGCGCCTGGGACAGCCGGCGAGATTGGAACGGCCGCGTTTCCGCTATTTGGAGCGTTAAGATCCAAGACCGACTGCGCGTCGGTCGCTTCGTGCCGCGGCGTATCGACCTCGTAGCGCAATCCTAGGTTGAGCGTCAGATCCCTGCGGAACTTGAAATCATCGGCTACATAACCTGCATAGTAATTCTGATTCCAGCGGGGATTGTGAGATGAGACGGTCAGAGTTTCCTCATGCGGAAGCCCTAAGAGAAAGCTGGCAAAGGGATCCCCGGTTTGGTTGTCGTTGGGCTTGTATGCTGTTTGAAAATTCTGGAAAGTGAAGTTGGGCGAAGTGTTAGCGTTGCTGATCCTGGAGAACTGAGAATGCCGCCATTCAAAGCCAAACCGGAAGGCGTGACGTCCCTTAATCCAGGAGACGCTGTCGGCAACGATCAAGCTGTTCGGGATGGCGTTATCGAAACTGCCACCTCCAAAGCCTTGATACTCGATTCCTAACGGGCTGCCGCTGAAGTTGAAGCCCGGAAAGCCCGGACCGCTAGCTCCGCTAATTCCCAGCACTGCCGGCCAGTCCTCGCCAGTAACTGACACTCCTACGCTCGGGTCGTTGAGACGGTTGAAGCCGACATTAAAGTGATTCAGTAGCGTCCCGCTGATGGTTCGATCCCAACCGAAGCGCAGGTAGTGCGAGACCCGCTTTCTAAAGAAGTTCGGATCAAGCGGCGGCGGAAGGGCCGGGGTGCCATTCAAAGCTTCCAGATCGCGGTCGTTGTAGGAGAACCAGAATTTGTTCTTCTCTCCCCAATTTTGGTCGATCCGGAAGGACATTGTGTAAGTACGAACGGGTTTGGTGGATAAAAACAGGAAGTTGTTTGCTAGCCCGTCCAAGTCCCCGGGAAGATTGGGATGTACGTTCAGAAAGGAGAGCACACTCTGCGAGACATTGCTGCGGAGAGGCACCTGATTGTTCGGAAATGCAATGCGGCCGCCGACGAACCCTGTCGGACACGAGACGGTGTCAGGATCGAAGATCTGACCTTTGCGGACTTGGGTGTTGTCGCAGGGATTGAGGATCGGATTGCCAATATGGTCCACAAGGCCCGGTCCGAGCAGCGCCGAAAAGTCGCCAGCGCGTTCAGCGTCGGTGGGCAAGGTGGTGACATTGGAAGTGCCGACATTGTTGCGGTATTGCTCATAGTTGAAAAAGAAGAAAGTTTTGTCATGGCCGTTGTAGATCTTGGGAATCCAAACGGGCCCGCCCAAATTTCCGCCGAAGTCGTTTTGATGGTCCCGTGGTCTGGGCGCGCCATTCAGATTATTAACCCAGGAATTTGCATTGAGTTTGTCATTGTGCAGGATGTCGAACGCGGTCCCATGCCACTTGTTGCTTCCGGACTTAGTTGTGAAGCTCTCCACACCGCCGGTGGTCCTTCCAAATTCGGCGGGAAGCAGTGACGTTATGACCTTGAACTCGTTTAGCGCCTCCACCGAGGGGGCATTTTCGTCGAACGTCGAACCCAGTTCGGCGTGTACGATGCTCGCACCGTCCAGGATGACTTCGGTACTGAAGTTCTGTCCGCCGGACAGCTTGGATTCGAAAATGCCTGAGGATGGCGAGTCGCTGTTGGTGCCTGGGCCCGCTGTGCCGGGCGTCAAGAACACGAAAGACTCAACGGAACGCAGGAAGCTCTGCCCGGTCGCGCTAAGGGACAAGGGGAGGTCTTGGATTTGCCTTTTGTCCACAACTGTACCGATATCGGACGATTCGGTCTGCAGACCGGGCGCATCGGCCAGGACCGTGAGTGTTTCTTTGACGTCGCCTGGCTGCATTGAGAAATCGAGCGAGGATGTTGTGTTCACCTGCACCAACACACCAGTCCGTTCCTCGGTCTTGAAACCTTGCGCGCTAGCCGTGACTTTGTAAGCGCCAAGCCGCAAATCGTAAAGCCGATAGCCTCCGGTCGGGCCCGTGGTGCCGGTACTGACCGCGCCTGTTTCGGTGTGAGTTGCCGTCACGGTTGCATTTGCAACGACACCTCCGGATGAGTCGAGCACCGTCCCCGCTATGGTGCCGCGGTCAGATTGAGCTACAGCACTACCTGTAAGGAACAAAAAAGCGAGAACGAACAGAATGGTAGAGAAATACGAGCGCGTTCCGAGCATATCACCCCCGTAAACCGTCCGAACGATGGACGTCCCCCCGTCCATGGATAATCCAAGGTTGGAACATTCCAGGTACCCTGGATCTTTTTAGAGTGAAGCAGCCCTTTCAAGCTTGCGCCAATTCCCAAACGCGTTCGGCGCGCGGAAGGCTATCCGGCTCCGGCGGTGCCTCAGGAATGCATTTTAAGAGCACACTGCTCGGGCTCTCGGCCATCCGGCTTCGCTCAACTTGCCTTGGGGGCCATTTGGCACCATCCAAAGAACCGTTGTCAAGCAGAAATCTTCCAAATACTCTTAGACAAACGTTTGTCTTAGCCGGATTTGACGGCATTTTTACAGCTCCCGCGCAATCCGCGCTGGAGCCGGTGGCAGTCGGGGCCGCCGCGCAAAGTGTCACAGACGGCAGACACCAGTTCGTCGGCAGGTCGCCCTTCAGGCTATGCTAAAGGCCTCGGCCGGCGAAGGTAGTACCGGAACGATTTGCTTCGAGAAAGTCCATGCCCCCTCGCAAAAAAGCCGAAAACGCCGGTGACCGGCCAGTCAGCCTGAAAATTCTCGCCGACTATCTCGGTCTGTGCCCTGCCACGGTTTCCGTTGTTCTCAACAATGTTCCCGGCCGCTCGATTCCACACGAAACGCGTGAGCGCGTCCGCGCCGCCGCGCGCAAGTTCAACTACCAGCCGAGTTTGCTCGCACGCTCGTTGCGCAAGCAGAGAACTTTCACCGTCGGAGTCCTGGTACCGGAATTGAGCGACGGCTACCACACGCTGGTCATGAGCGGCATCGGAGACCACTTGATGCGCGAAGGCTATTTTTATTTCAGCGCGCACCACAGGCACAAGCCGGACTTGATCGAAGAGTACCCTCGCTTGCTCTTGGGCCGGGGCGCCGAAGGAATCATCGCCATCGACACCTTGCTCGAGCACCAGCTTTCCGTCCCGGTGGTGGCGGTCGCGGGGCACAAAAGAATCACGGGCGTGACCAACGTCGTGCTCGACCACAAGCACGCGGCGGAGCTGGTAATCCGTCACCTCCATCAACTGGGCCACCGGCGAATCGCATTCATGCGCGGGCAGCCGTTCAGCTCCGACTCGGACGATCGCTGGCGCAGCATCGTGGCAGTGGCTCGAGACCTGGGGCTAGAAATCTCGCCCGAGCTGACCGTTCAACTCGAAAGGGATTTGACTTCACCGGAGCTCGGCTATCCCGTCGTCCAGCAATTGCTGCAGCACCGGAAAAAATTCACGGCGCTCGTCTCCTTCAACGACATCGCGGCGATCGGAGCGATACGGGCGCTGCGCGATGCGAACTTGCGCGTTCCGGAAGATGTTTCCGTGGTGGGCTTTGACGACATCCATGTCGCGGCGTATCACAACCCGCGGCTGACTACGGTCCGCCAGCCGCTGCACGACATGGGAGAGACCGCGGCGCGCATTCTGCTGCAGCGCATCCAGGGGTTCAAGGATTATCCGGAAGACTTCGCAGTCGCTCCCGAGCTCATCATTCGCGAAACGACGGCCGCCCCCAACCGCGGCCATCGCCGTCTTTCTTCCTAAGCGTTTCTCTCTCGGACCACCAGGAAGCGCGAAGAAGTTTCGGAGGCAGTTCAACAGACACCACACTGTTGGCGCTACAGAAATACCCTCAGCTTCAGCGTGCCGGGGGCAAAACACGAAGCGCTGGCGGCAAGGTAAGAGGCAGCCGCCGCACTGTCTCCCATGAAGCGCCCTGGACCGGAACAATTTCCATTTCCCTTATGAACTGCTCTGGAACAAACAATCTGGACGGCATGAATCGTGAAGGCCGCGGGGCAAGCCAAACTCAAGCAACATCCAGGGCGATCCGGATGGCCTGTTCGACCGGGGAGTACGCCCCATCCTCGCGATTGAGAAAAAACGGCTCAGCCGGGAGAAGCGGTGGCTGTGCGAGAAAGCGCGGGCGGGAGCCGCGATGCTCTTGAGCTGCATGCACTAAGAATGGATGGCACAGGTAGACGGTGCCTGCGTCGCCTGTCGCCAGTACCTCACGCCGAGAAGCGGTTTCAGCAAAACCCTCCTGAGCGACCAGATCTCTCAGCGGTAAACCGAGCTCCTCTAGCGGAGCCAGAATCCTTGCAACATCATGATGCGAACCGACGCGAATACGAGTCGGCGCGTCAGTTTCGCCAACATCGGAGAAAAGAAACAGCATCAGTAGGGCTCTTCCCTTCGAAATTATGTTGACGCGCCAGTTCAGAAAATCACTAGCATCGTCGATATCGGGCGGAAAACTGCTGTCAATGTGCCAGCCGGCGTCCCCTGGATCGTCACGCGACGGAAAACGAATCGGAAACGTCCCTAGGTCCCTTCGGGGTTGCCACCGGCCGGGTCCAACGAGCTGGTCGAAGGCACGGCGCAGAACTGGAGTATTCGCGGCGCTGACAAATGGTTCCTGTCCGTACATGCCCAAGCGTATCACCGGCTTCGTCCAGGTCGTTGGGTCGGCCTCATCGCAACCGGTGTCCCGCCACAAGATCGCACAGGCATGGTCAGCAAGCTCACGCGGGAAAGCCCTCTGGATTTTCACGAAACCATCGTGGATGAACTGGCTGATCTGCTGGTCACTCAGCATGGGCGCTGCGCCAAAACCTTACCTTAAGCGATATCGAACACTCTGTCCATTTTCCGAGACCGAAAGCCCGAGTCGTTCACTATAGACGCGGCGACGCTCGGCATTCCGCGAGGGTTTTTTGCGGACGCAATTCGAGCCAGTTAGCAGGAGCGTGCAGGGCGTCCCGAAAACAGATGGTTTCTCACACTGGCGTCGGTTGCCTTCCTAAGATGTTCCTAGCTCCGTGGGAAGAGGGAAGAGCCTCGAATGTTAAAGCTTCCTTCTGCTGCACGACCCATCGGGACCAGATTACGTCGAACCTTCCCTGCGAATTCCGCGATTTCCGCGCCCGTGACTGCCAACTCCACAAAGTCCGACGGCGCCACAATCTCCCAGCCCTGAAACACAAAAGCGCGGGCCTCGATCGCCCCCATATAACGCCTGGAGAATGACGCACGCGGATGCCGCGCTTGCGGCATGCAGCCACAGCGCTCATGCTTGTGACATGACGGCGCTGGCCTAGCCTGCTTGCAACAGGCCAGCATACGAAGGAGTTAAATAATGTCGAAGTTCACGCTGCATGCCCCAGGATCCTACGGAGCGCAGCAGAGCAAGCGTTTCGCCTATTCACAGGTCATGGAGATTGAGGGGCGCGTGGAACTATACGGCCAAGGCGGATGGCATCCAGAGACGCTCGATTACCTCTTTGGGATTTCGATTGAAGCAGAGGTCGCCCGTGCGTTCGATAACGTTGCCTTTATGCTGAACTCGAATAGGCATTTTTTCGCAGGATAGTCGGCAATGCACTTATCCGTTATGAACGCGATGCCGTGGCGATTGAGCCTGCCGTTCAGGAAGCTGGAGGCGGCCTGATACGAAGCTGGTGTCCGCGTCAAGAATCAAATTCGCATGGAGCAAGAGCGTGGAAGCTGACAATGTAGAAATGACCCCAATGCGGCGAATACCGGCCATTCTTGCTTCTGCAATATTCCTCGTCATTGCTCCAGGAATCGTCGCAGGTTACGTTCCTTGGCGGATTTGTCGATGGCATGTTGGAGTACCGCTTCTGGGCATTTCTTGGTTTCGACTCGTAGGAGTGTTGTTGATTGCCGCAGGTCTCCCTGTCCTTTTGGACTCCTTCACCCGCTTCGCTCTCCAGGGTCTCGGCACGCCCGCGCCGATCCTCCCGACGCGCCATTTGGTGGTGACTGGTCTATATCAGTATGTGCGAAACCCTATGTATGTTGCGGTCGTGGCGCTGATTCTGGGTCAGGGGCTGTTTTTCGGCAGCTTCGGCGTTCTTCAATACGGTATTGCTGTGTGGGCGGGATTCTATCTCTTTGTTCTCATCTACGAAGAGCCTACCTTGCGTAGTAGTTACGGGCTTGAGTACGAAGACTTCTGCGCCAATGTCCCACGGTGGATTCCCCGTTTGCGACCCTGGAGACAGCACCGGCACAAATAATCGAGAGTCGAAATCTTCAGCTACGGTTTCGTAACCTTCGTCTGTTCCATCCTTTCGAGCTAAAGGACTAACCGGAGTCAAAACATCCGGCCAGCACCAGCTTCTGGCCCCGACAATTCCGTTCCTAAATCTGCCGGAATGCCGCCCAGCAGCCCTTGAGACTTTTCCTTCCCGCACTGCGTAACCTATGAAGGGGGAATTGCAATGAAATCCTCTTTGACCTTGGTTGTGCTTGTTCTACTGTTGCTGAACATTCTCTCTGGATGTGCACCGGGTGCTAACCAGTTCAAAGGAACGACGAGCGAACGCGATGGAGTCGCAGGCTTTTGGCTCGGCCTCTGGCATGGCTTTATCGCACCACTTGTGTTCGTGGCCTCGCTGTTCAAAAGCAACCTCGACATCTATGAGGTCCACAACAACGGAGCCTGGTATAACTTTGGCTATCTGTTCGGCCTAGCTTGCTTCTTCGGTGGTGGCGGCAAGCGGACGGCACGGCGGAAACAGACCTGACCATTAACACCAAGTCGCACTGCACACGGGAGTCATCGGATCTGTCGAAACATTAGGTGTTGATCTGAGTTTCAGACGCTCTTTTCCTCAGCGAATCGACGGCTGCTTTCGACGTGGACTCAATAGTGCTGACTGGAGCTAGCTAGACGGAAGGGTGTGCCTTGCCGTAAGCCAGCGTTCGCCAAAGCCACTCGGCAGGCCGGAATCGGAAACGGCGCAACCACCAGACACTCACCGCCATTTGCACCGAGAAAATGAAAATAGTGATGGCGAACATTCCGGAGTGCGACACTCGTCCATACAAACCGAGACCATAAGGGTAGAACAGCGTCGTGCAAATCAACGACTGCGTCAGATAAGTAGTCAGGGTCATCCGGCCAACAGCGACCAACGGTTTCAGCTTCGCTGCCCAGGAAGAAATGGACATCAGCAATAAACAGCGGATACGCAAAGAAAGCATTACTGACTATCGTGGGTATGGCCTCCGAAGTGGGCACCAACCAGAGTCAAAACATGCGACCGGTACCAGATTCGGGTGTATGGCGGCTCGGTGACGATTACAGGATAAAGGCGTTGCGATCTATGGGATTTTTATTGTATGGTGAGTGTATGGCACGCATGATTTCGACAACGGTTCGCTTGAACGAGGAAGATGTACGCGCCCTGAAGCGTGCTCGAGCCGCGGGGCACTCTGTATCGGAACTGGTTCGAAAAGGCTTGCGCGTCGTGGCCTCGCGATACTACACGGGCCGCCGACCACCATCTACGTTGCTATTTGAGTCCACGGACAACAAGCTTGGAGACGAGTCCGAGCTGTTTCGGAATCTCGAAGATTGAGTAGCCCAGTCCTCGCCGACACGGGCGGACTCTTGAAGGCACTTGCCCGTACAGCCGACAGCAAACCAAGCTTTCCCGAATACCAAACGATTCTGGCGACTGCGAGCGTTGTGATCGTGCCAGCACTGGTGCTCGCTGAAGTGGACTACTTCCTTAGGGGAAATCGAGCAGTCATGCGCAAGCTAATCGCCGAGATCTTCGATCCAACGACGCGGTATGAGTACGAGCTACCATTGCCTTCCGACCTTGTTCGAGCCCTCGAATTTGAGGCCAAGTTCAAGGAGCTTAATCTCGGATTAGTCGACGGTACGGTTGCGGCCCTTACCGAGCGTCGCAGAGTATACCGAGTGCTGACCACAGACCGCCGCGATTTCGGAACGATTCGTGTCGGTCCGCATTTCTCACGAGCGCTCGAGCTCGTGCCTTAGCGAATCAGCGCGGCCTGCGACATGGCTGTAGTTGGTGGACGCGAGGGACGCGTCGCAAGTCCAAAATCCTTGGATTGGTGGCGGAGCTGGTTTTCCTGTTTGCAGTGATGCAGTCGCTTGGGCTGCGCAGGGTTGGCAGAAGCAGGCAAGTGGCATAAGCTCTGGGTCACAATCGATGACCAACCAAGAAAAAACGCCCGCGCAGGGGACGCGAAAGTGGAACTGGCGAATCTGGTCTGGATTCTTGTTCGCCGTGGCGGTGGTTCCCGGCTACTTCCTGTTTTTTGCAAGATTTCCAATCACGAGAAACGTGCCATGGGCGAGTTGGCTGATGTTCGCCGCGGCCGGGGCGCTGTTGTGGGCAGGCGTGGGCAGGGCTTTCACGACCCCGCAAGTGTACCGCGGAAAGGTGGTTGGCCCGATTCTTGCTTTGCTGAGTTTGGGGGCTGTGGGACTTTTCGCGTATGTAACGTTGTATGCTTCGCGCCAGTTGCCCGCAGCGGTGGGTGCGCCTGCGGTTGGGGACAAGGCGCCAGAATTTGCGCTTGCCGACACAAGAGGAAGAATGGTGGCGCTATCCATGCTACTCTCCGAGCCGATGCCGGGAATGCAACCGGCAAAACCACGAGGAGTGCTTTTGGTTTTCTATCGGGGATATTGGTGACCGTTCTGTAACTCCGAGTTACGGGGTATCGAGGAGAGTTTGAGTGAGCTGGAACGGCGGGGCGTGCGGCCGGTAGCAATCAGCGTGGACTCGCCGGAAGAATCCTCGGCGCTGTGCAAGAAAGTTGGATACACGTACACGTTTCTGTCGGACCCAAAAGCGGAAGTGATTCGCCGCTACAGCCTGCTGCACCAGGGCGCCGGCCTGGACGGGAAGGACATCGCCCGTCCGGCGGAATTTCTGGTGGACTCCTCGGGTGTAGTGCGCTGGCGGAACCTGACCGAAGATTTTCGCGTACGGGCAACTCCTGAAGAGGTCTTAAAAGGCGCGCAGGTCCTTCCCTAGGATTGGAAGTCAGTTGGCTTCCTGCGACCGTACAGCCTTTGACGCCCTCCGACGACGCGACCTAGAATGACCGCCACACGGACCTAGAACCGCTCATCGGGCAAACCATTTTTCGTTACCGCATCATCGCCAAGCTTGGCGGTGGTGGAATGGGTGTCGTCCTCAAAGCTCCGGACGCCCGCCTCGACCGCTTCGTTGCCCTCAAATTTCTTCCTCCCGATGTCGCCAACGACCCGAAAGCTCTCGCCCGCTTCCGGCGCGAAGCCAAAGCCGCCTCGAGGCTGAATCATCCCAATATCTGCACGATTCATGAAATTGGTGAGGAGAATGGCCGGCCTCGGCCTGGGATACGGGGATCGGTACTAACCGGGCAAGGTGCATCAACTCTTTCGAGTGCTACTCCCCGGGATCTGAATCCGCCGGGTCACCGATGAATACCTGACACGATCACCGCATCTCGTCCGGTCCTTTTTCGCATCGCGCACAAACTCCCGTGGCCGTTCGCCGCGCTCGAGCAGTCATTGGACGACTCTCGACCCAACGTCTCCGCTCGCACCCGTGACAAGAGACCCCGACCATAACAGTGGCCTACTGTGACCCAGCTCGAAGCGACTCTACCCGCATCACATACCAGATGCGGAAAACGATAAAAACAAAAACGCTAAGAGCTAGAATGGCGGTGTTAGTCTCCATTCCAGCGAAAAGGGCCGATGCTTCGGGCAACAAATCCTGAGCCACACAAAACAGAAGAGTAATGATGGTAATCAGCATGAACGGCCTCGCCGAGGCTCGTCTCTTTCGAGCCTCTCTTAACCAGAAGATCGCAAATGGTGGACCAAGATGACCAAGATTGGAAAAACTCCTATCTGCCTGTTCTTCCAATAACATAGTGGTGCCCTCTATCGTCGCCGGCTACGAAATCGCAAACTTGGATCGTGAATTCACAATATTCACAAGCCTTGCTAGACTCGTCTCATGTCTGAAGCGGCCAGTGCGCGTTTACAAGCGGCTCCGCAACGCTTCGCTCTGATGCTCCGAACGTGGGAAGCCGTGAGCGCTGAGCGCGAGCTGCACGGCGTGTTGGCAGCGCTAGCCGAAGTGCTGGTCCCCGCGATGCCGTTCGATGCAATTGCGATTGTCGATTTCAGTCAAGGTTTGGCTGAACACGAAACACACCGAATGATGGCGCTACATGTCGTCGGGTTTCCTCGCGTTGAGGGGGAAACGCCCGAACAGCTTGCCAAGAGAACAGAACCGTACTGGCACCCGCTCAGCGAGGTGCGCCCCCTCATCCCTTACCCAAATTATTCGGACAAGGGACTCCTGACAGGCGAACCGTTCGCCAGTGACGATCTCTTGCAAAAGGATGGGTGGTACCAGCATGAGTTCTACCTGGCCCGAGGAGGCGTGCGATCGTATGCCGCCGTCCCTCTCGTGGCAAGAGGACGAGTGCTTGGAGTGGCAACTTTCACGCGTACCGAGCAGCGGGCCTTCCCGGCTGAAGAATTGTCGATACTCCGCGACGTAGGCCGGGCACTATCTGTCGCAACCGCTAATGCCCTCGCTAATGAAGAAATTCGCAAGCTGCGCGAACAACTCGAGGCGGAGAATATTTCGCTGCGGACACAACTGGGCCAGGCGCCTTGGTTTGAAGAGATACTCGCGCACTCAGCGGCCCTGAAGCATGTGCTGGAAACCATCGAGCAGGTCGCAACAACAGATGCCACCGTCTTGATCACGGGAGAAACGGGGACGGGCAAAGAACTGGTCGCCCGAGCTATTCACCGGCGCTCCCCGCGCGCCCGTGGGCCCTTCATCAAGGTAAATTGCGCGGCAATTCCAGACACCCTGCTGGCTTCAGAGTTGTTCGGCCACGAGCGTGGTGCATTTACAGGAGCAGTCGAACGACGCAAAGGGCGCTTCGAGCAGGCACATGGAGGAACGCTTTTTCTCGATGAGATCGGCGAGCTACCGCAGGAGATGCAAGTCTTGCTTTTGCGCGTGCTGCAAGAGCGCGAATTCGAGCGCCTAGGCGGCACACAGACGCTGCAGGTCGACGTGCGCCTGGTTGCCGCAACCAACCGCGAGTTGGCCGCGGACGTGCACGGAGGAAGATTTCGAAGCGATTTGTACTATCGATTGAACGTCTTTCCGGTCCATGTACCAGCGCTGCGTGAGCGGCCCGAAGACATTCCGCTGCTGGTCGCACACTTTGCGGAAAAGTATGGGACGCGGTTTGGTCGCAAGATTTCCCGGATTGACCGCCAGACCTTGGATTTACTGCAGTCACATTCCTGGCCAGGAAACGTGAGAGAGCTCGAGAATGTGGTCGAGCGTGCGGTGATTCTTTCGCGCGGCGGCGCGTTGCATTTAGATACGGCGATGCTCACCGCAGCGAAAGGCAACTCCACCGAGCAAGCCAGTTCGGAAGAACGGCAAGCGATTGAGGCAGCTCTGACGGCGTCACGCGGAAAAGTGGCTGGCGAGAGTGGAGCCGCGAAAAAGCTAGGCGTTCCAGCTTCGACCCTAGAGTTTCGCATCAAGAGGCTCGGTATCGACAAATTCCGTTTTCGCCAGCGCTAGCCCGCCAATAGTTCCTTCCGGTTTTTCCCGCCATCCTCTCGGAATGGGTGCAAAGGTTCATTGCACGGCGTAGCGTTGCATCGGGAATTTAGCACTAGGATGCGACAGCGCAACGTTCGAGCGATGGCACAGGGATCCGCTTACCAAATCGGCTGTTGATTCTGCCGACTGGAGGAGCGACTCTGGTTCAGGTCTCTGACGTAGTTGATGATTGGCTCTAAAATCCTACTGCAAATAACGACCTAGCCTGATTTCAGCAGAGCGAACACGAGCGTGTCGCCAAGCCATTTTTCGTAACGAAACGAGAGGCCGGGCTGATTAGGCTGTTAGAGGACGACGACTTGAGTGAGGATCTGGATGCCCGCCTTAGCAGCGGAATAGGGCTGCGTGGTGCTACGGCGGTTGCCCCCGACTTTGTCCGGGAAAAGGAACGCCTTCGAACGCAACCGTGAGCGCATACCCAACGCCCAACAAGATTCTCTAAAGGAGATTCATCCGTTAAAGAGACTTGGCACACCGGAAGACGTGGCGGGAGCTGCTCTCTTCCTTGCTTCCGACGAAGCATCTTGGGTCACTGGAGTTGTGTTGGACGTAGCCTACGGAGCGGTCATGGTCTAGTCCTGTGCGCGCACGGATCTAACACCGAGCGTCGCAAATGCCAACCGCGGCTGGAAGCTTGACAGAGCCGACATTGCTAGAGATGTTTAATTGACCTATAAATAACGCATGTTGAATTGAATCCCTGGAGGATAACTCTCGAGTTGCCCATTACCCGGACGCAAGTCCTAACAGGCGCGCTAAAGCGGCCGTGGCGGGCATTTCGATGAGCAACGGAGTACAAGGCCATGTGGCTACATCTGGGCGAAAAGTTGAGGCGATTGTCCAGGACAAAGCCGGGCGGGTTCCAATGCGGTGGTCTTCAGAAGACTCACCACCAGCGACTAGTGGTTAGCGATATGAAGCAGCTTGGATGTTATACAGCTCCGAGTAATGACCGTTCCTGGCCATTAGCTCATCGTGCGAGCCGACTTCCACCAGCCGCGCGCCATCCATCACGAGGATTATGTCGGCCATACGCACCGTCGAGAAGCGGTGCGAGACAAGGATGGTGATGCGCCCGCTATCGTTCTCCCGGTTGCCACGCGCTGCTGCAGCATAGCGCTCAAACAATGCGTGTTCGGTCTCCGCGTCCAGCGCGGCGGTCGGCTCATCCAGGATGAGCAACAGTGGCTCGTCGCGCATGAACCCGCGTGCGAGCGCGAGTTTCTGCCACTGCCCGAACGACAGCTCGACTCCTCCCGGCCAAGTGGGACCCAGCTGCGTTTCTAGGCCCGCTGTCAAACGCGTAATTACATCCACTGCTCCGGCGCGATCGACTGCCGCAACCACTGCGTGTTCGTCGTCGAGTCGAGGTACATCGCCTAGTCCAACGGTATGCCTGGCTCGGAATTCAAACCGGAAAAAATCTTGGAAAGCGCCTGCGAGGCGCTGGCGCCACTCGCTGGCTGGCACGCGTGCCAGCGGTGTGTCGTCCAGGAAAATCGAACCTGACGTTGGTTCGTACATTTTCGAAAGTAGCTTGACGAGCGTGGTCTTGCCAGCGCCATTCTCGCCGACGATCGCCACGACTGTGCCTGCACGCAGTGTTACCGATACGTCGTCCAACACCACTCGCGACGTCCCGGGATACGTGAACGACACATGCTCCACCCGAATGCCTCTTCGGAATGCACTCGGAACCGGCTGATCCCCCGATGCCGCGACTGCGGCCGCGTAGTCCTCAAGCCAAGCCAGCCGACGCGAGCCGTCCATCCAGAATCCTCGCAGGAATCCAAGCTCGCCAACGGTTGCTCCAATGTACGCGGAAAGCCGCGCGCCCGCCGCCAGCACCAGCAGGACTTGACTCGCCGAGGAATGAAGCCCGGACGAGACGAACACTACTGCGCCGACGTACGCAGAGCCGAAAATCGCCCAAGCCCCAGCGTGCCAGAATGCGGATCCCCACCGCGCAGAAGCCACCCGACTGTACCAATATTCCCACGCGGCCCTCCGGTCCATCGCCAGGCGGTCTCCGATGCCGGTGACACGCACTTCTTTTCCAGGAGAAGCCGTCGTCGCCATGTTGAACAAATGACGTGCCAGCCGGATCGCTTGCGCTCCGCTCTCCTGCGCGGACCTTTCGACCTCGGGGCGCCAAGTCGATGTCCAGACGGTCGGGATCGCACACACGGCGAGCAAGAGAAGCGCGGGGTGAATGGAAGCTAACAACGCCAACGTGACGCTCAGGCGCAGAATCCAGCCGAACATGGAAAACACCGCCAAGTACATGTGGTCCAGCACGAACACTTGATTGCGCAGCATCGACAAGCGGTCGAGATACTCGGGGCGCTCCTGGTGCTCGATGGTGGCGATGGATGCCTGCAGCCTCGCCACGTGGGCCTCCAAGGCAATCGTGACCTTGTCGCGAAACCGTCGCTGCACGCGGGTGCTGACCGTGCGGAGAAACCACGTTGCCGCCGCCGATATGCCAATCCCAATCGCCGCTCCTTCCACGAGCCCGGAATGGTGCTCCAACACGCCTTTGCCAAGCAGCATCAGCCACAAAGCCAGAAGCGCGTCGGGCAGTGCGGCGAGTTGGGACAGCACGAGCGACGCCAACATCATCCGCGGCTCGTGCTGGTACCCCAGCTTGCACAGCCGCCACATGGAGGACAGCGCGGGGGGGAGCGGCGCAATCCCTTGGCCTCGATTAGGAGAGGACGTCATACGTCGTGCCCTCCTCGTCGGTTGGAACACTGAAACGCTCGGCCTGCAGATCGAACATCGTTCGGTAGCGCCCGCCAAGCGCAATCAGCTCGTCGTGTGTACCGAGCTCAATCACACGGCCATGTTCGAGGACGCAAATGCGATCGGCATGCCGGACGGTGGAGAATCGATGTGAAATCAGGATGGTGGTGCAGTGCCGCGTCGCCGCCAGAAGGCGGTCGAAAATCTCCGCTTCGCCACGCACGTCGAGCTGAGCGGTGGGTTCGTCGAGCAGCACCACGCCCGCGCCCATTGTAACCGCCGACAATGCCCGCGCCAGGGCTACCCGCTGCCATTGTCCGCCAGAGAGATCTGTGCCGCCTTCATATCCGCGCGCAAGAACTGTGTCGAGCGATGCCAGTTTTCCCGCACCAGCCGATTCCAGCGCGGCTCGCACGACATCGTCTGGGGCGCCTGCGGGCGCGACATTGTCGCGCAAAGGCAGTTCAAGGCGGATGAAGTCCTGGAACGTGGCGGCGATGCGGGAGCGCCATGACGTGAGATCGAACTCGCGAAGATCGGTGCCGTCGATCTCAATCCTGCCGGACTGCGGGTCGTAGAGCCGGCACAGCAATTTTGCGATGGTTGTTTTGCCGGCGCCGTTTTGCCCCACGATGGCGAGTGACGACCCCGCTGGAATCGTCAGATCGAAATGCTCCAGAACGGGCGCGGTGCCTCCCGTAAGGTAGGAAAACGTCACGTCGCGCAGTCGAATCTCGTGCGCGCTTCTCCTGTCCACCGCGCGGCTTCCAGACTGCAGCGCGCCAGCAGGACGCATGGCTGGCTCGAGTCGCAGCACAGCAGTGACCGGAGCAGCGGCCCCGTCGAGCGCCCAACTGAATCCGCCGAACGCAATCATCGAAACGCCGACGGCGCTTTGCATGTACACCACAGCGGCCGCCAGAGTGATTCGCCCGTTTGCGGCGCTGCTTGCCAACGCCCAGAACACCGTGATATTCGCGCCGACTACCAGAAGCAAGCTCCAGATCAACGGCCGCTCGCGCAATCGTGTGGCAGCGTACTGCAGCTCGTGCAAACGAGTCCGTCTCGCAACGAAACGCTCCATGGTCCAGCCGACGAGTCCAAACAGCCGCAGTTCCTTGCTTGCGGGCGGATCCACGGCAAGCCGATAAGCGTAGTCGGCATCACGCTGCGCGCCGCGCACTTCTTCGGTGTTGCGGTCGCGCCAGACAGCGCTTTCCCGCAGAAGCCAATGCGTGGCCGCCCAGGCTCCCGCGAGCAAGATTGGCGCCCACCGCGCATATCCGGCAAGGATCACGGCACAGGCAATGCCGCCGACCATCTCCACCATGCCGCTGGCGATAAAATCCATGGAAATAGTCAGAGGCGGGCCGGTCATTCCGAGGTCGAAGTCGCGCGCCGCGGTCAAGTCGCTCGTCAAATTTGGATCTTCCAGATGGCCGATCCCGGGAGGGCGCACACACGCCTCCGTGAGTCGGTCGTAAAGCCAAGCAGCCGCACGGTCGCCCAGATTGGCGCTTACCGCCTGATGAATCGGGCTGAGTATTTGAAGGAGGACAAAAATTGTGCCAACAAGCGCGAGCGGACCCGCCAGAGAATCGCCGCTTTGCACGGCGCCGACAAGAACACCCATGGCAATGGCAAATGCCGCGGGCAGTGCACCTCGGAGCAGAAGAACAAGCCACCACGCGAGGGCAAGGCCAGGAGCTGCCTTTGGTAGGACACTAAAGAACTTCCATTCCCTGCGTTCGGTCAACCGTTGCAACATTCCCGCCATTCTGACTCAAAAAAGCTGCCTTTGCACAAATCCTCTGTAAAGAATTCAGTGCTAGAAGAAACACAATGAATCGTGCGCTACGCGAGATTACCGCAGATTCTCGGCAAGCCTTGCATTTACCAGGGCTGGGCAAGGTTAGCCCGTCGCTCGGGCCGATTATCCAAGTTGCCAGAAATACCGCGTGTCCATTTCACCCAGTGCTGATCCGGGATAGGATTGGCGAGACAGATGGCAAGGACTCTTTAGTACGACCGTTGGGCAAACAACAGGGTTTTGCAAACGGTTT
>Ga0306922_10000272_pt1 | contig 41010 bp, 30 predicted proteins | sample sta12Cox44000082_FD_203758 | JGI IMG/M metagenome (GOLD analysis project Ga0306922, IMG submission 203758) | Lab enrichment of tropical soil microbial communities from Luquillo Experimental Forest, Puerto Rico - statoxic.12C.oxic.44.000.082 (v2)... | ecosystem: Environmental > Terrestrial >... | reverse complement strand
CCGCGGGAGTACACGGAATACAAACAGAAGTCGGCCAGCGCAAACCCGGGCGACACCGGCCTGACGCTCAGCAAGCGTTTCGGCTACATCATCGTGGTTTCCGTGCTGCCGGAAAGTCCCGCGGAGAAAGCCGGCATTCGCAGCGGCGATATTTTTGAGTCGGTCGCGGGGTTCACGACGCGGGAAATGTCGGTCGGCCAGGCCATGAATCTGCTGCGCGGACAGCCCGGAAGCGGCGTGAAGGTTGGCGTCATACGCCGGGGTAAGAGCGAGCCGGAATCGCTGGATATCGTTCGGGAAAAGCTCGTTCCGGCAAAGATGGTAAGCCAGAAAACCGACCCGGACATTCTGGCGCTGCGGCTAACGAGCCTTGAAGCGGGACGCGCCGACGAGCTGAAGGCGCGCTTGCAGGACGCCGAGAAACAGGGCGTGCACAAGGTGGTTTTGGATTTGCGGGATTGCGGGCGCGGACCGGTCTCTGAAGGGCTGGCCGTGGCGCGTTTGTTTGTTTCAAGCGGCAATCTGGCGACGCTGAAAGGCCAGACGGTTTCCACGCAGAATTTCGCGGCCGAACCGAGCAAAGTCGTTTGGAAGGGTGCGGTTTCCGTGCTGATCGACGGTTCGACCTCGGGCGCCGCCGAAGTGCTGGCTTCGGCCATTGGCGGCGCGCACCGCGGCGACATCGTCGGCGAACGCTCCTTTGGTCTGGCTTCCGAGCAGAAACTCATCACGATTGATGACGGCTCGGCGCTGCTCTTGACGGTGGCGAATTACTACAATTTCGACGGCAAATCGATTCTGGAAGAAGGCGTGACGCCTACCGAGATTGTCCGGCAAGCTACCGTCGCGGCCGACGATGGCGACGACGGTGATGACAACTCGGGCGGGCAAACCACCGCCCAGGTACCATCCGAACCGCGGCCCTTTTCGCCCGAGGACGCGGTGTACAAGAAAGCCGTCGACCTGCTGAAAGCTCCCGCGAAAAAGGCGGCCTAACCCGGCTCGTGCACGGAGAGGGCCCGGGGCGCGGGATCGAGAACGCAGTTCGAACCAGGACCTCTAGCCTATTCGCAATTCTCTCTTGTGCCCTTTTGCTGTTGTCGACGGCGGGCTGCAAGCGCACGAGACCCGCTCGCTTGACCCCCGCAGAGATTCACCAAATCACGCAAGAGCTGGCCCGGGCGGCTGCCGACAAAGCGCCCGAGGGCGCGGTCGTCAAATCCAGGCGCCGGCGGGCAGGGCCGGGCGCTCAGAATGCAGAACAACTTTATATCGGATTACGCGGCCGATCGGCGCGCGCGGACGAGATCGAGCAAACGCTCGCCCTAATAGCGACCGCGCACGGCTTGAGCGTCGGCCACGAAGTCGCGGGCGCGGGCGCCTCGCGGATGATTCTCCGTTCCCACGGAGGCGTCACCCATCGCATTGAGATCGAGCCCGTGGCGACGACGGCAGAGGAAAGCAATGCCTTGCCGGGAAAAGCGCGGCTGGCGATTCTGGTGGACGATCTCGGCAGCGACCGCAGCGCAGCCGAGGCCATCTTCGCGCTGCGCGTTCCCATTACGGTTTCGGTGCTGCCCTTTCATATCCATTCGCGGGAGATTGCGCACCAAGCCCGCCAGCATGGCTGTGAAGTCATGCTCCACCTGCCAATGCAGTCGCTCGCCGGCGAATCGCCTGAACAGCTGGAGCTGCGTTCTGGACTTCCGCCCGACGAACTGCGCAGTACCGTCGAAAAAATGCTGGACGCGGTTCCGGAAGCCGACGGCGTCAACAACCATCAAGGATCCGAGGCCACCGCCGACGCGGCGCTTATGAACGAGCTCATGCGGGTATTGAAGGACGAGGATGTCTTCTACGTGGACAGTCGAACCACGCGAGCGACGGTGGCCTTTGACGCCGCGAAACGCGAAGGCGTGCGCACGGCATTTCGCAACGTGCCGTTCCTCGATGATGTGCAGAACAAAGAGGCGATCAAACGGCAATTGCGATCGGCAATCGAGGGAGCCAAACAAAAGGGCGAGGCCATCGCCATCGGACACCCTCACTCCGAGACTCTGGCCGCGCTGCGCGAAATGCTTCCTGCAGCAAGAAGCGAGGGGGTTCAACTGGTCCTGGTATCGGAGCTGGTTCACTAAGCGACCGGCAGGGCGCCGGAAGGGTGTTCACTCGTCCGAATGACGCGGGGCTTCGCTGGAAATGCCTTGTGAATGTAGAAGGCGGCTGCGGCCATGGTGAGAAAGCTGAACAAGCTGCCTTCCGGGCCGACGGTCCCGCCCGTGAGCCAGGCCGGGCCATGCAGAGTCGCGTTCGACAGGTGGCCCGCAAAAACGTTTCCGCTGTTCGGCACGGAAAACAGGAACGTCTCGCCGAAATCGAAGGCCGCATGCCAACCGACCACCAGCCAGAGGTTGCCGGTGCGTTTGAGCGTGAGTGCAAACACCAGGGCAATGGCGACGACGCTCAGTGCGCCCACGGGAGACTCGCCCTTGTTCATCAAGTGCACGCTGCCGAAGCCGATCGAAAGAAGCAAAGCGGCGGGCCAAAATCCGATCCCGTCGGCGAGCGTAAACTGCAAATACCCGCGGAAAGCGAACTCTTCAAACAGGCCAACCAGCACGAAGAACAGCGCCCACAGCAAGGCCCATCGCAGGATCGCGACACCGTGTTCAGCCAGAGGCCCGAAGCTGTAACCGCGGAATGCCGCAATACCGCCGACCAGTACGGAAATTTCAACCATCCCGAGCGCGGTGCCATGCCAGAACTGCCCTCTGAACATCGATCGCGCGGGCAGACCATAATCGCCTGAAGACCGCGACTCGAGCGGCGCCATAACCAGCGCCGGCAAAAAGACAATCAGAAACGACAGCCCCTCTTGCAGGAACAGTTGCCACATCGGGGGAGTGGCAGTTTTGGGCAAGAGAAGCACCCGGCCCAGCAGGAAGTTGAATGCCATGCTGAGGACCAAGATCTGCAGTAGATAGGCGGTGATGCGCCAGCCGGAACGAAGGCCCCGATCGTTAAAGAACACCCGGCGGACCGGGTGATACTGGCCTGCGAGAGGATAGGACGGGAGGTTCGCTTGAGACGATGGTTCTGGCGCCTCTACGTCGTGGTCGTCCATTTGGCTAAGACAGTACCATAAGACGCGCGTTGCGCTGGACCCGGCCTTGGCGCCCAATCGGGTGCTCGGAAAAAATGAGTTGACGATGCCCTAACCGGAAGAATAGCGTTTAACAGTTAAGGTTGACCGCTTTCGGGAGGGTTCGTGGCCGACGATACAGGCTTGCCGACTCCCTCGGCAAACCGCCTTTGCCTTGAATTCGCCAATCTCCCTCTGGCCTCGGGCGACCCCGTCGAACGCCCGATTTTCTGGGACGAATTTGTGGATTTTTTGGCCGCGAAGCAGATCGTCTCCGCCGAAAAGACGCCCTACATTCGTGCTTTGGCCCAAACCGACCCCAACGCAGCGCAGAGCCTTTTAGACCACGCGGAGCGGTTAGGCAGAGCGCTGCGAACGAGCTTCCGGGCGATTCTCAAGGGGCAAGACATCCTTCGGGAATGGGTCGGACCGATCAACCAGATTTTACGGGTTACCGAGGGCCACGACGAGTTGCAGCAGGATGGTTCGCTGTGGCGGATGGGTTTTGTGGCGCGCGAGGAAGGCCTCGAGTGGCTGCTCGCCGCCATTGCCCGGTCTGGCGCGGAGCTGATTGCGGGCGGTGCCGGTGACAGCCTGAAAAAGTGCGCCAACCTCGATTGCCGGATTCTGTTCTACGATGACTCGAGAACCCATCGCCGCCGCTGGTGCTCGATGGCGCTCTGCGGCAACCGCAGCAAGGTGGCGGCTTTTGCCCGCCGCAATCAGGACGAAGAGGAAAAGGCCAACGCCCATCACGCATGACTCTGGTCCGTCGCAGGGACGGTCGGCTTCAATTCGCGTCTCGGATGTATCTGGGCGCCTGACCCTTTCCCCAGGGATCGTAGGCGTGCGCGAAAACCAGACGCTCTGCGAGCGGGGGGTGGGTGTACAGCCAAAACGTTATAAGCGGCGGGGGGTTCGGGTCGGCGAGATCGTTTTCACCCATGGCCTGAAACGAATGGGCGGCGACCTCGGCCGAGCCCGGAACGATTCCGTGTATCAGCTCCAGGCCGAAAACATCGGCGTGGTGTTCCTGGAGCCGGCTGTAGCCGTTGACGATCGGCGAGCAAAGAAACGCCATTCCATCGATCAGCAGAAGCAGGATGGCCAGCGCGGCCCAGTCATGCGGCCCATAGATTTTCCATCCGAGCCCCCAGCGATCGAGCAGCGCATCGAGCAGCCAGTAAGCGAGAAAAAGAGCCAGCAGCAGCAGTGCGGCAAAGAACAGGATGCCGTTGCGGATGTGATTCAGGACGTAGTGTCCGGACTCGTGGCCAAAGATGAAAAGAGTCTCGTGCGGGGTCATCTTCTTCAGCAGCGTATCGTAAATGACGACGCGTTTCGATCCGCCGAAACCGGTGACGTAGGCGTTGAGCTCGTTGGTTTTTGTGCTGGCATTCATGAGGAACATCCGCTCGCGCGGAATGTCCAGACCGGCCCGGCGCGTCAGCTTGACTAGGTCAGTAGCCAGCTGCGGCTGGCTTTTGGCCAGCGGCTCAAACTTGAAAAACATCGGGTCGATGACGAGCGGCTCCAGATAAAACATCAAAAGCAGAAACGGCAGCGCGACCAGCCAAAAGTAAAACCACCACCGCCGCGGGCTCCAGCGAATCGCAAAAAATACCAGCAGGCCCATGATGACGTAGAACCCGATGAACATCAGGCTGACCTTGCTCCAGTCGAGGAACCAGGCGCCCCAACTCTCGACCGACTGCTGATAATGCAGGGAAAGGCCGTGCCAGACGAGGTGGACCGGCAGATCGGCAAACCGCAGGATCAGGGCCAGGATGGGAATGAAAATCAGTCCCTGCAAAAAGCGGTTCTCCGTCTTGCGTTGCGCGAAATCGCGGATTGTTCCGGCCAAGCCGGTTCGCAACGCCAAGAGCAGCGCGGCGAACCCTATGAACACGGAAAGAAAGTACAGCGCGTATCCGGCCCGCGAGTAGGCAACGGCCTTTTGGTAGCGCTCGTGCGAAAGCGTGTAGCGATCGGTTTCACTCGAAGCATTGCTCTGCGCTTCGGAAGGCGGCGGTTCCATCTGCTGGGGCGAGCGAGAGCGAACGGTGGGCGTCTCTTGTGCGCAGGACGAGAAGGGGAAAAGCGCCGCGCAGCAAACGGCTAAAGCCAGAGCAGCGCAGGTAGCAAGCCTTCGGCAAATCATAAACCCTTTTTGCGGCATGCGATTAGGCGCGGATCGCGGGGGCATAGCGGCGCGCAAGCGCGGCGAGTATGCAGCACAACCGCCCGGCATGCAACTCTGGCCGGGCCCGTTCCCTTTTAACGCCGCGGAGTTCCCTCAGCCTCTCTGTTTAGATGGTCCGGATCGGGCGAAGGGAAGCACGAAGCAGAACAAATTAAGGGGCTGTTGAGGGCCGCGCGGGTTGCAGGACATAGTTTCGTATGGCCCCCGAAGTAGCCAGACCGGCGTGGACGACCGAGGTCCAGCGCTCGAGCCGGTGATGGTGGTAACGGTGAAATAAGTAAGAAGCGCCTATGGAAAGCGCCGTGGCCCCCGCTTCAATCGCCAGAAACGCGGGATGGTTGTCCACCGTGTCGTTCGTCAACAGAATCTCCTCAACCCCTCTGCGCCTCATGTTCAGCGTGGAGGAATAGTCGAGCGCGCGCGATGCGCCGACGGAAGCGAAAAGGGCGACGTTTTGGCGGTCCCAAAAATGGTGCTCTTCCGCATGCCGCTCGAGGGCGGGCGAAGGAGCGCCTTCGGCCGGCTGCAGCTTTTCGCCCAAGCGGGTCGAGCCCGGCCCGCATCGAGCCGTTGCTGCCGCAGACGACGCTGGCGCGTCAGGCAGAGAGGAATCGTCGTTGGCCCGGGAAGGGCTCGGGAACAAGCTCGCGCAAACGAAGATCGCGGCAAGGCCAAACGTCGAGGCGAGATGTCGCAAAACCGGTCTCCAGGGCTAGCCTGGTGGTCATTATAACTTTCTTGCCGGCACGCGCGAATTCTCAGGTCGGATTCCGGCCCTTCCCAGGCGGACCGCGTCAGCTTGGGCTTGATTCATTAGCGGCGTCAGACCGGCTCCTTGATTGCGCCTGGCGGCGCGCTGGCGTATGGTGAACTTTAGACCTTAGGAAGCCAGGTGCGCCCATGTTGTCTCCTAAACCATCGAAAGTATCGCTTATCGGTTCGGCCGCGCTGCTCATTTCGCTGGGGCTATCGCCCTTTTTGGCGTCCGCCCAATCGCAGGGCGACACCGCTTCGGTGGCCGACGCCGCGCGCCGGGCCCGCGAACAGAAAAGGGCTGCCGCGAAGCCGGCACGAACCCTGACCAACGACGATCTGCCGTCTCTGCTGGCAGAGACTGCCGCGCCTGCCGCGGCTCGGCCGGTTGCGGAAGAAGCTGCCGATGCCGGTGAGGCCAAGAGCGCGGGAGAAGGTGCTGCGCCTGTGGCACCCTCCGAGCCCGGTGCCGAGACCGAAGCCGCAAAGAAGAACCGCGCGAAAATAGAAGCCGCTCAGAAGCGGGTCAAGGCGGAGCTGAGCGAAGCGCAGGGCGATCTCGACGTTCTCGAACGCAAGGCGGCGCTCGACAGCGAGGTCTTTTACTCAAAAACGGGCTACGCCAGCGACAGCGAAGGCAAAGCGAGGCTCGACGCCCAAGCGCAGCAGGTCGGCGAGAAAAAACGACAGGTGGAAGACCTGAAGGCGAAACTGGCCGCGCTCGAGGCGGCTTCAGGGCAAGCGGCGGATCCGGAGAAAGCCCGCTCGACCTCTCCCAACTGAGTACGGCTATTTCGGTTCCAACACCAGCGGCAACCCGTTGCGCGTGTTGCCCACGATCACTACCTTGGCGTTGCTGCTCGAAGCCAGCTTTTCCGTCGCTTCAATGCCTTTCCACTCAAGCAACTGCGGGCTGATTCCCTGCGCCACGATTTTCTGAAAGTCCGCGATACCTTGCGCTTCGATGCGCTTGCGCTCGGCTTCCTGCTTTTCTTTTTGCAGAATGAAATTCATGCGCAGGGCATCCTGTTCGGCCTGCTGTTTGGCTTCGATGGAGCTTTTCAACATCGGCGGCAGCTGCACGTCGCGCAGCAGCACGGCCTCGACGATGATGCCGCGACCAGCCAGCTGTGTCTTCAGTTCTTCCTGGATCTGCTGCTGCACCAGATCGCGCGCATTGGTGTAGAGCGCGTTGGCGCTGTGGGCCGAAGTCGAGCCGCGAATGGCCGAGCGCAGCGTCGGCTCCACGATCTTCTCAGCGTAATTCGGCCCCACCTTCTGATACACGTCGGCAGCTTTGCTGGCATCCAGACGAAACAGCAAAGAGGTGTCGAGCGCCAGCATCAGGCCTTCGTTTGAAGGCGTGTTCGCGCTCTCCTTGACCGACTGGGTTTGCACCGAAAGCTTTTCTACCGACTTCAAAGGGTTGATCAAATGAATGCCTTCGCCCAAAACATCGCCCGTGACCTTTCCGAACAGCGTCAAAACGCCGACGTTGCCCGTGGGAATCGAAGTGGTACTGGCCATCAGCAGGGTCAAGACCAGCAACATCCCCAGGATCTTGAGCAAGCGGCTTCGAAAAACGGCAAAGCCCGGGATCCCGCTGATTCCGCCGCCCAAATCGATGGGCCGACCGGTGTTGGTCATAGTTGGCTCCTACCGGAATGAATTCCATCTGCTGACCGCTTTCGCCCATCTTGCTTCACTTCGGCCCGCCCGGGCGACTGTTCGCATGGCGATGCCGCGTATGCATCACGGGCCAGGGTCGGATGGGCAAAGAATTCCCAGAAATCCACAGCTTCCGCAACCCGCCCCCTATATCTGGTAGCGTTTTTTCTTGACACCACAGTTGGCTCGCGCAACAATCCCCGCATCTTGCTGCTTCGGGCCGCGCTTCGGGCGCGATTGCCACTGGGGGAAGCACAATGCAATACCTGCCGGGTTGGACTGTGCAATGCATCAACCAGGAATGCCCCGCGCGCGGACACTGGCTGCGCGCTCATCTATCCGGACCCAACGCCGGTTTGGAATTTTGTCCTTCCTGCGGGAGTGCGCTGCAAGCCGTACCGCCGCCGATCGGACCGCGCCTGCGCATGAGACCGCGCGCGCTCGCCGCCCGCCCTCCGTTGCGGCCCCGACCGCACTAGAGCTTTCGGCGAACTGCCGCGCAATCGACCTGAATCCCGCCGAGCGTCGAAGTCCGCTCGCGTTTGCCCGCTTTGCCGCCCGCAGCCAGTTCGATAGAATTCCGGGCGTGATCTCGCCCCGCCAGGTCTTACCGCATTGTCTGGCGGCAGCGGGCCTGGCGCTTCTTGTTTTCGCGCCCGCAGCCGGTGCCCGCAAATCCGGCCGGCAGTCGCGGCCTGCGACTACGCGCGAAGCTACCGCCGTTCCCCCTTTGACCTTTGCGGACAACGCCGGCGGGTTGAAACAACTGGCGACCGATATCCTGAAAGCCCAGGAGAAAGGCGACCCCGCTCGCGCCCAACAACTTCTGGACAGCCTGGTATTGCCCGACATTCGGGCCTGGTACTCGGAAAATTTCACCGACGCGGCCGTCAGGAGGGCCGCGCCGGCCTACGAAGCCAGCCGGGCGAGGTTGCCGGCGCAGCTGGCGGAAGTATTCCTCGCTGCTCACCAGGAAGGCTTTCTCGGCGTCGATGCGGTTCGCTACGACGACGAGGAGTCCGCATGCTCGAGCCCGCCCGTCTTCAGCGCGATGATCTTCAGGCGCACCCGGGTTCCGCTCTACGAACTGCACTTTACGCACGGCAATCAGTTCAAACGGCTGTTTGCTTTTGCTTACGTGGACGGGGCGTTCAGGCTGCTGGTGCTCCCTGATTTCTCGGCCCCGGTCGGCCCGGGGTCCGGCAAAAGTGTCGGCCCGGTGCACCAGGGCGGCGCGGTCGCGTCCGCGCGATTGGTGTGTAAGGTCAATCCTTACTATCCGCAAGAAGCGCGAAGGCGGCATGTCTCGGGAACCGTGCGCCTCCACACCGTCATCGGGAAAGACGGCGGTGTCAAACAGCTCGAGCTGCTAAGCGGCCACGATCTTCTGGCTGCCGCGGCAAAAGCCGCGGTCAGTCAATGGCGTTATCGTCCCACCTTGCTCGAGGGCGAGCCGGTCGAGGTCGACACCATCATCGACGTCATCTTCAGTTTGAGCCCCTGACGACGGCTGAGGATAGGTTTCAGACGTTGCTCAGGCCGTTTTGCAGCATCTGTTCGTCGCTGAGCCAGAGGTCGGGAATGTTCGCAGAACCCAGGCGCAAGACATCTTCGAGGGCGCCGCGCACTTCGCTTGAGCGAAAATCCACACCCAGCTGATCGAGCAGATCGAGCAGCGGCTGAGCTCCTTCGGCGAGCAGCGGCCGCGTGGCTGGATTCGACCCGTCGAGCCGGTGATAGGTGAGAACGTACACGGCGCCCGGTCCGGCTCCGTGCCGCACGATACGGAGAAAAGCGCGCGCCTGCTGGGGCGGCGGATTCTGAGTAAATGCGCTGCGGGGTGCGGAGGCGCTCATCGCGTGTCTCGCTCGAGGGTTCCGCGCGTACTCAACTGCACCCGCTGGTGCTTCCGCAGTTTTCGCACTTGTAGCATGCGCCGTTCGGCACCATCAGCATGCCGCACTCGCTGCAGGTAGGCGCTCCTTCATGGGCGTTGCTGGGCGCTCTCGATGAAACCGGTTCGCTGGCCCTCACTGCGGCCGGAGGCGGGGCGGAGGGAGCCACGGCGGTCGCGATCACTTCGGGCGCCGCGCCGTTCAGCTTCAGGTAGTCGGTTGAAATGAATCGTCCGCCGAGCCAGCGCGCAATGTAGTCGAGCACCGAAGAAACGAAGCGGATGTTGGCGTTGGCGGTAATACCGCTCGGTTCGAACCGCGTATTCAGCAGTTTGTCCACGAACACCTTCAACGGCACGCCGTACTGCAAGCCGATGGAAATCGTCAGCGCCAGGCCGTCCATGACGCCCGAAAGCGTAGAGCCTTCCTTGGACATCTTGATGAACACTTCGCCCGGCCGCCCGTCTTCGTACAAACCGACCGTGATGTAGCCTTCATGGCCGCCGACGCTGAATTTGTGGGTAACGGAGGAGCGCTCCGCCGGCATTTTTTCGCGCTGCGCGCGCGCAAACAGTTCGCGTTGCATCGGTTCAACCACCGCCGCGGCTACCGCTTCGGCAGCCTTGTCCCTTTTTTCTTCTTTCTTGTCGCCGCCGGCGTTTAGCGGCTGCGACTTCTTCGAGTTGTCGCGGTAAATGGCCACCGCTTTCAAACCGAGTCTCCACGATTCAAGATACGCATCCATGATGTCTTCGATCGTGGATTCCTCGGGCATGTTGATGGTCTTCGAGATTGCGCCCGAGAGAAACGGCTGGGTGGCCGCCATCATTCTGACGTGGCCGGTCCAGCTGATCGAACGCCCGCCGCCCGCCGGCGCCAGCGAGCAGTCAAACACCGGCAAGTGCTCGGCCCGGAAGTGCGGTGCGCCTTCGACCGTGCTGGACTTGTCGATGTGCGCGACAATCTCGCTGGTCTGCTCGGGCGTATAGCCAAGCTTCATCATCGCCGCGGGCACGGTGTTGTTCACGATCTTGATCACGCCGCCGCCGACCAGCTTCTTGTACTTCACCAGCGCCAGGTCCGGCTCGATGCCGGTGGTGTCGCAGTCCATCATGAAGCCGATGGTCCCGGTCGGGGCCAGCACGGTCACCTGCGAATTCTTGTAGCCGTATTTTTCACCCTGCGACAACGCTTGCTCCCAGGACTGCTGCGCCGCCAGCAGCAGCTGCGGTTGCACGTTCTCGGGCTTGATGCCGCGCAGCGCTTCGCGATGCATTGCAATCACGTTCAGCATCGGCTCGCGGTTCGCCGCATAGCCCGGGAACGGCCCCATGCGCTCCGCCACGCGCGCCGACTGTGCATACGCCTCGCCGCACATCAGCGCGGTCACCGCGCCCGCCACGTCGCGCCCTTCCGGCGAATCGTAGGGCAGGGCCATGGACATCAGCAGCGCGCCCAAATTCGCGTAGCCCAAGCCGAGCGGGCGGAAGTTGTGCGAATTCTCGGCAATTTTCGGCGTCGGGTAGCTGGCGAAGTCCACCAGAATTTCCTGCGCCGTGATGGTCACATCCACCGCGTGCTTGAATGCTTCCACATCAAACGTCCCGCTCGAATTCACATACTTCATCAAGTTCAAAGAAGCCAGGTTGCACGCCGTGTCGTCCAGGAACATGTATTCCGAGCACGGATTGCTGGCGTTGATACGCGCAGTGTTCTTGCAGGTATGCCAGCGGTTCACCGTGGTGTCGTACTGCATGCCGGGATCGCCGCAGTGCCAGGTCGATTCCGCCATCTTGTAGAGCAGACCCTTGGCGCGCAGCTTTTCCGCCGGCTGCCCGTCGATCACATTCTTGGTCCACCAGTCCTGGTCCCACTCGACGGCGCGCATGAAGTCATCGGACACGCGCACCGAGTGGTTGGCGTTCTGGAAGAAGATAGAAGTGTAGGCTTCGCCGTCGATTGCGGAATCGTAGCCTTCGCGGATGAGCGCGTGCGCCTTCTGCTCTTCCTTGTACTTGCACTCGATGAACTCGACGATGTCCGGGTGGTCCACATTGAGAATGACCATCTTGGCCGCGCGCCGGGTCTTGCCGCCGCTCTTGATCACACCCGCAAAGGCGTCGAAACCCTTCATGAAGCTGACCGGACCCGAAGCAATCCCGCCGCCCGACAGCGTCTCTTTCGAACCGCGCAGCGCGGAAAAGTTCGTGCCCGTGCCCGAACCCCACTTGAACAGCATCCCTTCGGTGCGGGTCAGCCCCATGATGGATTCCATGCTGTCGTCGACGGAATTGATGAAGCAAGCCGAGCACTGCGGCTTCTGCTGCACGCCCACGTTGAACCACACCGGCGAGTTGAAGCTCAGCTTCTGCTCGACCAGCAGGTGGGTCAGTTCGTCGCGAAAGGCCTCCCGCGAAGCAGGATCGGCAAAGTAGCCACCTTCTTCGCCCCAGCGCAAAATGGTGTTCACCACGCGGCCAATCAGCTGCCGCACCGAGCCTTCGCGTTCGCTGGTTCCGGGCTTTCCGTGAAAATATTTGCTGGCCACGATGTTGGTCGCGGTCTGCGACCAGTTCTTCGGCACCTCCACATTTTCCTGGCGGAAGATGGTCACACCCTTTTCGTTTCCGATCAGCGCCGTCCGCTTTTCCCACTCGACGGCGTCGAATGGCGAAATCCTCCCGTCGGTGAAGAAGCGCTCGAACTTCAACCCGGTTGCTTTTACCGCCGCGCTCGTTTCCGTTGCTTGGCCTTCCATGACCGGCTTCACCGTTGCTGCCATTCTGTTCCTCCCAGCGCCGGGATCCTCGTTAGATGCGGAGGAGCCCTCCTATTTTACTCCTTCGCTTGGGCGAAGGTGCTGCGCCTTCTATCTCGTTTCCTTCGATTCAGTTACGATTCCCCGGGCTCGCGGAAGCATCGCCGGTTTTCCCTCCGTCCAGCACAAAAAGAAGCGGCCGATATTGCTCTACCGACCGCCAAACGTCAAAAAGCTTGCCATCGACCGTCTTGTTCCACCGGTCAAACGGCACGCCCGCCCCCCGCGCGCTACTAGCGCGGAGCAGTTACTTCGCGCTGGATTGTTTTTGAAAAACCCGGACTGGCCTCGTGGCTTTACGCGAACCTAATCATTGCCTCGACTGGGTTCGCTGGCGCTTCCACGATCCCCCGAATCTGGAGTCGCAGTATCAACTCGTGCTAAATTTCTGTCAAGAGAAAAACGCAAAATCTGGAATCTTTTTTTCCCACCTGTCTATATCTAGTGGTCCGGTTGCGCACGAACCCTTGCTCGATTCTTCCCGCTCCGAGGCCAGAACCCGCGCTAAACTCTTTCTATCCAACTTTATATGCTTCGGGTCCGCCTGCATTTCTTTTTTTTCGCCCTCCTCAGTTTTTCCACGCCGATTTCCACCGCTCGCGCGGCGCAAGCTCCGGCCGAGGCGCCTTCTACAGCGGTGCTGCGCTCCGCGTACGGTGAAAAACTGAGACTGAGCGGCCTGCCGAACGGCGGCAAGATCAACGACTCTCTTTTCCGCGGCGCGCAGCCGCGCAATGAAGGCGTGCAAGTGTTGAAAAATCTCGGCATCACCACCATCGTCGACTTGCGCGGCGAAGATCCGGGAAAAATCTCTTGGGAACGACAGCAGGCTGAATCGCTCGGCATCCGTTTCGTCAGCATTCCGGTGAGCGGCTGGTCTCCACCATCAAACGAGCAAGTCGCCCAGTTCCTCGAGATCTTTCGTCACCATCCGCAGGAAAGGGTTTTCGTTCATTGCCGCTTCGGCGACGATCGCACCGGCGTTTTTGTCGCCGCCTACCGCATGGCCTTCGAGGGCTGGCCCGCCGAGCAAGCCATGAATGAAATGTATTTCTTCGGCTTCAACGGTTTCTGGCATCCGGCGATGAAAGCCTTCATCCGCGATTTTCCCGCCCGTCTTCAAACCGCTCCCGCGCTCGCGCCGTTTCGAAATGCGACCGAAGGGCCAGCCGCGGGCGCTGGCCGATCCTCGCCAAACCGGCCGGCGCCAAGCCGCCAACCTCAGTAAATTCTTGGACTTAAACTATTTCCATCCTAGTACCATGGTTTGCCGCGCATGGGACTGCCGCTCCATTCATACCACCCTCTGCCCCTTCTATTCTTGATCTTGAACGGAAGGGCCCATGCAAGCGCAAGTCGGTCGTTACCAGCTGTTTGAAACCCTGGGAGTCGGCGCCACCAGCCGGGTGGTTCGCGGCTTCGATCCCATGATCGGTCGTCCGGTCGCCATCAAGGTTTTTCCTTCCGAAATCGCCCAGGGCCAAGCCCGCGACCGCTTTCTTCGCGAAGCCCGCGTCGTCGGCCAGCTCTCCCATCCGAACATCGTCATCCTGCACGACCTGGGCATCGAGGAGAGCACGCAGACGCCTTACCTCGTGATGGAATATGTCGACGGCGTTGCGCTCGACCGTATCCTCGAGCGCGGCACACTGCCTCTGCCCCGCGCCTGCGCATGGATTGCCCACGCCGCCGAAGCGCTTGAAGTTGCCCACAAACGCGGCGTTATTCACGGCGATGTCAAACCCGCCAACATCCTGGTCTCGGCCGAGGGCAGGGTGAAACTCACCGACTTCGGCATGGCCCGCGTCGCCCGCCGCGAAGCCCGCGATTCGGCGCTGCTGGGTACACCCGCTTACTGGTGCCCGGAGCAAATCATGGGCCGCCCGCAGGACGCGCGCTCCGACATCTTCTCCATCGGCGTCGTGCTCTATGAAATTTTAACCGGTACGCGTCCCTTCGACGCCGACTCCCTGCAGGGCATCTGCAGTCACGTGCTCTCTTCCACGCCGAACGCCGTTTCGCAGCTGCAGCCCTCCATCCCGGCGGCCATCGACGAGATTATCGCTTCGTGTCTGGCCAAGAATCCCGATCAACGCATCGCTTCGGCCGAAGCCCTGGCGCAGCTCCTCTACCCGCACGCCCGCCGTAAGCTGGTCCCGTCCGAGCAGGCAGCTCCCGGCAAACCGGCCGCCGCAATGCCCAACTCCTTCCGCGACCGCGCCTCGCGGCTGCTGCGTTCCGCCTGACCCGCAGCCGGGGCGCCGGCCCGCTTGAACCTCCCGCATCCTCGCGCGCAACCTTCCGGAATCTGCTACTGTTTTCCTCCGCCGATTTCCGGAGGCTAGAGGAATGCCCGTATTCAAAAGACTCGCCCTCATTGTTGTGGCTGCGGCTTCGGTCAGTCTAAGTTCCGCGAACTGTCTTGCCGACGAGCGCGAAGCCGCCGGCAAGCTCCTGGCGCGCACCATGTTCAATCCGGAACTGCGGCCCAGGACGTTTCGCGGCGGCCAGTGGTTCGGCAACGGAGATTCCTACCTGGCGCTCGAGCCCTCCTCGACTCCCGGCGGCACCGACATCGTCCGCTATCAAACGGCTTCAGGCGCGCGCGAAATCTTTGTCCCCGCCGCTCGCCTGGTTCCCGCCGGCGACAAAAAACCTCTTTCCATTGAAAGCTATTCCCTGTCTTCGGACGGCAAACAGCTTTTGGTCCTCACGAATTCCAAGACCGTCTGGCGCCAGAACACGCGCGGCGACTACTGGCTGTTCGATCTGGCCACCGGCGCGCTGCGCAAACTCGGCGGCGATGCTCCCGCCTCCAGCCTCATGTTCGCGAAGTTTTCTCCGGACGGTTCGAAGGTTGCTTACGTCCGCGCCAACAACGTCTATGCCGAAGACCTGGCCAGCAGGAAAATCACACCTTTGACCCGCGACGGTTCGGATACCGTCATCAACGGCACATCCGACTGGGTCAACGAAGAGGAGTTCGACATTCGCGACGGTTTCGAGTGGAGTCCGGACAGCCAGCGCATCGCTTTCTGGCAGTTCAACACCTCCGCCGTCCGGACCTACACCCTGATCTACGATCTCGGCGACCCGCGCGGCGAAATCGTCAGCGCAATCCCTTATCCGTCCGCCCTGCCTTATCCGCAAGCCCTGCGCTACCCGTATCCCCTCACCGGAACGCCCAATTCCTCGGTCCGCGTCGGCTGCGTCAGGGCCGTCGGCGGAAAAGTCTCGTGGATGGAAACGTCCGGGAACCCGGCCGAATCCTACATTCCGCGCATGAGCTGGGCCGATGGCGGTCACGTGCTTTTGCAGCACATGAATCGCCTGCAGAACCGCAATGAATTCCTGCTTGCCGACGCCGCGAGCGGCGTCTCCCGCCCCGTCCTGGTAGAAGAAGACCGCGCGTGGGTCGATCTGAACGAACAGGTTCTATGGCTCAGCCGCAACCAGGAATTCCTTGTTTTGAGCGAGCGCGACGGCTGGCGCCACCTCTACCGCGTCTCCGAGGATACCGGCAAGACCGCGCTCGTCACGCGCGGCAATTTCGACGTCGTCTCGCTGGCGCGCCTCACGCCGGATGAAAAGTGGATCTACTTCATCGCTTCCCCTGACAACGCCACCCAGCGCTATCTCTATCGCGCGCCGGTCGATGGTTCAGCCGATCCGGAACGCCTCACGCCCGCTGAGCCCGGCACTCACTCCTACAACGTTTCTCCGAGCGGCGAGTATGCTTTCCACGACTTTTCCTCGTTCAATCTGCCGCCGGCTTCCGATGTCGTGCACCTTCCCGACCATCGCCAACTGCGCGCCACCGCCGACAACTCCGCTCTCGCCGATCGTGTCAAATCTCTTTCCGCGGGTCCGGCGGAATTCCTCAAGCTCGACGCCGGTAACGGTCTTCAGGTGGACGGCTGGCTGCTGAAGCCCCCGGCCTTTGATCCCGCGAAGAAATATCCTCTCGTCGTCTATGTCTACTCGGAGCCGGCCGGACAGACCGTCGCCGACCGCTGGCCCTCGCTTTTCCTTCGCGCCCTCGCTGCTTCCGGCTATCTTGTCGCCAGTTTCGATAACCAGGGCACACCCGCTCCCCGCGGTCGCGAATGGCGCAAAATCATCTACGGGAACGTGGGCCCGTTGTCTTCCGCTCAGCAGGCGGCAGCGCTCGAATCGCTCGAAAAATCTCATTCCTTTGTGGATGCAAAGCGCGTCGGCGTATGGGGCTGGAGCGGCGGCGGCACGGCCACCCTCAATCTGATGTTTCGCTATCCCGATCTCTACAGCGTCGGAGTCTCGGTCGCTTCTGTTCCGGACCAGCGGCTCTATGACAGCATCTACCAGGAGCGCTACATGGGCCTGCCGCAGGAGAGCGGCAAGGCCTACGAAGCGAGCTCCGCCATCAACTCCGCGGCCGGTCTTCGTGGCAGCTTGCTCTTGATGCACGGCTCGGGCGATGACAATGTGCATTTTCAGGGCTTCGAGCTGCTGGTAAACAAGCTGATTTCCTTGGGCAAGCTCTTCGACATGCGCGTCTACCCCGGCCGCACCCACACCATCTCCGAGGGCAAGGGCACTTCTGCCGACATTTACACCAACATCCTCGGCTATTTCGAAGACCACTTGCCTCCGGGCCCCGGCGGCAACGCCGCGCCGTAGCTTTTTGGCGCGCGCTCGAAGCACGGCTCGTTAGGCTTCGACCGCCTGTCCCATGGTCCAGCGAATTTCTGTCGAATCTGCCTCTCTCGGCGTGTCCTTCGGTACTAAGGGCCACGGCCCGATTTTGTGACTTTGGAACCATTGGCCGGCGCGTTTCGTTTTGCCACTCTCGACCCGGGTGCGACGCTGCCGCTCAAAGATCATCACGCCATGTCCCGTTACCAGATTCTTGGCACCATCGGTGTCGGAGCCTCAAGCCGCGTAGACAAAGCACGCGACACACTGATTGATCGTACGGTGGTGCTGAAAACCTTCACTCACGGCTTCGGGTCGGCGGAGCTGCAAAAGCAGTTTCTTCGCGAAGCCCAGATCCTCGGACGTCTTTCCCATCCCAACATCATCTCCATCTACGATCTCGGCAGCAACGACGACGGCAGCGCTTACCTCGTCACGGAGTATGTGCCGGGCAAGACGCTGGACGCGGTTCTCGCTCTGAAAGGCCCCGTTCCCCTGGCCCGTGCCGGAGTCTGGGCCGGGGACCTCGCCAATGCGCTCAGCCGCGCTCATAAGGCCGGCATCATCCATGGAGATGTAAAACCCGCGAACATCTTTGTCACCGACGACGGCCAGATCAAACTCGGTGACTTTGGCATCGCTCGCTTCGCCACTCAGGTTTCGGGCTCCGCCAGTTTGATCGGAACGCCGGCCTATCTTTCACCCGAACAGATCAAGGGCGAAATGCAGGACCATCGCTCCGACATTTTCTCGGTGGGCATTGTTCTCTACCAGCTGGCCACCGGCGTTCGTCCCTTCGACGGTTCATCGGTCGCAGCCGTGTGCGCGCAGATCGTGGCCCTCGAGCCTTTAGCCCCGTCGCGCCATAACCCGGCACTGCCGCCCGAGTTCGATCGCATCGTCATGCGCTGCCTGGCCAAGGATCCCGCCGACCGCTACGCTTCCGGCGAAGCCCTGGCTGCCTCTCTCTACCCGTTTGCGCGCAGCAAGCCCGAGCCTGCTCCGCACCGCTTGCACTTTTCCTGGTTTAAGGGACCGCTGCGCCCCGCCGAGGGCTGGATCCTCTCCGCCATCGTCGCCTCCGCTCTGGCCGCCATTCCCGCCGCGCACAGCTTCTATCGTGCGCATCGCGAGAGCGCCAGCCGGTCGGCTGTACTCTCCGTCCCATCTCCGCTCGCCGCTCCGAACGAGCGAGCGCCGAGTTTCAATCCGCCGGTTCGAAACGAGTCGGCGCCTGGAACCTCTGGAGGGCGCGAAACGGCCGAAACTTCTTCCGCGGCGCAACGTGCTAGAGGCAAGGGAAGCGGGACCGCGGATCCCTCCCGCGCCACTGCCGCCGACGCCCCGACGGCAACGGCTTTCTCCAACCAACCGTCCCGGTCGCTATTCCGCGGCGCGCCGGCTGCGGCTCGCGCTGCTTGCCTCTCGATTGAAATCTCTTCTGCGATCGACGGCGCGACGCTCGCCGTCTTCGCGGATCAGCAACTTGTCGCCACGGCCTCGCTTTCCGTCACGCTTCGCGGCGAATCGCTGCACCTCGACCGATCGCTCTCGGCCGGACCGCACGAATTTCGCGTCGCGCTCTATCGCCAGGACCAGACCCTGCAAATTGCAAAACAGGGTCTTGCCGAACTTGAGCCGGGTTCCTCCAACCGGCTCACCGTCCATGTCTTGCGCCGCGCCAAGATGCTGGTCAAACGTAACGCCGACCTGGACATTCTCTGGCCCGCGGCTTCGTCATCACGCTCCGATTCAGCAAACCCCGACCCTAAGGCCGCCGGTTCCAGCACCCGGTCGAAGCCGGCTGCGCCGCTCATGGCCACCTCGGTTCCCTCTTCGCGATAGATCTGGCTCTGGGTTGTCTTCTGAAGCGACTCGATCGCTCGGCCCGATCGAGGCGGGCCTCGTCGCATCTGCCGGTGCGATTGCCTTCAGGGTACGGTCGATTGGACGGCGGTCATTTTCATGGTTCGTTGTGGTTCGTAGAACCATGATTTATTCGTAGCGCAGCGCTTCCACCGGATCGAGCTTTGCTGCTTTCATCGCCGGCCACACGCCAAAAATCAGGCCGATGGACACGCTGACCGTAATGCCCAGAGCCGCGGCCCAGACGGGTACGACGCCGTGCCACTTCAGGGTCGCGCGAATCAGCAACACCAGGCCGTTCACCAGGACCAGCGCCAGAACGCCTCCCGCTCCGGTCAGGGTCATGGCTTCGAGCAGAAACTGCCAGGTGATGTCTCGACGCTTGGCGCCGATCGCTTTGCGCACGCCTATTTCGCGGGTTCGTTCCGTCACGCTCACCAGCATGATGTTCATCACGCCCACTCCGCCGATCAGCAGCCCGATGGCGCTTAAAACCATGGTGCCGAGATACACCATGATCATGATGTTGTGGAACTCTTCGACTTCCTGCGCGGCCGTGGCCACGGAAAAGTTGTTTTTGCCGTTGTAGGGGACATTGCGGCGGCGGCGCAGGATTTCCGTCACTTCGTCCACCATCTGGTCGAGCTGCCCGGGATAGGCCTGCACCCGCATGTTCAATTCATCCGCGGCCGGATAGATTTTTTTGAAAGTGTTGAAAGGAATGAGCACCCGACGGTCTTCGTCGCCCATTCCGAAGCCGCCCTTCGGCTTCTCCACCACGCCGATCACCTGGAAGTCGGTGCCGTCGATCATCACGTCTTTGCCGATCGGGTGCCCTTCGGGAAAAAGCACCGGCGCCACGTTTTCGCCGAGCATCGCGACCTTTTCCTTGTGCAGGTCGTCGCCCTCTGCGATGAAGCGGCCTTCGATGGTTGCCGCGTTGGCATACACCTGGCCGAAATTCGGCTGCACGCCGCGAAAGTCAATCGCCGTCACTTCGCCGGCCTTGGTGCGCGCGGTATGCGATTGCATCCAGCGGGTCTGAATGAACGCGGTCACGTTCCTGACGGCCCTGCTGCCGTCCTTGATGGCGTTGGCGTCTTCTAGCGTCAGCGGCTTGCGCAAGCGCTCTTCGAGCGGAGCGCTGCCGCCGTGAAAGCCCTGGTCCCACTTGGAGACGAAAGCCGTGTCGGCTCCGTACTGCTTCATATTTTCCTGAATGGTGTAGTCGAAGCCCGTGAGCAGCGCCGCGACCAGCATGATCACGCTGACGCCCAGCACCACGCCAAACACGGTGAGCGCGCTGCGCATCTTGTGGGTGCGCAGCGTGTCCATCGCCTGTTTCAGGTTTTCCCCGTGTGCCTGCGCCATATGCTTGCTATCCCTCCGCCCGCAAAGCTTCAATCGGATCGAGCTTCGCAGCGCGCATCGCAGGATAGATCCCGAAAAAAAGTCCCACGCTGGTCGACAGCACGAGCGAAATAATCACGGCGCTCAACGGAGTCTTCATCGGAATCGAGGTCAGCGTTCGCACCGCCTGAACCACCAGGTAGGCGCCCGCCAGCCCCATAACGCCGCCAACCGTCGCCAACACCCCCGACTCGGTCACAAATTGCATCAGGATGTGCTTCTTGCGGGCGCCGAGCGAACGGCGCACGCCGATCTCGCGCGTCCGTTCGGTCACGCTGGCCAGCATGATGTTCATGATCACGATGCCGCCGACCACCAGGAACACGCTGACGATTCCAATGGCCGCGGAAGCGAGCGTGCCCGTCAGGTCGTGCCACAGGGCCATGATCGAGTCCGAGCCCAGAATCGCGAAGTTATCCTCCGCGTGGTACTGCAAATGACGGCGCGCGCGCATCAGCATGCGTGCTTCGTCTTTGCTGGCCTGCATCAATTCCGCGCTGGGAGCCTGCACGAAGATACCCACCCAGTCGTTCTGCCGGTGAAATTCCTTCTGATAGGTGTGAATCGGCATGATGACAAAGTTGTCCTGCGATTGGCCGAACGCGCTGCCGATGGGCGTGGCCACCCCGATCACCTGATACTCGTGGGTCTCCGCGCGGAACGTTTTCCCGATGGGATCGACGTTCGGATAGAGCTTGTTGGCCACGTCGGCGCCGATGAACGCAACTTCGGCGCGGTGATCGTCATCCGATTGCGTGATCATGCGGCCTTGTGCGATGCCGATGTTGCGCACGTCGGTGTAGTTGGGCGTGGCGCCCATCACATCGGTGCGCTCCAGCCGTTCGTTGCCGGATTTAATGTCCATGTTGCGGTCGTCGAGCGCGGCCACCGCACCCGCGGTTTTCATGTTGTCGCGGAGGAATTCATACTCGTCCATGGTCAGCAGCGGCCGCTTTTGCGCTTTCACCCACGCCTCGTTGCTGGTGATGATGCCGAAGCGATCCACGATGAACACGTTGGCGCCGAGGTTGGCGATGCGGTCCGCCACATAGAAGTTCATGCCGGAAACGAAGCTCATTACGGTGACCAGCGTGGTCACCGCTAGAATGACGCCCAACAAGGTCAGGAAACTGCGCAACTTGTGCGCGCGCAGCGAGTCGAGGGCCAGCACGAAGGTTTCATAGAAGGTGACCAGCGATTTGCGCGCCCGTGCCAGACGGCCGGCGCTGTAGACCTTACCGTCCCGGATCCCGACGCTGAATCCCTCGAGAGTTACACCCAACTTTGTGGCTCCTGTTCGTTTCTGAAGCGGCGGTGCGGCAGGCCCGTAACTCTACTACGAGCGGGCACACCCGCTTGTTTCCTGTTAGACGTCGCGAGAGCGATTTCTGCTTGGCCAGTCCGCACTTATTATCTCAAGAAACATCCGATTCGCCCGCAGAAAAAGGGATGGCCCCGCGCCGGTCAATTAAGTCACTCTTTATCAGGAATATGCGCCGATCGCTGACCGATACAACACCGGCCCAGGTGTCGGAGTCCAATGGGTGGAGAGCCGAGGCGTTAGACTGACAATTGGAAGGCACAACCTTGACCCATCCAGCTAGGCAAACCCGCACACTGCTGGCCCTGCTCGCTCTGAGCGCCGCGGTCTCCTTTTGCCAGGAGCCGGCCGAAAAGAGTGGAAGCTCGGCAGCGCCAAAGGGCCAAGGCGATGTCATGCGGCGGGTGATTGACGGTGTCAAACAGGCCGAACGCGCTTTGTATCTCTATGAGCGGGTCGAACGGGTGGAATCGCGAAAAGAAGCGGCCGACCCTGCGCCAGAGAGCGTCAGAGTGTCGCGGGTGGTGCCCGCGGGAACCGCAATCGCGAAAATCTCCCTGGGGCCGGACGGAAAACCGCCCGACGCGGTAGCCTATCGCAATGAGTTGAACAAATTGTTGAATTCGCTCTCCTGGGCCGCCACCCCCGGTCCGCCGCAGCGCGAAGCCTATCAGAAGGTGCAGAAAAAGCAGAAGGATCGCGACGACCTGATCGAAGCGACCCACCGCGCGTTCCTGTTCACCTACCTCGGCCAGGAACCGCGTGGCGACCGCGTGCTCGGCAAATATCGCATGGAGCCTAATCCGAAGTTCAAGCCCTCGAACCGGGCCACAGCGATTTTCGCCAAAGTGCGCGGGTATGTCTGGGTGGATGAATCGGCCCAGGAGCTGGCGCGGATCGAAGGCGAAGTCACCGACGATATTTCGCTCGGGGTGTTTCTGGCGAAGATTTATAAAGGCAGCCGCTTCATGCAGGACCGCTACGAGATGGCGCCGGGGTTATGGATGCCGTCGTTCACGCAATACGATTTCGACGGAAGGAAACTATTCTCCGCTTTCGTCATCCACGAAAAAACGTTCTATTCCGCGTACAGGAAAATAGGCCCGCCCGCCGAGGCCATCCCGCAAATCCAGTCGGAAATCGCGCAACTGGACGCCGCGAGGTCGGCCGAGAACCGCTGAAGCGCAAGAACCCGTACCACCCACCTGCCGTCCGGACTTCCTCGCGCCGCGCCGGGGGCCAGGATTGCGCCGCTAGAGTGTTTGCCGTATGGGCTCGAGGTCGGCGCGCAAGCTAGCTTGGTTTACGGCTTCAGAAAAGGCGCCCGGCCCGGGGAGAAATCCATGCAGTTCGCAAGATTTCATGGAATTGCCTTGCTGGCGCTCGGAGCGCTTTTGCTGTTCGTGCAAACCGTCGTGATTTTCAGGGAAACGGCGCCGCCCGGGGAAACCGCGTCTTCTGCGCAGCAGGCTCCGGTCACACCACCCGGCCGCGCGGCGTTGCCGGCATGGGAGTACTTGTCGGGCGTGCTTGGTATCGTGTTGGCGAGCATAGGGGCCTACGCGCTGGCCCGGGCCGGTCATAAAGGAGAACTCCAGCGGAGGGAGGAAGAACGGCGGCAAGAGGATCGCTCGTTCGGCCGGCAGGGCCATCACGTCTCGACGCCGACCATCTGGAAAGAACGGTGACTCCGGCTACTCGGCGGCGATTTGCGTCCAGGGATAGGCTTTCATGTCGCGAAGCTGCGGCTTTTGCCAGGCGAGCTCGGGATGCGCCGCAAGATGTTTTGCCGCCAGAAAGTCCCGGCCGCAGGCGTGGCCGGCGGCGGCGGTGAAGGTCATTTTCGCGGCCAGGGTCGAGTCCGCAGCCTTGTTCTGCACGGCGCCGGCGGTGCCATAGGGCGGCTGCCAGGCGCCCATGCCTCGTCGCGACATCTCGACGTGGCCGCAGAGCGTGCGCTCGCTCGGCTCGTTTCGTCCGCTGACGGAGTCCACATGATCGGCCAGGAACTTCTGCGCCAGAGCGACATCGATCTTTCCCTTGTTTTCCTCCATCAGCTGTTGCCAGCGTTGGTGCCTGGCATTGCCGCTGAGTCCGGAGTCCCGCAGATTGAAACTGGTCTCTTCCGCGGCCAGCTTCGGATTGATCGGAATATTTGAGCCGACGAAATAGCCGTCGGCTTTGCGTTCGAGCGTGACGTTTTTCAGCCCCAGCTCGAGACTCGCGATTTCGTTCTTTTTGGTATCCGCGATCAGCCAATCGTTGGCGTAGCCGCCGTTGTTGCCTTCCTTGAAGATTCGCGCGACGTCGTCAATCGAAGCCGAGTACTCCAGGGCTTTGCGGGCGCGGATGAATTCGGGCTTGCCCTTGAAGTCGTAGCCGGAAAATCCCGTGATGGTGGTTTCGGTGATGACCATGCCGGCGTAATTGATGCCGAAATCGTCGCCGCTGTGAATGAGACCGGGCAAGCCGTCCATTACGAAACGGTAGCCCTGTGCCGGCTTGACGTCGAAGACGATGGTCCACCGCGCGCCGTCCATATATCCGGTCCAGTAGTTGTGCGCGATGACGATCTTGCCGTCCCGGGTGTAGCTGCCGGTGGCGACGAACGCGCTGCAGTGGTCGGGAGCGGTGACCGTAGGCAGCGAAGCGATCTTATGTTCCCGGTCGTATTGGGCCACGTAGTAGCTCCACTCTTCGGCGCCGTTCATGACTACGATGTCCCAGAGGTCCACCTTGCCGCCGCGGGCGCCGATTCCATCGGCAATTCCCTGCATTTCTTCGCGGTATTCCTGATCGATGTGCGGCCACCAGACATTTCTCGCCGCTTCGCGGAAAAAACCCCAATCCTTGCCGTTGTCGTGCGGGAGTTCGAGGAGAAAAACCTCCTTTAAGTCGGCAATTTCCTCAGCCAGGAGGTAGCCGTGCTGATAACCGATCTGGCGTGGCGAGCCGGACAGGCGAACGACGGTCCATCCCTGCTGCGGCGGCCTGCGGGAGGAGCCAGAAAGCAGCGCGGCATCCGCGACCGCTGGCAGGGAAGCGGTTTCTGAGACCGCCCAGGCCACGGAACCCATTGCTACCATGAGAAAGACGACAGAAACCATGCGGCGCATGAAAGCCTCCCGGCTCGAACAGCAAACTACCGCTCCGGATCGACTTTGACAAGGCTCGGTCCGATCCGGCCGTCTAGGGCCGATCCCGGAGCGCTTCGAGATTTTCGCGCGCGAGTCTATTGTCGGGGTCGAGTTCGAGAGCGCGCTGGAAATGGGCGATGGCTTTTTGCCTTTCGCCGAGCTCGGCTAGCGCGGCGCCAAGATTGGCTTCGGCGCCGGAGTCGGCGGGCTTCAATCGGGCGGCTTCAGCAAATTCCTTCGCGGCCAGCTTGAACTCGCCGGCGCCCGCGAGCGCGATGCCGAGATTGTAGTGCGCGTCGAAATAGTCGGGCCGGCCGGCTGCGGCGGCAGAAAGATGGCGGACGGCTTCGGAGATTTCGCCGGACGCGAGCAGCGCCGCGCCCAGCGCGTTCTCCACCGTCGAATCGCCAGGCCGCAGGCGGAGCGCGGCCTGGTAGTGCCGGGCGGACTCTTCTAAGGCGCCGCGCGCCTGCAGCATGGCGGCGAGATTGTAGTGAGCCGCGAAGTCGGCAGGATTGTTCTCGGTGTGGTGGCGGGCCAGAGCCTCCTGTAAGACCATGCGGGGGTCGCCCTGCCCGGCGGGTCGAGCCTCGGGAAGCACTTGCAGCCAGAGGTGGGCCATTTCATCCACCGCGCGATTTCCGGCTGTGACGCGCTCGGGCGGACGGTTCGGATTGGCGACGTTTTCGGCCGAGTTGTCGTAGCGGTAGCGCATGACGACGGTCGTGCCGCGCGGGAGCGGCTCGGGTGTGGCCAACCGGAAGACCGCCTGCCAGTTCAGATCCCAGCGCGGAATATGAATCAGGGTTTTTTCCCTGCCGTCGGGCAAGCGCGCCGTGGCCAGCATCTCCCGGCACAAGTAGTGCGCGTGCGGGTAGAGCGCCAGCAGTTCGACCGATTCGGGCAGCGTGAACTCGTCGCTCACTACGAAATGGTTCTCGCCCGCCGGTATGTCGAGTGCGCGGTCATTTTCAAGTTGCAGCAAGACCGGAAAGCGCGTGGCCGGCTGCTCGGTGAAATAGATTCCGATGCTCGGCTGGATGGATTCGGGTTTGCCGGAAGGCTGCAGATGCGCGTTGAGCACCAAGTCGTTTTCCGGATCAAGACGAAGCGCGAGCCCCGGAGGTTCGATCACCGGAGCGCTGCCGGGCTTCCAGAAAAGAAAGTGGCCGTCGGGATCGAACGATTCGGATTCGATTTGCAGCTCCATTCCCGCAAAGCCGCTGCCGGCGGATGGTTCCTGGCGGCGGGCGGATTGCGTTCGATCGACCAGAAGATTGGCATGATGCACGAGACGCTTGTTGCCCGGATGGATCTCGATGGCCTTCACGAACCGGGAGGAATTTAGGGGCGAGCGAAAGATGAAATTCCAATAGACGTCGCCGCCGCTGGCCGGGATGGTAAAGGGAACTGCCGCGCGCAAAACCAGATCCGGCTCGCCGAGTTGCCACCCGGAAGGGAATTCGGGCGTGGGAGGAAGATCGGCGGGATCGCCTTCCGGCATGCCCGCGTCGACCCAGCTCTGGAACAAAGCGATTTCGGGCTCTTGGAGGTGCGAATCGTCAGCAAAACGCAAGCCCTCGCGGGAAGGCAGCCAGGGCGGCATGAGGCGCTTATGGGTGACGTCGGCGATCTGCCGTGCATGGGACTTTACCTCGCCGTAGGTGATGAGCGGAAAGGGTCCGGCCTCTCCCGCGTGATGGCAGGAGGCGCAGGAACGGAACACCACGGGCGCAATGTCGCGGGCGAAAGTGACTGTCCGCGTTTTTTGCGCTTCGGATTGCGAATGTTCGGGCAAAGCCGCCGAAGCGGCGATGAGCAAAGCGACGAGGGTCGCGCCCAGCATCCACAAGAAAAGGGGCGCGCGAGTTTCGGTGGCCCGTTTCATTCTAGGTCGGAGATGTAACAGCCGACGGCGTTAGCATGGTCCGGCGTGGGCTTTTTGCCGGCGAGCGCGGCCGAGATGGCGTCGTCCAGTTCGTGCGTCGTCGCAGCGGGGCGCGCGCGGCCAAAATCCTCATACCAGTTGTCGATGCGGCCGTGATACACCAGCCGGCCGGCGGAATCAAAGACTGCGGCTTCCGGCGTGATGGTGGCTTGCGCGCGTTTGACAAGAGCGCGGCGCGTATCGCGCAGGGCGGGAATGGAATAGTGGAAATCCTCGAGGTGGGTCTTGATGTGAGAAGGGGTTTCCGCGCGATCGGGATAGACCAGCCAGAACACGGCCTTGCCGCGGTATTTGCCGCTGAGAGTTTCTAGCAGCGGCGCGTAGCGGTTGGAGATCGGGCAATCGGTGCGAATAAACAGGAGCACCAGCACTCGCCCGCGAGCCGCCGCAAAAGGATCGAGTGGCTTGCCGTCGAGATCGCTGGCGAAAGTTGTGTCGGGCAGGCCGGCGACGGCCTGAACCGAGGCCATGAGAAGCAGCGCCAGCGTGGACAAGGAAGCGCGTCGGCTGAACCGTGGTTGGGAGGCGCGGAACATTTCGCGAAATGCCTTGACGGCAGGATTTCATTCTACACTGTTGGGTGATCGGTGGGCTAAAGCCTCCCGTACATTGGCGGAAAGAAGAAGACGCTCCGCCCTGTGAATGAGCTTCGGGTTCGTAGGGCGACCCGGCAGAGCACATGGGTCAAAAAAAATGGAGACCTAGAGAAGAATCCACTCTGGCAGGGATTCTCCTCCGGTCTCCGAAGCAGCATTGTTCCCGAAGACCTGGAGTTTCGGGCTCAAGTCTGCTCACCGTGGATGAAGCATGGCGGAAGTCTGGTATTCGGTCAAACGAACTGTTTATCAAGCCCGAATAATCTGATAAGCTACGGATAACTAAGGATTTGCCGGGTTATATCAACCGGCGGGCGAAAGCGACGAGGAACGCAAGTCTGGCCATGACTCCTCAGATCTCCGAACATCGCATCTGCCGGTTCGGCCTGTATGAGGCAGATTTGGATGCAGGAACGCTTAAAAGGCACGGCATTCCGGTCAAGCTGCAAGAGCAGCCCTTTCGGATTCTTACCTTCCTGCTCGAACGTCCGGGCCACATTATCAGTCGCGATGAGTTGTGCACCCGGCTATGGCCCGAGGGCACTTACGTAGAATTTGACGGAAGCTTGAACACCGCGCTGATGAAGCTGCGCGCCGTTCTCAATGACGATCCGGAAAATCCGCGGTTTGTCGAAACGGTCCCGAAAAAGGGCTATCGGTTCATTGCGCCGGTCCATTTTCAGGAGTCCGCGCCCGCTGTGGCCTTCCCGGAAGAGGAACTGGCCGCGGAGCCGGTCGAGCAGCGGACGATCCCGACGGAGACTCAAATACCATCGGCGACCCCGGCCGATCCGCACCGCATCAGTTTGATTGCATTTTTTCTCCTGCTGGCGGTCACGATGGTGGCCGCGGCGATGGTATGGCGCTATTGGCCCGCGCCAGACGCGAGAGTTCAGAAAATCACGCAGCTGACGCATACGGGCCGGGTCGCACCGGGAAGCCAGATCGTTTCCGACGGGGCGCGCCTTTATTTTGTTTCGCGCGAGAGCGGGCAATGGACATTGATGACGACGTCGGTGCACGGCGGGAGCGTCGAAAAACTGCCTTCGCCGTTTGAGAGCACAATCATCTTCGACCTCTCTCCGGACCGGACGCAATTGCTGATCGGCCCTTTTGCGCGCGACGACGACCCGGTTCCGCTCTGGATCTGGCCCGCGCATGGCGGCGTTCCGCACCGTTTGGGGGACGTCGTGGCGGGTGACGCGGCCTGGGCGCCGGTCGGTGGTTTGATCGCGTTCACCCAAGGCGAACGTCTGCTGACGGTCCGTCGGGACGGTTCTTCGGTGACGGAAATCCGGAAGTTTCAGGGGCGGCCGCATTCTCCGGTGTGGTCATCCGACGGCAAGCGGATCCGCTTCACGGTCACCGATTACGACAAGATCGCGGACGAAATGTGGGAAGTTGGCGCGGACGGCAGGAATCTCCGGCGCGTTTTGCTGCATGCCAACAACGATTTGCACGACACGACGGGCGCCTGGACCGGCGATGACCGCTATTTCCTCTATACTGCCGGGCCCGGCTCCCATTTAAGCGAAGTCATGGATTCGGTTTCTAATGTCTGGGCCGCTCGCGAGCCCGCAAGCGCATTTTCCCGCAAACGCGCTCCCGCCGAACTTACCCACGGCCCGGTGGCCTTTCGCAGCGTGACCGGCGCCGGCGATTCGAACCGCTTCTTTGCGCTCGGCACGCACCCCGAATATCAACTGATCCGCGTCGACCCGCGTACCCGGCAAAACTACACCATCCTGCCCGACGCGGGCGCGACCGACGTGGACGTCACGCCCGACGGCGAATGGCTGGTGTACTCGCTGCGGGAAAACGGAGCTCTATGGAAGAGCCGCCGCACCGGTCGGGAGCGCATCGAGTTGACCGCGTCGGCTCCCGGCGCATTGGCGCCCCAGTGGTCTCCCGACGGGCGCGAAGTGCTGTTCACGGGATTCTTTCTTGCCAAGCGCCCCGAGCTCTACCTGGTTGCGAGCAACGGCGGAATCCCGCGCGCGCTCTTGAGCGATCCGGCGAACGGGTCGTCGCGTTCGGGCGACTGGTCGCCCGACGGAAAGCTCATTCTGTTTGACTATTTCGAGGGTGAAGCGTCCGAGTTGCGGACCGTGGAGCGCGATTCGGGCAAAGTAAGCAGGCTTCCGGAGTCGCAGGGTCTTGTTCAGCCCAGGTGGTCGCCGGACGGCAGGTTCATCGTGGGTATCAACAGCAAGACGCACGACATCCTGCTGTACACGGTGGCAACGCAGATGTGGTCGATGCTCGCGGAGTCGACCAACGCGCAAGGCATGCGCTGGTCGGCGGACAGCAATTACGTCTACTACCAGGAGATGGCGGATCCGGAACAGTCGGTCTATCGAGTACGGTTAGGGCGAGCGCTGCCGGAGAAGGTGGTCGGGTTCAAGGACTATCTCGGTTCGATGGCGTCGCAGTGCCATTTCACCGGAGTTGCGCCGGACGGCTCGATCTACGCGACCGTGGATCGCGGCGGCACGGACATTTACGCGCTCGACCTCAGACTTCCCTAAAGCCGTTCGCTTGCCGCCCGATCGAAGGTTGCGTCAGTCGAGCAGCGCCTCTGACGGGTGCAGTTCGTCAAGCGCCGGAAACGACTGGGGCGGCAGCCAATTTTTTTCCTGCACCGGTTTCTGCTTCGTGAGCGCGTCCATCATCAGGCCGACGGCATGACCCGCGCAGGGCGGCATGACCACGGTCGCCGTCAACAGTCTGTCTCGCACCCACGCCTGGCCGGTTTTCGGCAAACCGTCGACGCCCGCAAAGGGAACCGTCATCCAGCGATCGCGGTCGCGAAGATCGCTGACGCCCTGAAGCACTTTTCGCGCCGCCAAAGCCATCAGGTCATTTTGCGCCGCTACCAGGTCTACCCGGATCTTGTTGGCGGCGGTGAGCTTGAGCCACGACGCGACGCTGCGCGCGGCGCCTTCTTCGGTCCAGTTCCCGCGCAGGCCGCTGATGCGAATGTTCTCTGGCAACGCCGACTGCAGCCCCCGCGTGCGCTGCTTGGCGGCGAAATGCTCTGAGGGGCCCTGGATGTACAGGGTATTGCCGCCGCGCGGAAGCAGCAGAGAAAACTGCTTGGCCTGGATGCGGCCGATTTCTTCCTGATCGGTACCCACCGCGAAAACCGGCGCCTTCGCGGTGCGGCGCAATTCCGTGAGGTAGTCGGGAACGTTGATCAGCACGCCCCAGCCGATGCCCGCGCCCGAGGCGGCCCGCGCAACCTGCGGAAGGGCCGTACCGCCCACGGGTTCAAAAATGACAGCGTCGGGGCGCAAGGCGGGGTCTCCTTGGATGGCGCGCAGGATCTGGGTGCTCTGCGTGATGGTGTCGTTTCCCGCAAACAAGATTTGCAAGTCGAGGTGCAGACCTTCCGCGGCCCTGCGTGCGGAAGCGGCTTGCTCCAGCTGAAAGTCGTTTTCTTCGGTCATCAAAGACAGGAGGATGCGGCGCTTGGTTGACAACTCTACTCTCCAGGTCGGGATGAATGGCTTTCGCCCTTCGGCGGCAGATAGAGTACACCCGCGCAATGAACGCGTTTACGTCTGTTCGCGCGGCGTCGCACAAGCATGACCGGTAGCGGCGAAATAACTTTCGTAAAAAAGTTACGCTGTGTGAATCGGCGCGCTGCGCGAACGGCCGCTCGCCTGTCCTTCCTGACAGGTTGCGCGGCAGCACAATTTTCGCAATCGGCGCTCAGCGTCGCTGCCCTTGCTCTAAGCTTGAAGATGCAAGTTGGCCGCGCATTTCAGGCGGCGGGAGCAATGGCCATGCAACGACCGATCGTTATCGTCCTGGTTTTGACCAACCTTGTCGCGGCCGCTTTGATCTCGGCGCGGACCGCGTTTGCGGAGCCGCAGCACACGGGAGCGAGCACCTTGACGGGCGTCGTCCTCGGTCCAAACGACAAGCCGGTCGCGCGCGCCGTGATCACCTATCAGTCGTCCGCGGGAATGGCGCCGCACGTGGTCCGTACCGACGCGCACGGCCGCTTCGCCATTCCCAAACTTGTCGCCGACAATTACGATCTGCGCGCTTCGGCGAATGGGATTTTTTCGGAATGGGAGAAAAATCTCACGCTGCGTTCGGGCGAAACCCGCAGCATCACGCTGCGCCTCATCTACGCAAAGCGGATGCCGAAGCCCGGCACCATTACGGCGGGCAACGTCAAGTAAGCCTTCCCTTCCACTCTCGGGCGGAATTTGCCGCCATCCGCCGGGCTTGCTTGTCCGCCGAGTCTTTGCCACCATCGCTATCCGTCATGCGAACCGGCGTCATTCAGAAACTCGGCCAAACCTCCGGCATCGAGGATTTTCCGGAGCCGATCGCAGCCGAAGGCCAAGTTCTGCTCACGGTTCTGGCCGCTTCGCTCAAACCCGTAGACCGGCAACCGGCCGCGGGCACTCACTTTGCCAGCCCGCGGGAGTTTCCGAGAGTGTACGGTTCTGACGGCGTCGGCCGGCTCGAGGACGGGTGGCGTGTTTTCTTTGGCGGGCCGCTTCGTCCTTACGGTTCGGTTGCGGAAAGAACCGTGGTGCGCCGCGCCCAGTGCTTTCAGCTCCCGGAAAGCCTCGACGACAGAAAGGGCGCGTTCGCGATAGCGGTCGAGGAATGGCCGCTTGAGGAAATCGAATCCGCCTGGAAGCGACCGGCTTCATCGCGCCGCCTGGCTTTTCGTCCGTGACTTTGCCGTTCGCTGCCGAGAGAATCGGACCATGACGCGCCGGTCGAGGATCCGCGCGGCTTTCCTGATCATTCCCCAGCTCGTATTTGCGCACACCGGCCTTTCAGAGAGCGGCCCGCGGCAGGGTCCTAGGCCGACGCCCGAGTACACATTCCGGATCATCCATACCTTTCCGCACGACTCCACCGCATTCACGCAAGGCCTGGCCTGGCGCGACGGTTTCCTTTATGAAGGCACCGGACTTAAAGGCGCTTCTTCGCTTCGCAAGGTTCGTCTGGAAACCGGGGAAGTGGTAAAACGTTTGGACCTCGCGCCGGATCTTTTCGGCGAAGGCATAACGTTTTATAGGAACGAGATCCTCCAGCTCACCTGGCTCTCGGAAAAAGGCTTCGTTTACGACGCGGACGACTTCCGTCTGCTTCGCCAGTTTTCCTACCGGGGGGAGGGGTGGGGCCTTGCCTCGAACGGTCCAAGCAATGAGATCTTCATGAGCGATGGCACGGCCGAGATCCGGGTCCTGGACGGCGGGACGCTGACGGAAAAGCGCCGCTTTACGGTCCGCGACGGAGCGAAGCTGATCGATCAACTCAATGAGCTCGAGTATGTAGAAGGAGAAATCTTCGCCAGCGTCTGGCAATCGGACCGCATCGCGCGCATTTCGCCCCAGACCGGCCAAGTCCTCGGCTGGATTGATCTAACCGGGCTGCTGAGCCCGATGTACCGCCGGGAGGGCGGAGCCGTGCTCAACGGCATCGCGTACGATCCCATTCACAAGCGCCTTTTCGTCACCGGCAAACTGTGGCCTGCGGTTTTTGAAATCCGTTTGCTTTCCGCCGGCCGAAAACCGGCCAAACGGGAGCGTGCGGAGCCGCACTAGGCGCCGGTCAGAAGTTCAGTTTCAACGCCAGTTGAATCACGCGCGGGTCGCCCGCCGAAGTGATGGTGCCGAAGGCTGCTCAACAAGCCAAATCACATAAAATCGCCCAGCCGATAGCCGTTTTTAGGCGCTTTGCCGCGGCCAAGAGCTGCCGGGCGGGCTCGATGCGGTTTGCCTTCAGTCGGTGAAGCGGAAGCGGATGATGCACCACAGCGCCTGCAGGCCGTCTTTCCAAGTGATTTTTTTGCCTTCTTCGTAGGTGCGGCCGGCGTAGGAGATGGGGACTTCGTAGACCCGCCAATTCCCTTTGGCTACCTTGGCCGTGATTTCGGGCTCGAAGCCGAAGCGATCGGACTTCAGGGTGATGCCCTGAAGGACTTCGCGGCGAAAGACCTTGTAACAGGTCTCCATATCGGTGAGCTTGAGGTTGGTGAAGATATCCGAGAGCAGGGTGAGAAGTTTGTTGGCGACGTAATGCCAGAAGTAGTGGACTCGCTGGGGACCGCCCAAAAAGCGCGAACCGAAGACGACGTCGGCGCGACCGTCGACCAGCGGTTCGAGCAGCTTGTCGTAGTCGCGCGGATCGTATTCCAGGTCGGCGTCCTGCACCAGAACGATATCGCCCGTCAATTCAGCGAAGCCGCGGCGCAGCGCGGCGCCTTTGCCCTGATTCACCTGCTGAAAAAAAATGCGGAGATCGCGCAGCTCGATGGAGTCGCCGCCGTCGAAGGCCGGAGCCTGCGATTCACCGGAAGATTGCAGCTCGAGGAGTTTTTCCAGTATCTGGCGGGTGCCATCGGTCGAGCAGTCATCCACCAGCACGATCTCTTTGCGAAAGGGAGTATCGATGACCCGGCGCAGGATCTCGTCGATGGTGGCCCTTTCGTTGTAGACGGGAATGACGACGGAGAGCTTGGGGTCGGCCATTGCCGAAGGGTTGCGACGGTGAGCGGTCATAGGTTCGCAGAAAGTTTAGCGGTGGACCGAAGGAGAGTAAAGAAAGGGAAGGGTGGCCGGAGTCGGAAGAACTAACAACGCGGGAAGGCCGACCCTGCGCGGAGTGCGCCCTCGCTCAGGCTTCGGGAGCCATGCGTCGCTGGAACGTGAGCAGGATCAGGTCGGCGCGACGACGAACGCCGAATTTGTTCAGCAAGTTAGAGACGTGAAACTTGACGGTGCGCTCGGCGATGTTGAGTTTGCCGGCGATTTCCTTGTTGGACAGATTTTCAAGGAGCGAATCGAGAACTTCCTGTTCGCGCCGGCTGAGGTTGGCCACGGAATCGGACTTTAAGCGGCGGGTTTGTCCGGAAAGAATCGAATCCACGAAACCCGAGAGAACGGTGCGCGGCACCCAGAAACCGCCGTTGGCGACCAGGGGCAAGGCACGGATCAGCTGGTCGCGGGCTTCGTTATAGGTGAGTATGCCTTTCACCCCGAGGCGCAGCAGAGAAAAGCTTGTGGAATCTTGATGCTGTTCGCCGACCACGATGAGGCGAGCGTCCGCGTAGCGCTCCAGAATATTGGAAAGCAGGGCGCCCGTAGCCTGACGAGCGGCGTGCGCGTCGATGACGTAGACCTGCGCCTTGGGCGGTTCGAAAGAGCGTAGATCGGGAGCCAGAGTCGATTCGAGCTGCTTGCTGATGACTTTAAAATCGGGCTTGGACAAAAGGCGTTCGAACTCGCTCAGCACCAGGGGATGCGGCGAGAGAAGGCAGACAGAGAGCTTGGATGAGTTGGAGCGTTTGGTAGCCACTTTGCTAAGGGTAGGAAAAACTGCACCAGTGGGCAAGGAACTTTGGGGCAGGTGTTCACGAATTGTTACTGACCGGTTGGGCGAATTTTTAGGCCGGCTTGAGCCCGGGCTGGAGCTATCCCATGGTCTGCTTTCGGCGAGGCCCGCGGGTACCGGGCTAGAGGCCCGCTCCGCCCTGCCCATTCGATTCCTGGGGAAAAGGTGCGTAAAATAAAGGGTTCAGAGTCGGCCGGCACCACGTCATCACTCGCGGGAAGCGAAGCATAGGCCCTTCTAACCCCACGGGGCAGAGACCGGCGGAGCTCTAAGGAGTAACGACCTTCGATAGAGCGACCGGCGGGCACTCAGGTCTTCGGATGCAAAATTTCAAAGAAATTGAACAAGCTTTGCGGGAGCTGATGGGGCAGCGAGTGCTTGTGCTCGATGGAGCCATGGGCACCATGCTGCAGCAGCGCCTCCTGACGGCGGCGGACTTTGGCGGAGCGGCGCTGGAAGGCTGCAACGAGGTATTGGTGCGCACGCGGCCGGACGTGGTGCTCGACATCCACCGCCGGTATTTTTTGGCGGGCGCGGACATCGTCGAAACCGACACCTTCGGGGCTACGCCGCTGGTGCTGGCCGAGTATGGGCTGGCGGACGAAGCCCAGGAGCTCAACAGGCGGGCGGCGGAGCTCGCGCGCCAGGCGGCTAGAGAGTTTTCCCGGCCGGGACGGCCCAAGTTTGTTGCAGGATCCATGGGCCCGACGACCCGGGCCATTACGGTCACCGGCGGCGTGACGTTTCCCGAGCTGCGGGAGCACTACTACGTGCAGGCCAAGGGACTGGTCGAAGGCGGCGCGGACCTGTTGATGGTGGAGACCTGCCAGGACACGCGAAACATCAAGGCCGCGCTTCTTGCGATCACCCGATTGTCCGGGGAGATCGGGCAACGGGTGCCGGTGATCGTGTCGGTGACGATCGAGCCCATGGGCACGATGCTGGCCGGGCAGACGGTCGATGCGATGTGGGCTTCTCTCAAACATGCGAAGCCGCTGGCTTTTGGCATGAACTGTGCGACCGGACCTGAGTTCATGACCGATCACATTCGAACTCTCAGCGGATCGACCGGCGAGTTTGTGTCTTGCTATCCGAACGCCGGACTGCCGGACGAAGAAGGGAAGTACCTCGAGACGCCGACGTCGCTAGCCGCGCAACTCGAGAAGTTTGTGGACCACGGATGGCTGAATCTGGTGGGAGGCTGCTGCGGAACCACGGAAAAACATATCGCAGCGATTGCGCAGATGGTGGAAGGCAAAAAGCCGCGGGCGCGGGGGGGCGAAGCGCACCGCGCGGTGTATTCGGGCATTGAGGCGGTGGAGGCGGACGAGAGCACGCGGCCGTTACTGGTGGGCGAGCGGACCAATGTGATCGGTTCGCGCCTGTTCAAGGACCTGGTGGCCGAGGAGAAGTGGGAAGAAGCGAGTGAGATCGCGCGGCGGCAAGTGAAAGGCGGCGCGCAGATCGTGGACGTGTGCCTGCAGAGCACAGAACGCGACGAGAAGAACGACGTTCCGCCGTTTTACGAAAAGCTGATCCGCAAGGTGAAAGTGCCGGTGATGGTGGACACGACCGACCCGGCGGCGGTCGAGCTTTCGCTGACCTACTGCCAGGGCAAGGCCATCATCAACTCCATCAACCTGGAAGACGGAGAGGAGAAGTTCGCGAAGGTGGTGCCGATTGCGCATGCCTACGGCGCGGCGCTGGTGGTGGGCTGCATTGACGAAGACCCGGTGCAGGCGCAGGCGTTCACCCGCGAGCGGAAACTAGAGATCGCGCGGCGTTCCTACCGGTTGCTGACCGGCAAATACGGGATCGATCCCGAGGATATCGTTTTTGATCCGCTGGTGTTTCCCTGCGCCACCGGGGATGAAAACTACATTGGCGGCGCGGTCGAAACGATGGAAGGGATTCGCGCCATCAAGAAGGCCATTCCGAGCGTGCGGACGATTCTGGGGATTTCCAACGTGTCGTTCGGATTGCCCATGGGCGCGCGGGAAGTCGTGAACTCGGTTTTTCTGTATTACTGCACCAAAGCGGGGCTCGATCTGGCGATCGTGAATACGGAAAAACTGGAGCGATTTGCGTCCATTCCGGAGCACGAGCGGGAGCTGGCGGAAAATCTGCTGTTTCAGCATCCGCCGAAGCAGGTGCCCGCAGACCACGGCAAGGCCGGCTTGCTCACCGATGCGCCGGCCGATTGGCGGGAGCAGAGCAAAGAACAGCGGGCGGCGATCAACCAATTTCACATTGCGGCCATTACCGAGCATTTCCGCACGGCGAAGAAAAAAGAGAAAGTGCGCGCGGAGGATTTGCCGCTGGATGAACGGCTCGGGAACTACATCATCCAGGGAACGCGCGACGGCCTGATCGAGGATCTGGAAAGGAAGCGCGCGGAAGGCGCGGCTCCGCTCGAGATCATCAACGGTCCGCTGATGGCGGGAATGGCCGAAGTGGGACGGCTGTTCAACGCCAACGAGCTGATTGTGGCCGAGGTTCTGCAGTCGGCCGAAGCCATGAAAGCTGCGGTCGGCCACCTGGAGCAGTTCATGGAGAAGTCCGACGCCTCGAAGCGCGGGAAAATCGTGCTCGCGACGGTGAAGGGCGACGTCCACGACATCGGCAAGAATCTGGTCGAAATCATCTTGAAGAACAACGGCTACGAGGTGGTAAACCTAGGGATCAAGGTTCCGCCGGAAGAGCTGATCAAAGCGTACCTGCAACACCATCCCGATGCCATCGGGCTTTCCGGATTGCTGGTGAAGAGCGCGCAACAGATGGTGGTGACGGCAAGCGATTTGCGGGACGCCGGCATCGCCATTCCCATGCTGGTCGGCGGAGCGGCGCTCAGCGGAAAATTCACGCAGCAGAAAATCGCGCCAAGCTACGGGAATGCGGTGTGCTACGCGAAGGACGCCATGACCGGACTGCGGTTGATGAACGAGTTGATGAACCCGGCGACACGCAGGACCCTGCTCCAAGAGCATACGGCCGCGGCACGGGACGGCGTGAGCCTCACCACCACCCTGGCGGTCAAAGAGCTGACGCCGGTGACCCGATCGCCGCGGGTGCGCGTCGACTTGCCGATTGAGTCGGTGGGGTATCTGGACCGGAAGGTGCGGCTGGTGCCGGATTTGCGCGAAGTATGGAGCTACATCAACCCGTTCATGCTGTATGGACGGCACATGGGCTATAAGGGCGACTTCGGAAAGCATTTGACGGCGCGCGAGCCGAAAGCGGTGGAGCTCTACGAACAGATGGAGGAAGTCAAGGAAGAAGCCGCAAAGTGGATGAAAGTGCGCGCGGTGTGGCAGTTTTTTGAAGCCGAGGCCGCAGGCGAGCGCCTCGAGGTATTCGCGCCCGGCGGCCGATTGCCCGCCCACGTCTGGAATCTGCCGAGGCAGCCCGCAGGCGACCGCCTGTGCCTGAGCGACTACGTTTTGCCCTCGCGCGACGGAGTGCGGGACCACATGGCGATTTTCGTGGTGACGGCGGGTGAAGGGGTGCGGGAACGCGCGGAGGCTGCGAAGAACTCGGGCTACTACTTCCGGTCGCACGGCTTGCAGGCGCTGGCCATCGAAACGGCCGAAGCTTGTGCCGAATGGCTGCACCGGCGGATTCGCGAGGATTGGGGATTCCCGGATCCCGCGGACATGACCATGGCGGAGCGGTTTACTTCGCGCTACAGCGGAAAGCGCTACAGCTTTGGCTACCCGGCGTGCCCCGAACTTGAGGATCAGATCGGCATCTGGAAGTTGCTGAGACCAGGGGAGATAGGGGTCCAGCTAACGGAAGGGTTCATGATGGATCCGGAGGCCAGCGTCAGCGCGCTGGTCTTCATTCATCCCGAATGCTCGTATTTTTCCGTTGGCGCCGACTGAGCGCTTGCCTTCCGTATCCCTTTCATTTTAAAAGCCTAAGGAAGATTGACGCGGGCTTGGCCAAAAGGGATAAAAGTTTGCCACTTCGTGGAAGAGCGCGGGGCGGCGTTGTTGGGGGCCGCCATCGTAGCGGTCCCGCCTTTTGGTTGTAACCAATTGTAAAAGAGCGGTTTATCTCGATCCTCGCGCGCCCCCTGTGGCGCGCACTTGGCGAGGCACGTGCTTCGATGTAACCGGATACCTATGGCTGCAGGATTCACTCGCGCTGCGGAACCGATCGGAGACGGCGGCTTCGTGTACGGGCAGTCGGACGCGATCCGGCCCGTCAATACGATGATCGGCGAAATTGCCCAGACCGACATACCGGTTCTGCTCAGCGGCGAAAGCGGGACGGGAAAGGGCGTCTATGGAACGCTGATCCACCAGCTTTCGCGGCAACGGGAATTGCCGCTGGTCAAGCTGAATTGTACGATGCTCGAACCGGGCGACCTGCTGAACCAGATGAAACACTCGTTCAACCAGGCGGAAGATGGCGCCGCCGGAACACTTCTTCTTGACGGCATCGATGAGTTGGGTCTCGATTGCCAGAAGGTGATGCTGGCGATGCTGCAGCAGCAAGAAGTGACCTCGCGCGGACGAGCGAGCCTGCGTCTGATCTCAACGACCACCAGAGTCCTGGACAAGGAGATCGGATTCGGGCGGTTCCGTCGCGAGCTGTACTTCCGCATCAACGGCGTGTGCGTGAAGCTCCCGGCATTGCGCGAGAGGAAAGGCGATATTGTGCCCCTGGCCGAATACTTCCTTGAAAAGCACGCGATGGAAGCGGGCAAAAGGGTGCCGACGCTTGCTGCCGAAGACGAGGAGCTGCTAAAAGCCCACGACTGGCCGGGCAACGTGCGCGAACTCGAGAACCTTGCCCGGCGCATCGTCGCGCTGGGCGAGCCGCAGGCACGGGTGGGAGAATTGAGGCCTCCGGTGATGAATCGGGTGCGCTTAGGGGACGCGCCGCTAAACGCATCACTGAAAGCCGTGGCCAGAGAGGCATCGCGCCTGGCGGAACGCGACCTGATCCTGAAGGCACTCGAAAAAACGCACTGGAACCGCAAGCAGGCGGCGAAACAGCTGCAGATCAGCTACAAGGCTTTGCTGTACAAGATCAAACAGATGGAAGTTCCCGGGGCCGAATTGAAAAACGAGGGAGAAGTGAAATGAGAGCGGCGGCGTTGTGCGTGGTGATGGGGGCGGTGCTGGCTGCGGGCGGGTTCGGGGCTCAAGACGCGGCAAAGAGCACCGATAAGCGGACGTCCGGCAATGCGGCTCAGGCGGCGGCAACGGCCGATGCCGGTTACAAGATTGGACCGCAGGACGTCCTGCGCGTGGATGTTTGGAAAGAGACGGAAATCTCACGATCCGTGCCGGTGCGTCCCGACGGTAAGATTTCTCTGCCGCTGCTCAACGACGTGCAGGCTTCAGGCCTGACGGCGATGGAGCTCGCGAACAACATCACCGACGGGCTGAAGAAATTCATCAACAACCCTCAGGTGACGGTTACAGTTACAGAGATCAACAGCCGCCGCGTCTATGTGACCGGCGAAGTGACCCGCCCCGGCGCCTATCCCTTGCTGCCGAACATGACCGCCCTGCAGGCGGTGACCAGCGCCTCCGGATTCACGCAGTTTGCCAATCCCAAGAAGATTTACGTGTTGCGCAACGAGAACGGAAAACAGGTGAAGCATCCGTTCAACTACAAGGCCGTAGTTGACGGCAAGCAGGACGACATTCCGCTTCAGCCCGGCGATACCATAGTGGTGCCATAGGGAAAGGTTATGAAGCTGATCGGGAAATCGATGAAGTTGTGGGGCCTGGCGGCTTTGCTGGGATTGGTGTGCGGAAGTGCCTACGCGCAGGATCAGCAAGGCGAAACGCCAAAGCCGCCGGCAAAAGTATATGGACCTCTCGGGGTGGACGAAAAGGACGCAAACCAGCAGCCGGATGCCTACCAGCCGGATACCCGGCCCATAACGGGCTTTCAACAGCCGACCGTAGGTACGCAGATGGAGCGGCACAGCTACTGGGTGCCGGGTGTGTCCTATTACAACTACATTCAATCGAACGGGAATCTCTTGGGCGGCGCGGACAACTGGAACTCGACGAGCTACCTGAGCGGCAATCTGAGCCTAGTGGAAAACTGGAGCCGGTCGCAATTTCTGCTGAACTATACGGGCGGCGGAGCCTTTTCCACCGACGCTGCGATCGGAACCAGCATGGTGCAGCAGCTGGGGGCCACCCAGACCTTCAATTGGTCGCGCTTTCAGCTGGTGTTCATAGAT
>Ga0306922_10000271_pt1 | contig 41101 bp, 38 predicted proteins | sample sta12Cox44000082_FD_203758 | JGI IMG/M metagenome (GOLD analysis project Ga0306922, IMG submission 203758) | Lab enrichment of tropical soil microbial communities from Luquillo Experimental Forest, Puerto Rico - statoxic.12C.oxic.44.000.082 (v2)... | ecosystem: Environmental > Terrestrial >... | reverse complement strand
GCGCGCGCTGATCGGTGCCGGCCGGCCGGTGACCTTCGCGATGCTGGCCCTGTCGCTCGGCTTCGCGGTGCTGGCGACCTCGCCGATCGGCGAGCTGCGCTGGCTCGGGCTCAGCGCCGCGGGGGCGCTGGTGGTGGCGTGGCTCGCGAACTTCGCGCTGGCGCCCGCGCTCTGCGCCGACCTGCAGGTGGTCACGCTGTGGGACACGCTCTCACTCGACCTGGGACCGAATCCGCAGGCCGCCTTCCCGCTGCTGAACGGGCTCACCACGGCGCAGTGCCGCATCGTGGCGCAGCACGGCACGGTGCGGCGCGTGCCCGCGGGACAGCCGCTGCTGCGCTCGGGCGACGAGGGCCGCGAGATGTTCCTGGTGATCGACGGCGAGCTCGAGGCCTCGATCGAGACCGCGACCGGCCGCGAGCTGCTGAACCGGATGCGGCGCGGCGACCTCGTCGGCGAGGTCGCATTCTACACCCGCAAGCCCTCGGCCGAGCTCGACGTGACCGCGCCCACGCGGCTCTTGCGACTCACTCAGCACGGCCTGGCGCGGCTGGAGCGCCGGGCACCGAGAATTTCGGCCATCCTGTATCGGAATCTCTCGCGAATCCTCGCGACGCGCGTCGCCAGGGCGACCGCCCGCATCCAGTGAGCGGCAGGCGGTGGTATGCTGCCGCTCCCATGTCGTCGCACACGCTGTCGGAGCACGAGTCGAAGGAGCTGCTGCGCGCCGCGGGAGTCGACGTCCCGCACGACCGGCTGGTCGACGACGCGGGGGCGGCGGTGCGCGCGGCGGAAGAGCTGGGCTTTCCGGTCGCGCTCAAGCTGTGCGGGCGCAAGATCGCACACAAGACCGAGCGCGGGCTGGTGCGGCTGGGGCTCGGCAGCGCGGAGGCGGTGCGCGAGGCGGCGGATGCGCTGCTCGCGGCGCGGCGGCCCGACGACGGCGACGCGCGGCTCCTGGTCTGCCGCATGGTCGCGGGGCGCCGCGAGCTGATCGCCGGGCTGGTGCGCGATCCGCAGTTCGGCCCGTGCGTCATGCTCGGGCTCGGCGGGATCTTCGCCGAAGCGCTGGGCGACGTCGCCTTCGCCGCGGCGCCGCTCGCGCGCGGCGACGCGGAGGACCTGATCGACGCGCTGCAGTACAAGAAGCTCCTGGGCCCGTTCCGCGGCGAGCCGGCGGTGGACCGGCGTGCGCTGGCGGCGGTGCTCGAGTCGCTGGGCCGGATCGGGGCGTCGTGGCCCGAGGTCCGTTCGATCGACGTGAACCCGCTGATCGTCTCGGGCGACCGGCCGGTGGTGATCGACGCGCTGGTCGAGCTCGAGGGAGAGGCGCGGTGAGCCGCATCGTCGACCGCTTCCGCCCGCTCTTCTACCCGCGCGGCGTGGTGGTGACCGGAGTGTCCCAGCACCCGGGGAAGTTCGGCACCGTGGCGTTCCACAACCTGGTGTCGTGCGGCTACAAGGGCGAGATCTTCCCGATCAACCGCGAGGGCGTGGAGTCCTTCGGCCGCCCGACGTACAAGAGCATCGCGGAGGTGCCGCACGGCCGCGCCGACCTGGTGTTCCTGTGCACGCCGAACACGGTGAACGAGGAGCTCCTGCGCGAGTGCGCGAAGATCGGCGTGCGCGCTGCCTTCGTCGCCTCGGCCGGCTACGGCGAGTCGGCGGACGGCGCCGAGATGGAGCAGCGCCTGGTCGCGCTCGGCCACGAGCTGGGGATCGCGATCGCGGGTCCGAACGGCCAGGGGCTGATCTCGACCGCGGTGTCGATGTGCGCGCAGATCGTCGCGCCCTATCCCCCGCCGGGGCCGATCTCGGTGGTCTCGCAGAGCGGGAATCTCGCCTCGAGCTTCATGAACTACGGCTGTCTCAGCGGGGTCGGCATGTCCAAGGCCATCTCCTGCGGCAACTCCGCGATGCTCGAGCTCTCCGACTACCTCGAGTACTACGGCGAGGATCCGGACACCGCGGTGTCTCTCGCCTATCTCGAAGGCGTGGGTGACGGCAGGCGCTTCACCGCGGTCGCCCGCGCTCACACCGCGCGAAAGCCGCTGGTGGTGGTGCGCGGGGGAGTCACCAGCGCCGGCAAGCGCGCCGCGAGCAGTCACACCGGCGCGCTGGCGTCGGACGACCGCATCTTCTCGGGGATCTGCCGCCAGGTCGGCATCACGCGCACCGACACCGTCGAGGAGGCCTACGAGGCCGCCGCCGCCTTCGCCACCCAGCCCCTGCCGCGCGGCCCGCGCACCCTGATCTTCACGGTCGCGGGCGGCTGGGGCGTGCTGACCTCCGACGCCTGCGTCCAGGCGGGCCTCGAGCTGATCCCGCTGCCCGACGACCTCCGCGCGAAGATCGACACCATGGTTCCGGCGCGCTGGAGCCGCGGCAATCCGATCGACCTGGCGGGCGGCGAGACCCGGGACACGATCCCCGAGGTGCTGGAGCTGATGGCGGCGCACCCGGGCGTCGATGCGATCGTCTACCTGGGCATCGGCATCCAGGCGAGCCAGGCCCAGATGTTCCGCAGCGGCCCGTTCTGGCCGGACTACGGCATCGAGCGCATCGGCACGTTCCACGAGAGCCAGGACCGGCGCTACGCCCTGGCGGCGGCCGAGGCGAGCCGCCGCCACGACAAGCCGATCCTGGTCGCCAGTGACCTGGTCTACACCGGTGCGGCCTACGGAAACACCGGCCCCGCCGGCGTGCGCGAGTCGGGCCGGGTCACCTCGCCTTCGGGTCACCGCGCCATCCGCACGCTGGCGCGGATGGTGGCGTACCGGCGCTATCTCGAGCGCTCCTGAGCCGCGCTTCCGGCGGCTAGCGGGGCGCCCAGACGCCCAGCTCGACGTGGAGCCGGCCGGAGAGACGAGTCACCACCACCGACGCCATGCGCTGGTCCTTGCGCGCGAGCAGACCGAGATCGGAGCCGGTCGAGCGCGATTCGTCGATGGACCATCCGGTCCGCTTGAGCCCGTCCGCGAACCCCTTGGCGACCTCCTCCGGATCGAGGTCGCCGGTGTAGACCGCGACCAGCGCCCCGGGCTCCGTCGAATTCACGGAGAGCGATCGCAGCCCTCGCGGGACGGGGATGTCCTCGGGGATTCGTTCGGCGTCGGCGCGACCTCCACCTCCCACCGGGGCGGCGTCGTGGTCGGAGTCCGGGGTTAGCTCCGCGGGCAGCGCGGCGAGGGGCGCCTCCGCCGTGCGCTCGTTGCGCCCGCAAGCGGGTGCGTACACGAGCGCGGCGCACGCGAGCCAGCGGAGGAGGGGTCTTCGCAAGCGCGAACTCCGAGACGGAACTGTGAGGAAGATAACACGCGGCGGCATTGGCACTGCCGCGCTTCGCTCCGCTAAGGTGCGGTCCCCTCCGTCGGAGACGCCATGTCCTCCCCGAGCCGCGACGAGCTCCGCTCGCTCTGGCGACTGGCCTGGCCGATCGTCGCCACCCAGGTCGCCTTCATGCTGCTGGGCGTGGTGGACGTGCTCCTGCTCGGGCACGTCTCCGTCGCGGCGCTCGATGCCTCCGCGCTCGGGAACCAGTGGGGCTGGGCCACGCTCTCGCTCGGTATGGGCACGGTCATGGGCATGGATCCGATCGTGGCCCAGGCCTTCGGCGAGGGCGACGACGAGGGCGCGGCGGTCGCGCTGCAGCGCGGCCTGGTGGTGGCGCTGCTCGCCAGCATTCCGGTGGGCGTCGCCTGGGGACTCACTGCGCCCGCGCTGGTGGCACTCGGGCAGGACCCCGAGATCGCGCGCGCAGCCGCGACCTACAACTGGCTGCGCATCCCGAGCATTCCGTTCATGCTCGGCTTCACCGCGCTGCGCAGCTGGCTCGCCGGCCGCAACCTGGTGTCACCCGCGATGTGGGTCGCACTCGGCATGAACGCGCTCAACCTTTTTCTGGGCTGGGCGCTGATCTTCGGCGAGCTCGGGCTGCCGCGGCTCGAGCTCCGCGGCGCCGGCATCGCGGCGTGCGCGGTCGCGATGGCCGAGCCGCTCGCACTCGCGGCGATCGTGCGCGGAGGCGGGCTACACCGAGGTGCGTGGCGCGCCTGGGACCGGCGCTCGCTCGATCTGCGCGGCCTGGCGCAGATCGCGCGGGTGGGCGTGGCGATCGGCGCGCAGCTCTCGTTCGAGGGCAGCGCGTGGTCGCTCGCCGCGATGATGGCCGGCTGGCTCGGAGCTCCGGCGCTCGCGGGCCACACGATCGTCCTGAACCTGATCGCGCTCTGGTTCCAGGTGCCGCTGGGCATCGCGCTGGCGGCGAGCGTGCGGGTGGGCAACCTGATCGGCGCGTCCGACCTCGAAGGCGCGCGGCGCGCGGGAAGCGTGGCGCTCGGGCTCGGCGCCGCGGTGATGCTGATCTCCGCCGCCACTTTCGTGCTGCTGCGCTGGGAGCTGCCGCGGCTGTTCACCACCGACCTGCCCGTGATCGAGCTGGCCGCGGCCATCCTGCCCATCGCGGGGGCGTTCCAGGTGTTCGACGGCACCCAGGTCGTCGCGGGCGGCGTGCTGCGCGGGGCGGGGCGAACGCAGGCGCCTGCGCTCGCGAACCTGCTGGGCTACGCGCTGGCGCTGCCGCTCGGCGCCTGGCTCGGCGCGGCCGGGCGCGCCGGCCTCGCGGGCATCTGGCTCGGGCTCCTGGTCGGGCTGGCGATCGTCGCGGGGCTGATGCTCTTCTGGCTGCGCCGCACCGCGAGGCTGCCGCTGGCCGAGCTCCGCATCGCGGCCAGCTAGCTCGCGTATGATCCCGCCATGCACGAGATCATCCTGCACCACTACCCCGCCTCCCCGTTCAGCGAGAAGGTCCGACTCACGCTGGGCCTGAAGGGCCTGTCCTGGCGCGCCGTCGAGCAGCCGAGCATCATGCCCAAGCCCGAGCTGCTGCCGCTCACCGGCGCCTACCGCAAGATCCCGGTGATGCAGATCGGCGCCGACGTCTACTGCGACTCGCAGTGCATCGTGCGCGAGCTCGAGCGCCGCCATCCGGCGCCCACCGTCCACCCGGGCGGAAGCGAGGCCACCAGCTGGGCCTTCGCGTTCTGGTCCGATCGCGTGTTCTTCCAGGCCGCGGTCGGCGTGATCTTCGGGCAGATGGCGGACCAGGTGCCGAAGGAGTTCATCGACGACCGCTCCAAGCTGATGGGCACCGGCCAGCGCTTCGACACCCACGCGATGAAGGCCGCGGTGCCGATGCTGAAGGAGGCGCTGCGCGCGCAGCTCGCCTGGCTCGACGCACAGCTCGCCGACGGACGGGCGTTCCTGCTCGGCGCCGCGCCGGGGCTGGCCGACTTCACCACCTACCACTCGATCTGGTTCCTCGGGAGTTATTACCCGCCCGCGGCCGAGGTGCTCGCCGCGCACCGGCACCTCTCCGCCTGGCGCGAGCGCGTGCGTGCGATCGGCCACGGCTCGATGAAGCCGATGGAGCCGAAGGAGGCGCTCGCGATCGCGCGCGCCGCCGAGCCCGAGACGACACCCGCCGCCGACCCGGGGGAGCCCAACGGCTGGAAGCCGGGGGACCGCGTGCAAGTGATGCCCGACGACTACGGGCGCGACCCCGTCGCCGGCGAGCTGGTGCGCTCGTCCGCGAACGAGATCGCGATCCGGCGCAGCGCGCCTGAGGTCGGCGAGGTGGTCGTGCACTTCCCGCGCGCCGGGTTCCTGGTCATGCGCGCGAGCTGAGCTCGCGGACGGCCGCGAGTGCACGCTGCCAGCTCGCGCGCGCGGCGGCGCGCTCGCTCTCGCCCAGTCGCGGCGCGACTCGCAGCGACGGCGCCGCGAGTGCGCTGCAGTCGCGCGCCGAGGCGAACACGCCGAGCGCCAGCCCCGCGAGCAGCGCGGCGCCGAGCGCCGTGGCCTCGACCTCGGCCGCGCGCAGAATCTCGCGCCCGGTGAGGTCGGCCAGCGCGCCGAGCAGCACCTCGCTCTGCGCCAGGCCTCCGTCGACGCGCAGCGGACCGCCGCCGAGCGGCAGCGCCTCGCACACGTCGGCGCAGCGCTGCGCGACGCCCTCGAACAGCGCGCGCGCGAGCTCCCCGGGTCCGGCGCCGCGCGAGAGGCCCAGGAACGCGCCGCGCGCCGTGTCGTCGAGAAACGGCGTGCCCAGCCCGGCCAGTGCGGGCAGGAAGCGCACGCCGGCGCTCGACGCGGTCGCGGCCGCGAGCCGCGAGAGCTCGACGGCATCGCGGCCCAGCAGTCCCGCCAGCCACTCGACGGCGCTGCCCGCGGTGACGACCGTGCCCTCGAGGCAGAAGGCGCGGTCGCCGTCGGCGAGCGTCCACAGCGCGAGCGGGTAGGCGCCCGGAACGCTCTGCGAAGCGGGGGCGGCTCCGGTGTGCACGTCGAGCATGGCGGAGCTGCCCAGCGTGAGCTTCGCGTCGCCGGGCGCGTGCACGCCCTGCGCGAACGCCGAGGCCTGCTGGTCACCCGCCAGTGCGGCGATCGGCACAGGCGCGCCGAGCAGATCCGCGCGCGTCTCGCCGATCGGGCCGCTGGTCGGACACAGCGCGGCAAGTGACTCGCGCGGCACGCCGAACAGGTCGAGCAGTCCCTGCGCCCATTCGCCCTTGCCCGAGTCGAACAGCGCGGTGCAGGAGGCGTTGCCCGGGTCGGTCACGTGCGGCGCCCCACTCGCGAGCCGCGCCGCCAGCCAGCTGTCGGGCGTCCCCAGCCGCAGCCGTCGCTCGCGCGCGGCCGCGCGCACGGCGTCGTCGCGCGAGAGCCACCACTCGAACTTAGGCGCCGAGGCCAGCGTGGTGAGCGGAATGCCGAGCTTGCGGAACTCCGCGACGCGCTCGCCCGTGCGCTGGTCCTGCCAGCTCTGCGCGAGCGCGAGCGGGCGCAGCGTGCGGGCGTCCCAGGCGAGCGCGCTCGCGCGCTGCGTCACGATGCCGATCCCGGCGAGGTCGCGCGCGGTGAGCCGCGCGGCGGCGAGCGCCTCGCGCAGCACCTCCTCGCAGCGCGCGAGCACCTCCTCGGGGTCGAACTCGCTCCAGCCCGGCTGCGGGTAGCGGGCGCTGAGCGGGCGCTGCGCCCGTGCCTGGATCCGGCCGCCTGCGTCGACCGCGAGACAGCGCGCGCTGGTGGTCCCGAGGTCGAGCGCCAGGAGTGACTCGCCGCTCATGGCTCGCCGGGCGCGGGATCGGGCAGCAACACCCCCGGGTTCAGCAGGTCGTCCGGGTCGAGGCTGCGCTTCAGCGCGCGCAGCAGCGCGACGCCCGCCTCCCCGAGCTCGCCGCGCAGGAAGCCACGCCGCACCCGGCCGATGCCGTGGTGGTGCGCGATTCCGCCGCCCGCCGCCGCGGTCGCGTGCATGGTCCGCCGCCAGCACTCGGCGTAGACCTCCGGCATGCGCTGGCGGTCCTCGACCCGCGCCGCGAAGGTGAAGTACAGGTTGGTGCCCGAGCGGTACGAGTGACTCGAGTGCGCGCTCGCGAGCAGCACCTCGGGCAGCTCGCGCAGCGCCGCGACGACGCCGCGGTAGAGCGGCAGCACCCGGTCCCAGGTCGCCGCGACCTCGATCGTGTCGACCACCAGCCCGCGCTCGAGAAGCTCGCGGAAGCTCGGCACCTGGTTGCGATGCGCGAGCCAATGCTCGACCGCGGCGGGGTCGGCGGGCTCTCCCCGCTCGCTCCGACACAGCTCTGCGACGGCCGCCTGCTCTGCGCCGACGGCCGCCTTCGGCCCCTCGTGCACCAGCAGCAGCAGGCAGCGCTCCTCCGGGCAATGCGCACCGAACTGGCGGCGCGACTCGCGCTCGTCGTAGAGCCGCACCACAGGAGGCCGCCAGCCAACGCGCATCAGCCGGCGGACCGCCTCGAGCCCGGACTCGAGCGTGGGGAAGTGGAACGCCGCCAACGCGCGTTCTTCCGGCAGCGGCCGCAGCGAGAAGGTCACCTCCGTGACCACGCCCAGCGTCCCCTCGCTGCCCAGGAACAGCTGACGCAGGTCGGGGCCGGCCGACGCCCGCGGGGTCTCCGCGGTGCGCAGGATCCGCCCGTCCGGTAGCACGACCTCGAGTCCGAGGAGGAGGTCCTCGATCGAGCCGTAGGCGGTCGAGTACTGGCCGGCCGCGCGGGTCGCGACCCAGCCGCCGACCGTGGAGAGCTCCACCGACTGCGGCCAGTGACCCAGCGTGAGTCCCTCGCGCTCGAGGCGCCGCTCCGCGTCGCCCCCGAGCGTGCCGGCGCGGAAGCTCGCGCGCAGATCGCGCGAGTCGAGCGCCACCAGCCCGTCGAGCCCGCGGGTCGAGAGCACGACCCCGTCCGGGCGCGCTTCAACGCCGCCACACACACCCGAGCCGCCGCCGAACGGGACGATGGGAACGCGCGCGTCCCGACAGAGCCGTAGTGCCGTCGCGACCTCGGCTGCGCTCTCGGGCTGCACCACGGCGAGCGGTCGCGGCGCGCCTCGCCCGAGCAGCTCGTGGATCTGCGCCAGCGACCAGCTGTCGCGGCGGTGTGCGTCCAGGGTCTCGGCGTCGGTGCGGACGCGCGGGCCGAGCGCCGCCCGCAGGCGCTCCGCCACGTCGCTCACGTCGGCTGGTCCGAGAAATCGAGGTCCGCGCGCAGCCGGGCTTCGGCGCGCGCGAGCTCCTCGGCCGCCTTCTCGGCGCTCCAGCCCAGGAGCTCCGCCATGCGCCGCGCGATCCCCGGCGCCACCGCGCCGCGGGCATCGGGCTCGAACAGCGCCACGCGCGTGCGCCGGTACAGGACGTCCTCGACCGTCGCCGCGGCCTCGTGCCGCACCGCCCAGTCCACCTCGCCGGTCACCACCGGGGCGCCGGGAGCGAGTGACTCGGCCCCGAGCCGGAGCACCTGTTCCGCTTCCGAGCCGTAGAGCCGGGCGAGCCGCTGCGCGCAGGTCGCGCCGATCGCGCGACCGGCCGCCAGCGCGGCGGCCAGCGGTGCGAGCTCGCCCGCGAAGTCACCGCCGGGCAGCGGCGGCCCCTCGCGCTCCTCGGGCAGGGCGCGGCCCAGCACCTCGGCGACGCGCTCGAGCGTGCGCTGCGCCATCGGCCGGTAACCGGTGAGCTTGCCGCCGGCGACGGTCACCACCCCGGCGGGCCCCACCAGGATCTCGTCCTTGCGCGAGATGTCGGTCGGCGGCTTGCCCGGCTCGGCCACGAGCGGGCGCAGCCCGGCCCAGGCGGTGCGCACGTCTTCGGGCTCGAGCTTGCCGTCGGCCAGGTAGTGCTGGAGCGGCGCGAGCAGATACTCGACGTCGGCGCGCGATACGCGCGGCCACAGCTCGGCCCCGTGCCGGTAGCTGGTGTCGGTGGTGCCGATGAACACGATCTCGTCGCGGCGCAGCGCGAAGATGCCGCGCCGATCGTCGGTCGAGAGCAGCAGCAGGTTGCGGATCGGCAGGCGCGCGGCCGGGACGCCGACGTGCACGCCCTTCGAGAGATGGAGCAGGCCGGGTGCCGCGGGATCCTCGAGCCGGCGCAGGGCGTCGACCCAGGCGCCCGCGGCGTTCACCACGCAGCCAGCCTGCACGCGCGCCTCGCGGCCCGTCAGGCGACAGCGCACGGTGACCCCGCTCGCGCGGCCGTTCTCGAGCTGGATCCCGGTCACCGGCGCCCAGTTCAGCGCGCGCGCGCCGAGGCCGGCGGCGGCGCGCAGGTTGGCGAGCACCAGCCGAGCGTCGTCGGTCAGATACTCGCGATAGGCGCAGGCGAAGCGCCACTCGGACCGGTCGAGCGCCGGCTCGAACCGCTCCAGCTCCTCGCTGCCCCAGTTCTGGTGCAGGTCGTCGCGCTCGACCGCACCCAGCTTCTCGTAGGCGGTGATCGCCGCGCGGAACTTCAGCAGCGCCGCACGAGAGCGCACGGGCAACACCATCCAGCGCCGTTCGGCCAGGTGGGGCGCGAGACGGAAGATCACCTTGCGTTCGAGCGCGCTCTCGCGCACCAGCCCGACCTCGCCCAGCGCGAGATAGCGGAGACCCCCGTGGATCAGCTTGGAAGACCGGCTCGAGGTGCCGGCGGCGAAGTCCTCGCTCTCGAGCAGCGCCACCGACAGCCCGCGCAGCGCCGCGTCGCGGGCCAGGCCTGCGCCGGTGATCCCGCCGCCGACGATCGCGAGGTCGAAGCGCTCGCGCTCGAGCGCATCCAGCGCGCTCGAGCGCTCGGCCACCGACACCAGCGACGCCCCGGCAGACAACGGCCTCATGCTCGCGTTTTTTCTCCCTGCCCCGCAAGCGGGTTTCCGGGGGATCGACCTCCCCCTACAATCGGCGGCCGCATGCGCCTACCGAAGCTGCCCCGGCCGGAACGGTACGACCTCGCCCTCCATGTCGACCCCGCGAAGCCGCGCTTCAGCGGCGAGCTGAAGGTCGCGCTCGAGCTCGGTGAGGAGACCCGGGCGCTCGAGCTGCACGGCGTCGAGCTCGAGGTCGACTCCGGCGAAGCGGAGGACTCCGCCGGGGTGGTGAAGGTGGCGCGCGTGCGAGCGAATCCCGAGCGCGAGACGCTCTCGTTCGTGCTCGACCGGCCGCTCGCACCGGGCAAGGCGGAGCTGCGGCTGCGCTACGGCGGGCCGCTGCGCTCCGACCTGCGCGGCCTCTACCTCGCGCGCTCCGGCAAACGCCGCTACGCGGCCACCCAGCTCGAAGCCGCCGACGCGCGCCGCTTCTTCCCTTGCTTCGACGAGCCGGAGTTCAAGGCGCGCTTCCGCTTGCAGGTCACCACGCCTGCGCGCCACAAGGCGGTGTCGAACGGCGCGCTGCTGCGCAGCGAGCGCCGCGGTGCCCGCGTCACCCACCACTTCGCCGAGACGCCGCCGCTCTCGACCTACCTGGTGGCGCTAGTCGCGGGCGAGCTCGAGTGCTCGCGCGCGGTGCGCTGCGGCGACACGCCGATCCGCGTGTGGTGCGTGCCGGGGAAGAAGCGGCTCACCGGCTTCGCGCTGCAGTGCGCGGTCGAGGCGCTGCGCCGGCTCGAGGCCTACTTCGGCCTGCCCTACCCCTACGGCAAGCTCGACCTGATCGCGGTGCCCGACTTCGAGTTCGGGGCGATGGAGAACGCCGGCGCGGTCACCTTCCGCGAGACGCTGCTCTTGGTCGACGAGAAGACCATCTCGCTCGCCGAGAAGAAGCGCGTCGCCGAGGTGATCGCCCACGAGCTCGCGCACATGTGGTACGGCGACCTGGTCACCATGGCGTGGTGGGACGACCTGTGGCTGAACGAGGCGTTCGCCACCTGGATGGCGTTCAAGGTCGTGGACGACTGGAAGCCGGAGTGGGACATGTGGCTCGACTTCGAGTCACACCGCGCGCCCGCCTACGCGCTCGACGCGCTGGAGAACACCCACCCGATCTACGTCGCGGTGGCCTCGCCCAGCGAAGCCACCGAGAACTTCGACGTGATCACCTACGAGAAGGGCGCCTCGGTGGTGCGCATGCTGGAGAGCTGGCTCGGCCCGGCGGTGTTTCGCAGCGGCGTGCGGCGCTACATCCGCCGGCACCGCGAGGCGAACGCGCGCGCCGCCGACCTGTGGCGCGCGCTCGAGGAGAGCGCGAAGCGTCCGATCACCTCGGTGGTCGAGCCCTGGCTCGAGCGCCCGGGCTTCCCGCTGGTCGCGGCGCGGCGCGCCGAGCGCGACGGCCAGGCGTTCCTGGTGGCCGAGCAGGAGCGCTTCTTCGCCAACCCGAAGGTCGACGCGGCTGCGCGGCTCGAGACCCGGCCCATCCCGCTGGTCGTGCGCGTGCGCCGCGCGAGCGGCAAGGATCCGCTGGTGCGCACGCTGTTGGAGAGCTCGAGCGCCGAGATCCCGCTCGGCCCCTCCGAGCAGGTGCGCTGGGCGTACCTGAACGCCGGCGAGTCGAGCTTCGTCCGCGCGCTGCACGACGCCGGGCTGCTGCACGCGCTGGGGCAGGAGTTCGCCCGGCTCGCCCCGGTCGAGCGGATGGGCCTGGTCGGCCACCAGTGGGCCGGCGCGCGGGCCGGGACGGCGCGGCTCTCCGACTGGCTCGGCCTGGTGGCGCGGCTCGGCCGGGAGCGCGAGCCCGAGGTGCTGGGCGCGGCCGCCGGCGGGCTGTCCTGGATCGTCGACCAGCTGCTCCCCGGGCTGGGCGAGCGCGCGGCCGAACGCTTCCGCCGCTGGCTCGCGGGCATCTTCTCGGCGGAGCTCGCGGCGCTGGGCTGGGAGCCGGCGAAGGGCGAGGACGAGAAGCGCCGCCAACACCGCGCCGTGTTGCTCGGGCTGGTGGGCGGGCTGGCCGAGGAGCCCGCGGTGCTGGAGGCCGTCGCGGCGCGCATCGGTCCCTATCTGAAGAGCCGCGCGAAGCTCGAGGCGAACCTGGCCGGGCCGGTGGTGGAGCTGGCCGCGCGCGCCGGGGACGCGCGGCTGTTCGACGCCTACCTGCGCGCGATGAAGGGCGCACGCACCCCGCAGGAGCGCACCCGCTTCGAGCTGGCGATCGGCTCGTTCCGGGCGCCAGCGCTGGTGGAGCGCGCGCTCTCGCTGGCGCTCTCGGACGCCGTGCCGACGCAGGACGTGGTGCCGCTGCTGGTGCGGCTGCTGGGCAATCCCGCGGCGCGCGAGCGCACCTGGGAGTTCGTGCGCGAGCGCTGGAAGGAGCTGTCGGCGCGCGTCTCCCCGGGCCTCGCTGGCCGGCTGGTCTCTGCGCTTCCCGCGCTGCAGAAGCCGCTGTACAAGCGCCAGGTCGCAGCGTTCTTCGCCGCCCATCCGCTGCCGACCGCGGCGCGCGCGCTGCGCCAGGCGCTCGAGCGCTTCGATCTGGACGCGGAGCTGCGCGAGCGGGCGCTGCCGGAGCTGCGCGACTACCTACACAATCTGGTGTAGATGACGGCCGGGCTGCCGGACGAGCTGCTCGACCGACCGTTCGCCGCCGTGCGCGAAGCCTGTGCCGAAGTCGCGGCGCGCGCGCGCCGCGTGGCGATCGACCCCGCGGCGCTGGAACGCTTCGCCGACGCGATCCCCGCCGCCGAGCTGGGCCGGGCCGCGACCCTGTTTCCCGCGCTCGGCGGCGACGCCGAGGCGCTGGCGGCGTTCGTGCTGTGCCTGGACGCGCTCAACTTCGGCTCCGGCTGGTTCCCGCTGCTGCGCAAGCGCCCGGGAACCTCGGGCTACCGCACGATCGAGGCCGCGCTGCGCGAGCGCTTCGAAGCTGCGGGGCCGATCGAGGCGCGCGCGCTGCGCGTGCTCGACGCGCGCGCAGTCGCGGAGCTGCTCGGCCAGGCGCCGGTCGCGCCGCCGCTGGACGAGCTGATGGAGCTGTACGCGCGTGCGCTGCGCGAGCTCGGCGAGCGCGTGTCGGTCTGCGCCGGAGGCTCGTTCGCCGGGTTCGTCGAGGAGGCCGGCGGCTCCGCCGCGGCGCTGGTGCGCAGCCTCCTGGCGATGCCGCTCTGGCGCGACGTCGCTCGCCACGACGGCCAGCCGGTGCCGTTCCTGAAGCGCGCGCAGATCGCGGTCTCCGACCTCGCGCACGCGCTGCCCGACGACCTCGGCCGCTTCCGCGATCTGGACGAGCTCACCATGTTCGCCGACAACCTGGTGCCGCACGTGCTGCGGCTCGACGGCGTGCTGCGCTTCGACGCCGCGCTGGTGGCGCGGATCGAGGCCGAGGAGCTGATTCCCTGGGGCAGCCCCGAGGAGGTGGAGATCCGCGCCTGCGCGCTCGACGCGGTCGAGCAGATCGCGCTGCGCATGCGTGACCGAGGCCGTCCGGTGCACGCGCGCGAGCTCGACGAGTGGTTGTGGCTGCGCGGCGGCGGACCGCGCTACAAGTCGCGGCCGCGCCACCGCACGCGTTGCCCGTATTACTAGACTCCTGCTAGGGTGCCGCCCATGAAGATCGGCGTTCCGCGCGAGGTGGCTCCGGGCGAGCACCGCATCGCGCTCGTCCCGGACTCGGCGAAGAAGCTCGTCGCCGAGGGCAACGAGGTGTGGATCGAGACCGCGGGCGCGCGCATCGCCGACTTCGCCGACGCCGACTACGCCGCCGCCGGCGCGAAGCTCGTCTCCGACGCCGCGGAGCTGTGGCGCGGCGCGGAGCTGGTGCTGAAGGTCCAGCCCCCCACCGCCGCGGAGATCGAGTCGCTGCGCGAGAACGGGCTGCTGGTCGCGACGCTGCAGCCCTACCAGAATGCCGACACCGTTCGGCGTATCGCCGCGCGACGGGTCACCAGCTTCTCGCTCGACCTCTTGCCGCGGATCACGCGCGCCCAGAGCATGGACGTGCTGTCGTCGATGAGCACGATCGCCGGCTACAAGGGCGTGCTGCTGGCCGCCACCGCGCTGCCGCGGCTGGTGCCGCTCTTGATGACCGCGGCGGGCACGCTGAAGGCGGCGCGCTTCCTGATCCTGGGCGTCGGCGTCGCGGGCCTGCAGGCGATCGCGACCGCGAAGCGGCTCGGTGCGGTGGTCGAGGCCTTCGACATCCGCCCGGCGGTGAAGGAGCAGGTCGAGAGCCTGGGCGCGCGCTTCGTCGCGCACGAGGCGATCCAGGCGGGAGGCGAGGCGAAGGGCGGCTACGCCGCGGAGCTCACTCCGGAGCAGCAGGCGCGCCAGCGCGAGCTGCTGGGCAAGCACATCGCCGATGCCGACGCGGTGGTGTGCTCGGCCCTGGTGCCCGGACGGCGCGCGCCGATCCTGCTCAGCGCGTCACAGGTCGCCGCGATGCGCCCGGGCGCCGTGGTCGTCGACCTCGCCGCGGACCAGGGAGGGAACTGCGAGCTCAGCAAGCCCGGCGAGACGATCGAGCGCGGCGGGGTGAAGATCCTGGCGCCGCTGAACCTGCCGAGCTCGGTGTCGCTCCACGCCAGCCAGATGCTGTCGCGCAACCACCAGAACTTCCTGCTGCACGTGCTGAAGAAGGGCGAGCTCCAGCTCGACACGGCCGACGAGATCACCGCGGGAACGATGGTGACGCGCGGCGGCGAGATCGTGCACGCCGCGCTGCGCTCAGTGATTTCCGCCTGACCCGCCGTTCGGCGACGGAGTCCCGCCGGCAGGCGGCTTCGCGGCCGGCGTGTTCGGATCTGGATCGACCGAGATCTCGACCTGCTTCTGGCCCTGCTGCTTCTGGTAGATCTGGCGCAGCGTCTCGCGCCGCTCGTTCTCGATCTTCATCTGCTCCTGCACCGTGCCGATCTCGAGCTCGCGCTTGGCCACGCTCTGGCGCTCGCGCTTGCACGCGCTCTCCATGTGCGGGCCGCAGGTCGGGTTCTTGCAGCAGACCGCCGCGAAGTCGTCGAAGGTCTCCATCTTCTTGGGCAGCGGCGCGCCGTCCCAGGTCTCGGAGAAGGGCTTCGACAGCTCGGCGGCGCTGGTGAAGACGTCGCGGGCCTCGACCATGTCGTTCTCCTTCCAGGCCAGCAGCACCGAGATGCGGTCGATCTCGTCCTGCGGCGCGCCGGTCTTGGTCGCCTTGTCGAGGTAGTGGCGCGCGGTCTGCAGGTCGCCCTTGTACACCGAAATGTGTGCGAGGTTGGAGTAGTAGGTGCCGCCGGCGCGCTCGTAGCGGTCGTTCATCGCCAGCCGCAGCGCGTTGCGGAACGAGGTCTCCGATCCGGTCAGGTCGCCCTCGTAGGCGGTGATGATGCCCAGCCAGGTGTGCGGCCGGGGCGAGGTCGGCTCGATCTGCGCCGCCGCCAGGAACTCGTTCTGCGCCTTGCGCAGGTACTCGATGTAGTCCGCCTGGCGGTCCTCGTCGAGCGACTTGCGCGCGACCTCGTAGTAGACCTCGCCGAGCTTCAGCCGCGCCTCGAAGTCGTTCGGGTCGTCGTTGCGCACCTGCTCGAGCCTCTTCGCCGCGTCCTCCGCGTGGCCGTTCTTCACGTCCTGGTCGATCTCGCGCGGCGTGGGCTCGGTCGAGCAGGACAGGAGGACGGCGAAGGCGAGGCCACCGAGGAGCGCCCACAGAGCGGAGTGTCGTCGCATTTCCAAAGCTCTCCTGTTCAGGCTCCGGCGAGGAACGCCCGGAGCACGCGAATCATCGGTTCGACGTCGGCGGCGCCCGCCATTTCACGGCACGAGTGCATGGACAGCATCGGGTTGCCGACGTCGACGGTCGCGATGCCGGTGCGCGCCGCCGTGATCGGCCCGATCGTGGAGCCGCAGGGCCCGTCGGCGCGCGGAGTGAACTGCTGGGGCCGGACGCCGACGTCGGCGCAGAGCGAGGCGAACGCACCGGCGCTCTTCGCATCCGACGCGTAGGACTGGTTCACGTTGGTCTTGATCACCGGCCCGCGGCCCAGCACCGGGCGGTGGTGCGGCTCGTGCTTCTCCGCGAAGTTCGGGTGCACGGCGTGCGCCATGTCCGCGGAGACCAGCTGCGAGCGGGCGCGCGCGCGCGGAAAGCCCTGCGGCGCCCCGCCCTTGAACGCCGCGACCACGCGTTCGAGCGACTCGAGCAGGAACGTGCCCGCCGCGCCCTGCGCGCTCTGGCTGCCGACCTCTTCGTGGTCGTAGAGCACGATCGCGCGGGTCGCGCGCGAGAGCTCGCCGCCGGTCGCGCCGAGCAGCGCCGACACCGCAGCGTGACAGGACGCCAGGTTGTCCAGGCGCGGGGCGGCGAGGAACGCGCCGTCGGCGCCCAGCGCCGCGGAGGGCTGCACGTCGTAGAGCATCAGGTCGTGGGCGAGCAGGTCCTCGGGCGCCACGTCGGCCAGCTGCTGTGCGCGCAGCTCCGTCGCCAGCAGGGCGGCCAGCGGAGGCGCGTCCTCGAGGCCGAGCACCGGCAGGCTCTGCGTCTCGGGGTTGAGTTTCAGCCCGCTCTCGCGGATCTCGCGGTTGAGATGGATCGCCAGGCTCGGGATGCGCAGCAGCGGCCGCGCGAAGTCGACCAGCAGGGTGCGCGCTCCGCCGCGCTCGCGCAGGGTGACGCGGCCCGCGAGCGACAGGTCACGGTCGAGCCAGGTGTGCAGCAGGAGCCCCCCGTACGGCTCGACCGCGAGCTGGCGGTAGCCGTGCGCGGTGACGTCCGCCAGGGGCTTCGCGCGCAGGTTCGGGGAGTCGCTGTGCGCGCCGACGATGCGGAAGCCGCCTTCCACCGGCGACTCGCTGCCGACCTGGAACGCGACCAGGCTGCCGCCGTTGCGCACCACCAGGCGCCGGTCGCCCGGCGAGAGCGCCCACAGCTCGTCCTCGCGACACTCGCGGAAGCCGGCCGCGGCGAGCCGGCGCGAAACCTCCGCGATCGCGTGGTACGGCGTCGGCGAGGCGTCGATGAACGCGAGCAGGTCCCGCGCGGCGTCCGGCATGCGCGCGAGGGTAGCTGCCCCTCGGGTAGAATGCAGCGCGCTCCACACCCCAGGCGAGAGAGGCGCGAGCGTCATGACGACGGTGGCCGCGTTTGCGCGCAAGAGTCCGGACAAGCCGGCGCTGATCTACGGCAACGGCGAACGGATCGAGACCTACGGCGAGCTCGAACTGCGCTCGCGGCGGATCGGCCACTGGCTGCGCGCGCTGGGCCTCGCGCCGGGCGACGGGATCGCCGCCTACCTCGCCAACGACGACGAGTTCTTCGACTTCTTCTGGGCCGCGCACCGCACCGGCCTCTACTTCACGCCGGTGAACTGGCACCTGCTCGAGGACGAGATCCAGTACATCGTCGACAACTGCGACGCGAAGCTCCTGGTCGCGCACGTGCGCTTCGCGGAGCTCGCGGTCCGTGTCGCCGCCCGCGCTCCCAAGCTCGAGGCGCGCGTCTCGGTCGGCGGCGAGATCCCCGGCTTCCAGCCGCTGGAGGAGGCGTTGGCGAAGATCCCGCAAGACGCGCCGCTCGCAGACGAGCTCGAGGGCTCGGTGATGCTCTACTCGTCGGGCACCACCGGGAAGCCGAAGGGCGTGCGGCGCGCGCTGCCGCGGATCCCGGCGGGACATCCGTCGGTGCTGGCCGGAGTGGTGGGACTCGCGGCGCTGTTCGGCATCGGCGAGTCCGACGTGTATCTCACGCCCGCGCCGCTCTACCACGCGGCGCCGATCGGCTTCACCTCTTCGATGCAGCGCATCGGCGCGACCGCGGTGGTGCTGCGCCGCTTCGATCCGGAAGAGGTGCTGCGCACCATCGCCGAACAGCGCGTCAGCTCGGCGCAGTTCGTGCCCACGCACTTCCGCCGCCTGCTCACGCTGCCTGACGAGGTGCGCGCGAAAGCCGACCTGTCGAGCCTGCGCGTCGCCATCCACGCGGCCGCGCCCTGCCCGATCCCGCTGAAGGAGCAGATGATCGACTGGTGGGGCGAGGCGATCGTCGAGTACTACGGCGGCACCGAGGGCGGCGGCACCTTGATCCGCGCCAAGGAGTGGCTGGCGCACAAGGGCTCGGTCGGGCGCCACTGGGCCGGCGGCGTGGTGCACCTGCTCGACGAGGACGGGCGTGAGATCGACGAGCCCGGGCGCGAGGGCGCCGTCTACTTCGACGCGCCTGCCGACGCGGGGGCGCGCTTCTCCTATCACAAGGACCCCGAGAAGACCGCCTCGACCTACCGCGGCAGCCTCTTCACCATCGGCGACATCGGGGTCAAGGACGCCGAGGGCTACCTCTACCTCACCGATCGGCAGTCGAACATGATCATCTCGGGCGGAGTGAACATCTACCCGCAGGAGACGGAGAACCACCTGGTCATGCACCCCAAGGTGCGCGACGTGGCGGTGATCGGCGTTCCCAACGTCGACTTGGGCGAAGAGGTGAAGGCGGTGGTGGTGCCTGCGCCGGGAGTCAGTCCGGGCGCCCAGCTCGAGCGCGAGCTGATCGACTACTGCCGCGCGCAGCTCGCGCACTACAAGTGCCCGCGCACGATCGACTTCGCCAATGACGTTCCCCGCACCGAGACCGGGAAGATGGCGAAGCGCCGGCTGCGCGAGAAATACTGGTCGGGTCACCAGAGCCGGATCGTCTAATTGGAGCGGCACCAGCTCGACGCCTATGCGCGGATGCTGGAGCTCTCCTGGCCCCGGCTGATCCCGCTGTTGTTCCTGATCTGGGTGTGGATCGCCGCCGTGTTCGCGCTGGCCTACTTCTTCGACCCCGGCGCGGTCGCCGGCGCGCGGCCGGGCTCGTTCGCGGACGCGTTTTTCTTCAGCGTGCAGACGCTGTCGACCATCGGGTACGGCGTGCTGTCGCCGCGGACCCCGATGGCTCACCTGCTGGTGACGCTGGAGTCGTTCCTCGGCCTACTCGCGGTGGCGCTGATGGCGGGACTCGCCTTCGCCAAGTTCTCGCGGCCGAGCGCGCGCGTGCTGTTCAGCCGCTACGCCGTGATCGGCCGGCGCGACGGCGTGCCGTCGCTGCTGCTGCGCATGGCGAACGCGCGCCACAGCGCGATCGCGGAAGCGCACGTGCGGCTAGCGCTGGCGCGCGACGAGGTCACGGTGGAGGGCGAGGAGATTCGCCGCTTCCACGAGCTCGTGCTGGTGCGCGACTGGACGCCGCTGTTCGCGCTGACCTGGACGATCGTGCACCGGATCGACGAGTCGAGCCCGCTCTTCGGCGCGACGCGCGAGTCACTCGCCGCCCAGGACGCGCAGCTCCTGGTGAGCGTGGTCGGGATCGAGCTCGCGTTCCACCAGACCGTGCACGCGCGCGGCACCTGGAGCACGGACGAGATCGCCTGGAACGCGCGCTTCGGCGACGTGCTGGTGGCGGGGCGCGGCCCGAGCGGCTACCGCGTCGACTACACCCACTTCCACGAGACCCTGCCGCTGGAGAGCTCCTAGGCCGGCTCGTCGTTTCCGCCCTGCTCCGGCCGCCAGCGCTCGGGTGCGCCGCGCAGGTCGTGCTTGCGCAGCGGCAGCGCGCGCACGCGGTGGCCGGTGAGCGCGAACACCGCGTTGCTGGCGGCCGCGGCGATCGGCGGTGTGCCGGGCTCGCCCGCGCCGCCGGCGCGCGCGCCCGAGGGGACAAGCTTCACCTCGATCGCCGGTGCGTCCGCGAGCTTCACCATCGGGTAGTCCGGGAAGTTGCGCTCGACCACCTGGCCGTTCGCGATCGAGATCTCGCCGTGGAGCGCGGCGGTGAGGCCGTAGATGATGCCGCCCTCGAGCTGCGCCGTGATGCCCGAGGGATGGACCACCTCGCCGGGATCGGCGGCGCACCAGACGCGGTGCACGCGCGCGCGGCCGTCGTCGCCCACCGAGACCTCGGCGACCTGCGCCACGATGGTGTCGAACGACTCCTTGAGCGAGATGCCGCGCGCCCGGCCCTTGGGCGCCGGCGTGTCCCAGCCCGAGAGCTCCGCCACGGCGTCCAACACCGCGCGGTGTCGGGGTGCGTCCGCCAGCAGCGCGCGGCGGTACTGGTAGGGATCCTGCTTCGCCGCGAACGCGAGCTCGTCCATGAACGACTCGATGAAGAAGCCGTGGTGGCTGTTGTCGACGCTGCGCCAGGGGCCGAACGGGATGGGGTCGGTGCCGCTGGCGTAGCGCGCCTCGCGGTTCGCGATGCCGTAGGGGATGTGGGTCGCGTCGGCCGGGTCGTGCTTCTCGGTGAACTCGTACAGCCACGCGATCGGCCGCCCCGAGGCGTCGAGCCCGCCCTTGATGCGCGCGACCGAGGCGTTGCGGTAGTTGTCCTGGGTCATGTCCTCTTCGCGCGACCAGATCACGTTCACCGGACGGTCGAGCTGCTTCGCGATCTGGATCGCGCGCTCGAGGTAGTTGAGGGTCGGCCCGCGCCGGCCGAAGCCGCCGCCCATCGCGGTGTGGTGCAGGGTCACCGCGTCGAGCGGCAGCCCCGCGACCTTCGCCGCCGCTGCGCGCGCACCGAGCCCGTCCTGGAAGCCGCCCCAGATCTCGAGCTTGCCGCCCGAGAACCGGGCCGTGCAGTTCATCGGCTCCATGGTCGCGTGCGCGAGATACGGCACGCGGTAGGTCTGCTCCACCACCTGCGCGGCGGTGCGCAGCGCGCCCTCGGCGTCGCCGAAGCGGTAGTCCTTCTTCAGCCCGCCCTTGGCGAGCGCCCCCTCCATGCCGGAGAAGATGGACTCGGAGGAGTGAGTCGCCGCCGCGCCGCCGTCGAACGTGACCGGAAGGGCCTCGACCGCCTGCTTCGCCCGCCAGTAGCTGTCGGCGACCACCGCCACCGCTCCCGGGATCTCGAGCACGCGCACCACGCCGCGGCGGCCTTCCAGCTTCGCGGCGTCGAAGCTCGCCACCTTGCCGCCGAAGACCGGAGACGCGCGCACCGCCGCGTACACCATGTTCGGGAGCCTCGTGTCGACGCCGAACTTCGCGCTGCCGTCGACCTTCGCGGGGATGTCGAAGCGGGGCAGCGAGCGGCCGACGATGCCGTAGCGCTCGCGCGGCTTCAGCGGCACCTCGCCCGGCGGATCGAACGCGGCTGCCGCGCTCGCCATCTCGCCGTAGCTCGCGCTGCGCTGGCTGGGCGCATGGAAGAGCCGGCTCTTCTCGGTGGCGATCTCGCTCGCCGGCACCTTCCAGGCCTGCGCTGCGGCCTGCACCAGCATCCAGCGCGCTGCCGCGCCGGTGCGGCGCATGCCCGCGACGCCGGTCGCGCGCACCGACAGGCTCCCGCCAGTGATCTGCAGGTGCATGAACTCGGCGATCTTGCGCATGGCGAAGTCAGTGGTGCCGGAGAGCGCCGCGGGGATGTCGTACTCGCCGAGCAGGTAGCCGCGCCCGAGCGGACCGTTGGCGAAGGCGGGGTCCGCAGGCGCCTGCTCCATGCGCACGTGCGCCCAGTCGGCGTCGAGCTCTTCCGCGAGCATCATCGGCAGCGACGTGTGGACGCCCTGTCCCATCTCCGAGTGGGGAACGATCACCGTGATCGTGTCGTCGGGCGCGATCTTCACCCAGGTGAGGAGCAGCGTCTCGCCGTCCTTCGCATCGAGCGCGCGCGCCCGCGGAAGGTTGGAGAACGGTGCGAGTGCGTAGCCGAGCAAGAGCCCGCCGCCCGCGAGTGCCCCGCCGACGACGAAGCCGCGCCGCGTGATCGCCATCGCGCTCCCTCCTACGCCTGAGCCGCGGCGTGGATCGCCGCGCGGATGCGGCCGTAGGTGCCGCAGCGACAGACGTTGGTCATCGCCGCGTCGATCTCCGCGTCGCTCGGCTTCGGCGTGGTCTGGAGCAGCGCGACCGCCGCCATGATCTGCCCCGACTGGCAGTAGCCGCACTGCGGCACCTGGTGCTCGATCCACGCCGCCTGGACCCGGTGCAGCGTGCCGCCCTGCGCGAGCGCTTCGATCGTGGTCACGTCCTTGCCGGCGGCGGCCGCGGCCGGCAGCGTGCAGCTGCGCACCGCCGCGCCGTCGACGAGCACCGTGCAGGCCCCGCAGTACGCCACGCCGCAGCCGTACTTGGTGCCGGTCAGGTCGAGCACGTCGCGCAGCACCCACAGCAGCGGCATCTCCGGCTCGACGTCGACCTCGTGCGCGGTTCCGTTGACGCGGATCTGCATCGCGACGCTCTCCCTGCCGATCTCGCCCCGAGAGTAGACCGGATGACCGGATTCGTCTATATGGTCATCGGGAGGGGAAGCCATTCCCGCCACCACGGCCCGGAGCTCGCGGCGCGCGAAGGCGCCGCCGGCCGCGTCCCCGGCGCGGCGCGGGGAGATCCTCGCCGCGGCGCAGCGCTGCTTCTGGAAGAGCGGCATCCGGCGCAGCTCGATCGAAGACGTCGCGAACGAGGCGGGGCTGGCCAAGGGCACCATCTACCTCTACTTCCGCTCCAAGGAAGACCTGTTCGCCGCGCTCGCCGCGGAGCTCTGCGCGGAATCGCTGGCGGGCGTGGAGCGCGCGCTGGCCGCGCGCGGCCCGCTCGCCGAGCGCCTCGCCGCCGCGCTCGACGCGAAGATCGGCCACTTCCATCGCCTGCTCGCCGGGAGCCCGCACGCGCCCGAGCTGCTGGACTCGAGCGCGAAGATCGCCGCGGACAGCCTCGCCGCGCTCGACCGGGCGCTCCAGCGCGCGCTCGAGCGCGCGCTGCGCGACGCGGACCTCGGCCTCGGCGCGGCATCGCGCGCGGAGCTGGTCGAGCTGATCCTCGCGGCGGGCCATGGCACGGCGCGGCGCGGCGAGCTTGCGGGCAGGCTGTCCTCGGCCTCGCAGCGCGCGAAGCTGGAACGGCACGTCGAGCTCTTGCTGCGCGCTACCCCCAGCGCTCGAAGTAGGTGATCGTCTCGGGACCGGGCCGCGTCGCCGGCTTGAAGTCCATCCCTTCGGTGTAGGCGACGGGCAAGAGCCCCACTTGAGTCACGTCCTTGGGGATGCCGAGCAGCTCGGCCGCCTCCTCCTCGCGGTTCATGTGCAGCGTCGTGAGCACTGAGCCGAGACCGCGCGAGCGGAGCGCCAGCTGGAAGCTCCACACCGCGGGGTAGATCGAGCCGTAGAAGCCCGCGCGCATACCCAGCGGCAGCCCGTCGCCCACGCGGCCGAGCGCGCAGGGGATCACGTGCACCGGCACCTCGTGCAGGTGGTCGACCAGCCACAGCGCCGAGTCGTACACCCGCGCGGTCTGGCGGTCGCCGGGCGGAGTCGCCTTGCGCGCCTGCTCGAGATACTCGCCGCCGCCGCGCTTGTAGATCTCAGCGAGCGCGCGGCGCTTCGCGGCGTCGGTGACCACGAGCCAGCGCCAGCCCTGGCGGTTCGAGCCTGTGGGCGCCTGCTGCGACAGCCGGATGCACTCGAGCACCACCTCGCGCGGCACCGGTTTCGCGAGATCGAGGCGCTTGCGCACGGCGCGCGTGGTAGCGAGCAGCCGGTCGACACCGTCGAGGTCGAAGCCGCCGCCGAAGCTGGTCGCGTCCTCCCAGCCGATGCCGACGTCGAGCCGCACTCCGAACTTGGCGATCATCTGACCCGCGTCCTCGCGCAGCGCCTTCCACTGCGGCGAGTGACTGCTGCGCTCCAGCGCCTCGACCGTGTCGAACGCCATCTCGGCGATGCGGTGGAACACCGGTGCGCTGCCCTCGAGCCCGACGCTCGTGCGCGTCAGCACGATGCGGCGCAGCTCCGGCACCGCGCGCGCGAGCGGCACGTGCGTGCCCAGATAGGCCTTCTCGAACGCCGCGACGTCCTCGGGCTTCGGGTGCGACCAGGCTGCCACGACCTTGTACATGCGTCTCCCCTCGCTCAGCCGCGTGCGGCGGCCTTCGCCGCGTAGAAGCGGACCAGCTCGAAGCGATCGTTGCCCCAGAACATCTCGTCGCCGACGAAGATCGTCGGCACGCCGAACACGCCCCGCCCGACGGCGGCCTCGGTGTCGCGCGTGAGCCGCTCCTCGAGCTCGGGCGACTTCGCGCGGGCGAGCACCGCTGCAGCGTCGAGGCCCGCTCCGCGCAGCAGCTCCTCGAGCACGTCGTCGCGGCCGAGGTCCCGTGCCTGCGCCCAGCGCGCGCGGTAGAGCGGGTAGTGCAGCTCGCGGAAGCGGCCGAGATCCTTCGCCACCAGCGCGCAGCGCAGCGCCAGCGACGTGTCGGTCTTGTACAGCGCGCGCGCCGCGGGATCGAACTCGGCGCCGAGCGCCTCGGCCCAGTGGCGGATGTCGTTCGCCGCGTTCTTCTGCTTGCGCGGGCCCAGCTCGGGCGGCTTGCCCACGCCCGGCTCGACCAGCCGCCGCAGGTGGACCGGCCGGAAATCGATCTCGACGCCGAGATCGCGGAAGTAGGATTCGGCGCGGCAGGAGCCGAGGTAGGCCCATGGACACGCGTAGTCGAAGTAGAGCGGAAGCTGCACGATCGGTCCTCCGACGGTCCTCCGTCGCGGGAAGCGTATCATGCGCTCCCGGTGGAACCGGACTTCGCCCCGCTCGAGCGCGAGATGGCGCGCCAGCTCGCTTCGGGCCTGCGGCCGACGCTGCAGATCGCCGTCGACTGGCGCGGCCGGCGCGTATTCGAGCGCGCCGTCGGCGCCGGCGCGAGCATCGATTCGAGCTACGTGCTGTGGAGCTCGACCAAGCCGTTCGTTTCGGTGGCGCTGCTCGCGCTCGTCGAGGAGGGCAAGCTCGCGCTCGAGGAGCGCGTGGCGCGACACTTCCCGGAGTTCGGCAAGCACGGCAAGGAGCGGATCACCGTCGCGCAGCTGCTCTCGCACCGCGGCGGCTTTCCGGCGACTGCGCCGGAGCAGGCGCGCGAGCTCGCGCGCGCGTCGCGCGATTGGGACGAAGCGCTGCGCTTCGTGTGCGAGCTGCCGCTGGCCTGGGAGCCGGGCAGCGACCGCGGCTACCACCCGCTCTCGGCGTGGTTCGTGGTGGGCGAGCTGGTGCAGCGGCTCGACGGCCGGCCGCTCTCCGACGCACTCCGCGCGCGCGTGCTCGACCCGCTCGGCATCCCGGTCGACGGCTTCTCGCTCGGCCGGCCGGGCGACCTGTCCGCGCCGCCGCTCGCGGTGAGCACGCGCGAGGCGAAGGGCGCACCGCCTGCGGCCGAAGCCGCGTTCTGGAACGACCCGCGCACGCACGCGGCGGTGCTCCCTGCCGGCGGTGGCATCGCGCGCGCGCGCACGCTCACCGCGCTCTACCGCGCGCTGCTCGACGGCGGCCGCGGCGCGCACGGGCGCCTGCTCTCGCCCGGGATGGTCCGCAGCGCGACCTTCCCGCATGCCGTCGGCACGCGCGACCGCACCTTCCTGCGCGACATTCCCTGGGGGCTCGGCTTCCATCTGAAGCACGTGCTGCCGACGCTCGACGACTGCGGCACGCGGGCGACGCCCGGCAGCTTCGGCCACGCGGGTCACTTCGTGGTGAACACGGCGTTCGCGGATCCGGGCCGGGACCTGGCCGTGGCGATCCTGTCGAACGGGCTCGCGGAGCCGCGCGCCGGACTGGCGGGCGTGACCGCGCTGGCCGACGCCGTGCACGCGTCGATCGACGCTGCGACCGGAAGCGACGGGCAGTAGACTCGGCTCCATGGACAGCGCCTCGATCGCGCCCGGACTCCTGCTCGCGATGCCTCAGCTGGACGATCCGAACTTCGCGCGCGCGGTGGTGCTGATGGTGCAGCACTCGGACCAGGGATCGTTCGGGCTGGTGCTGAACCGGCCAAGCGAGACGCCGGTGATCGACGTGACCGCTCCCATGGGCATGCGCTGGCGCGGCGACCCGTCGGCGGTGCTGTGGGTGGGCGGGCCGGTGAGTCCCGAGTCGGGCTGGCTCCTGCACGAGCCCACCGGCGAGCTCGCAGAGGACGGAACGCTCGCCGTCACCGAGACGATCTCGCTCTCGACCTCGCCGCAGAACTTCCGCGCGCTGGTTGAGAAGCCGCCGCGGCGGGTCAGGCTGCTCGCGGGCTACGCGGGCTGGGGCGCGCACCAGCTGGAGAGCGAGCTCGCACAGGGTGCCTGGCTCACCGCGACCGCCACGCCCGAGTTGGTGTTCGACACGCCGGCCGAACGCATGTGGGACGAGGCGCTGCGCTCGCTCGGCATCGATCCGGTGTCGCTGGTGCCGGGCACCGGCATTCACTGAGCCAGGATCGCCCGCAGCGCGGGCTCGAGCTCGGGATCGCGGAACGGGAAGCCGCTGGCCACGAGCTTGCCCGGCTTCACCCGCTGGCTCGCGAGCAAGAGCTCGTCGGCGGCCTCGCCGAGCGCGAGCCGCAGCGCCGCCGCCGGCACGCGCAAGAACGCCGGCCGACGCAGCACCCGGGCGAGCGTGCGCGACAGCTCGGCGTTCGTGACCGGCGCGGGTGCGACCAGGTTCACCGGTCCCGCCAGCGCAGGGGACACCAGAATGTGTTGCACCGCGGCGACGGCGTCTGGCCCGGAGATCCACGACACCCACTGCGTGCCGGGGCCGAGCGAACCGCCCAGCCCCAGGCGGTGCGGCGGCAGCAGCGCCGCGAGCGCGCCGCCCGAGCGGTCCAGCACCATGCCCAGGCGCAGCGTCACCACGCGCAGTCCGGCCTCGCGCGCCGGCTCGCAGGCGCGCTCCCACTCGCCGCACAGCTGGGCGAGGAAGCCCGTGCCCTGGGGGCTCGTCTCGTCGAGCCACTCGTTGCCGCGATCGCCGTAGAAGCCGACTGCCGACGCGCAGAGCAGCGCGGGCCGGCTCGGCAGGCGCGCGAGCGTCTCGGCCACCAGCCGCGTGGAGGGGATCCGGCTCTCCCGGATCGCGCGCTTCTTCGCGGGGGTCCAGCGCGCGCCGGCGACCGGCTCGCCCGAGAGATGCAGCAGTGCTTCGATGCCCGCGAGCGCCGTCGGGTCGAGCCGGCCGGCCGCCGGACTCCAGCCGATCTCGCCCGGCCGCTGCGGCGTCCCGCGCACCAAGCGCAGGACTCGCCAGCCACCGGCCTCGAACGCGGCGCACAGCCGGCGGCCGAGCAGGCCCGACGCCCCCGAGACCGCGATCGCGGCCACTAGCGCCGGATCTCGAACGGGCCGAGCGCTTCCCCGCCCTCCTCGTCCTGCACCTCGACTCCTTCCACGGCAGCGCCGCGCGGGCCGCGGCGCAGGAACTCGAGCGCGGCCGCGAGCTCCGTCTCGCCACCCTCGGCCAGCGCCTCGACGCGGCCGTCGGGAAGGTTGCGCACCCAGCCGCGCAGGCCGAGCTCTCGCATCCGCGCCTGCGTCGCACCGCGGAAGAACACGCCCTGCACGCGGCCCGACACCCAGAAGTGTCGGCGCTTCATTCCGCCTGGGCGCCGTCGCCGGCTACCACAGCGACCAGCGCGAGGTCGCGCTCGCGCACGCCGGCCAGGTCGAACTTCTTCGCGCTCGCGGCCATGCGCAGCAGCGCCGCGCCGATCGGCATGGCCGGCCCGGCCTCGCCGCGCTTCTGCTGCACGAAGCGCACCGGGTTGATGCGCGCAACCACCAGCGTTCTCAGATAGGGAGACTTGAAGCCGCGCGCGGCGAGGCCCGCCACGATCTCCTTCACCCGCGCGTCGATCTCGAGCAGCTTCGCCGCGAAGCCCGCGCGCTCGCGCAGCGCGACCGGGAGCGCCCGCACCGACAAGCGGTCGACGCGGCGCAGGAACGGCAGATAGGCGCCGCCCGCGAAGCGCGGCGTGCGCTGGTAGCACAGCCCGAGGGTCAGGTACGCGGCGAGCTCGAACTCCGCGGCGAACTGCGACTCGGGTGCGCGCGGCTCCGCCTTGGCCAGCGCCTGCGCCATGCGAATCACCTCGAGGCTGCGGTCCTTGGTGTTGTGCGCCTTCTCGGTGTTGAGGGCGAGGATCTTGTACGCCAGCGCCTCGTCGGGCGAGACCAGCGCGGCGATCGCGCGCATGCCTAGCAGCTTCGCCGCCGCCAGCCGATGCCGCCCGTTCGGCGTCCAGAAGCCGCCGTCCTTGCCGCGGACGGCGATCACCGGGTCGAGGAAGGCGCCGGCCTCGTCGATCTTCTGCGCCAGACGCTTGACGTGCGTGGGCGAGAGGTCGCGCTGGAACGGCGTCGGCTCGAGCGCGCCGAGCGGCAGCATCGCGAGCAGGAGCGGGTGGCTCGCGAGCGGGTCGGAGTAGGCACCGAGCGCCGCGCCGCCCGCGGCCGCGACGGCGGCGGAGAGGTCGACGAGCTCGGCTGCATCGGGTGCGAGCGCTGCGCTCGACGGCTCGGGACCACGCTTCTCCTTCGCGGGCGAGAGGCGCTTCCGGGCCGAGCCGGACTTCTTCGCGCTCTTCTTCCTGGCGGCCACGGCGGGAGTGTACTCGCCAGGCGGGCAACGGGAGCGGCGCGCGCCGCGGCCCGAGTGACCCTCCTCGCCCGCTCGCTAAGCTCTGTGCGTGTCACGTGGCCGCCGCCGCCGACCGCGTCTGGGCTCGCCGCTCCGCCGGGCCGGGCTCGTGCCCCGACCGCGCGCGATCCGCGCGCTGGTCCGCGACCGCGCGCTGCGCTTCACCGAAGGCAACCGCGTCGAGCTCTACGACACCGGCCGCGCGGGGCTGCAGGCGATGCTCGCGGCGATCGAGTGCGCCGAGCAGCGGATCCACCTCGAGACGTACATCCTGCGCTCGGACCAGATCGGCCGCGAGTTCCTCGCCGCGCTGACCGAGCGCGCCGCCGAGGGCGTCGAGGTGTGCCTGCTCTACGACGCGGTGGGGTCGCTGGGGCTCGACGAGTCGGCGCTCGAGCCGCTGCGCGCCGCCGGGGGCGAGGTCGTCGCGTTCAACCCGCTGTTCGCGTGGCTGCGCGTGCCGGTGCGCCGCCGCGACCACCGCAAGATCCTGGTGGTCGACGGCCGGGTCGCGTTCATGGGCGGGCTCAACATCGGCGACGAGTACGTCTCGGGGCTCGGGCCGGTGAAGACGGGCGAGCCCTGGCGCGATGCGCACGTGCGGATCGAGGGCCCGTGCGTGCGCGACCTCGAAGCGGTGTTCCTGGAGAGCTGGTTCCGCGCCGATGGACCCGCGCTGCCCTGGCACGCGCTGCTCGAAGGCGAGCCGCGCCGCGCCGGCAGCGTGCGCTGCGCGGTGCTCGCGGACGGCCCGTCGCACCGCCGCCGCCGCACGCGCGACCTGTTGATCTCCGCGCTCGGCGACACCGAGCGCGAGGTGCTGCTCGTCTCGCCCTACTTCGCGCCGGGCCGCAAGGTGCTCGAGGCGCTGGGCGAGGCCAGCCGCCGAGGGGTCCGTGTCTCGCTCCTGCTCGCCGGACCGCGCACCGACCACCCGTCGCTGCGGCGCGCGTCGCGCGCGGTGCTGCCGAAGCTGCTCGAGCACGGCGTGCAGGTGCGCGAGTTCGACGGCGGCATGATGCACGCGAAGCTGGCCTGCTTCGACGGGACCTACGCGGTCGTCGGCACCTCGAACCTGGACCGCCAGAGCTTCGAGCACAGCTACGAGGTGAACCTGATCCTCGAGGACGCCGAGTTCGCCAAGCGCGTGCGCGAGGGCATCGAGACCGACACCGCACGCGGGCAGCCGGTCGACCTGGCCGCGCTGGCGCGGCGCGGCTTCATCGAACGGCTGCGCGACAGCCTCGCCGCGCTCCTGCTGCGCTGGATCTAGACCCTTCGGGAGGCCCTATTTGACGGGGCCAACGCGTCTTGTTAGTAAACGCTTACTAATGGCTTCCCCCAGCCCCAAGGTCACCCCCTCCCGGGCGCGCCCGACCTCGGCCGAGCGCCGCACGCAGATCCTGCGCGAGGCGGCGCGTTGCTTCGGCACGCGCGGGTTCCGCGGAACCACCACCCGCGACGTGGCGGCGGCGGTGGGCATCACCGAGGCGGCGTTGTACCGCCATTTCCCCGGCAAGGAGGCGATCTACGCGGCGATCCTCGACGCGCGCACCGCGGTCCCGGAGGTCGTCACGACGCTCGAGCCGTATGCCGCCGCGCGCGACGACGAGCGGGTGTTCAAAGAGCTCGCGCTCGCGATCGTCGCCTCGGTGGAATCGGATCCGTCGTTCCTGCGGCTCTTGCTCTACTCGGCGCTCGAAGGGCACGAGATGGCCCGGCCGTTCTACGAGACCCGCATGCGGCGGCTGCGCGAGTTCCTGTCGCGCTACATCGCCGAGCGCACGCGCGAGGGCGCGTTCCGCGAGGTCGATCCGGTGCTCGCGGCGCGCGCGTTCGTCGGCATGGTGGCCGACCACCTGATCGCGCGCACCGTGTTCGGCCAGCGCGACCCGCAGGTCGAGCCGCCGGAGCGGATCGCGCAGGGCTTCACCGAGATCTTCCTGGACGGCGTGCGCGCGGATCGCCCGCGCGCGCGCAGCGAGGCTGCCCGTGGCTGACGCGGTGATCGAGACCCCGGCGCGCAGCGGATTCCGGCTGAACGTGCGCGTGCTCCTGGCGGTCGGCGCCGCCGTCGTCGCAACCGGCGTGGTGGCGTACTGGTTCTTCGAGATCCGCGGGCACGAGAACACCGACGACGCCTTCGTCGAAGGACACCTGGTGTTCCTTTCGCCGCGCGTCGCGGGACAGGTGAAGGAGGTGCTGGTGGAGGAGAACCAGCACGTGCACGCGGGCCAGGTGCTGGTCCGGCTCGATCCCGCCGACTTCGAAGTGCGCGTGGACCACGCGCGCGCCGACCTCGAGGCCGCGAAGAACCGCATGGCCCAGTCGTCGGCCGCAGCCGAGGCCGCCTCGGCGCAGGCGCGCAGCGCGGCGGTGCGCGTGCGCCACGCCCAGCAGGAGCTCGACCGCGCCCAGGGCCTGTTCGAGCGCAAGGTCGCGAGCCAGATGCAGCTCGACGCCGCCGTCGCCGAGTACAACACCGCGACCGCGGAGCTGCGCGCCGCCGAGCAGCGCGAAATCGCGGAGCGCGCGATGATCGCGAACGAGGCGCCGGTGCTGCAGGCCCAGGCCTCGCTGCGCGAGGCGGAGCTCGCGCTCGACCACGCCACCATCAGCGCGCCGTTCGACGGCGAGATCGGCCGCAAGTCGGTCGAGCTCGGCGCCAACGTCTCGCCGGGGCAGCCGCTGCTCGCGCTGTCGCAGAGCTCCGAGAAGTGGATCAGCGCGAACTTCAAGGAGACCCAGGTCGGCCGGATGCACGCGGGCGACCCGGTCGAGATCCGCGTCGACGCCTACCCGGACAAGGTCTGGCACGGCCGCATCGAGTCGATCTCGCCGGCCACGGGCGCGAAGTACGCGCTGCTGCCCCCCGACAACGCCACCGGCAATTTCACCAAGGTGGTGCAGCGCATCCCCGTGCGCATCGCGCTCGAAGACTCCCCGCCGGGCGACGTCGCCGCCGGCCCCCCGGATCCGCTGTCCGTCGGGCTCTCGGTCAACGTGAGTGTCCGCGTCCGCTGAGTCACTGCGCCTTCCGGCGCAGGCGCCCGCTCAGGACGCCGAGTTCCGGCTCGGCCTGTCGGGCTGGCTCATGCTCATCGGCGTCATGCTGGCGCTGGTGCTCGAGATCCTGGACTCGTCGATCGTGAACGTCGCGCTGCCCAGCATGATGGGGAACCTGGGCGCGACGGTGGACGAGATCTCCTGGGTCGTCACCAGCTACATCATCGCCAACGTGATCGTGATCCCGATGACCAGCTGGCTGGCGGGCCGGTTCGGACGCCGGCGCTACTTCGTGGGCTCGATCCTGCTCTTCACCGCGGCGTCGTTCCTGTGCGGCTTCTCGCGCACGCTGCCCGAGCTCGTGATCTTCCGCGTGATCCAGGGCATCGGCGGCGGGGCGCTGATGTCGACCTCGCAGTCGATCATGATGGAGACCTTCCCGCCGCAGCGGCAAGGCTCGGGCCAGGCGCTGTTCGGCATGGGTGCGACGCTCGGACCGAGCCTCGGCCCCACGCTCGGCGGCTGGATCACCAACCAGTGGTCGTGGCCGTGGATCTTCTACGTGAACATCCCGATCGGCATCATCGCGGCGCTGTTGTGCTGGTCGCACCTGCGCGAGCCGAAGTTCGTGCGCAAGACCGAGGGCGTGGACTGGACCGGGATCGTCCTGCTGATCATCGGCGTCGGTGCGGTGCAGACGCTGCTCGAGCGCGGCAACAAGCTCGACTGGTTCGAGAGCGACTTCATCCGCATGCTGACCGTGGCCGGCGTCGGCTGCCTCTCGCTGTTCGTCTGGCACGAGCTGCGCACGCCGCACCCCGTCGTCGACCTGCGCGTGCTCCGCCACCGCGCGCTCACCGTGGGCTGCATCTACGGCGCGGTGATGGGCGTCGGGCTGTACGGCAGCGTGTTCCTGTTCCCGCTGTTCACCCAGGAGGTGCTGCAGTGGAGCTCCTGGCAGTCGGGGCTTGCGATCGCGCCCTCGTCGCTCGCCACCGCGCTGGTGATGCCGTTCGCCGGCCGGATCGTGTGGCGGACCGGTCCAGCGCCGCTGTTCGCGGTCGGGATCGCGATCTTCGTCCCGACGCTCTGGGTGATGAGTCACTGGACCTTGCAGAGCGGCACGGCCGATCTGTTCTGGCCGCAGATCGCGCGCGGCGTCGCCCTCGGCATGATGTTCGTGCCGCTCTCGCTCGCGACCCTGCGCGGGCTCCCGCCCGAGGACATGCTGCAGGGCGCCGGCCTCTACAACCTGTTCCGCCAGACCGGCGGCAGCATGGGAATTGCGGTGCTGGCGACGTTGGTCGACCACCGCACCACGCTGCACCACGCCTATCTCGCGGAGAGCGTGTCACCGTTCAACATGGCGACGCAGCAGCGCCTGCAGGCGCTCGCGGGCGGCATGGCGCAGCGCGGGCTCGACCCCGCGAGCGCGCTCGCAGCCGCACGCCACGCGCTCGACGGAATCATCTCGCAGCAGTCGGCCGTGCTCGCGTTCCGCGACTGCTACCTGACGATCCTCCTGCTCTTCCTCTGCCTCGCCCCGCTCGTCCCGCTCTTGCGCCGCCCGAACTCGATGATTGCACCGAGCACGGAGTCCCCGGCAGTTCACTGAGAGGCCGAGCGAAGTCGAATGAGGCGCGCGAGCTACTCGCTCATCCCCACCGTGTGCGGCGGGTTGCGCTGGATCGAGCGCAGGTAGGCGACGAGCTGGCGGACCTTCTCCTTCACGGCGGCCTCGCGCGCGGCCGGGTCGGCGATGTTCCCGCCGAGCGCGCGGCCCCAGATCGGCATCTCCTTGCCGCCGTGGCCGCGCACCGGGTGGCGGCCGTCGATGATCTCGGCGACCTCGACCTCGGGGAAGCTGCCGGCGCGGCGGAGTGCGATGCCGGTCAGGTCGGCGGGCGGAACCCGCAGATCGTCGGCGAGCGGACCGTGGCCGCTGCCGTCGGAGCCGTGGCAGACCTCGCAGTGCTGCTCGAACAGGTCGCGGCCCGCGCGCACGTCTGCGTCGTCGGCGGCGCCGGCGCGCGCCGCCCACACGAGCGTTCCGACAAGCCCGACCAACCCCACCAGCCCGATGAGCGCGCGCGGCGCGCAGGTCTTTCGCACGGCGCGGAGGGTATCAGCTCCATTGCTGGCGCGCGCCTGTGACATCGGGACCCAGAGCTGGGGCGGCGCGGCACAGCGCAGCCTGCGCGCGCCATTGAGGCGGAGGCTCGGGCGGTACATCGGTTGCACTCGCTGCCCGAGGCGCAAGGTCGCTGGCGGGGAGGCTGCGGTTGAGCGAGACGGAACGCGAAGAGCTCTACGACATGGGGGTGGTGCGCGGGTTCGCGCTGTCTGCGCTGATCTGGGGCATCGTCGGCATGGCCGTGGGGCTCGTGATCGCGCTGCAGCTCGCCTGGCCGCAGCTGAACGTCGGGCCGTACTTCCACTTCGGACGGCTCCGCCCCGTCCACACCAACGTGGTGATCTTCGGCTTCACGCTGGGCGTGGTGTTCGCGGGCAGCTACTACGCGGTGCAGCGCCTCTGCCGCGCGCGCCTGCCCAGCGACTTCCTCGCGCGCCTGCACCTGTGGCTGTGGAACCTGACACTGGTCGCGGCGGGAATCACGCTCGTGCTCGGCAAGACGACCTCGAAGGAATACGCCGAGCTCGAGTGGCCGCTCGACATCGCCGTGGTGGTGATGTGGGTGATCTACGGAGTGAACTTCTTCGGCACGATCGCACGCCGCCGCGAGCGCGGACTGTACGCGGCGCTGTGGTTCTTCGGCTCGACGATCCTCACCATTGCGATGCTCTACATCTTCAACAACCTGGAGCGGCCCGTGTCGCTCTGGAAGTCGTACTCGATCTACGCCGGCGTCCACGACGCCAACATCCAGTGGTGGTACGGACACAACGCGGTGGGGTTCGTGCTCACGACGCCCATCCTCGGGCTGATGTACTACTTCCTGCCGCGCCAGGCCGAGCGCCCGATCTACTCGCACCGGCTCTCGATCCTGCACTTCTGGTCGCTGATCTTCGTCTACATCTGGGCGGGCCCGCACCACCTGTTGTTCTCGCCGCTGCCGGAGTGGACCCAGTCGCTGGGCACGGCGTTCTCGATCATGCTGCTGCTCCCGTCGTGGGGCGGGATGCTGAACGGCCTGCTCACGCTGCGCGGCGCGTGGCACCGCGTGGGCACCGATCCGATCCTGAAGATGTTCGTCGTCGGGCTGACCTTTTACGGCATGAGCACGTTCGAGGGCCCGATGATGTCGATCAAGACGGTGAACTCGCTCTCGCACTTCACCAGCTGGACGATCGCGCACGTGCACTCGGGGGCGCTGGGCTGGGTCGCGCTGACCTCGTTCGCGACGCTCTACTACCTGGTGCCGCGGCTGTGGCACACCCCGCTGTGGAGCTTGCGGCTGGCGGAGGCCCACTTCTGGGTCGCGACGCTGGGGATCGTGCTCTACGTGACTCCGATGTGGGTCGCGGGAGTCACTCAGGGCCTGATGTGGCGCGCCACCAACCCCGACGGGAGCCTGACCTACACCTTCGCCGACTCGGTCGCGGCCGTGCACGTCTACGACGTGATCCGCGCGGGCGGCGGCGCGGTGTTCCTCTCGGGCGCGCTGATGATGTTCTGGAACGTGATCCAGACCATCCGCCACGGCTCGGCGGAGGTTCCGGCCGAGGCGCCGGCGCGCGCCCTGCCGTCGGCGGGAGGCCGCTAGCCGTGGCGTTCGAGTGGCACCGCAAGCTCGAGACCAACGCGCTGGTGCTGTCGATCCTGACCTTCCTCGCGGTCGCGGTGGGCGGGCTCGTGCTCTTGATCCCGCCGCACTTCCTCGCGGGCACGATCGAGCCGGTCGCCGGCCTGCGCCCGTACTCGCCGCTCGAGCTCGAAGGGCGCGACATCTACATCCGCGAGGGGTGCAACGTCTGCCACAGCCAGGAGGTGCGCCCGTTCAAGACCGAGACCGACCGCTACGGCCACTACTCGCTGGCCGGTGAGGGAATCTACGACCGGCCGTTCCTGTGGGGCTCGCGGCGCATCGGGCCGGACCTGGCGCGGGTCGGCGGCAAGTACCCGCCCTCGTGGCACTGGCTGCACTTCCGCAACCCGCGCGACATCGAGCCTCGCTCGAACATGCCGTCGTTCGCGTTCCTGGAAGAGCAGGAGCTCGACCTGGGCAGCACCCGGCGCAAACTCGAGGTGCTCCGCGACCTCGGCCATCCGTACAGCGACGCCGAGATCGCAGGCGCCGAAGACGCGGCGCGCGCGCAGGCGGCGCAGATCGCGGCTGCGCTGCGCGCGAACGGGATCGCGCTCACGCCGACGGAGGAGCGCAGCGAGACGATCGCCGTGATCGCCTATCTCGAGACGCTCGGCCGCGCGATCAAGGCCGAGCCGGTACAGAGCCTCCAGCTCGACGGGAAGCCGCAATGACCGATCCCAAGCTCGAGATCCCCGAGCGCCCGCTGCCCGGGACCGCGCCGCGCGACGGCATCGCCGAGGACGACCACCCCGTCCCGTTCTGGTTCAACGCCGCGTGGGTGCTGACCTGGATCTTCGGGGTGGGTTACATCGTCTGGTATCTCGGCTTCTCGAGCTGGTCGGCGCGCGGCCAGTACGCGGCGGAGGTCGCAGCCGCAGCGAAAGCGGCTGCGGTCGCAGCGGCCGCCGCGCCCGCGACCAATCCCTTCGCGGGCAACGCGGCGGCGATCGCCGATGGCGCGCAGACCTTCACCACCATCTGCTCCGCGTGCCACGGCCCGGACGCGCACGGCCTGGTCGGCCCGTCGCTGGTCGACCCGTACTGGAAGTACGGCAGCTCCGACGCCGACCGCTTCAAGACGGTGAGCGAAGGGCGACCCGGCGGCATGCCGGCGTGGGGTCCGCAGCTCGGCAGCGAGCGGATCTGGAAGGTCCTCGCCTACATCGACACGCTGCCCAAGACCCGCGAGCCGGGGTTCGGCGCGCCCGACTACGTGCCGCCGCCCGTCCCGGCCGCGCACTAGCGAGCTCTCGTGCTCGACGGGAAGCCCGTGCGCGGATTCTTCCGGCGGCTGCGCACCCGCGTGGACGCGGTCTTGATCGCCATCCTGTTCCTGGTGCCGTGGCTCGAGCTCGGCGGTGAGCCCGTGCTGCGGCTCGACCTGCCGCACCGGCGCTTCCACGTGCTGGGCCTGGTGATCTTCCCCGACGAGCTCCTGTTCTTGTGGCTGATCGTGATCGGGCTCGCGCTCGCTCTGTTCTTCTTCACGGCGCTGGCCGGCCGGCTGTGGTGCGGCTGGGGCTGTCCGCAGAGCGTGTTCTCGGACCTGTTCGCGGGAATCGCGCGGCGGCTCCAGGGCTGGCGCGGAACGCGCGCGCCCGCCCGGCCGAGCCGCGCAGGCGTGGTGGCCACGCACTTGGTCTGGGCGGCGCTCTCGCTGGTGATCGGCTTCCACCTGGTCGCGTACTTCTCGGCGCCGCGCGAGCTGGCCTCCGACCTCTTACACCGAACGGTGTCGGGGACGCGGCTGGGGTTCCTGCTCGCCGCCTCGGGCCTCGCCTACTTCGACTTCGGCATCGTGCGCCAGACCTTCTGCAAGTACCTGTGTCCCTACGCCCGCTTCCAGGGCGTGCTGTTCGACGCCGACACCCTGGTGGTGGCGTACGACGCCGCGCGCGGCGAGCCGCGCGGGAAGCGCGGCAAGGCAGCGGGTGACTGCGTGGACTGCGGCCTGTGCGTGGCGGTGTGCCCGACCCAAATCGACATCCGCCAGGGGCTGCAGCTGGAGTGCATCGCCTGCACGCAGTGCATCGACGCCTGCGACGGGGTGATGGCGAAGCTCGGCCGCGCCCCCAGGCTGATCGGCTACCGCGCCGTGTCGGCGCGCGCGGCGAGCGCGCGTGCGCGCATCTTGCGGCCCCGGGTGGTCGCCTACGGCGCGCTGCTCGCGGCGGTCGTGGTCGCGTTCGCCGCTGCGCTGCGCGAGCGCAGCCCGTTCGAGGTCTTCGTCGGCCACAATGCCGCCAGCCTCTACGCCACGCTCTCGGATGGACGGCCCGGCAACGCGTACACGCTGCGGCTCGAGAACCGCGACACCGTCGCGCACCGGCTCGAGCTCTCGCTCGAGGCGCCCGCGGGGTTCGAGCTGGTCACCGGGGTGAACCCGATCGAGCTCGCGCCGACCGCGAGCCGCGAGCTGCGCGTCTTCGTCGCCGCCCCGCACGTGGAGTCCGCGAGCTTGCAGCCGATCGCCTTCACCGTCGCCGACGTCGAACGGCCCGCCGCGCGCCTGCGCCGCAGCGCGACCTTCATCTTCGAGGGAACCCCGAAATGACGGCGAGCACACCCATGGCTTCGCTGCGCTGGCCGATCGGGCTCGCGCTGCTCCTGACGAGCGGGATCGCGGCCTCGCTCGCGTTCTTCTTCATCGCCGCGCAGCAGCCGCGCGAGCTGATCGGCGACGGCTCGTGGAACGCGGGCTCGGAGTACAACGCCGACCTGCAGGCGCTGGAGACGGCGCAGCAGCGCGGCTGGACGCTCGAGCTGCGCGCGCTGCCCATCGCGGGCGGTGCGCGCGTCGAGCTCCTGCCTGCGACGAGCGCTGCCCCGCTGCCCTCGCGGCTCGAGCTGCATCTCCGCCGCGAGCGCCCCGATCGCTCCGATCTCGACGCCGAGCTGCCGCTGCGCCCGGAAGGCTCGCACTGGGTGGCCGACGTGCCGCTGCCGCTCGCCGGCCGCTGGCTGCTGGTCGCGCGCGCTGGCGACCGGAGCGCCTGGGTCGAGCGCCGCTTCGCGCTGGAGCAGCCGCCGTGAGCACGGCGCTCGCCGAGATCGGCTTCGCGCTCGGCGGCCTGCGCTGTGCCGGCTGCGCCGCCCGCGTGGAGCGCGAGCTCCGCGCCGCGCCGGGGGTGCGCGAGGCCAGCGTCAACTTCGCGACGCAGCGGGCGCTGGTGCGCTTCGATTCCGCTGCCACCGACGCCGCCGCCCTCGCCCGCCGCGTCGAGGCGCTGGGCTACCGCGCGGCCCGCTTCGATCCGCAGGCGCTCGAGCGTCCCGGCGATCGCGACGCCCGCGCCGCGCTCGCCCGCCTGCTCGTCGCCGCCTTCCTGGCCGGCAACTTGATGGTGATCTCCTTCGCGCTCTATTTCGGGGCGCTCCAGGACATCGAGCCCGGGCTGCGCCGCGCCTTGCGCTGGCTGGCGCTCGCGCTCTCGCTGCCGTCGCTGGCCTGGTGCGCGCTGCCCCTCTGGCGCGGCGCGCTCGCGGGCCTGCGGCGGCGCGAGCTCACCCTGGACGTGCCGATCGTCGTGGGCGCGACGACGGCGTTCGTGGCTGGCGTCGCAGGCACGCTGGGCGAGGCGCGTGATCTCTTCACCGATTCGGCCGCCACCATCGTGTTCCTGATGCTGCTCGGGCGCACGCTCGAGCGCAGCGCGCGCACGCGGGCGTCGGCCGCGGTCGAGGCGCTGGCGGCCCGCGCGCCGCGAAGTGCCCTGCGCCGCGCCGGCGAATCGCTCGAGTCCGTGGCGGCCGGCGACCTCGTTCCCGGCGACCGCATCGTGGTCGCGCGCGGGCAGGCGTTTCCGGCCGATGGACGGCTGCTCTCCGGCCCCGCCGAGATCGACGAGTCGCTGCTCAGCGGAGAGTCGCTGCCGGTGACGCGCGCTCTCGGGTCCGAGGTGCGCTCGGGCACGCTGAACCTCTCGGACGACGCCGAGGTCGAGGTGATCCGCAGCGCAGCGACCGGCACGGTCGCGCGGCTGGTGGGACTGCTCGAACGCGCCCAGGCCGACCGGCCGCAGCTGCAGCGCGCGGCGGATCGCGTCGCGGCAGTGTTCGCGCCCGCCGTGCTGGGCATCGCGGCGCTGACGGCGCTCGGGTGTGCGCTCGCCGGCGTCCCGGCGCTCGACACCGCGCTGCGCGCTGCTTCGGTCCTGATCGTCGCCTGTCCGTGCGCGCTCGGGCTCGCCACGCCCGCAGCGGTGAGCGCTGCCCTCGGCCGCGCCGCCGAGCTCGGGCTGTGGTTCCGGAGCGGCGCCGCGCTCGAGCGCGCCGCCGCCGTCGAACGGGTGCTGCTCGACAAGACCGGCACCCTTACCACCGGGCAGCTCGCGGTGACGCGGCTCTTCGCCGGCACCGGCTGCCGCGAAGACGAGCTCGCGGCCGACGCGGCGGGGATCGTGGGCGCGTCCATTCACCCGGTCGCGGTGGCGCTGCGCAGCGAGGCCGCGCGGCGCGGGCTCGCTCCTGCGGAGGTCTCCGGCGAGCGGCGCGAGCTGCCGGGCCGGGGCGTGGAGGCCGGCACGGCCTGCTGCGGCTCGGCGGCGTGGCTGCGCACGCGCGGAGTCGCGATCGACCCGGCGCTCGACGCGGCCGTGAAGGCCGAAGCCGAGCACGGCTCGAGCATCGTCTACGTCGCCAACGCCTCGCGCGCCCTCGGCGCGATCGCGCTCGCCGATCTGCCGCGCGCGGACGCCGCTGCCGCGGTCGCGCGGCTGCGCCGCATGCGCCTCTCGCTCGCCCTCGTCTCGGGCGACCACGACGCCGCGGTGCGCGCCAGCGCGGCGCTGGCGGGGATCGGCGAGGCGTCGAGCGAGATCGGCCCGGAAGGCAAGCTCCTACGCGTGCGAGCGGAGCGCGCGGCTGGCGCGCACGTCGCGTTCGCCGGCGACGGCATCAACGACGCAGCGGCGCTCGCCGCCGCCGACCTCGGGTTCGCGTTCGCGCACGGCTCCGACGTGACCCTGCTCGCGGCCGAGGTGGTGAGCCACGACGCGCGGCTCGACTCGCTGCCGACGGCGCTCGCGCTCGCGCGCGCGGCGATGCGGCGGATCCGCGAGAACCTGGCGCTCGCGCTCGCCTACAACGCCGTGGCGGTGCCGCTCGCGATCGCGGGGATCCTCGGTCCGTTCTCGGCGGCGCTGGCGATGAGCGCCTCGTCGCTCCTGGTGACCGGCAATGCGCTGCGGCTGCGGCGCGAAGGACGGCAGGGATGAGCTTCCTCTGGATCACGATTCCAGCGACCCTGGTGCTGGCGGCCAGCCTGCTCGGCTGGGTGCTGCTCGAGGTCCGCAACGGCGGGCTCGACGACCTGGATGCCCCCGCGCTGCGCGCCGCGCGCGACGACGACTCCACGCCGGAGCGTGCGGGACCGCGCAGCCGCTGAGCGGCGCCAGCGTGCGAGAGAGGCGCAGGAGTGCCCAGGCGCACGGACCTCGCGCGCGCCGGCTCGAGCAGCGCATTCGCGGCGCCGATGCAGCGGGCATGACCACGCTGATTCGACGCCTGGGCAAGGGCTATTGCGCTGCGGGAGACGGCTTCTACTGCTTCGACGAAGACCTGACGCGGGTGCTCCAGCGCGTGGCGGAATTCACGCGCCGGCTCGATCCCGACGCCTCCGTTGCACTCGAAGAGGCCGAAACGCCACCTGCCGTGCCGAGCGCGAAGCGAAACACCGCGACGACTTGACGAAAGCCGCGCGGGGACGATCTGTAACGACCTCGCCACCCG